>Ga0207426_1002889_pt1 | contig 10163 bp, 9 predicted proteins | sample AraplaMF_Cvi_mMS_FD_184265 | JGI IMG/M metagenome (GOLD analysis project Ga0207426, IMG submission 184265) | Arabidopsis root microbial communities from the University of North Carolina, USA - plate scrape MF_Cvi_mMS (SPAdes) (version 2) | ecosystem: Host-associated > Plants > Roots > Endosphere ...
GGGAGGAGGAGGTGCTGCGCCTGATGGCCACCGGGCTCTCCAATCCGGAGATCGCGGAGTCCCTCACGGTGAGCCTGGAGACGGTCAAGACCCACGTCGGAAACGTGCTGACCAAGCTCGGCGCGCATAACCGGACCCATGCGGTGGTGATCGCGTACGAGTCCGGCCTGGTGGTCCCGGGCTTCGCCGGCTGACGGCTTCCGCCCCTCTGCGCGGTCGCCCGCAGGCTGCTCAGTACCGGCCGCGACGTAACTCTGCAGCTACGTCCTGGTTGCAGTTCAGCCGGAAGCCGCCGCCCAGGCGGTCCCGGTCATTCAGCAGCCCCGGTCATTCAGCCGAAGGGACCGTGGTTCGCGAAGGCGTGGGTGGCGAAGCGCTTGCCCATCCGGCGGTATGCGGCGGCGGTGGGGTGAAGGCCGTCGGGCAGGTCATGCACCTCGTCCGGGCCGAGCAGCTCGCGTCCGTCAAGATAGTGGAGGTGGGGATCGCGGGCCTGCCGGGCCGCCACGATCCGGGCCAGCTCGGCGCGGACCACCGTCAACGACAGCGCCCCGCCGGCCACATCGGCCGGGTCGCCCAGGGCTGTGATCTCCCCGTCCGGGCCCATCGCGGTCGGGCCGGGAGTCTCCTCGACCGCCGGACAGCTCACCGGGGACATCAGCAGCAGCGGGGTCTCCGGGTGCCCGTCCCGGATCGTGTCCAGGAATCCGTGCACCGCCGGGGCGAACGTCCGCAGCCGGAAGGCGGCCAGGCTCACGATGTTGATGCCTACCTTGAGGCTGATCAGGTCCGCGGGCACATCGCGGATCGTCCGGGCGACATACGGGTCCAGCACTTCGTTGCCCGCCTGGCTGAGGTTGATCACCTCCACGCCTCCGAGTGCAGCCGCCACCACCGGCCAGGTGCCGGTCGGGCCGTCGGCCTCGATGCAGTGGCTGATGGAACTGCCGTAGTGCACCCAGCGGCGCCGACCGTCCGGCAACGGCGCCAGCACCTCGCCGTCAGCCTTCAGTGCCACCAGTTCCGTGGGGGTCTGCTGCGGCAGCCACAGCTCGACGTTCTTCATGCCCGTCGGCAACCCGGCGAACCGTACGGTGCCCGGCTCGCCAGGGATCGTTCGCTGCACGGCCCCAGGGCCCGCCATCCGCACCACGTTGCCCACCGGTGCTTGCCGACGACCGGCCGGAGCGCCGTCCACCAGAAGTTCCAGCATCCCGGTGGGCCGGGGCTGGGGGTCGGTGTCGAGCTGCCCTGTGGAGGTGAGTACCTCGAACTCCAGCTCACGCGCATCCGTGCGGAACACCAGCCGCACCCCCGAAGGCATCAGGGTCACCCCGTAGACCGACGGGTTCTGATACTGCTCCTTGGTCCACGCGGGTAATCGGCGCGGCATCACCCCCGCCGGTGTCATCTCCAGGTCCAGTGCACCCCGTAACTCCACCGGCCCGCCCATCAGCGGAACCGCCCGCATCGCCATCGTCATCGCTCCCACCCCGGGTCAAAACGCTCTCAGGTCCGGATGCGTGTACGCACCCGCGAGTTCGCCGCCACCACCCTGACACAGCAGCACTCCGTGCCCTCTCCGTACGTCGGCGTTCAGGGCCATGGGGCCTGCGAGATCTATGCGGGCACCGAACTGGAGTGAACAGCGATGAGCAGCGGTGGGCAGCCATGAGCAGCGGTGGATACAGCTTTGAACTGCATCAACGGAGTTGGAAAGCGTGTTGGGGGCAACCCCTCACGAGTTCGGATCTCGTATCCTCCGCCCAGCCTCACCGGGCTGAACGAAGGCCCCGGCCGGGAATCCGGCCGGGGCGTGGCCGGCTCTACGCCTGACGGAGTCGGGCGATGATGCCGTCGATGTCGCGGATGGCCATCTCGGGGCGGACGAAGTGTCCGCCGGGCTCCTCGTGCCACTCGTGCGGGATGCCGGCTTGGTCGAGGCCGGCTCGGAACTCCCGCTGGCCGGCGAGCACTTCGGTCTCGTTGAGCAGGTCGAACGGGTCAACCGGGGTGGGACTGGTGCCGGCGACCATGAAGACCCGCTTGTTGCGGTAGCTCTCGATGTGCTCCATGGGGTTGTCGGCGCTGACCCTGGCCTCGTCGAACGGCTCGCCGTAGATCGTGCCGCCGCCCAGGTCCAGGGCCGCGGAGGACACGTTGGCCCAATGGGCGACCGCGCTGAGGTCGCGGCGCAGGCTGGGCGGGCCGGAGTGGGCGCTCACCGAGGCGAAGTGGCCGTAGTACTTGGCTGCGTACTTCAGCGCGCCGAAGCCACCCATCGAGAACCCGCCGACGGCGCGGCCGTCGTACTCGGCGTACGTCCGGAAGTTCGCGTCGATCCACCGGAGCAACTGGTCGATATGGAAGGTCTCCCAATTCCGGGGGCCGGTAAGGGAGTTGACCGGGTTGGAGTACCAGCCCGCGTGTCCGCCGTCGGGCATCACGACGATGATCGGCTTGCCGGCGGTCCAGGCGCGGATGCCTCCCTCCGGCAGCCGGTCCCAGGTCATGAAGTCCTGATCGGTACCGCCGCCGTGGAACAGGTAGAGAACGGGGTAGGTGCGGCCGCTGGTGTGGTAGTCGTCAGGGAGCAGGACGTTGACGGCGGGGTCCCATTCGACCGCGTCGGTCGCGAACCGGTAGTACCACATGCGGGGGTCGGCCTCGTTGCGGTCCTTGATGGTCAGCCCGAAGCCGTCGTCGGCCGCACTGGCCGCACTGGCCGGCGACGCCGTCGCAAGGACGCCTGCGCCGCCAAGAGCCATCGCCGCGGAGATTCCGCCGACGGCCTTCAGAACACTCCTGCGGGTGGAGAGGTGCTCGGTCAATCTGACCTCCTGGTCGGGAAGTTGCACGAACGGATCGCTTGCTGCGGAACACTCGGGTACGTCATGGTGAGTTCCCCCGTGGCGGGTGCCGTGGAGCCGGCCGAGCCCGCGCCCGGTGCCTTCCCTCTCTCGCCGTTCCCTTGCTTCCCAGCGGTTCTCGGTGGTGACTTGCCAACCCTTGCGGGAGGCGCTGAAATGCCGATGAAATCTCGATGATGCGGGGGAGCGGAGGCTTCGGGATGGACGGGGGATCGCATCAGCGGCTTCGGATCGCGGTGCTCGGGCCGGTGCGGGCCTGGCGTGACGGGACGCCGCTGGACCTGGGGCCGGTTCGGCGGCAGGCGGTGCTGGCCGCGCTGGTGCTGCGTCCGGGCCCGCTGGTCAGCCAGGAGCAGCTGCTCGTCGGCGTGTGGGGTGGACAGCCGCCGAGGTCCGGTCGCCGGGTACTGCCGAGCTACGTCTACCCGCTGCGGAAGGCGCTCGACGCGGAGGGCGCCGGACGGACAGGGTCGGTGATCCGCAGTGGCCGGGGCGGGTACAGCTTCGTCGGCGACGGAGTGCGGCTCGATGTGGCGGAGCTGGCCGAGCGGGTCGGTGAGGCACAGCGCGCGAGGGCATCCGGTGACCTGGCCACCGCAATGGACCGGTTCACCGAGGCGCTCGCCCTGTTTCGAGGCGAGCCCCTGGCCGGGCTGCCGGGGCCGTTCGCGCAGGGCGAGCGGCAGCGGCTGTCGCAGCGCCAGCGCACGCTTCAGCGGGAGAGGCTTGAGTGCCTGGTTCTTCTCGGCCGGTCCGCCGATGCCCTGGACGACCTCGCCGCTGTGTCCGCTCTGCCCGAGTCCGATCCGTACGACGAGTCGCTGACAGCGCTGAGGATGCGTGCCCTGTACGGCATCGGACGCCAAGTGGCCGCGCTGAGCGCCTATGAGGACATGCGCGAGCGGCTGCGCGACCAGCTCGGGGTCGATCCCGGCGAGGAACTCCGTCGGGTGCACCAGGCGGTGCTGCGCCGGGATGACGAGCAGCTCCTCGGTCCGGCGGCGGCGCGCTCTGCCGCTCCGCCGGACCGGCCCCGGCCCCGCCGCGCGGTCAACGAACTGCCGGGCGACACCGGCCGCCTCATCGGGCGGGAGCGCGAACTGGCGCTGCTGACCGCGTCCTCGCCGCCCGAATCCGTGTCGATCGTGGCGGTGGACGGCACGGCCGGCGTCGGCAAGACCGCGCTCGTCGTCCACGCTGCCGGTGCGCTGCGCGCCCACTACCCGGACGGCTGCCTGTTCGTGGACCTGCGCGCGCACAGCACGGAACGGCAGAGGCAACCGCCGCAGCGAGTGCTGCGGCGGTTGCTGCGCTCGGTCGGCGCAGCCGACAGCGAGGTGCCTGACGACCTCGACGAACTCACCGCGGCCTGGCGGGCCGCGACCAGCTCGCTGCGGCTGCTCCTCGTGCTCGACGATGTGCTGAGCGCGCAGCAGATACGGCCGCTGGTGCCCGCCGGGCCGGGCAGCATGGTGCTGGTGGCCGGCCGGCGGCAGCTGGCCGGACTGGACACCGACCGACGAGTCACGCTGGAGCCCCTGGAGACAGGCGATGGGCTGTCCCTGCTCAGGCACATCGTCGGGGAGGAGCGCGCGGACCGGGAGCCGGAGGCGACGCGTGAGCTGGTCCGGCTGTGCGACGGGCTGCCGCTGGCGCTGCGCATCGCCGGGGCACGGCTGCAGACCCGCCCTGCCTGGACGCTGGCGTACCTGGTGGACCGGATGGCGGGCGACGAGCGCCGCCTCGGCGAGCTGAGTGCCGGGGATCGCAGCGTGGAGGCGGCCTTCCGGCTGTCGTACGACCAGCTCGCGCCGGCGCAGCAGCGCGGATTCCGTACCCTGGGCCTGTCGCCGACGGTCGAGTTCAACCCGCTGACATCAGCGGCCATGCTGGGTTGCTCGTCCCGCGACGCCGAGCAGACCCTGGAAAGCCTGGTCGACGCGAGTCTGCTGCAGCAGACTCGTCCGGGCCGCTACCGCTTGCACGACCTGGTTCGGGTGCACGCGCGGCGGCTCGCGGAAGCCGCACCCGCCGAAGCCGGCGCGGCCCGTACAGCCGTACTCCGCCTCTATCTGGACGCGGGCCGGATCACCAGCGACTGGGGCCAAGGCGGTTTCCCCACCGGGCCGCAACCCGCCGGAGCGCCGTTCGCGGACTGGAAGGACGCCGGCGGCTGGCTGGACGCGGCGAGCGGAGAGCTCGTCGACGTCGTCGGGCACGCCGCAGCGCTCGGCGAGGCCGACTACGCGTGCTGGATCGCCGAGGCCCTGAGCGACTACTTCGTACGCCGGGGCCGTTACCACGAGTGCCGAACAGCCCTGGAGATCGCGCTCGCGCATGCGGACGAGGCCACCGACCGGCGGATGGCCCCCGCACTGCGGAACTGCATGGGCGTCACCGACATCTATCAGGGCCGCATCCGCGAAGGGCACGCCTGGTTCACCGAGGCGCTTCACCTCAGCCGCCGCCGCGCGGACCGGCGCGAAGAGGCGCGGGCCCTGGCCGGGCTGGGGGCCGCCGACCTGAATTCGGGCCGGGCCGAGCGGGCAATTTCCTGTCTCACCAAGGCAGTTGAGCTGGCTCAGCGGCTCGACGACCACTGGCTCGCCGCGATGGGGCTTTGCGTACTCGGCGCCGTCCACCACAGTCAGGGGCGATGCGAGGAGGCGTTGGCCTGCTTCGCCGCCGCCCGCGCCCACGCCGAGACGAACGGCAGACCTCGCATGATCAGCATGGCCTTGGGCAACGCCGCCGGCGTCCACCTCGACCTCGGCCAGTACGGTGAAGCCAAGATCCTTTACCGCCGAGCAGCGGACCTGGCTCAGCGGGTCGGGGACGTCCTCATGCACGCGATCGTCCTGACCCGGCTGGGCGCGGCAGAGCATGGAGAGGGAAACCTGAGCGCCGCGGCGGCCCTCCACCACCAGGCTCTCTCCCAGCACCGGACGCTGTCCCCACTCACTGAACCCAACTGCGACCGGCTGGAGATGGACATCCGTTACCGGCTGGGCCGCACCTACTCCGCGGCAGGCCGCGTCGCCGAGGCACGAGAGCAGTTCCACACCGCGCTCGCCCTGCCCGGAGCCGACGAGCACCCTGAGGAGCGCGCGCTGGCGATCGCGGGACTCAAGGAGTGCAAAGACTGCTAGCCAGTAGGTCGGCGTGGATGCGGCGTCGCCACCATGCAGACCGCGCCTCTGATCCACCCGGGCTCCGGAGGGCGTGAGCGAGTCACCCGACCCACGTCACCACTGCGCCTCGATACCCCGCTGACCAGCGACAACCAACGGAACTCTGGTCTCAGTCCCGGTCTCGTTCATGGGTGTCCAGGGTTGCACACCAGCCCCGCCGAGGACGGGTCCACCGCAGGTCGGAACGGTACTGATCATTCCCGAACCCCCAGACGAACATGTGGAAAGCGCGTTGGGGGGCAACCTCTCACGATTCGAATCTCGTATCCTCCGCCAGTGCCTCACCGGGCACAACGTCGAAGGGCCCCACCGCTTGCGGTGGGGCCCTTCGCGGTTCTCCGTCCCTGTTAGCGCTTCGCGAATCCGGCTCCCGCCAGCAGATCGTCCGTCCGCACGACGGGATCCTCGATCCCCATTGCCGCCATCATGTCCGGGACGAAAGCCCCGTGCTTTCCCCATACCTTTGCGACACGGCAAAAGTCGCCTTGCGTGCGAGCTCACTCGGATCCTCCTGCGGCCCGGCACATTCATCGGGCTCGCCCTCGGGCACCTGGGGCATATCCGGGGCGAGGAACTCATCCAAGACCCCCACCTGCCGCATCGTCCGCGTTGGTGGAGATCACTGTCGCCGGGGGCGCGCCTGAAGCGCTGTCCAGCCGGCCAAAGCTTGTGATCTTGGCGCAGGGAAGCCCAGCGTGCCCGGAGCCGCGCCAACTCCCGTTTCGGGTGGGGAAATCGGCGTAACGGCGGACTATTTTCTCGGGGGAATGGGAAGCCGGCGAAATGCGGCGCAGCGGGGCGGGGAAAAGCGGGTGGTCGCCGATGATGCCGAGTGGTTATCGAATCGCAGGCGGAAGGGTGGTTTCGCCTACTCGGCCCCGGCAAACACGAAGACATGAACAACACCCACGAACCCATGCCCACAAACCACTCCTATGACGGCTATGGACACAACCGGCCCGGTCTCGGCGCAAATCGGGCCGCGCTGATCATCCACACGATCGGGGATGTGGCCGCCGGCTTCCTGGGCCTGTGGATACTGCTGTACCTGCTCGAAGCGAACCAGGGAAATGTCTTCGTCGAATTCGTCCATGGAGTGGCCGACGCGCTCGCTTGGTGGTCGCAGGACATCTTCACCATGGACGGCGAAGGGGTGCGGGTATTCCTCAATTACGGTCTGCCTGCGGGGCTTTACCTGCTGCTGGGGCATGGGATCGCCGCTCGGGTCCGTCGTATCTGACGGGTTTCCGTCCCCAAGTGGGCTTGAGGGGTCCGCGATCGGACCGAGCGGAGGCGGAAGCAGAGGCGGAAGCAGAGGCGACAGTCGAGGCGGATGCGGATGCGGATGTGGATGCGGCTGGGTCGCGGGCCCCGGGGGGTGGGGCGGCTTCCCTCGGGGGAGCCGCTCGTTCGCGGTTTTCTGCTGCTGCCTAGCATGAGGGCGTGATGTCCAGCCGCCCGTTCGTTCCGCCACGGGCCGCCGCACGGCGGTGGCGTGTGTGGTGTGTGCTCGGGCTGCTGGCGGGGCTGCTGGGTATGCATGGGCTCGGCCCTGCCGTTGCGGCGCCCTCGTCCGCGCACGGGCACCGGATGGCCTCGGCGGCGACCGTGGTGGCCACGGTCCAGGCGCACTGCCCCGGGGACGATGACTGTGGTGGCACCGGGCATGTCCATCACGCGGACTCGACCTGTGCGTCCGCTGCGCTGCACGGGCCGCCCGCGCCCCCGGCGCCGGCTCCCTCGGTCGGCTGCCCCGTGGAGCCCGCCGAAGCGGCAGGCGTGGGCGCACCGAGCAAACGGGACGGTGGGCGGGCGCCGCCCGATCTGGCCGAACTCCAGCTCCTGCGGATCTAGGAACACCCCGACGGCACGTACGCCCGCTCAAGGGCGCGGTGCCGCCGTTCGGCATGTCCCGATACCGCTGCTTTTTCCAGGAGTTCAGCCAGTCATGAGCAGGTCCAAGTCCAACCGTTCATTCACCCGCCGCCTCGTTGTCGTGGCCGCAACCGCCGCCTCCGCGGTGGTACTGGCCGCCTGTGGCGGCAATGACAGCGGCGGCCACGCCGCGCACCGCTCCCCGTCACCGTCCGCCTCTTCGCCCAGCGCCTCGGCCGGGGCGCACAATGCGGCCGATGTGGCGTTCGCGAAGGGGATGATTCCGCACCACCGGCAGGCCGTGGAGATGGCCGGCCTGGCCGCCGGCCGAGCCTCGTCGAGCCAGGTGAAGGAACTCGCCGCCAAGATCAAGCAAGCCCAGGACCCGGAGATCAAGACCATGTCCGGGTGGCTGACGGCGTGGGGCGAGCAGGCGCCGGAGGAGATGCCCGGCATGGATCACTCCGAGCACTCCGGCTCCTCCGGCCACTCCGGTATGCCTGGCATGGACCACTCGGGCATGCCGGGAATGATGAGCGCTGAGGAGATGGCCGCGCTGAAGAAGAAGTCGGGCAAGGACTTCGACACGGCCTTCATGGAGATGATGGTCGAGCATCACCGGGGCGCGGTGAAGATGGCGGGCACCGAGAAGGAGAAGGGTGCCTACGGCCCGGCGAAGACGCTGGCCGACGCCGTCATCAAGGCCCAGGAGGCGGAGATCGCGCGGATGAACAGGTTGCTGGGGAAGGGGTGAGCCGCCGCCCGCCACTTCCGGGGCGGCCGCCGCAGCTACCGGCGGCCGGGCAGAGCTGCCGGTGCTAGGCCGCAGCCGGCACCAGGGGCATCGGCCGTAGCCACCGGCAGGCCGTAAGCCGCGTGACCGTTGTCCGTCGGCCCTCCGTGCAGACGGCGGGCCGACGGGCGACAGTCAGGCCACGCCCACCCCCTCAAGGCGACGGCCCACCCGGTGGCGCCCCACCTGGCGGCGCCCCACCCGGTGGCGCTCCCCGAAGCGTGGCCAGCCGGCGGCGGTACTCCTCTTCGTCGATCTCACCGCGGGCGTACCGCTCCGCGAGGATCTGTTCGGCGGGCGGCCCGCTGCGGGGCAGCGGGGGCTCGCCGCGGGCGGGGGCCGAGCGGCCCAGGGCGCGGACGATCAGCAGAGCGATGACGAAGAGCAGCGCCAGGAACAGGAAGATGCTGATCGACATCGCAAGCCAGGCCCACCCGCCGCCATGGCGGCCGTACCAACACAACATCTCGCCCTCCACCTCCCGCGCGACACGGGGTGCGGGCCCGGTGCCCGCAGGGGACCTCGGCTCCATGCCCTTCCATGGTCTCTCGATCGGGGGCGGGGAGCCAGGCGTCCGCGTACCGCCGTCACGCTGCCCAAGGCGGAGAGAAGTCGTCGGCCGGGAACGGCGGTTGGCAGGCCGCACGGCTCTTTCCCGCGGGGTCGCCCTCCGTACGGGGTCCCCGGCCGCGGATCCGGTCGTCAGCGGGTGGCAGGGTCCGGCGGCTCGGGTACCGACTCGCCCGCTTCCTCGTGTTGGACGGCTGCGTCCACTGCCTCGGAGGGCATCGCGAGCCGTACTGCGGTGTAGTGGATGGCCAGGCTGAAGACGATCACGATGACCAGGTCCCACCAGTCGGGGAGTGCGCCGGTGCCGCCGTAGCGGCCGAAGCGGGCGATGAGGATCATGCCGACCAGCCAGGGCCATACCCACAGGGCGGAGCGGGCGCGCAGGCCGCTGCGTTCGGCCGCCGGGATGCCGCGGCGGGTGAGTGCGAGGAAGACGAAGCCGAGCAGGGCGGCGATGCCGAGTTTCCAGTCCGCCTCGTAACCGGACCAGTAGAAGATCAAGTTGGCGAAGACGAAGCCGAGCGGGGCCATGACCGGTCCGGCGGGCAGCCGGTAGGGGCGGTTGCGGTCGCCGTCCCGGATGCGGAGGGCGTGCAGCGACACCGGGGCGAACGCGTACATGATCGCCGCTGCCGAGGTGACCAGGCCCACCAGGGCCTGCCAGCTGGGGAACGGCAGGAAGGCGAGCTCGCCGACCACGAAGGCGAGCAGGGTCGAGATGACGGGGACCCGGCTGCGGCCGACCTGGGTGAGCGGCTGGGGCAGCACCCGCTCGCGTCCCATGGCGTAGGAGAGGCGCGCGGCGCCCGCCATGTAGACGAGGCCGGTGCCTGCCGGGGAGATGACGGCGTCGACGTAGAGGAT
>Ga0207426_1002890_pt1 | contig 10162 bp, 7 predicted proteins | sample AraplaMF_Cvi_mMS_FD_184265 | JGI IMG/M metagenome (GOLD analysis project Ga0207426, IMG submission 184265) | Arabidopsis root microbial communities from the University of North Carolina, USA - plate scrape MF_Cvi_mMS (SPAdes) (version 2) | ecosystem: Host-associated > Plants > Roots > Endosphere ...
CCGATGGCGCCGGGGACCGTCGGCATGCACTCCAGCACCTCGAACATCCGCCGGTCGAGGTTGAACCCGAAGACGTACTCCAGGTGCTGCCACCGGCCCAGCAGCCGGCTGCGGTTGCCGACCTTGGTGTTGCCGCTGACCGCACCCACCGCCGGGTGGGCGAGCGGCTGGATGAGGTGGTGGACGGCGTCCGGTTCGAAGACGGTGTCGGCGTCGACCATGACGATGATGCCGTAGCGGGCATGGGCCAGGCCGGTGTTGAGCGCGGCCGCCTTGCCCGCATTGGTCTGCCGGATCACCGTCACCCGCGGATCGTCGATCCGGGCGGCGATGTCCGCGGTCCGGTCCGTCGACCCGTCGTCGATCACGATGACCTGTAGTTGCCGGTGGGTCGAGGCGAGCAGCGAGCGGACGGTGGACTCGATGCCCGCCTCTTCGTTGTAGGCGGGGACGAGCACCGTCACCGGATCGGTGACCTCCCGCAGCCAGGTCGATCCGGGGCGGATACGGGTCAGCCGCCGGACGTGGGTGCGGGCGAAGAACACCAGCATCGCCAGTCTCAGCAGCCCCAGTCCGCCCGCTATGGCGAGCACCCAGGCCATCCCGCTGATGAAGGCGTGCCCCAGAGCCTTGGCCCAGATCAGGGACGTACCCGACCAGCGCTCGACGGCGGCGGCCGGTACGTCGGGCGGGGGCTGCCGGACCCCCGCCGTCACGGTGGTGAACCTGTCGACCTTCGGGTTGTCGAGCAGCTCCTTGGAGCCCAGGTAGGCGAGATCGTTCTGACCGAACTGCCGGATCACGCCCTGCGAGGGATTGCGGTACCACCGGTCGGCGGCGACCAGGGTGTAACCCTCCGCGCCGGCCTTCTCGGCGGCCTTCCACTCCGGGCCGCACAGCGTGTCCACCGCGGTGGTCTGCGGCATCCGCAGCAGCTTGGTGTGCAGGCCCGCGCTGCCCGCCAGCGCCTTCTGCGTGAGCGACAGCTCCAGCGAGGCGCGCAGCGGCGAGGACGCGCCCATGGCGGCGCCGGTGTAGGTGTTCGAGCCGATCTCATGGCCCTCGGCCTTGATCCGCCGCACCAGGTCCGGGTGCTGGGCCGCCTGGGCGCCGCGGAGGAAGAACGTGGCGTGGGCGTGATGCTTGCGCAGCAGGTCGAGCAGCCGCGGCGTCCACACGGGGTCGGGTCCGCCGTCGTAGGTGAGCGCCACCGTACGGGCCGGCACCGAGGACGAGACCGCCTTGCCGTCGTGGAACCGGAGCACCGGGCCGCCCTTGTCGACGGACCGGGGCACGGGGCTGGCGCAGTCCTTGCGGGTCTTCGCGGCGTCGACCTCATGGGTGGTCCAGCCCTCGAAGAGCAGGGCACCGAACATGACCGGGAGGACCATGATCAGCAGCAGCCAGTGACCGCGCGGGTCGCGGGAGCGCCGGTGCCGGGCCCGGTTCGCGCGGCGTCTCACACGGCCCCCGGGGTGCCGGAGACCGGCGCCGGTGCGGGGCATCCGCGGACCGGGCGGGGCGGGTGCGGGGCGGGTGCGGCGGTGGCGAGCGGGTTCACCGAAGCCCCCGTGCACCTGACGGAAGCCTCGGCGCACGGACGGTCACTGCATGTTTTGTGCTGTTTTGCATACCGTCTGGGCTCGCACATGGTCGGCGAGTGTACTCATGACCGGCCCGGGGGCCGCCGCGAAGATCATGACTGCCCCGTCCCCTGCGCAGGCCGTCCCACCAGCGCAAACGGTGGCGGCGAGGGTGCGGGCGAGCAGCGTCGCGGCGGCCCCGCCGTGAGGGATGCCACTGCGCGGACGGGTCCGCCGGCCGACGACGCAGCGGGGGAGGTGACGCTGCTCACCCCAGGGGGCGAGGGGGCGCAGGGTGCGGTCCGTTTCCCGTGGGCGCCGGCAACGGCGGCCGCTCCAGGAGCGACGCCTCAGGGCCGACGCCGGATACCGGGCGTCCGGCACCGGATACCGGACGCCGGCCCGATGCCGGGCACCGCGCCTAGCTCCCCGCGCGTGCCGCCTCCAGCAGTTCCTCGGCGTGCGCGCGGGCCGTTTCGGAGTCCTCCTGGCCGGCCAGCATCCGGGAGAGCTCACGGACCCGCTCCTCCCCCTCCAGGACCGTGACGCCGCTCCTGGTGACCGACCCGTCGTTGGTCTTCGCCACGAGCAGCTGGCGGTCCGCGAAGGCCGCGACCTGCGGAAGATGTGTGACGACCACGACCTGCGCGGACTTCGCGAGCCTGGCCAGGCGCCTGCCGACCTCGACGGCCGCCTTTCCGCCGACTCCCGCGTCGACCTCGTCGAAGAGGTAGGTCGGTACGGGGTCGGAGCCGGCGAAGACCACCTCGACGGCGAGCATCACCCGGGAGAGCTCGCCACCGGACGCCCCCTTGGCGATCGGCCGGGGCGGCGCGCCCGGGTGCGGGGCCAGCAGGAGTTCGACCTCGTCGGCGCCGGCCGGCCCGTAGGCCACGGTGCGGCCGCCGACCTCGATCCCGTCGGCGTCCTCGGCGACCTCGGTCTGGCGGATCTCGACCGTGACACGGGCGTGCGGCATGGCGAGTTCGGCGAGTTCGGCGGTGACCGCGTCGGCGAAACGCTTCGCCGACGCCGTGCGGGCATCGGTCAGCGTCTGCGCCAGTTCGCCCAGTTCGGCGCGGAGCGCGTCCCGCTCGGCGGCCAGTTCGCCGATCCGGTCGTCGTCGCCGTCCAGTTCGGCGAGCCGGGCGGCGCTCTCCTCGGACCAGGCCAGCACCGCCGCGATGTCCTGGCCGTACTTGCGGGTCAGGTGGTTGAGGGCGGCGCGGCGCTCCTCGACCGCGGCGAGCCGCAACGGGTCGGCGTCCAGGCCGTCCGCGTAACTGGCCAACTCGCCCGCCACGTCGGCCATCAGGATGCCGATCTCGCCGAGCCGCTCGGCGAGCGCGGACAGCTCCTGGTCGTGACTGCGTACGGCCTCCAGCGCGCGGTGCGCGCCGGCGACCAGGGTCGTGGCGTCGACGCCCTCGGGGTCCTCGGGGTTGCCGGCCAGCGCGGCGTGCGCGGCACTCGCCGCGGAGGCCAGGGCCTCGGCGTGGCCGAGCCGCTCGGCCTCGGCGGCGAGATCGGTGTCCTCGCCGGGCTGCGGCTCGGCCTCGGCGATCTCGTCGAGGCCGAACCGCAGCAGGTCGGCCTCCTGCGAACGTTCGCGGGCCCGCGTCGTCAGCTCGTCCAGCTCGGTGGCGACGGCGCGCAGCCTGCGGTGGGCGGCGGTGTACTTGGCGAGCGGAACGGCCACCGTGTCCCCGGCGTAGCGGTCCAGCGCCTGCCGTTGGCGGGCCGGCCGCAGCAGGCCCTGCTGGTCGGTCTGGCCGTGCACGGCGACCAGGTCGTCGGCCAGTTCCGCCAGCAGGCCGACCGGTACGGAACGCCCGCCGACATGGGCGCGCGAACGGCCCTCGGCGGAGAGCGTGCGGCTGATCAGCAGCGCGCCGTCGTCCAGCTCGGCGCCGGCCTCCTCGGCCCGTACGGCGGCGGGCGCCTGGGGCCCGACGCCGATCCTGCCCTCAACGACCGCCGATTTGGCGCCGATCCGCACCAGGGCGGGGTCGGCGCGCCCGCCGAGCAGCAGGCCGAGGCTGGTGACGACCATGGTCTTGCCGGCGCCCGTCTCGCCGGTCACCGCCGTGAAGCCAGGGGACAGCTCGACAACGGCATCATCAATGACACCCAAGGACCGGATCCGCATCTCCTCCAACACGGATACGACCTTACGAGGTCCCAGGGCCCCCCGCGACGGCCTCCCCTCACTCCTGCCGCCGCCCCTGCGGAAAACCCCACCGGAAAACGGAGGAATTCCTCATGGTGCGTGATCACACTCCGCCGTCACGCTGGTCACCGTCGGCAACGAGAGGTGTGCGCATGCCGGGTGGCGCGATGCGGACGGTGTGGGGTGGCCGGCGCCGCGCACGAACGGGGCGGTACCCGCATCCGCCGAGGCAGGGGCGGCGACGCCGCATGCCGCGCCGATGACCGGGGCGGGGAGGACGCGGCGTCGTGGGGCCGGTACGGACGGCGCCCCGTCCGCCCGGCGGCGGGCGCGGGCGGGCCGCGGTACCGGGCGAACGGCTGCCGCTCGCCTCCTCGTCGGCCCGGTCCGGCTCCGCGACTCGGCCCGTATGCCGATATACAGATTCGCCTCGACGGGGGAACGGCTGCTCCCCCGCAGAAGGCACCACCCGCGTCGCGGCCGCATCGCGGAGGCGGCAGGGACCGGTCCGCCGTCTTCGCTCCGGTCCGGTATCGCACCGCAACGCAATCGAGATACGCGCGGGAGGACCGCGGGTCGGATGGTGGGGTGACCGGCCCCCTCAGGGGCGGCGGAGTCCGGCTCCTGCGGCTGCCCGCCGGCGGGCCCGTGGCCGTCGGGCGCCGGCTACGGCTGGGCCTCGCGGCGCCACAGGCCCGTCCACAGGAAGGGTTCGCCGAAGCGCGGGGACGCCGGCTCCTCGTCGCGCATGCGGCGCAGCTCCACCTCCGACAGGTCGGAGAAGATCCAGCGCAGGGAGTCCGAGGTGTAGGCGAGACCGCCGTGCAGGCCGGACTGGCGGTAGAAGTCGCTGTCGCCGAGTTCGGAGCCCATCGCGCCCGCCGCGAAACAGGTGAGGGCGAAATGACCGCCGGGTGCCAGGGCCCGGTCGAGGAGGGCGAGGTAGCTGATGCGGCGGTGGGGCGGCAGATGGTGGAAGCAGCCGGAGTCGTAGATCAGGTCGTAGGGGCCGTGGAGTGCGGTGTCCGCGAGGGCGAACGCGTCGCCGCGGAGGAATCGGACGTCGGCGCCCGCCTCGCGGGCACGGTCCTCCGCCCAGGCGAGAGCGGCCGGGGAGAGGTCCACCGCATCCACCGTGCAGCCCGCGGCGGCGAGGTGGAGTGCGTTGCGGCCCGGGCCGCATCCGAGGTCGAGGGCGCGTTCGGGGGTGACCAGGCCGCGTTCGAGGTACGAGACCAGGTTCTCGTCGGGCTTCGCGGCGAAGAACGGCACCGGCCGGGTGCGGTCCGCGTAGAAGTCGTCCCACCACGGGGCTCCCCCGGCCGTCCAGCGGTCGGCCTCCGGCGCGAACAGACCGTCCAGGAGCCGGAGTACGTCCTCCACGCCGCGGATGTTCCGTTCCATCCCCTGCCCCCTGTCCGCTCCGCCGTCCCCTTCCGGTGATCGTAGGCCGGGCGGACACCGGAGCCCGGACGGGGAGAGAGGGCCGGATGCGGTGACGGACCGGGTGAGCGGCTCGGGCGGGGACGGGCGGGGCGCCCGCTCACGGCCGGGGCGGGGCGCCGCCCGTGCCCCCGGCGAGGGGCCGCACGGGGGCGATTTCCGCCGCGCCGGGCCAGGTTTTCCAGCGTGTTGTGCCGGACAGCTCCGAGAAGCCCCGTCCGGGGCTCGGCCAGGGGCTGTCCGGCTCTTCGTCCGCCGGACGGTGCCTACTGCGGGGCCCCTCGCCACCCCGCCACCGGCAGGGCGAACTTGGCGACCAGACGATCCGTGAAGGAGGCATGATGCAGACGGGCCAGGCGCACGGGCACGGCGCCGCGGCGGACCTCGACGCGGGCGCCGGCCGGGAGTTCGATGCTGCGGCGGCCGTCGCACCACAGCACGCCGTGCGGGGTCTTGGGCTGCACCTCCACCGCCAGGACGGAGCGCGGCGAGGTGACCAGCGGCTTGGCGAACAGGGCGTGCGCACTGATCGGGACCATCAGCAGGGCCTCGACCTCGGGCCAGACCACCGGGCCGCCGGCCGAGAAGGCGTACGCGGTGGAGCCGGTCGGCGTCGCACAGACCACCCCGTCGCCGCCGAAGCGCGAGACGGGCCGGCCGTCGACCTCGGTGACGACCTCCAGCATCCGTTCCCGGGCGGCCTTCTCCACCGACGCCTCGTTCAGCGCCCAATCGGTGTAGACGACACTGCCGTTGTTGCGGACGAGGACATCGAGCGTCATCCGCTCCTCGACCTCGTAGGCGCGGGTGACGACCCGGTCGACGACCTTGTCGAGGTCGTCGCGTTCGGCCTCCGCGAGGAAGCCGACCCGGCCGAGGTTGACGCCGAGCATCGGGACGCCGGACGTCCTGGCGAAGTCCGCGCCGCGCAGCAGCGTGCCGTCCCCGCCCAGGACCACCAGCAGTTCGCAGCCCTCGGCCGCGCACGGCTCCGTCTTGACGCGCTCGACGGACGGCGGCAGCGGCAGATCCGCGGCCTCCTCCGCCAGCACCCGTACGCCGATGCCGCAGCGCAGCAGCCCCTGGACGACGAGTTCGGCACTGCGGATGGCCGCGGGGCGGCCGGTGTGGGCGAGCAGGAAAACCGTCCGCGCGGCTCCGGTGTTCCCGTGTGCTGCGCTGCCTTCAACTGCCTGGGTAGTGGTCAACGAGGCCCCTCCGCCACTGCACGGTCGACGTCCGCCGGGTCGAGTGCAGGCGCCCCGGCGCGGAGCCACAGAAAGTACTCGACATTTCCCGAGGGCCCCGGCAGCGGGCTCGCAGTTACGCCAAGTACGCCAAATTCCAGCTCGGCCGCCCGGCTCGCGACGGCGCGCACCGCCTCGGCCCGCAGCTCCGCGCTGCGCACCACGCCGCCGCTGCCCAGCCGCTCCTTGCCGACCTCGAACTGCGGCTTGACCATCAGCACCAGGTCCGCGTCGGGCGCCGCGCACCGCGCCAGCGCGGGCAGGACGAGGCCCAGCGGAATGAACGAGAGGTCGCCGACGACGAGGTCGACGGGCTGCGAGTCGATCTGTTCGAGGGTCAGCTCGCGCACGTTGGTGCGGTCCTTCACCGTGACCCGCTCATCGCTCTGCAGCGACCAGGCGAGCTGTCCGTATCCGACGTCGACGGCGACGACATGACCGGCGCCGGCCCGCAGCAGGACATCGGTGAAGCCACCGGTCGAGGCGCCCGCGTCCAGCGCCCGCCGCCCTTCGATCTTCAGGCCGAGCGGCACGAAGGCGGCGAGGGCGCCGGCGAGCTTGTGCCCGCCGCGCGAGACGTAGTCGGGGTCGCTCTCGTCCTCGCGGACGACCACGGCCGCGCTGGTCTCCACCTGGGTGGCGGGCTTGGTCGCGGTCGCACCGCCGACCGTCACCCGGCCCGCGGCGATCAGCTGGCTCGCGTGCTCGCGGGAACGGGCCAGCTTGCGGCGCACCAGCTCCGCGTCGAGTCGGCGTCGTGCCACTCCTGCCACCTGTGGTTCAGCTCCTGTTGTCGTGCGGCGTCGGGAAAGTCGAGGAAGGTGCGGGCGGCCCGGGGTGCTGGTCGAGACCGGCCAGCACATCGCGCAGCCCACGGTGCACATCCTCGTACACCTGCAGGTGTACGCTCGCCGGGAGGTGGTCGGCATCGGCGAGACGGCGCAGCGCGGAGTCGACCGCGGCCTCTCCGGTCGGTGTCGTCCCCACCCCGATCGGCTGCGGCCCGGCCGGTCCCGCCGGCTCGGGCTCCCCGGGCGGGGATTCCTCCGGCGCGGGCTCGCCCGGCCGCACGGTGTCCCCCGCGGACTCGTCCGTCCGCACGGGCTCCACTGCCACGGGCTCCCCCGGCCTCACGGGCTCCCCCGGCACCGGGTGCCCGGGCCGCGCGGGGTCCCCTGGTGCGGTTCCCGCGGGTGCCTCCGGCTCCGGGCCGGACGTCGGCTCTTCCATGCCCCCGACGCTACCTTGGCGAAGGCTGACAAGGAGGAACGAGGCGTCCCCGACCTGGCGTATCGTCGATCACGATGGCAACCCTCGACCAGTGCCGCGCCGCGCTCGACCGGCTGGCCCAGAACCTGTCCTCGGCGGACGGCAGCGTCCGCAGCGCGGCGGCGCTCGACCGCTCGCTCAGCTGCCGCATCACGGACCTCGATGTGACCTTCCTCGGGCGGCTGTCCGACGGCTCCATCCAGGAGGTGACCAGCGTCCCCGGCCCGCCTCCGCACAAGGCCGAGATCCGCCTGTCCATGGCGGGCGACGATCTCGTCGCGCTGGTGGACGGCACGCTGAATTTCGCCAAGGCCTGGGGCAGCGGTCGCGTCAAGCTGGAGGCCGGCCTGCGCGACCTGCTGCGCCTCAGGACGCTGCTGTAGGCACCGTCTCGCCCTTCTTCTCCTGCGCGGCCGCGTCGTCGTCGGGCTCGATCCCCTCGCTCGCGTTCCCGTCGCCGGTCTGCTTCCCCTCCGCCGCTTCGCCGTCGGCCCGCCCCGCTTCCGAGCCGGCGTGACGGCGCTTGCGTGCGGCCGGGATGACCAGCGGGGTGCCGGTCTCCGGGTCCTCGATGATCTGGCAGCTGAGCCCGAAGACCCGTTCCACCAGCTCCGCGGTGACGATGTCGGCCGGCGCGCCCTCGGCGAGGACCGCACCGTCCTTCATGGCGATCAGATGGGTCGCGTAACGGGCCGCGTGGTTGAGGTCGTGCAGCACGGCGACCAGCGTCCGCCCCTGCTCCTCGTGCAGTTCGGCGCAGAGGTCCAGCACCTCGATCTGGTGCTGGATGTCCAGATAGGTGGTCGGCTCGTCGAGCAGGAACAGCGGCGTCTGCTGGGCGAGCGCCATCGCGATCCACACCCGCTGGCGCTGCCCGCCGGACAGCTCGTCGACATGGCGTTCGGCGAGCTCGCCGACGCCGGTGGCCGCCATCGACTCCTGGACGATCCGCTCGTCGTCGGCCGACCACTGCCGCAGCAGCCCCTGGTGCGGATAGCGGCCGCGCGCCACCAGGTCCGCGACGGTGATCCCGTCCGGGGCGATCGAGGACTGCGGCAGCAGCCCGAGCGTCCTGGCGACCTTCTTGGCCGGCAGGGAGGAGATCGCGGAGCCGTCCAGCAGCACCGAACCGGTGGCCGGCTTGAGCATCCGCGAGAGTGCGCGCAGCAGCGTGGACTTACCGCAGGCGTTGGGGCCGACGATGACCGTGAAGGAGCGGTCGGGGATGGCCACCGAGAGGTTCTCGGCGATGACCCGCTGGTCGTAGGCGAGGGTGACGTTCTCAGCCGTGAGACGGCTCACTTCGGAACTCCTGGGGTTGTCGTGTTCTGTGCTGTTGCCCGGCAGTCGCCGCTGCCCTGCTCGTCGGCCCTGCCTCGCTCACCGGCCCTGCCCGGCGCGCTGCCGCTGCCCTTGCCCGGCCTGTCGCGGCCGCCCGGCTCTTCGGCGCTGCCCGTACCCGGCTCGCCGCGGCCGCCCGGCTCTCCGCCGTCGCCCCCGCCCGCTCATACCCGTCCCGCCTTCCGCTCCGTGGCCAGCAGCCACAGCAGGTAGCCGCCGCCGAGCACGCCGGTGAGCACGCCGACCGGCAGCTGGTCGGCGCCGAAGAGCCGCTGGGCGGCCCAGTCCGCGGTGACCAGCAGTGCCGCGCCCATGAGGGCGGACAGCAGCAGGTTGGGGCCGGGCAGGGGGGCGCCCCGCCCCGCGCCCTTGAGGAAGCGCGGCAGGGACATCCGGCGGGCCAACTGGGGCGCGGTGAGCGCCACGAAGGAGATCGGCCCGGCGGCCGCCGTGGCCGCGGCGACGAGCACGACCGCCACCAGCAGGACGACGATGCGGACCCGCTCGACGCGTACGCCCAGCGCGCTCGCCGCGTCGTCCCCCATCTCCAGCATGCGCAGCGGGCGCCCGTAGAACAGCAGCAGCGGGACGAGGACAGCGCAGACCGCGGCCAGCGGCCCGAACTGGTCCCAGTCACGGCCGTTGAGGGATCCGGTCATCCACGTGGTGGCGCGGGTCGCCTCGACGATGTTCGCCTTCGTCAGGAGGTAGAGCACCATCGCGTACAGCATGGCGCCGGCGCCGATGCCGACGAGCACGAAGCGGTAGCCGTGGATGCCGCGCTTCCAGGCGAGGAGGAAGATCGCGGCGCCGGTGAGCACGCCGCCGGCGACGGCTCCGGCGGCGACCGCGAGGGTCCCGGCCTGGAAGTAGACGATGGCGACCAGTGCGCCGACGGACGAGCCCTGCGCGAACCCGAGGACGTCGGGACTGCCCAGCGGATTGCGCGAGACGGTCTGGAAGACCGCCCCGGAGATCCCGAACGCCGCGCCGACCAGCAGCCCCACCAGCACCCGCGGCAGCCGCAGGTCCTGCACGATGAACTCCTGGCCAGGGTCCCCGCCGCCGGCCAGGGTGGCGATCACTTCGGACGGGGTCATGGGGTAGTC
>Ga0207426_1002891_pt1 | contig 10147 bp, 8 predicted proteins | sample AraplaMF_Cvi_mMS_FD_184265 | JGI IMG/M metagenome (GOLD analysis project Ga0207426, IMG submission 184265) | Arabidopsis root microbial communities from the University of North Carolina, USA - plate scrape MF_Cvi_mMS (SPAdes) (version 2) | ecosystem: Host-associated > Plants > Roots > Endosphere ...
TGCCGAAGGACGTGCTCGACGGGCATCGCGCGGCGAAGTGCATCGACACGGCCGAGCTCGACCTCGACGCCATCGTCGCGCTGTTGCAGGACGCGCACGCGAACGGGCAGGACGTGGCGCGCGTGCATTCCGGCGATCCGTCGCTCTACGGCGCGATCGGCGAGCAGATCCGCCGGCTCGACGCGCTCGCGATTCCCTACGAAGTCGTGCCGGGCGTGACGGCGACGGCGGCATCGGCGGCGGCGCTGAAGCGGGAACTGACGTTGCCGGGCATCTCGCAGACCGTGATCCTCACGCGCTACGCGACGAAAACGTCGATGCCGGAAGGGGAAAGTCTCGCGGATCTCGCACGTCATCGCGCGACCCTCGCGATCCATCTCGGCGTGCGGCATATCGAGCGCATCGTCGCGGACCTGGTGCCGCACTACGGCGCGGATTGTCCGGTGGCGGTCGTGTTTCGCGCGAGCTGGCCGGACGAGACGCGCATCGAAGGAACGCTCGCGGAGATTGCGTCGAAAGTACGTGCGGCGGGCGTGGAGCGCACGGCGATGATTCTCGTCGGCCGCGTGCTGGCCGCCGACGGCTTCGCGGATTCGACGCTCTACGCGAAGGACTGATCACGCCATGCGCGACCTCGACACCGTGTTCGACGCGCTCGCGAAATCGGCTTTCCGGCGGCGTTTCGCGCTCGGCGTGCGCGAGGGGAAATATCTGCGGGAAAAGGGCGTCGACACGGTGATCGCGCAGGCGCATGAGTTGATCGGCAAGCGGCTCGCGCCGCAAGCGCCGTTGAACGACGGCAAGCAGACGCCGTTTCGCGGGCATCCGGTGTTCATCGCGCAGCACGCGACGGCGACGTGCTGCCGTACGTGCCTCGCCAAGTGGCACGGCATCGCGGCAGGCAAGGCGCTCGACGACGCCGGGCGACAACATGTCGTCGATGCGATCGCGCGCTGGCTGCGCGCGCAACCGCTGCCGGCTGCGAAGGACGCCGCGCCCGACAATCCGCAGCGCGAATTACCTTTCTGATGCGCCGTTCAGCGTGACTCGTCCGGCGGGCAGGACGATGGCGCAACAGGCGCTCCCGCGCACGGCGCCGGGTGAGCGCTAGCCGCGTTCGCGAGCAAGGGCGCCGTTCATCGCGGGCCCGGGGCTCGTCGTCCCCTCGCCCGGCGAGACAGCATGTTCAGCCCCTCGACCAGCGCCGAGAACGCCATCGCCGCGTAGATGTAGCCCTTCGGCACATGCGTGCCGAATCCTTCGGCGATCAGCGTCATCCCGATTACGAGCAGGAAGCCGAGCGCGAGCATCACGATCGTCGGATTGCGCTCGATGAAGCGCGACAGCGGGCCTGCGGCGAAGAGCATCACGGTCACGGCGGCGATCACCGCGACGAACATGATCGGAATGTGCTCGGTCATGCCGACCGCGGTCACGATGCTGTCGATGGAAAACACGAGGTCGAGCAGCAGGATCTGGCCGATCGCCGACAGCGGCGTCAGCGACTTGGCCGATTCGGCGCCGGCATGACCGTCGTCGTCGTGCGTAACGTGGTGATGGACTTCGGTCGTCGCCTTCCAGACGAGAAACGCGCCGCCCGCGATGAGAATCAGGTCTCGCCATGAGAAGCCGTGACCGAACGCTTCGAAGATGGGCGTTGTGAGCCGCACGATCAGCGCGACGGTGCCGAGCAGCCCGAGCCGCATGACGAGCGCGAGCGCGATGCCGATGCGCTGCGTGCGCTCCCGGTGCGCCGCAGGCAGCTTGTTGGTCAGGATGGAAATGAAGATCAGGTTGTCGATGCCGAGCACGACTTCCATGACGACGAGCGTTGCGAGCGCGGCCCAGGCGGCGGGATCGGCGAGAAGGGCGACGAGATAGTCCATGGTCCGGGGAATGATTCGACAGGTGAGGGCGAGATATTAGCCTGATCGCCGCCCATAGTGAAAGGAACTTGAAAACTTCATGCAAATCGTGATGCTCAAGCCGCGGTGACAAGCCCACCCGTCGTCGCGCTGTGGTCGTTATCGGTCGCAAATACCGGAATTAAAACGATTATTTGCGCCTGTTCTGATGATGCGCCGCCGCATTTACGGGTAAACTCGTATGCTTTCGTGCCGCGTGTCCGTGGCCGCCGTCCAACTTCCTGTCGCCAGGACACACCGAACTCAAGCCGCATGCAGGGAAAATCACAACGTCTCGTCGAGCTGGACTTCTTCCGCGGACTGGTGTTGCTCATCATCGTCGTCGATCATATCGGCGGCAGCATGGTGTCGCGCTTCACGCTTCATTCGTTCGCGCTGAACGACGCCGCCGAAGTCTTCGTGTTCCTCGGCGGTTTCGCCACGGCGACGGCGTATGGGTCGCTCGCGCAGCGACGCTCCGAAAGCGTGGCCCGCGTGCGCTTCCTCAAACGCGCGTTCGAGCTTTATCGCGCGTTTCTGGTCACCGCCTCGCTGATGCTCGTCGCGTCCTTCCTGCTGCGGCCGTTTTTCGGCCACGCGCCGAATCTCGCGCTGCATGACCTCGACAGCCTGATGTCGCAGCCGCTTTCGTCGATCGCGCAGATTCTCACATTCGAGCGCCAGCCGTATCTTGCCGCCGTTCTGCCGATGTACGCGCTCTTCGCGCTCGCCGTGCCGCTCATGCTGCCGCTCGCGCGCAGCAAGCCCTGGCTGTTGCTGGGTCTGAGCCTCGCGTTGTGGGCCTTCGCATCGCAGATTGGCGAATACATGCCGTCCGTCGATGACAACCTGTGGGATTTCAATCCCGCCGCGTGGCAGTTGATGTTCGTGCTGGGCGTTTTGGCGCGCTGCCAGCCGGTTTACCGGCGAGTGAGCACGAACCGCTTCGGCTGGATCGTGAGTGCGGGCGCGGTCGCGTTGATCGCGGGCATGGCGTACTACAAGCTGCTCGTGCTGCCGCCCGTGCTGGATAGCGCTTTCAAGCGCGATCTGGCCGGACCGCGCGTCGTCAATTTCCTGGCCATCGCGTGGATTGCAGCGAATCTGGCGCGTTACGGCGTCGTCAAGGCCGTGGCGCGTCGTTTGCCGTGGGTCGGCGCGTTGGGGCGTGACGGCATGGTGTCCTTCGTTGCGGGGACGGTGATCTCGCTCGTCGTCGATTCGATCCTGTTCACCCTCACCGATGGCCTCGTCAACGTGCCAGCCGGCCTTGCCGCCGATGCCATCGCGATCGGCGCGCTGCTCGCCGTGCCGCACGCGCACCGTCGGGTCGCGACGTGGCTCGGCACGCGACAGCCGGCGCCGGTAGCCACTGCCGCGCGTGCGACCGTCGCAGCAACCGCCGACACTCGGGCGCGGGCGGTACGCTGAGAACGCTATTCAGACGGGCAGTTCGCTGCCCGCTTTTTTCTGAGCCGATGCGCAACTAACTGTCGAATTTTCTCGTCGCACGCGACAAAAATCGACGATGACCGTCATGGCATGCAGCTTGCACGCTGAAGGCAGTTCAACACACAACGGACTCGTCATGCTGAAGCTCGCCATCCTGTTCGCAATCATTTCCGTCGTCGCCGGTTTCTTCGGTTTTACACGTGTGTCATCCGGCGCGGCGGGCATCGCCAAGATTTTTTTCTTCATCTTCTTGATCCTGTTCGTCGTGTTCCTGGTCATCGCGATCACGGCGGGTTCGCTCGTGCTGTAGCGCCGGGAACGTCGGAAACGCCGTGCGGGCGCGTCTGCGTGCTTCCTCGCATCGACCCGCACGCCGCGACGGTGTTACATTGCCGCGAGAGACAAGCGAGCGACAGTGAACCGGAAAGGAGGAGGCGATGCAGCATGCCATCGGCGCGGCCTTGCAGCCTGCGCAATGCGACGTCATCCGTCATTCGCACGAGCGCTCCGCCACATTCGGGTTGTGCGAGACGATGCGCCCGGATTACGCCGTGCTGTCGGGCGCGGAACTCGCCGTCAAGGTCGGCGAGAGCCGCGCGCTCTTTGCGCACGCACTGCCGGTGATGGAAACGCTGTATGCGCAGATCGCCAATACGCACAGCATGATCGCGCTGACGGATGCGAGCGGTCTTATCCTGCATTCGCTCGGCGACGACGATTTTCTCGCCCGTGCCGAAAAAGTCGCGCTGAGGGCGGGCGCGGTGTGGAGTGAAGCGCATCAGGGCACCAACGCCATCGGCACGACGATCGCGGAGCGCACCGCCGTCACCGTTCATGGCGACCAGCATTATTTGCGCGCCAATCATTTCCTCAGTTGTTCGAGCGTGCCGATCCTCGATCCGCACGGCAATCTCTCCGGCGTCCTCGATGTGACTGGCGACCGGCGCGGCTATCACCAGCACACGATGGCGCTCGTGAAGATGTCCGGGCAGATGATTGAGAACCGCCTGATCGCGAGCGCGTTCGGCGACGGGTTGCGCATCCGCTTTCACAGCCGGCCCGAGTTTATCGGCACGCTGATGGAGGGCCTCGCCGTATTCGATCTCGACGGCCGCCTTCTGTGCGCGAACCGCAGCGCGCAATTCCAGCTCGGGTTCGAACTGGCGCATCTGCGCTCACAGACGCTCGAGGCGCTGTTCGGCGAGCGCGTCGACTCGCTGATCGCGTGCGCGGGCGACGCACCGTGCCGTCTCGAACTGCATAGCGGCGTCGCGGTGTTCGCGAGTATCGAATTTCATGCGCGTCCGGCATCCAGCGTGTCGCCTGCGACAACCGCGATGGCCGTGCGCGAGCAAAGCGGGTCGAGCCTCGCCGATCTCTGCACCGGCGACGCGCAGATGAACGACATCGTGGCGCGCGTGCGGAAGGTCATCGGCAAGAACATCGCCATTTTGATCGGCGGGCCGACGGGCGCCGGCAAGGAAATGCTCGCACGCGCGATTCACCGCGATTCGCCGCGCCGCACGGGGCCGTTCGTCGCGGTGAACTGCGCGTCGTTGCCGGAGACGCTGATCGAATCGGAGCTTTTCGGCTATACGCAGGGCGCATTCACGGGCGCGGCGAAGCGCGGCGCGATCGGCAAGATCGTGCAGGCGAACGGCGGCACGCTCTTCCTCGATGAAATCGGCGATATGCCGTTCGCGATGCAAAGCCGCTTGCTGCGCGTGCTGCAGGAACGCGTCGTCGAGCCGCTCGGCGCGGCGCGCGCGGTGCCGGTCGATTTCACGCTCGTCTGCGCGAGCAACCGCCGGTTGCGTGAGTGCGTTGCGCAGGGGACGTTTCGCGAGGACCTGTATTACCGAATCAATGGCCTTTCGGTGACGCTGCCGCCGCTCGCGGAACGGACGGATCTGCGCGCGGTCGTCGACGAGATGCTGCGCCACGAGCGTTTCGCGGGCCGCATCGTCGGCATCGATGACGACGTGCTCGCGCTCTTCGCGCGTCATCCGTGGCCGGGCAACTTCCGGCAATTGAGCAATGTGCTGCGCACCGCGTCGGCCATGCTCGACGATCACGACACGCATATCGGTGTCGAACATCTGCCGCATGATTTTCTCGATGAGCTCGGTGAAGGCGGTTTGATCGAAGACGCGCCGCTGCCGGTGAGCGGGGCGCGTCTCGTGGATATCGAAGCGAGCGCGGTGGCCGCGGCGCTCAGGGCGCACGGGGGCAATGTGTCGGCGACGGCGCGGGCGCTCGGCATCTCGCGTACGACGTTGTATCGGAAGTTGCGGGTTTGACGACGCTTCGGTTTTTTTTGCTCGGCCAGCGAGATTGCCGTGGATGGCTGGTTTTTTTCGCCGGATCCCGTTTTCTTTGTGGTTTATTGGCGTTGCCCCGCACAGGGGCAGTGCTAATAAACCAATACGAAAACGGGATCCGGCGAAACAAAAACCTAACCCTCAACAATCCCATCATCCCGCGCGGGTAACGAGCCGCTATGATCCTTCAGACCGACACCTGTGAGCTTCAACCTGCGCGCTTCATTCAACAGCCACATCAGCCTGAAGGCCGCATTCTCGTAATCGAGTCCTTCGGGCCGCACGTTCGAGATGCAGTTGCGCTCGGCATCGTGGCGCCCGGCGCGCGGCGCGTAAGTCACATAAAGCCCGAGGCTGTCGGGCGAACTGAGTCCCGGCCGCTCGCCGATCATCACGACGACGATCCTCGCCCGTAAAAGCTCACCGATGCGATCGCCCAGCGCGACACGCGCCTGCGTCGCGATCACGACGGGCGCCACCTTCCAGCCGTCGAATGTTCCGCGCAGACACATAAGCAACGGTGCGACATGACGTTGCGCAGCAAAAGCCGACAAGCCATCGGCGGCGACGAAGACGAGTTCGGGCGGATCGTCGGTCGCGGCGGAGTGCGCGCTCAAACGGGCAACGCTCGCCTCGTCGAGCATGCGGCCGAGATCCGGGCGACGCAGATAATGATCGCGATCCGGCGCGGCGCTTTGCACGTCCAGCGTCTCGAAACCGGCGGCGCGCAGTGTCGCGCCCAGCGCGGCCGTATCGAGCGGCTGATGCACCGCGTCGCGCGCCTGGGCATGCGCCAGTTCGAACGCGAGCAAGGGCGCGGTCGGCAGACTGCTGCCCGCGCGGCCGAGCGCGATGCGCGCGTTGGTGAAGCGCCGCAGCGCGTTCCATGCGTCGGCGTCCGTCATGAGTCGATCCATTCGAGCAGAGGTTGCGCGGGCGCCGCGAGAAGGCTGCCGTGACCATCGGTGACGCGCATCTTCGCAAGCCATGCTTCGAACTCCGGCGCGCGCTTCAGGTTCAGCACGCGGCGGATGTAGAGCGCGTCATGAAACGACGTGCTCTGGTAGTTGAGCATGACATCGTCCGCGCCCGGCACGCCCATGATGAAGTTGACGTTCGCCACGCCGAGCAGCGTGAGCAGCGTGTCCATGTCGTCCTGATCCGCTTCGGCGTGATTGGTGTAGCAGATGTCGCAGCCCATCGGCACACCGAGCAGCTTGCCGCAGAAGTGATCTTCGAGTCCGGCGCGGATGATCTGCCGGCCATCGAAAAGATACTCCGGGCCGATGAAGCCGACCACCGTGTTCGTCAGAAGCGGTCTGAAGCGCCGCGCGAGCGCGTATGCGCGCGCTTCGCACGTTTGCTGATCGAGCCCGTGATGCGCATTCGCCGACAGTGCGCTGCCTTGTCCCGTCTCGAAGTACATGACATTGTCGCCAACTGTGCCGCGCCGAAGCGACAGCGCCGCATCGTGCGCTTCCTCCAGCAGCCCGAGCGATACGCCGAAGCTCGCGTTCGCCCGCTCGGTGCCCGCGACCGACTGAAACACGAGATCGACGGGCGCGCCTTGCTCGATCGCCGCGAGCGTGTTGGTGACGTGCGTGAGAATGCACGATTGCATCGGCACGTCGTAGCGCTGGCGGAAGTCGTCCATCATCGCCAGCAACTTGCCGATGGCGGCGGGCGAATCCGAGGCGGGATTCACGCCGATGACCGCATCGCCGCAGCCGTAAAGGAGGCCGTCGAGCATGGATGCGGCAATGCCCTTCGGATCGTCGGTCGGGTGATTCGGCTGCAGGCGCACCGACAGATGTCCGGGCAATCCGATGGTCGTGCGAAAGCGGGTGACGACCGGGCGCTTCCTGGAAGCGAGAATCAGGTCCTGGTTGCGCATCAGCTTGGAAACGGCCGCGGCCATTTCCGGCGTGACGCCCATGGTGATGCTTTCGAGCGCGGCGGTGTCGGTGCTGTCGGCGAGCAGCCACTCGCGGAATTCGCCGACGGTCAGATGCGCGATCGGTGCGAAGGCCTCGCGCGAGTGCGTATCGACGATCAGGCGCGTGACTTCGTCGTCTTCATAGGGGATGAGCGGCTCGTCGAGAAACGCGGCGAGCGGCACCTGCGCGAGCGCCATTTTCGCGGCGACGCGCTCTTCCTCCGTCGCCGCGGCGACGCCCGCGAGTTCGTCGCCGGAGCGGCGCGGGCTGGCACGCGCGAGCAGCGTCTTCAGATCGTCGAAGCGGTAGCGGCGCGCGCCGATCGTCTCGTGATAGCTCATCGCTTCCCCCGGATGGATCGATTGATGCACTTTAGCCGCTTCGCGCGCGCCGCGCCGCGCTCAAAAATGCGCCGTCGGGCCGAAATCCGCCTGCATGCGATAATTTTCCGCTTGATTCAGCCAAAACCCGCCCGCAGCCCGTGAAAAACCTGCTCGTTTCCATCGATCGTCTGAGCGATTTCGACGAAATCGTCGACGTCCGCACGCCGCTCGAATTCGCCGAAGACCGCATTCCCGGCGCGATCAACGCGCCCGTGCTCAGCAACGAGGAGCGCGTGATCGTCGGGACGATGTACAAGCAGGTGTCGCCGTTCGAGGCGACGCGCGTCGGCGCGGCGATGGTCGCGCGCAACATCGCAACGCATCTCGACACGATCTTCGCCGGCAAGCCGCGCAACTGGCGGCCGCTCGTCTATTGCTGGCGCGGAGGAAAACGCTCGGGCTCGATGACGACGTGGCTCAACATGATCGGCTGGCAGGCGCGCCAACTCGACGGCGGCTACAAAAGCTACCGGCGCGACGTGATCGAGCGGCTCGGCACGCTGCCCGGGCGGTTTCGCTATATCGCACTGATCGGCCATACCGGCAGCGGCAAGACGCGGCTATTGCAGGCGCTCGACTCGGCGGGCGCGCAGACGCTCGATCTGGAAGCGCTCGCGGCGCATCGCGGATCGCTGCTCGGCGCGCTGCCGGGGCGCGCGCAGCCGTCGCAAAAAGCATTCGATTCGGCGCTCGTGCACGCGCTCTCGGGTTTCGATCCCGCCAAGCCGGTTTTCGTCGAGGCGGAAGGGCGGCGCATCGGCTCGATCACGATGCCCGATGCCGTGCTCGACAATCTGCACGTGGCGTCGTGCGTGCAGGTGGAAGCGCGCCGCGAGGACCGCATCGCGTTTCTGTTGCAGGACTACGGCCATCTCTTCGACGATCCCGCGTTCTTCAAGGCGCAGTTGACGAAGCTCGTCGCACTGCATAGCCGCGAGCGCGTGGCGCACTGGCATCGGCTGATCGATGAGAACGCGCGCGCCGCGCTCTTTGCCGAACTGATCGACCACCATTACGATCCCGCGTACCGGCGCAGCAATCAGGCGCTCTACACGCAATTGCCGCACGCGGCGCACGTGCTGTTCCGTCCGAACGACGCCGACAACATCGAGCAGGCGAAGGCCCTTCTCGCGCAACTTGCCGAGACGACGCCCGCGCTCGGCTGACCCATTTTCACCCCACGAAACAAAAAATTATGACCACGCTCCGACAACCGCGCGTCGCCCTCGGCTGGATGGTGTTCCTGCTGATCGCCGTCGCAGGCCTCTTCTACGTGAAATGGTTTCCCTACTACAACCGCGCGTTCGTCGCGGCGAGCCAGCATTCGATCGGTAAGTCAATTTTGATGGGCACGTCCGCCAGCGCGCCGGAACCTTCATGGCAAGCTGCGCTCGACTACGCGATGGCCTACGGCAAAGCGATCTGGCAGGCCATGGTGCTCGGCCTGCTGCTCGGCTCCGCGGTGCAGGCGCTGATTCCGCCGCGCTGGGTCGCGCGGGCGCTCGGCGAGCACAATTTCGGCAGCGTCGTGAATGGCGGCCTCATGTCCTTGCCGGGAATGATGTGCACGTGCTGCGCGGCGCCGGTCGTCGCGGGCCTGCGCGCGCGCGAGGCGGCGCCGGGCGCGGCTGTCGCGTTCTGGCTCGGCAATACGGTGCTCAATCCGGCGGCGCTGGTCTTCATGGGCTTCGTGCTCGGCTGGCAATGGACCGGTTTGCGCCTCGTGCTCGGCGTTCTGATGGTGTTCGGCCTTGGCTACGCGGTGAACCGCATGGTGACGCCGGCGCAGGCGGCAGCGTCGCGTCAGGCGCTCGCGAAGCTGATCGAAGAAGACGAGCCCGGCACTGCGTTCTCCCGCTGGGTCAAGATCCTCGGCCGCATGACCTTGCGGCTCGTGCCGGAGTACATCGTGCTCGTGCTGCTGCTCGGCGCGGCGCGCGCGTGGCTCTTTCCGCACATCGGGCCGGATATCGGCAATGGCATGCTGTGGATCGCCGCATTTGCCGTCGCGGGCACGCTTTTCGTGATTCCGACGGCGGGCGAGGTGCCCATCATTCAGGCGATGCTGTCGCTCGGCATGGCGACGGGCCCGGCCGGCGCGCTCCTGATGACGCTGCCGCCCGTCAGCGTGCCGTCGCTCGCGATGCTCG
>Ga0207426_1002892_pt1 | contig 10145 bp, 7 predicted proteins | sample AraplaMF_Cvi_mMS_FD_184265 | JGI IMG/M metagenome (GOLD analysis project Ga0207426, IMG submission 184265) | Arabidopsis root microbial communities from the University of North Carolina, USA - plate scrape MF_Cvi_mMS (SPAdes) (version 2) | ecosystem: Host-associated > Plants > Roots > Endosphere ...
CCGCCGCCTGGAAGTCACCGCTCAAATGCGTGACATAGCGCAGCACATCGCGCCGGGTGGCCCGTACGAACCGCTCGACGGCGGCCTCGTCACCGCTGCGGCCCTCCAGCGCCCACTGGGTCACCTGCGCGTCCTCAGCCGCACGCATGCGATGCCTCCTCTCCCTCACGCAGTTCCATGGGCACGGGTAGGTGCGATACCGGCATCTGGGCAGGCGTCATCATCGATAGTCCTTCGCTGGATCCGGCCCGGCGAACGGCGCGGGGACCGGAGAAGTCGGGGCGGGCGCGGCCGGCGCGGCATACCCGCGCCTCCGTCCGCTGCCCGGAGGGCGCTGTGCTGTCAGTGGACAGCCGGCGCTCGCGGTGGTCCCCGACGCGAGACGACATGGACCAGGAGCCGGCCCCGCAAGGCGCGATGCGGTGTCCGCTCCGGTTCCCGGGGCTCCGGGGGGAGGGTCGGCAGCACGGTGTGCCGTACGAGGCGGAGGCGTGGCACGAGGGCGAGGGACACCGCCCGTACCAGCCGGAAGACCGCGCGTTCGCCGCCCCACATCCACCACACGCTCAGCGTCGCGATCAGCAGATGCGCCGCGAGCATCACGCCGGCGCCCCCCGGCGCCCCCGGATGCGGGGTGTGCCCCATGACGGCCATCTGGCCGGACATCGACAGACCGCCGAAGTGCCCGCCATGCGCCATCTCCTGCACCGGCGAACCGTCGACCAGGGCCGCACGCACACCACTTGGCACCCGCAGCGGATGAAACGGCACCCCGCCACCGCACCGCAGCGATTCCCACCACAGCCTGGCCCAGGAGAGTTTGCTGTGCCCGGCGTGGTCCAGCGCCTGCCCGAGGGCGAAGGCGGAGTGCAGCGTCGCTTGGGTACCCACCGTCAGGGCCGCCACCGTCAACGGACCGCGTTCCCGGCCGGCGAAGCACCACGCGCCGCCCGCGGCCCCTACCGCGGCCGTGAGCAGCACCCGCCACGGCAGCACCGCCCCGGACGTCAGCACATGCCCGACAGCCGTGAGCAGCACACAGACCACCGCGAACGCGCTGGCCCGCAATCCCCTGAGTACGTTTCCGGCTTCCATGGCGAGAACAGCTTGCCCCTCCCGTGCTCCGTCAGACAGAAGAGACCTAAAGATGCTCACTTCCGGAGCGAAAATGACTGCCGGAACGGATGGCGGACTACGGCACATCGAGGGCCGGACGAGCCGCCCAAAGACGTACGGGACACCCGCCACCGAGCAAGAGCCGAATCCGTGGCACATCCGACGGTACGGCGATATCGATCCCGATCACCGCCCCTTTCCGGCCCTTCGACAATGCCCTTTGGACAACGGCCCTGCGGCAACAGCCTTGCGACAACGGCCCTGCGACAACGGCCCTTCGGCCGCCCGGGGACCCCGCGGACGCGCCCGGGACGAACCCCCACCACCCCCACCAGCCCCACCACAACCAGTAGCGTCGGGCGCATGCGTGCCTTCATCGTCGATGCGTTCACCGACCGGCCCTTCGCCGGGAATCCCGCCGGGGTGTGTCTGCTGGACCAGCCGGCCGACGCCGCCTGGATGCAGCGGGTGGCCGCCGAATTCAACCTCTCCGAAACCGCCTTTGTGCACCGGACCGCGGAAAACACCTACGGACTGCGGTGGTTCACACCGACCGTGGAGGTCGATCTGTGCGGCCACGCCACGCTGGCCACCGCCCATGTGCTCCACACGACCCGGTCCGCCACTCCTGACGCGCCGCTGCACTTCACCACCCTCAGCGGGGCACTGACCGCCCGTCAGCACAGTCAGGGCGCGATATCCCTGGACTTCCCCGCGGATGCGCCGACCGCAACCCCCGTACCGCCGCTCCTCGCCGAGGCTCTGGGTGCCGAGCCGCAGTGGACCGGCCGGGCCAGGCACGATCTGCTCGTGGAACTGCAGGATGCGGCGACGGTGCGCGACCTGACCCCGGACATCGCCGCGCTGGCCGACTTCAGCGGCCGAGCCGTCATCGTGACCGCGAGCGTCCCGAACGACACCGACCACGACTTCGTCTCCCGCGTCTTCGCCCCCGCCGCCGGCATCCCCGAGGACCCCGTCACCGGCGCCGCCCACTGCGTCCTCGCACCCCACTGGGCCGAACGCCTCGGCCGCACCGCACTGAACGGCAGGCAACTCTCCCCACGCGGCGGCCGGGTGGGCGTCGACCTACGCGACGACCGAGTCACCCTGCTCGGCCACGCGGTAACCGTCTTCACCGGCGAACTCACACCTTGAAGCCGGCGCAGTGGCGTGGGTGGCACCTGCCCGGCCCCCTGCACGTCGCCCGTGTACCTCGCGGAGTTGACTTCCCTCTACGGAGGAACGGAGCTGGGGATGGCGTTCTCCTTCGTGGCGTGGGAGCTGGCCGGCTGGATCGAGGACCCCAGGGAACCGGCGGCCTGGCGGTCACTGAAGGGACTGCCGGCACCTCGAGGAAGCGCCGGCCCGGGGCACTGAACCGCCGGACCGGGTGAAGGAGACACGTGGGGGACGATGCCGTGGTGTTCTCGGACGCCGATGCTGCCGCGCTGTATGACCTGGTGAACCCCTGGGACCCCGAACAGTGGCCCGGCGACGGCTTCTATGACGAGCTGGTGAGGGCCGCGGGCTGGTCCACCGGGCGCTGCACCGCGGCGGCCGCTTCGCGTTCGAGACGCGGCACCCGCAGGCGCGTGCCTGGGAGGGCTGGAATCCGTCGGCGGCATCCGACCTCGTCGACCCGGCCGGGCGGGCCCTGCGCCTCTGGCACGAGACCGAGTCCGTCATCGGTGACGTGGTCACCTTCACCGGGACGACGGCCACGGCCGACGGCACCGTGCTCCGCGTCGACCGGATGCGCCTGCGCTTTCTCGACGAGGTGGTGCTCGACGCGTTCCTCGCCGACGCGGGGTTCCTCATCGAGGCCCGGTACGGGGACTGGGACGGCGGGCCGGTCACTGGTACGAGCCGGGAGATCATCACGATCGCCGGCCGCCGATAGGCCCTCGCCCCCCGTGTAAATGCACTTGATGGGGCGTCAAGTGACTGACATCACAAGGCTCTGATATTCGACAAAGTGCCGTGCTGTCCAATTTTGGCCTGTGCTTTCGTGATACCTTCCTCCCGCTTCTTATTCTGTCATTACATCCATGGGGGGCCGCGGATGTGTTGTCACTCATCCCGGAAGGATCACCGGTCGACGTCTGACCGACCCTCCTCATCGCGAGGTTCCGCAGGGGCATGAGGTCTCGCCGAGGGGCGGGGGCATTGTCGATGTGGACGAGGTGTACGCCGAAAGGCGGCTCGCCGCAGGGCGAAAAGCGCCCGCGAAACTATCGCGATCCGGCCTTTTCTTCAGGGCAGCGTGCCTGGTGAATTGGGCGCCGTGAGCGGCGAACAAGGATCGCCCCGCCGGATCCGGCAGAGATTCGCCGGAAATCGCGCGAGAACCAATGAATTCCCGGTCCGGGAACGCGCTTTCGCGGCCCGGCTCCTTCAGCTGAACCCGGTCGCTTCGACCCTTCAACGGACAGGCTCATGAAACGAATACCTTGGGTGCGCGCCGCTGCCGTCGGTGCCTGCGCCTCGATCGCGCTCGCCGTACCGGCCGTCGCCGCGCACCAAGCGACGCCGGACGCCCCGAACGTCCCCGCCGCCACGACGACTCCGGCGACGGCCGGCCCGGCGACGGCCGGCCCGGCGACACCTTCCACCGGCCCGGTGAAGCGTTCCGAGGGCGTGACGCGGGAAGACATCCGCAAGGCGCAGGAGCTGGAGCGTTACTGGACGCCGGAGCGCATCCGGAGCGCCGTCCCGGTGGACGCGGTGCGGGCCGGAGTGCGCTGTTCGCGCCGAGCCATCAGGTCGCCTCGGGGGTCCCCACGGTCGGTGTGTTCCTGATCCGCAGCGAGGACGGCTCGGCGACGCCCAACCAGTTCTGCAGCGCCGGGGCCGTCACCTCGCCGACCAAGAGTCTGGTGCTCACCGCGGCCCACTGCCTGAAGGGCGGCAAGCCGTACCGCAACGTCGCCTTCGTGCCCGGCTACCGCGGCGGGGCCTCGCAGGCCGGCGAGCCCGGGGAGCGGCCCTATGGCCTCTTCCCGATGGAGCTGGGCAAGGTGTGGATCGACGAGCGGTATCTGTCCTCGTCACCCAGCGACGATGTGGACTTCGCCGTCCTGCGCGTCGGACCGAACTCCCAAGGGCAGCTCCTGGAAGACGCCATCGGCCGCGGCAACACCCTCACGACGGTCCCTGCCGCCCAGCTGGCCCGCCGTGAGGTGACGCTCACCGGCTACCCCGGCGGCCAGAAGACCCCGCTCCAGTGCACGAACGCGACCCGGGCGTTCCAGGGCCGGTTCATGGAGATCGCCTGCGACGGCTTCCGCACGGGGGTCAGCGGTGGTCCGTTCCTGGAAGGCTTCGACGGCAGCCGTGGCAACCTGGTCGGTGCCATCGGCGGCTACAAGACCGGCGGCCTTCAGGACAACATCTCCTACAGCTCGCAGTTCGACAACGACGTCCTCCGTCTGTACAACCAGGCGGTCGCGGACGCGGCGCCGGACACCGTCAATCCCCTCGGTGACGCCACTACTTGGCAGCACGCCACCAGCTTCCTCACCGGCCGGTTCCACTCCGACTCGGTGCGCAACAGCACCGGCGACCTCATCGTGCGCTGGTCCGACGGCGAAGTCTCGCTCTACCCCGGCAACCGCGCCTACGGCCTGGGCAAGGACATCCGGCTCGTCAAGGACACGGCATGGAAGCAGGCGAAGGCCCTCACGGCGGGCGAATTCACCGGCAACAGCACCGACGACCTCCTCGTCACCTGGGCCGACGGCAAACTGACCCTCTACAAGGACGTCAACGAAACCAACAAGCTGAACAACCCGGTCCAGCTCAAGGGCCCCAACGGCACCTGGACGCATGCCGTGGGTCTCACCGCCGGCCGGTTCGGCGGCGGTAACACGCGCCGCGACGACCTCGTGGTGCGCTGGTCCGACGCCGAGATGACCCTCTACACCAATGTGGACGGCCGGGGTCTGCACGCCGAGAAACAGCTCGCCAAGCGCAAGAACACGACCTGGTCCCACGCCCGCGACAGCGTCGCCGGGAATTTCGCGGCGGCCGCCGGCGACCAGGATCTGTTCGTCCGCTGGTCCGACGGTGAGGTGACGGTGTACGAGAACCTCGGCGCCAAGGGCTTCAAGGGCGAACACCAGCTCCGCCCGGCGAAGTCGGCATGGCGCTACGGCAGCCTGGTCACCGCGGGTGCCTTCGGCGGCGGTACCCGCCAGGACGACCTCCTCGCGCTCTGGCCCGGCGGCAAGCTCGTCATGTACGGCGACACCACGGCCAAGGCCCTGGGCGGCGAACGCCTGCTCGTTCCCGCACGGATCAGCTGAACCCGTACGTCTCGCCACAGGAATGCCGTCCGGTCCCGCCATGGAACCGGACGGCATTTCCTGTCGTTGACGTCCCCGTGGCGCCCGTCGCAGGTCAGGCCGGTGCCGGCAGGCCGCGGATCAGATCCGCGGCCTTCTCCGCGATCATGATCGTGGGAGCGTTGGTATTGCCCCGCACCACCGTCGGCATCACCGACGCGTCCACCACGCGCAGGCCGCTGACACCGTGCACCTGAAGCCGGGAATCCACCACGGGGCCGATCGCGCAGGTGCTCGCGGGGTGGTACAGGGTATGGAGCTCGCGCCGGGCGAACTCCAGCAGCCCGGCGTCGTCCGTGGAGCGGGGGACGCGGAAGTCGGCACGCCGGTGCTTGCGCAGGCTGGGCTGCTCGGCGATGTCCAGCAGCAGCCGCAGCGCCCGTACCGCCGTGGCCCGGTCCTCCTCCGTCGCCAGGTAGTTGTGCAGGATGTGCGGTTTGGCGCTGGGGATCGCCGACCGCAGCGAGACCTTGCCGCGGCTGGTGGGGGCGAGCAGGGCCGCGCCGAACATGAAGGCATGGTCGGTGACCGGGCTGATGCCCTCCTCATGGAACATCACCGGAGTGGCGTGTACCTGGACATCGGGAGCGTCCAGGCCCTCGCGGGTGCGGTGGAACCCCCCGACCTCACCGACGTTGGAGCTCAGCGGGCCCCGGCCCTCGGTCTCCAGCATCCGCACATTGTCCGGTGTCTGGGCGGTCAGCAGGGATTCGGTGTCGGTCAGGTACAAGAGGCCGATGTGCGCGTGGTCCTGAAGGTTTTCCCCCACCGGGAGCTCCACCCGGGGTGTGATGCCGTGCGCCATCAGCTCATCGCCCACACCGATACCCGACAGCATCAGCAGCTGCGGGGAGTTGTACGCCCCGGCCGCCAGCACCACCTCCCGCTCGGCGTGCCGCTGGAGCAGTTCACCGCCCCGTTCCAGCTCGACCCCGGTCGCGCGGTCCCCGTCGAACAGCACCCGGGTGCACTGGGCGCCGGTGAGCACTTCGAGGTTCGGCCGGTCCAGGGCCGGCCGCAGATAGGCGACGGCCGTGCTGCACCGCATACCGTTGCGCTGCGTCAGGTGGTAGTGGCCCACGCCGTCCTGTTCCGGACCGTTGAAATCATCCGTGTACGGGTGGCCGGCCTCCTGGGCGGCCGCCACGTAGGCAGTCATCAGCGGATGCTGCGAGCGGCCTTCGCTGACGGTCAGCGGTCCGCCGGTGCCGTGCCACGGCGAGGATTCCCCGCGGAAGTCCTCGGCGCGCAGGAAGTAGGGGAAGACGTCGTCCCAGCCCCACTGCTCCGCGCCGGCGGCGGCCCAGGCGTCGTAGTCCCGGCGGTTGCCCCGAATGTAGATCATCGCGTTCATCGACGAGGACCCACCGAGCATCCGCCCGCGGGGCAGGAACCGGCGCCGGCCGTCCAGGCCCGGTTCGCAGTCGCTGAGGTAGCTCCAGTCGTACTTCGTCTGGAACAGCTTGCTGAAGGCGGCCGGCACATGGATTTCCTGCGCATCATCCGCCGGCCCGGCCTCGATGAGGAGCACCCGGGTGTGCTCGTCCTCGGTGAGCCGGGCTGCCAGCACACATCCGGCCGACCCGGCCCCCACGATGATGTAGTCGTACACCCGTACCCCTCACGCAGCGCTGTTGCGGACCCCTCCAGCCAAGCCGCACCGGCAGGTCCGCTCACACCGGGAAACCAGCCAAAGTGTGCGGTCGGCGGGCGGGCCGAGGCGCTCCAGGGCGGTGCGCTCACCGCCGGAACCGCGGCGGCCCGGCGGCCACGATGCCGCTCGCCCCGGCCCCGGTGCCACGCCGAGTGTCCGCACCTGAGGGACGGGCGCAGAATGAAGAGAGCCGCTCTGGCGCCCGGAGGGCGGACGGGCCACCGCGCGCGGCGGGTGGAAGGACAAGCCGGTGCCATCAGATCGGCCGAGCGACCAGCAGGCTCGCGGTCCACTCTGGTCCGAGCCCGGTTCGCTGCTGGAGCATGTCGCCGTCGCCGTATTCGGCATCGATGACGCCAACCACATCTGCTACTGGGGCCCCGGCGCCGAGCAGCTCTTCGGCTACCGGGCCGCGGAGGCGCTGGCGAAGCCCGGCGCCCTCCTCTTCCCCGCCTCACCCGATGAGGGCCCCGACGCCTGCGCCCGCCTGGCCGAGCGCGGCCGGACCGAGGGCTACTGGCGTGGGCGGCTGCTCGCCGTGCATCTGGACGGTTCGGTCTTCGACTGCGGCTTCCGGGTCTTCCCGGTGGCCGGGGAGGCCGGGCATTCGGTGGTCATGGCCCTGGCCAGCCGCGGCGACGAACTGGACCGGGTGAAGACCAATCTCGCCTTCCTCGACGCGCTCTTCGAGACCTGCCCCATCGGCCTGGTCATGCTCGACGAGCAGCTGCGCTACGCCCACCTCAACCAGGGTCTGGCCGACATCAACGGGCTGCCCATCGAGGACCACCTGGGACGGTACGTCACCGAGATCATGATCACCGCGGACGGCGGCGAGTACGAGCGGATGCTGCGCGGCGTCGCCGAGGAGGGCAAGCCGATCGCGGGGGCGCGGGTCGGGATGCGCACCCGGGGCCACCCGGACCGGGACAAGGTGCTGTCGGTGAGCTTCTTCCCGCTTTCCCGGGCCGGGGGCACCCGCCCGGGAGTGGGCGGCCTGCTGGTGGATGTGACCGACCGGGAGCAGGCCATCGTGGAGGCGACCGCGACCCGTCAGCGGCTGGCGCTGCTGGACCAGGCGTCCACCCGGATCGGCACCACCCTGGACGTGAAGGTCACCGCCCAGGAGCTGGTCGACGCCGTGGTTCCGGTCTTCGCCGACGCGGCCGTCGTGGAGCTCGTGGAAGGGCTGGACGAGCGCGAGTCGTTCGACCCGGCGCTGCCGGTGATCACCCGCCGTCTCGCGCACGGCACCGTGCTGCCCCCTCCCGCGACGGAACTCGTCAGCGGGGTGGCGGGAGTGCACTACCCGCCGGGCTCCGCCATCCACCGGATGCTGCGCACCGGCCGTCCGATCGCGGTGCCGGTGAACCGGGAGTTCATGCTGCGGACCATGCTCGACGAAGCACGCGCCCAGGTGCTGGCCGACAGCGGTCTGACCTGTCTCCTCCTCGCCCCGCTCATCGCCCGGGGCACGGTGCAGGGCATCGCCATCTTCGGCCGGTCGGCGGCCCGCGCGACCTTCACCGAGCAGGACCTCAGCCTGGCCGCGGAGCTCGCCTCCCGGGCCGCGCTCTGCCTGGACAACGCCCGGCTGTACAGCCGCGAGCGGAACATCGCGCTCACCTTCCAACGCGCGCTGCTGCCCAGCTCCCTGGGGTCCTGCCCGTCCCTGCACCTCGCCCACCGCTATCTGCCCGGCAGCCACGTCACCGAGGTCGGCGGCGACTGGTACGACGTGGTCGACCTGCCCGACCAGCGAGTCGCCCTGGTCGTCGGCGATGTCATGGGCCACGGCGTCTCGGCCGCCGCGGCGATGGGCAGGCTGCGTATCACCGCCAAGGCACTGGCCCGCCACGACCAGGAACCGGAGGAGCTGCTCACCGAGCTCGACCAGTGCGCCCAGGAGGCGGGCATCGAACTCGCCACCTGCCTCTACATCCGCTACGACCCCGTCACCGGACGCACCCGGATGGCCAGCGCGGGCCATCCCCCGCCGCTCCTCCGCTACCCCGACGGACGGACCGAGGTCGTCGACGAGGTGCTGGGGGTGCCCCTTGGCGTCGGCGGCTGTCCCTTCGGCTCGACGGAGCTCGACCTGCCCGACGACACCACCCTCGTCCTCTACACCGACGGTCTGATCGAGGCCCGGGACCACGACATCGACGAGGGGCTGACGGCGCTGCGCAGCGAACTGCACCGGCTCCCCGACTCATTGGAAGCCGCCGCGGACCACATCCTCGCCCGCCTCGTACCGAGTTCCCCGGCCGATGACACCGTCCTGCTGCTCGCCCGGGTCCACCGCGTACGGCTGTGAGGACGCGACCTCGCCGGCACCGACGGGCCGGCTTCCCTCAGGGGCATCCCGGCGCGGCGACGCGCGCGGAGACGCACGGGTCCTCGTTGCGGTACCCGAGGCGGGTGTAGAGCCGTTCGGCGGGGGAGTTGTCGGCGAGCTGCCACAGCGTGCAGAACCCGTGCCGGCGTACGGCGTACCGGGTCAGCCACGAGGTCAGCGCCGCGCCGAGACCCTGGCCGCGCAGCCGCGCGTCCGTCGCGACCGACGCCATCAGCGGGGCCCCGCTGTCCCGCAGGCTGCTCAGGGCGCCGCAGGCCACCAGCCGTCCGTCGGGGTCGCGGATACCGGTCCACAGGCTGACGCCGGAGGAGCCGGGGCCGGTCGAATGGGCGGGGCTGTGCTCGTTGAGGAAGGCGAGCAGTTCCTCGTGGTGCGTCTCGTCAAGCTCGATCACCCGCTCCTCGGCCCGGTGGAGGGGCGGTTCCTCCAGCGTCCACCGGAAGACCCACTCGACGACATCGGACACCGCCAGGTGCCGGCCGACCAGGGCATCGGTGCCCCGGGGCCCGGTGAACTCCCGTATGCCGTCGGGGAGTTCATGCGCAGCGCGGAGTACGAGCCCGGCGGCGGGAACCGCTTCGCCGACGCTCCACAGATGTCCGCGGGCGTCGTCGAGCCAGGCGGCGGCACCGTTGCCGGACCAGCTGATCCGGTCGGACGGGCGTCGTCG
>Ga0207426_1002893_pt1 | contig 10143 bp, 9 predicted proteins | sample AraplaMF_Cvi_mMS_FD_184265 | JGI IMG/M metagenome (GOLD analysis project Ga0207426, IMG submission 184265) | Arabidopsis root microbial communities from the University of North Carolina, USA - plate scrape MF_Cvi_mMS (SPAdes) (version 2) | ecosystem: Host-associated > Plants > Roots > Endosphere ...
ACGGAAGAATTGCAGTGCGTCAATCAGTATCCGCGCGTTCGGCTGTCCGCTGGATCGCACGAGCTCGAGCGCGTCGGCCGGCGTGCTGACCGCGCAGTACGTGATCGCTTCGAGTCCGACCGAAAGGCCGAAACCGTCCGCCGCCTCGCAGAGACGGCCGAAGTTGTCCCGCAGGCGATCGCGTTCGGTGTCGTTGCCAACGCAGAGCACGTGCCGCGCACCGAGCGTACGACCCGCTTCGAGTGCGGGCAGTAGTGACGCGACATCCGTCTGCGGGCTCAGCCAGATGGCTTCGATGTCCAGTAGCCTGACGCCGGTTGCGTCGAGTCGCGCGTGTAGCTCGCGGATGAGTGCGGGATTGTTCGCGACGTCCACGATCGCATCCGTAGCGGTAGGGGCGATCAGCCGCAAGCCGCAATACTCGAATCCCGCAGCGGCTGCCGCATCGACGAGTTGCAGCGGATGCGCGTCGAGGATGGTCAGATGATGCAGCGATAGTTCATGCATGAGAACGCGTCCGTAACATTAAAAATGGCTCGAGGCGCACAGCGATCACTTCCGAGGCGGAAGCACGAAATCATAGGCAAGCAGGGCGGTCGGGACTTCGACGCGGTGACCGGCCGGACTCAGGCCCGGTGCGAGCGGCGCCAGCGGCTCGATCAGTGCGTCCTTCACGCCGAACACGACGTCGGAATCCAGGTAGACGTCGCCGCTCACGAACACATGCGTAACGAGCGTCTGGAAGCCCGGGGCACTGACGCGAAAGTGCACGTGAGCCGGGCGGTACGGATGCCGCCCCTGCGCATCGAGCATGCGCCCAACCGGGCCGTCGTTCGGAATCGGATAGGCCGCAGGCACGATCGACCGATACCAGAACGAGCCGTCCGGATCGGTCAGGAAGCGCGCGCGCATGTGTAGCTCCGCCTTGCCCGCCGTCTTCTGCACGTCATAGAAGCCATGGCTGTCCGCGTGCCACGTCTCGACCTGTGCGCCCGCGATCGGATCTCCGCGCAGATCGCGTACGGTGCCTTCCACCAGCATAGGGTCTCCCGGCTCGCCATCCGCGATCGAAGCGCCCAGCGGCAGCGTAGCCGCTTCTTCGACATAGAACGGACCGAGCACCGTGGTTTGCGTCGCGTCGCCCGGATAGCGATGATTGATCGCGTCCACGAGCATCGATACACCGAGCGTGTCGGACAACAGAATGAACTCCTGCCGGGTGTCGGTGCACATCTGCCCAGTCTGCGTAAGAAAGCGAATCGCAGCGGCCCATTCGTTTTCGGTTGGCTCGATCTCCTTCACGAACGCATGCAGGTGACGAACCAGTGCGTCGCTGATTTTGTGCACCCGTTCGCTCTTGCTTCCCGCGAGACGCTCGATGACCGCTGCGGTGATGTTGTCTTCGTTGAAATTGCGCATCGCGTTTTCCTCACAGCGAATCGGGTTGTGGTGCTGCGCCGCGCCATGCCCGTTCCAGCATTGCCCTGATCGAGTCATGGTCCGGCGCGCGCGGATTCGGATAGGTTTCTCGCAGCACCAATTCGGCTGCACGCCCGATGCCTTCGTGCGGCATGCCGATCTCGGCAAGAGACTGGGGAACGCGCAGCCTGGTGCCGAGCGCGTGCAGTCCGGTCCATGCGTCATCGGTGTCGAGCGCGCATGCGATGCGGCGCATTGCATGCGGCGCCGCGCCAGCCTGGTAGGCGACGATGTGCGCAAGCATGATCGCATGCGTGTCGGCATGCGGCAGATCGAAAGTGCCGCCCAGTACGTGACACACTTTATGATGCAGCGCCATGCCGACGGAGCCGAGGCAGGTTCCGCACAACCACGCGCCGTACTGGGCGCGGCTGCGCGCGTCACGACTGGCGGGATTGGCGAGGATCTCGGGCAGCGCGGTGGCGAGGGCCGCGATACCTTGTTCAGCCATGATCGACGTGACCGGATTGGCGTCTACGGCATAGAGCGCTTCCACCGCGTGAGCCATCGCGTTCAGACCGCTCGACGCCGACAAGCGCGCGGGCAGCGTCAGGGTGAGTTCGACATCGTAGATCACGGCTTCCGGCAACACGTCGAGCGTACGACGCGTACGTTTCTCGCCGTCCTGCGTTTCGCCGATGATAGGCGTGACTTCAGAGCCGGCGTACGTAGTGGGCAGCGCGATTTGCGGCAGGCCGGTGCGCAGCGCAAGCGCTTTCGCGAGGCCGATCGCCGAGCCGCCGCCAACAGCGATCAGGGAGTCGGCGCCAGTCCCTTGGGCGACGGCGAGCGCACGCGATGTCACGTTCCACGGCGTGTGCATCGCGGCCTCGGAGAAGACATGCACCTGTGCCTCGGAGAACAACGACGCGATGGCGTCAGCCAAGTCCTTCTGTTCCGGCGTGGAGATGATCAACGGACGCGTGCAGCCCAGTTGCCGGGCGACTTCAGGCGTTTCCCGACGCCTGCCCGCACCGAACAGTACGCGTGCCGGCAGCGCGTGGTAATCGAAGCGCATCGGCGAGAGGTCCTCCATCACAGCGCTCCGTTCTGCAGATACTGGCGGCCGCGCGCATAGAGCGCTTCGACCTCCGGGCCGGTCAGCGTCGGCATGTCGCGTTTGACCTTGTAGCCGATGCGGGTCTGCATATACGCGAGATGCCGGTAGCCAGCGGGAAACTCGCGCAGCAGCGCCCCATCGAGAACGGGACGGGCGTCCGGCTCGACCGGATCAAGACGATCCTTTTCATAGATGGGCTGACGAAGCAACAGCAGCCATCGGTCTTCGACCTTCTCGAAGAAGTCATAGAAGCGGCCGGTGCACACGACGTCGCATAACGTGCCTTCGACTTCTCCACGCTGCGAAATGGTCATCTTGGTCTGAGCGATGGCACGCGAGCCGCTCACTTCGATCGACGTGCCGCCCAGAAAGTGCAGGATGCTCACGCCATTCGCCCAACCGGCCTTCGTCACTTCGATGAACTCGCGACCGCTTCCCTGAAACCACGTCGCCATCATACGGCCGTCCGGATGCCAGAGTGTCGCGAAACGCTCCCAGTCGCCCGCATCTCGCCACACCGCCCAGTTTTCGATCGTCTCACGGATCGTCAATCGATCAATCATCGCCTGCTCCATCTGTCGGTCCTCGATGTTCACACATAGGAATGAGTTTCCATGGTGGTGCTTAAGAGCACGCCAGGTCAAGCGGTTTTTATCGCAAACCGGGACATTCCCTAGTTTGTTTCCCTATGTGAATGAATGTCGACATTACCGTTGACGGGCCGGGTCCGCGTTTCTAGCATGGGAACCAGGTTATGGACAGGAACAAAGGAAATGGAGATGCAACCGGTAAAGCAACAAAGATTCGAAACACGCACGGCCATCGTGACGGGCGCCGCGCGTGGCATCGGGCGCGGCATCGCAGAGCGTCTTGCGGACGAAGGCTGCCGCGTCGCCTGTTGGGATATCGATTGTTCACCGCTCGTAGCAGGCGGTCACTCGCCCGCGGCACTCGTGCAGGCCGTCGATCTTGCCGACGCGCGTTCCGTCGAGGCAGCGTTCGCCGCCACGCTCGCGTCGTTCGGTCATGTAGACATACTCGTGAACAACGCCGGCATCAATGGACCGGTCATGCCTATTGAGGACTACCCGCTCGACGCATGGAACCGCGTTCTCGCCGTCGATCTGAACAGCGTCTTCCACACCTGTCGCCTCGCCGTACCACACATGCGCGAACGCGGGGCGGGACGCATCGTCAACGTGGCGTCGATCGTCGGCAAGGAAGGACATCCGAACATTTGCGCCTATGCCGCGGCGAAGGCGGGTGTCATCGGTCTTACGAAATCGATCGCGCGCGAGCTGGCCGGCACGGGCATCACGGTCAACGGCATCGCGCCTGCGATCACCGAAACGGATCTTTTCCGGGAGATGACGGAGGAGCACATCGAGACCAGCAAGGCACGCATTCCGATGGGGCGGTTTCTGACCGTTCCGGAAATCGCCGCCATGGTGGCGTGGATCGCGAGCGACGAATGCAGCTTCACGACCGGTTTCACCTTCGACCTGTCAGGCGGCCGTGCGACGTATTGAGCCCGCAACCCAACGCGAGCTTTGTTCCCGACTACCGACAAGACACATGCAGGAGACGAAATGGCACTGACGCATCAGCCGAGCAGCAATCAGGCACGAACCGCCACCGCGAGCGCGTGGATCGGCTCGGCGCTGGAGTACTACGACTATTTCATTTACGCCCAAGCCGCCGCGCTGGTTTTTCCGCAACTCTTCTTTCCCTCCGGAGACAGCCGCGTTGCGATCGCCGCGTCGCTCGCGACTTATGGCGTCGGCTATCTTGCACGACCAGTCGGCGCATTCGTGCTCGGCCGTCGTGGCGATACACATGGACGCAAGAACCTGCTTCTCACGTGCATGTTCATGATGGGGTTGTCGACACTCGCTGTGGGTCTTCTGCCGACATTCGCGCAAGCGGGCTTCGTAGCGCCGATCCTGCTCGTGATCTTGCGGCTCATCCAGGGTTTCGCGGTCGCCGGAGAGATCTCCGGTTCCAGTTCCCTCGTGCTGGAGCATGCGCCGCTCGGCCGTCGCGGCTACTTCGCCAGTTACGCGATGCAGGGCGTGACCGCCGGACAGGTGTTCGCTGCGGCCATCTTCATGCCGCTCGCCTACTATCTGCCCGAGAAGGAATTCCTGACATGGGGTTGGCGCGTACCGTTCCTGCTGAGTGTGCTCGTGCTCGTAGCCGGTTATGTAATTCGGCGCAAAGTGTCGGAGACACCGGCTTTCGTCGATGAAGCGCAACATCGGCAGATTCCCGCGTCGCCCGTCAAGGAAGCGTTACGCGATGGCTGGCGAGATATCGTGCGCATCGCCGCAATCGCGTTGATTGCGATCATCCTCGCGGTGACTTCGATCTTCGGCGCGGCCTATGCGGTGCAGCCCGCTTACAGTATCGGTCTTTCGAAAGGCTTTTTTCTCTGGATTCCACTGCTCGCCAATCTGACCGCGATGTTCTTCATTCCCTTCGCAGGCAGTCTGTCCGATCGATGGGGACGCCGGCCGCTCATCATATTCGGCGCGCTTGCATCGGGCCTGCTGTCGTATGGGTATCTCTATGCGATCAGTCTGCACAACGCCATGCTGGCGATCGGCATCGCGATCGTAATGTGGGGCGTGGTGTATCAGTGCTTCAACGCGGTATATCCGAGCTTCATGCCTGAACTGTTCCCGACGCGTATCCGGGTTACCGCCATGGCGATCGGCCAGAACATCGGCACGGCCATCACCGCGATCCTGCCGGCGTTCATCGCAGCCGCCGTCCCGCCGGGCACGCAGCACATTCCGTTGATCGTCGGGACGATCACGCTGATCGTCTGCGGTGTCGGCGCACTGGGTGCATGGACGGCGCGCGAAACCTACCGGCTGCCCGTCAGCGCGCTCGGCCAGCGAGATGCATCACCGATCAGTCAGGAGGAGTACGACAGCCTGCGTGCGGACATTCGCAGGAAGAAAACTGCGTCCAATGTTCCCGTGTGAGGGCGATCTCTGTGTACCGCGGTCCGCGTCAGGTGACGGGCGGTACCGCACCTTCGAGCAAGGTCTTGACGAGCCGCGCGCGACGCTTTTCGAGGTCCGCGATCTGACGTCGATAGCTTCGAGCCTTACCCGCTGGACCTCGGTGATCTGGTCGCATGAGCGGGCGCCTTCGATCAGAAGCATGCAATCCGGAAAGCCGCGGATATCGTCGATGGTGAAACCGGTCGCGATCATGCGCTGAATCTGCTTGACCTGCGTTACTGCCTTCTCGGGGAACATGCGATAGCCATTGCTCGCGCGTACCGAGGCGAGCAGACCATGTTCGTCGTAATGCCGGAGCGATCGCACGCTCGCGCCGGTGAGTTGCGAGAGTTGTCCGATCGTCAGCAGTTCCTGAGAAGACGTGTTTTTCATGAAAAGCAGGGTAGCACAATTCGCTTGACTCTCACATCGGTGTAAGGGTTGAGACTAGGCGCACTGACACGCTCTCAGGAAAGACAATGAGCTTACGAACGTTCCTCCACTTTTTGACTTCCGCGTTCTCTGCGGCGACGCTGTTCGCGTGCGCACCCGACACAATCGCGCGGCCGGCAAGCTATACGGTTACATCGACGGATGGGGTGAAGCTGGCGGTTCAGGAAAGCGGCAATCCGAATGGCCCTTCCATCATTCTGGTGCACGGACTACTCGGCAGCCGCCTGAACTGGGACGCGCAGGTGCAGAGTCCCGAATTGCGCCAATACCGGATCATTACGTACGATCTGCGCGGTCACGGTCTGTCGGATAAGCCATCTGGCCCGGAGCCGTATCATGACGGAAACCGTTGGGGGGACGACCTCGCAGCCGTGATACAGGGCTCACACGTGCGCAAGCCCGTCGTGGTCGGCTGGTCGCTGGGCGGCGTGGTGATATCGAACTACCTCGCCAAGCATGGCGATCGCGCGATCGCGGGCGCCGTGTACGTCGACGGCGTGGTCGAACTCGCCCCGGGTCAGATCGTCGATCACCCCGAGGTTTATCGAGACATGAATTCGCCCGATCTGAAGACGCATCTCGACGGTGAACGCACGTTTGTCGGCCTGTGTTTCAACCATCGGCCTGACGCCGATACATTCGACCGGCTGCTCGCGAACGCCGCGATGGCCTCGTGGGACATGCAAAAGGAAGTGCCGACGATGACGGTCTTCGCTGCGGAGGGGCTCGGCAAGGCGCGCGTATCGCTGCTCTTCATCTACGGCGGCCATGACGCGCTGGTCGACAGGCGTGCGACGCTGGCTCGCGCGGCCGCGCTGAATCCACGCATCGTCAGCAAGGAGTACGCGGACTCGGGTCACGCGCCGTTCATCGAGGAACCCGAGCGTTTCAATCGCGATCTGGCCGAGTTCGTCAGGTCGGTGTCGCAACAATGAAGTCGCGTTCTACGAGAAGGTGACCACGGTGCATGAACTTGCGCAAGACTTCTTTCCGGGCTTCGCGAAGCTCGACGTCGAAGCGGGCGATGTCTCGTTTCGCGGCAGGATTGGCGGAAGCGGATCGCCGGTTTTGCTGTTGCACGGCTACCCGCAGACTCACGTTGCGTGGCGATTGATTGCGCCGACGCTTGCGAGGTCGCACACCGTCATCGTGCCGGATCTGCCGGGGTACGGCGACAGCCGGACTTGCAACGATCAGCCGCGATGGACCAAACGTCGCGTAGCCAGCGCGCTCGTCGCGCTGATGGACCGACTCGGGCACGAGCGCTTCGCAGTGGTCGGGCATGATCGCGGCGCTCGGGCCGGATACCGGCTTGCGCTCGACCATCCTCGACGCGTTGCCGCGTATGCCTCGCTGACGGTGATACCGACGCTCGATGCATTCGCAGGTATCGACAAGACGTTCGCGTTGAACGCCTGGCACTGGTTCTTCATGGCGCAGCCGGGCGATCTGCCGGAGCGGATGCTTGCGGCTGATCCAGACGCTTATCTCGAGGCCGCACTGGCGAAGATGGCGGGCGGCCTCGAGCGGATCGAGCCTTTGGCACTCGCCGCCTATCGAAGCGCGTTCAGGAATCCGCACGTGCGCCACGCCATGTGCGAAGACTATCGCGCCGCTGCTTCCGAGGACCTGGAGCACGATGCAAGCGATTCAGCTGCGGGCCGAAGACTCGCCTGTCCGGTCCTGGTTCTGTGGAGCGAGAGCGAACAGAAGGGAAGAAGGATCCTGCCCCTTGACGTGTGGTCCCGATGGGCAACGAACGTGACGGGCAAGGGATTGCCCGGCGGCCATCTGTTGCCTGAGGATGCCCCGAATGAGGTCTTGATGTCCCTTGAGGATTTTTTGGTCGGACAGGTTTAGCGTTGGCTTTAGCTCCAACAGTGTAAATAAGGAGGCCGGTCAGAGAACGGCCGAGAAGGGTCGTGAGGGTGAGCTCACCGTGCAGGTTGCGGCCGTTCGACCCAGCGACGCCTCCGACGTCAGCAATTCGTCGGCGATATTCGTCGTTGTCCTCGCCCCGTTGCTCCTCGGGGAGCGCTTGTTTGCGCGGAATGCGGTCGCCGCGTGCGTAGGCTTTGTCGGCGTGCTTCTAGTCGTCCGGCCTCAAGGTAGCTTGTCGAATCTCATTGGCCCATGTTTGCTCCTTACGAGTGCGTTGTGCGGTGCTCTTTCTATGATTCAAAATCGCAAGCTCAAGGTTGACGACGACTCAAGCATCACAGTGCTTTTCTTCACGGCTTTCGGCACCGTGGTTAAGAGTGTTTCTCTGGTCTTTGCGTGGAGGACGCCGACGCTGAAGGACCTGCTGATCATGGCGTTGTTGGCTCTATTCGCCACGACAGGCCAGCTACTTTTTACGGTCGCGGTACGGCGCGAAAGTGCTGCGAAGCTAGCCCCCTACACCTATACAAGCATCATTTGGGCAACGTTATTTGGATTTCTCGTGTGGGGCGAAACGTTAGGCTTCGTTTCAGTCCTGGGAATATTGACCATCGTCGGGAGCTCAATCGCTGTTGCGGTTCGGGAAGAGCCGCCGGAAGGCCCAGCGGTCTAGTGACGGACGGCCGAGTCCACGCGGAAAAGCGTTGGCCGGTCGGATGATTTGGCTAACTGGGACAGCCGTTTTTCACTTACCTGGCACAGTTTTCACTTTCCGTGGCACGCGACATCTTTTGTCGGGTGACACCACCAGTGAGAAAGTGCGTCGTTGAAGTTAAAGCGCTTTTCAGAAAGGGCGGCACCGAGCGGCCGGCAGGTGCCACGGAAAGTGCAAATTTCCCGCGCACTGCCGCAGTAAGTGAAAAATCCTCGGTGTTCCATCGACGCGCCCGGAGTAGACGGAGCATTTGCGTCACAAGTTGCCTGATAAATCCCGGTTGTAATCCGGCGAATTCCTTTGCGCGCGGGGAAACACTGCGAAAGGTCAGCGTGCCGCTGGCCAGATCGCGTTCGAAGACAGCGATGTTACCCCGGAACTCGCTGAGCACGTATAGATGGCGCCCGGAAGGCAGGCGCAAAATGACGCGGACCGAAGCCGCGATCCAGGTCCACCATGTCGACTTCTTTTCGACGTTTGCGTGAGCTTGCCCGTGTGCCGGTCAATTGCAAATGTGAGCAGGGGAGCGCCGGGAGCCAACGCGTAGCTGCGACGATAGGCGACTGATCCGCAGAAAGCGCTAAAGGCATGACACGGTCCGCCGCAGGATAGCGATCTAGCGGTGTCAGGCTTCGGGTCCGGCAGTCGAGTCTGAATACGCCTACGTCTCCATCTTCGGCGTACGAAACGAAAGCGAAGTAGTTCATCTCGCTTTTGCGGAGTATCGGGTCCGACGTCTGATTACATGTTGAACCAAATAGTACGAAACAGCTCCTCACCGCATCAAGCTCCCTAGTATTTTCCCTTACCGCCAAGCCTGGTTTTCACGCAGATTGTCCTGCGCAATGTCAGTATTGCGTTCATTGCATTGCCAATATGTGCGCGGAATCGTATCGTTGTGTCCATTCAAGGAGACATTGATGAAGATCGCATTTCTGGGTGCAGGCGCGCTGGGCTGCGCCATCGGCGCTGCGCTGACCGAAGGGGGGCACGAGACGTGGCTCGTCGACAGGTTCGCCGCGCACGTCGAGGCCATGTCCCGCGACGGCCTGCAGGTTGACGACGAGCGCGGCACGCGCCGCGTCAAGGTGCGCGCGACGATGAATCCCGCCGCCGTCGGGCCGGTGGACCTCGTGATCGTCCTGGTCAAATCCTTCCACACCGATTCGGCGATGCGCGGCGCGCTCGACCTCGTCGGCCCCGAGACGCTTGTGCTCTCCCTTCAGAACGGCCTCGGTCATGAGGATCTGCTCAGCGAGATCGTCGGACGCGAGCGAGTGCTCGCGGGGAAGACCTATGTCGGTGGAGTGTTGCGCGCACCCGGCCACATCCAGTCCGGCGTTACCGGAAAGATCACAATCCTCGGCGAGCTCGACGGCCGCGTGACCCCCCGCGCGCAAGCGGTGGCGGATGCGTTCAACAGTGCGGGTCTCTCGACCCTGGTCAGCGACAACATCCTCGGCACGATGTGGGACAAGCTGCTGATCAACGTCGCGACCGGTGCCATCACAGGCATCACGCGTTTGACGTATGGGCAGCTTTAC
>Ga0207426_1002897_pt1 | contig 10135 bp, 8 predicted proteins | sample AraplaMF_Cvi_mMS_FD_184265 | JGI IMG/M metagenome (GOLD analysis project Ga0207426, IMG submission 184265) | Arabidopsis root microbial communities from the University of North Carolina, USA - plate scrape MF_Cvi_mMS (SPAdes) (version 2) | ecosystem: Host-associated > Plants > Roots > Endosphere ...
TTCGAGACACGGCGGCGTGGCGAGCTGGCAGTGACCGATGGCACCGCGAAGTACAATGCCATTTGATCCCGCGCGCGCCAGGCGCGACGGCGGGAACGCGCGAAACCGCGCGACCGGACATCCTCGCGCGCCGACTCGAACGCGCCGCGTTCATACCCTCAATCAATCACGGACAACATGGCCCAATACGTCTTCACCATGAACCGCGTCGGCAAAATCGTCCCGCCGAAGCGTCAGATCCTGAAAGACATCTCCCTCTCGTTCTTTCCCGGCGCGAAGATCGGCCTCCTCGGCCTGAACGGTTCCGGCAAGTCGACGCTCATCAGGATCATGGCGGGCGTCGATAAGGACATCGAAGGCGAAGCCACGCCGATGCCGAACCTGAACATCGGCTATCTGCCGCAGGAGCCGCAACTGGATCCGCAGCAGACCGTGCGTCAGGCCGTCGAGGAAGGTCTCGGCGACGTCTTCCAGGCACAAAAGAAGCTCGACGAAATTTACGCCGCCTACGCCGAGCCCGACGCCGACTTCGACAAGCTCGCCGCCGAACAGGCGAAGTACGAAGCGATTCTCTCGACGAGCGATGGCGGCAGCCCCGAGCAACAGCTCGAAGTCGCCGCCGACGCGCTGCGCCTGCCCGCATGGGACGCGAAAATCGAACATCTGTCGGGCGGGGAAAAGCGCCGCGTCGCGCTCTGCAAGCTGCTGCTGCAAAAGCCCGACATGCTGCTGCTCGACGAGCCGACCAACCACCTCGACGCCGAATCCGTCGAATGGCTGGAGCAGTTCCTCACGCGCTATCCGGGCACCGTCGTCGCGGTGACGCACGATCGCTACTTCCTCGACAACGCCGCCGAATGGATTCTCGAACTCGACCGCGGCCACGGCATTCCGTGGAAGGGCAACTATTCGAGCTGGCTCGACCAGAAGGAAGACCGCCTGAAGCAGGAAGAATCGAGCGAATCCGCGCGTCAAAAGGCGATCAAGAAGGAACTCGAATGGGTGCGCCAGAACCCCAAGGGCCGTCAGGCGAAATCGAAGGCGCGCATCGCGCGTTTCGAGGAGCTCAACAGCCAGGAATACCAGAAGCGCAATGAGACCCAGGAAATCTTCATTCCGGTCGGCGATCGTCTGGGCAATGAGGTCATCGAGTTCAAGAACGTCAGCAAGGCATACGGCGATCGCCTGCTCATCGACAATCTCGACATGAAGATTCCGGCCGGCGCAATCGTCGGCATCATCGGGCCGAACGGCGCCGGCAAGTCGACGCTCTTCCGCATGCTGACCGGCAAGGAGCAGCCGGATTCGGGCGAGATCGTCAAGGGGCCGACCGTCAAGCTCGCTTACGTGGATCAAAGCCGCGCCGCGCTCGCCGCCGACAAGACCGTGTTCGAGGAAATCTCCGGCGGCGCCGACGTGCTCACGGTCGGCAAGTACGAAACGCCGTCGCGCGCGTATATCGGCCGGTTCAACTTCAAGGGCAGCGATCAGCAGAAGCTCGTCGGCAATCTGTCGGGCGGCGAGCGCGGTCGTCTGCATCTGGCGAAGACGCTGATCGCCGGCGGAAACGTGCTGCTGCTCGACGAACCGTCCAATGACCTCGACGTCGAAACGCTCCGCGCGCTCGAAGACGCGCTGCTGGAATTCGCCGGCTCGGTCATGGTGATCTCGCACGATCGCTGGTTCCTCGACCGTATCGCCACGCACATCCTCGCGTTCGAAGGCGATTCGCATGTCGAATTCTTCGACGGCAATTACCAGGAATACGAAGCCGACAAGCGCAAGCGCCTCGGCGAAGAAGCAGCGAAGCCGAAGCGTCTGCGCTACAAGCCGATCACGCGCTGAGCATGGCAAACATCTGATGATTCGCGGCGCGCACCAATGCGGGCGCGCGCACGGACATCAGGTACGAAAGTGGCGACTGTGTAGGACGCAGTCGCCACTTTCATTTTCGAGCGGCACTTTCCGATAAGCCGACACGGGAGACACACGCAGATGGCGGGATCGAGCGCGAGGCGGGGAGCGCTTTGGGCAATCGGAATCGTGGTGGCGCTTTTCGTCGTGGCGATCGGCGGCTGGCTTTTCGCCGTGCATCAGATCAAAGAGCGCATCATCGAGACGCTCGGCCCAAGCGGTTCGGTGGAAGAAATCGACGTCGCCTTCGGTCAGGTGACGCTCTCGCGCGTGCGCCTGCGCGGCCCGAAAGACTGGCCCGCGAGCGACGCCATGCGCGCCGAACGCATCGTGCTCGATGTCGACATGCGTTCGCTCATCACGAAGCCGGTTCATCTGCGCAGCGTGAGCGTCGACAACTACTATCTGTCCATCGTCCGCTCCGCCGAGGGCCGCGTGCGCATCCTGCCGGGGCTCAGGGAAACTGCGCAGGAAGCCAACGCCACGCCCGACAGCAAGGAACGCGAGGAACACGCGCGAGAGGAAAAGCTCATCGATCGCGTGTCGTTCGAGCGCGGTTCGATGGAGTTCTTCGACGGCTCCGTGCAGAACCCGCCGTACCGCGTGCTGATCGGCGATGCGCGCGCCACCGTCGATCACATTCATCTGCCCGCCCTCACCGACCGCACCGAGCTTTCGATGACCGGCTCGATCAAGGGGCCGTCGCACACGGGCAATGTGACATGGGGCGGCTGGATGGTCATCGCGAACAAGGATTCGCAGACGCGCGCGACACTGCGCAACGTCGATGTCGCGACGCTCGATCCGTATCTGCTCAAGAAGGCCGGCGCAAAGGCGGCCGTAACGGGCGGCACCATCGACTTGTCGATCGATGCCACCGTGAAGGCCTACCGCATTCACGCGCCCGGCACGCTCACGCTGAATCACCTGCAGATCAGCGACGCCGGCAATCCGCTCGACACCTTTCTCTCGATCCCGACCAAAGCCGCGATCGCCGCGCTGAAGGACCGCAAGGAGCAGATCAAGCTCGATTTCGTGCTCGACGGCGATTTGCGCGATCCGAAGTTTTCGCTCAGCGAAAGTCTGTCGAAGAAGCTCGCGGCCGGTTTCGCGAAAGCCCTCGGCGTGAGCGCCGAAGGCGTCGCGCGCGGCGCGGGCGATACGGTGCGGGGAATCGGCAACGCGCTGAAGAATCTGCTGGGGCAGTAGCGCGTTGCATGTGCGCGTTCAGATCGGCAGATTCAGCGCGCGCAGCTTCGTTTCCGTGTCCAGTGCGCCGGTGTAGTGGACGCCGTGCCAGCCGAGCGCGGTCGCGGCTTGCGCGTTCTTCAGATTGTCGTCGATGAACACGAGCTCGTCTGGCCGAACGCCCGGCAAGTGCTTGTCGATCTCCGCGCGCATCAAATCGAAGATCTGCGGATCGGGCTTCACGAGACCGACGCGCCCCGACACGACGATCTCCCGAAACTTCCGCAGCACGTCGAAGCGCTCCCACGCGTACGGAAAAGTTTCCGCCGACCAGTTCGTGAGGCCAAAGAGCGGCACGCCCGCGGCCTCGAGCCGGTCGACGAGCGCGACGCCCTCTTGCATCGCGCCCGCCACCATTTCCGGCCAGCGCGCATAGAACGCGCGAATCAGCGCTTCGTGCTCGGGATATTGCGCGATTAACTCGGCCGTGCCTTCTTCGATCGTCTGTCCACCGTCCTGCTGCACGACCCACTCCATCTTGCAGACGTTGTCGAGAAACCAGCGGCGCTCGGTTTCGTCGGGAATCAGATGTTTGTAGAGATACTCGCGATTCCAGTCGATCAACACGCCGCCGAAATCGAACACCACGGCCTTGATGGTCATCTCGCCGCGCTCCTCGTCAGATCGCCTTCGTCCGCTCTTCGAGCCACGCCAGCGCTTTGCCCGACACATGCGGCGACACGCGTGTGCGAACCGTCTCGTGATACGCGTTGAGCCATGCGCGCTCGTCCTCACGCAACAGCGACAAGTCGATGCAGCGCGTATCGATCGGGCACAGCGTCAGTGTTTCGAATTCGAGGAAATCGCCGAACTCGGTCTTGCCCGCCGCGCGGTTCAACACGAGATTTTCGATGCGGATGCCCCACTTGCCCGGCCGATAGATGCCCGGCTCGATCGACGTGATCATGCCCTCTTCCATCGCCGTCCAGGATTCGGCCGGCGCGTAGTGCGAGATCACCTGCGGACCTTCGTGCACGTTCAGGAAGTAGCCGACGCCATGCCCCGTGCCGTGACCGTAGTCCGCGCCCGCTTCCCAGATCGGCGCGCGGGCGATCGAATCGAGCATCGGCGAACGGATGCCCCGTGGAAAGCGCGCGCGGGAAAGCGCCATCGTGCCCTTCAGCACGACGGTGAAATCGCGCTTGTGCGCGGCCTCGATTTCGCCGATCGGCACGGCACGCGTGATGTCCGTCGTTCCGCTCAAATACTGGCCGCCCGAATCGATCAAGAGCAAGCCGTTGCCTTCGATCACGGCATGGGAGGTCTCGGTGGCGCGGTAATGCGGCATCGCGCCATTGGCGTTGAAGCCCGCGATCGTGGCGAAGCTCAGCGTGACGAAGCCCGGACGACGCGCGCGCGCGGCGGTCAGCTTCTCGTCGATCGTCAGTTCCGTGATGCGTTCGCGGCCGAGCGCCTCTTCGAACCACGCGAAGAATTCGGCGAGCGCGGCGCCGTCCTGTTCCATCGTCGCGCGAATGTGGTCCGCTTCGGCCGCTGTCTTGCGCGATTTGGCGAACGTCGACGGATTGACTGCCTCGACGATCTTCACCGACGCGCGCACCTTCTCCAGCAGCCCGTGCGTGATGCGGCGCGGGTCGATCAGGAGCGTCGCGTCCGCCGGCAACGCCGCGAGCGATTCCGGCGCGGCCCGATACGGTGCGACGTGCACGTTGTCGCGTGCGAGGGATTCGACGAGCGTGGCGGGAACCTTGCCATCGGCGACGAAGATCGTCGCGTCATCGAGACCGATCAGCGCATGCGCGACGAAAACCGGGTTGTAGCTCACATCGCCGCCGCGCAGATTGAAGATCCACGCGAGGTCGTCGAGCGTGGAAACGAAGTGCCATTGCGCGCCTTTCGCCTGCATCGCGCCGCGCACCTGCGCGAGCTTTTCCGCGCGGGTGACGCTCGCATGTGGCGCGGCGTGCTCGTAGACGGCCGCTTCAGGCAAGCCGGGGCGCGCCGGCCACACCGAATTCAGCAGGTCCAGATCGGTGCGCAGCACGATGCCGCGCGCGGTCAGCGCTTCGGACAATGCGCGCGCCGCTGCGACGCCGAGCACCGTGCCATCGACGGCGACGGTCGCGCCCGAGGGCACGTGTTCCGCGAGCCATTCGACGTGCGGCGCGGTTTGCTGGCCGCCCATCATCTTCATGAGCGCGATGCCGGTACCGGCGAGTTGCGCTTCGGCCTGTGTCCAGTAGCGGCTGTCGACCCAGACACCCGCGAAATCCGCCGTCACCACGAGCGTGCCGACCGATCCGGTGAAGCCCGAGAGCCACTGGCGTCCTTGCCAGCGTTCCGGCAGATATTCGGAGAGGTGCGGATCGGCGGACGGGATGAGCACGGCGGCGAGCTTTTCGAGCGCCATCTGGCCGCGCAACGACTCGATGCGTCTCGCGAACATCGCGGGCTCCGGAATGGCTGAATCTGCAATGCGATCGTTCATGAAGTCACCTGCTTGAAAGCCCGCGTGGGGCGCGAAGAGCACGGCGCGCGGCGAGGATCACCCGCCGCACGCAGAAAAAGTAGATCAGCGGCGCGCCGCCAGTCCGACGGTCGTCGTCACGACGAGGAACGCGAAGACCGCACACGCGAGCCATTCGAGCGTATCGCCATCGTGATAGACGTCGACGATATTGCCGAGCATGCGCGCGACGACCGTCGCCAGTATGCCAGCGGCGATCGCCGTCCAGATGCGTCCCGCCGGACCGCGCGCGCCGCGTCCCGCACGCCGCAGCGGATGCAGCCACCAGCCCGCCGCGCCGATTACCGCGCCGAGAAAAATCAGTCCGATCCAACCCATCAGCGGCGCTGCTCCGCGGGAATCGATTTAGCGAAAAGTGAAGCGTTCTGGATTACGGGCATGGTCTGGACAATTCTCGGCGGATGCAGCCGTTGAGTTTAGGGGCCGGGTATGGCCAGCGCAAGACTCCGATCCGGCCCCGCACACGGCGTGGACGAGTCTTCCGGAGTCAAGGAACATTCAACAACCGCATTTCCAGTTGAGACGCTTATGTGAATTTTCCGAGTTTTTCCCATTCGACAGGATGTTACGATTTTGCATCAGATGGCACCCGCATTTATCGGAATAATCCGGATAAAAGCGCTGGAAGTGAACTTAGGCTTCGCGAATGTGCTCGATATAACAGTCAAAACTCGCATTAATATCGCTCGATCGCTAACGCAGCGGAGCGATTTCCAGAGGCATCTTTCATGACGGAAAACAATGTGATTTCCCTGCGCGGTCTCGAAATGATCATCACCTATCGCGGCGCCAACCACGAGAGGCGTGACAATCTGAGCGCCGTCCTTCGCCACTTGGCCCGTACCTACTCGGACTATCAGATCTGGTTGATCGAGGCAGATGCCACGCCTAGGTTCGATTGGTGCGAATTCGGCGACCCGAGAATCAGGCATTTGTTCGTGCATGACACGGGCCCTTTTCCGAAGGCGCGACTGGTCAATCTCGGCGCCCTCATGGCTAAGAGCCCGATTATTTGCCTGCACGATGCCGATATGATCGCGAATCCGTCTTTCATGAAGGCGGCGCTTGACGCGCTGATCGACTGTAACAACAGCGATGCGCTTTGTCCTTTTACACGCGTATTGAATGTTTCGGGTAATCGCCGCCAATCGTTCATCGAATCGGGCGATTTCGCCGAATTCGCTCCATTTTTGGAGAGTGATTTACCAGACGAAATAAGTCTGCTGTACGCCAATACGCCGGGGCGATCAATCTCTTCAAACGCGCGGAATTCATCCGCATCGGCGGGCTGGACCCCGGCTTCATCGGCTGGGGAGGCGAAGATGACGACTTGTTTCTGCGCGCAGCGCGACTCGGCGTGCGGTGGCATGCGCTCTCGGATCCTAAGGCCGCGCTGTTTCACCTCCATCACGACTCTGCCTCGCGCCTCCAGATATGTGAAGAGGAGGACAGCGCCAGAAACCGTCGGATGGCGTCCCGCACCGGCGAGATCTCAATCGAAGAACTGGAAGCGCGCGCGGCCGAGCTTGCCAAGTTTTTCCGCTGAACTGTACGCCGCGGCTTTCTGTCACGCGCATGAACCGTGGGCGGAAGCTCATCGCCACGCTGGGTGGCGTAAGCGGCATCGGCCACTGCTCGCGCCCCAAATGCCACCTATAAATGAAGAAATACGCAAAAGGCTATAATATTGGGCTATCTGAAAGGCGACCGGCTTAGGCCCAAAGCATCAGCTCAAAAAATGCAGCTCCTCACGATCGGAATCAATCACCACACTGCGCCTGTCGCCCTGCGCGAACGCGTGGCGTTTCCGCTCGAACAGCTCAAGCCCGCGCTGGGCGCGCTGAAGGACATCTGGCTGGGACCGCTCGCGAAGGCATCGCCCGAAGCGGCCATCCTCTCGACCTGCAACCGCACCGAACTCTACTGCGCCACTGACGCCGCCGCCCGCGAAGCCGCGATCCAGTGGCTCTCGAAGTATCACAGCATCCCCGTTCCCGAACTCGCGCCGCACGTCTATGCGCTGCCGCAGTCGGAAGCCGTGCGTCATGCGTTCCGCGTCGCATCGGGGCTCGATTCGATGGTGCTCGGCGAGACGCAAATCGTCGGACAAATGAAGGACGCCGTGCGCACGGCGTCCGAAGCCGGCGCGCTCGGCACGTATCTCAATCAGTTGTTCCAGCGCACATTCGCGGTGGCGAAGGAAGTACGCACGACGACGGAAATCGGCGCGCAGTCGGTGTCGATGGCCGCCGCCGCCGTGCGTCTCGCGCAGCGCATCTTCGAGAACATTTCGAGCCAGCGTGTGCTGTTCATCGGCGCGGGCGAAATGATCGAACTCTGCGCGACTCACTTCGCCGCGCAGAACCCACGTGAGTTGGTCGTCGCAAACCGGACGGCGGAGCGCGGCGAGAAGCTCGCCGGGCGCTTCAATGGCCACGCGATTCCGCTCTCCGAACTACCCGCGCGCATGCACGAGTTCGACATCATCGTGTCGTGCACGGCGTCGACGCTGCCGATCATCGGTCTCGGTGCAGTCGAGCGTGCGGTGCGGGCGCGTCGCCATCGGCCGATTTTTATGGTCGATCTCGCCGTGCCGCGCGACATCGAGCCCGAAGTCGGCAATCTTCACGACGTCTTCCTCTACACCGTCGACGATCTCGGCGCGATCGTCCGCGAAGGCAACGCGTCGCGCCAGGCTGCGGTCGCGCAGGCCGAGGCGATCATCGAGACGCGCGTCGCGAATTTCATGCAGTGGCTCGATGCGCGCAGCATCGTGCCGGTCATCCGTCACATGCACACGCAGGCGGACACGCTGCGCCGCGCCGAAGTCGAGCGCGCGCGCAAGATGCTCGCGCGCGGCGACGACCCCGCCGCCGTGCTCGAAGCGCTGTCGCAATCCCTCACGAACAAGCTGATTCACGGCCCGACACACGCGCTCAACCGCGCGAGCCGTGAGGAGCGCGACCAGCTCATCGACCTGATGAGCGGCTTCTATCGCCACGGATCGTCGTCCGATTCGTCGGAACGTTAGCGGCTTTCTCTTTGCTATTCTCAAACGCTCCGCGCGGCCCGCGCGGCGCTCTCTGATCGCAGTATTTCCTGGCGCTGACCGCGCCGATTCCGCCCGATGAAAACGAGCATGCAGAGCAAGCTCGACCAGCTTGCAAAACGGCAGGTCGATCTCAACGAATTGTTGAGCCGTGAAGACGTGACAGCCGATATGGACCAGTATCGGAAGCTCACGCGCGAGCACGCGGAAATCAGTCCGATCGTCGATCAATACGCGCTCTGGCGTCAGGCGTTGACCGACGAAGCCACCGCGCAGGAACTGCTCTCCGATCCGTCGATGCGGGATTTCGCCGAAGAGGAAATCGGCGAGGCGCGCGAGCGCATGACGAAGATCGAAAGCGACTTGCAGATGATGCTCTTGCCGAAAGATCCGAACGACGACCGCAACATCTTCATCGAAATCCGCGCGGGCACGGGCGGCGACGAATCCGCGCTGTTCGCGGGCGATTTGCTGCGCATGTATCTTCGCTACGCGGAACGTAACCGATGGACCGTCGAGACGATGTCGGAGAGCGTGTCGGATCTCGGCGGTTACAAGGAAGTGATCGTGCGCATCGCCGGACAAGGCGCGTATTCGCGGCTCAAGTTCGAATCGGGCGGGCATCGCGTGCAGCGCGTGCCGGCGACGGAAACGCAAGGGCGCATCCACACGTCAGCGTGCACGGTCGCGGTGATGCCGGAAGCCGATGAAATCAGTGAAGTCGTCATCAATCCAGCCGACTTGCGTATCGATACGTTCCGCGCGTCGGGTGCGGGCGGGCAGCACATCAACAAGACGGATTCCGCCGTGCGCGTCACGCACCTGCCGACGGGCATCGTCGTCGAATGTCAGGACGACCGCTCGCAGCACAAGAACAAGGATCGCGCGCTGAAGGTGCTCGCCGCGCGCATCAAGGACAAGCAGTACCACGAGCAGCACGCGAAGGAAGCGGCGACGCGCAAGAGTCTGATCGGCTCGGGCGACCGCTCGGAGCGCATCCGCACGTACAACTTCCCGCAGGGGCGCATGACGGATCACCGCATCAACCTGACGTTGTACAAGCTCGAATACATCATGGACGGCGATCTCGATGAAATGATCGCCTCGCTCGTTTCCGAGCATCAGGCCGAGCAACTCGCGGCACTCGGGGAAACCGATTGAGCACGGCAGCCGAGTTGCTGCGCGCTGCCGGACTGCCGCAACTCGAAGCGCGCATTCTGCTGATGCATGTGCTCGGCTGGCGGCGCACCGAACTCATCACGCGTGATCGTGAACCGCTCGATGCGGATGCGGTTGCGCGCTTCGACGCGCTCGCGGCGAGACGTCTGAACGGCGAGCCGATTGCGCAATTGACCGGCCGCCGCGAGTTTTTCGGCCTCGAATTCGGCGTGACGCCGGACGTGCTGATCCCGCGGCCGGAAACCGAATTGCTCGTG
>Ga0207426_1002898_pt1 | contig 10134 bp, 11 predicted proteins | sample AraplaMF_Cvi_mMS_FD_184265 | JGI IMG/M metagenome (GOLD analysis project Ga0207426, IMG submission 184265) | Arabidopsis root microbial communities from the University of North Carolina, USA - plate scrape MF_Cvi_mMS (SPAdes) (version 2) | ecosystem: Host-associated > Plants > Roots > Endosphere...
ACCGATGCCATGCAGTTCTCCCTTGCGTGTACGGCTGCGGGTGCAGGGGCGTTCGTGGGTGCGGGGGGGGTGGCGGGTGGTGCGGTGGGTGCGGAAGGGGCGCTGCCGGCGAACGGGACGACGCCGGCAGCGTCCGGAGCGGGGGCCGGTGCGGACCGGCCGGCCTCACACCGGGGGCAGGCCCCCGGTGTCCTCGGGCGGGTAGGGCGGGGGTTCCAGGCCGTCGAGGGCCTCCCCGTCCGGTGGCGCGGAGCCGGCGAAGGCGGCCTCGGGGGTGGCCCGCGGCAGTTCTGCGCCCGGTTCCTCCTGCTGCGATCCGGTCATCGCGGCCGGGCCGCGGCGCGCCACCGGATCGAGCAGTGCCTGGTACGGGCCCACCGCCTGGACGCCGATGGCACGCAGCGCGGACCACATCGTGACCTGGTTGGCGGACAGCACCGGCATCCGCAGCTCGGCCTCCAGCTGCGGGATGACGTCGTAGGTCGGCAGGTTCGTGCAGCTGATGAAGAGGGCGTCGGCGGCGCCGACCACGGCCGCACGGGCCATGTCGACGACGTCGCGGTACGGCACCTTCCAGATGTGCCGGGTCAGACCGAGGTAGGCCCGGCCGGTGACCGTGATGCCCGCTTCACCGAGGTAGTCCTCCAGGGAGTCGGTGACCGATTTCGTGTAGGGCGTGACCACGGCGATGCGCCGTGCGCCGATCTCGCGCAGCGCTTCGATCAGTGCGCCCGATGTCGTGAGGGAGACGACCTCCCCCGCCTGGGCCATGGCGGCGCACATGGCCCGCTCGCCCGCCACCCCGGCGACAAAGCTGCCGGAGGTGCAGGCATAGGAGATGACCTGCGGTGATACCGCGCACAGCGCCTGTACGGCAGCCTGCAGCGTTTCGTGCTCACTGACCAGACGGGCCAGGTCGAGGCTGACCTCGACGGGCACAAAAGGGGTGCGGGTGAGGTGGAGGGACACGTCGTCGGGGACCCAGCGCCACAGCTCTCTGTCGAGAGCGAAGTCGAAGGGAGCGACGACACCCACGCCGAGCTGCGGCTGTGGGCCACCCAGAAAAGAGACGTCCATGAAGGCCCCTAGAACAAAGCGAAGGGCTGGAATGGCCAGGCCAGTGGCCGGGGATGAGGTGCAGCCGGATCAAGCCGGGACGTCGGGACAGAGCCGTTGTTGACACGGTAGATACGACTTCTTAGCGTGGTCAATCCTCGCATCTCAGGCATCTGTCGGCGCCCCTTTCCATTGAAGGGGGCTCACGTTTCAGAACGGTTTCTGGCTATGTCCGAAAGCACCGTCCTCGTCCTCGGTTCCGACCCCCCGCCGAAGCTCGACCGGCTCACCGGCAGGGCTCGGGTGATCTTCACCGACGAGGACTCGCTCGCCGACCGACTCCCCACCGCCGACGTGTTGTTGGCCTGGGATTTCACCTCCGATGCGATCCGCAGAGCCTGGCCGGAGAAGGGTCCCAGGCCCCGCTGGGTGCACACCGCGAGCGCGGGCGTCGATCAGCTGCTGTGCCCGGCGCTGGTCGCCGACGACACCCTGGTGACCAACGCCCGGGGCGTCTTCGAGCAGCCGATCGCAGAGTATGTGGCCGGGCTGGTGATCGCCATGGCCAAGGACTTCTACGGAAGTTGGGAGCTCCAGCGGCAGCGGCGCTGGCAGCACCGCGAGACCCTGCGGCTGGCCGGCAGCCGGGCCGTGGTGGTGGGCTCCGGACCGATCGGCCGGGCCATCGGCACCACTCTCCTGGCACTGGGTGTCAAGGTCGATCTGGTCGGCCGCCGGGAGCGCTCGGACGACCCGCAATTCGGCCGCGTGCACGCGAGCGACGCGCTGAACGGCCTGCTGCCCCACGCGGATTGGGTGATCTGCGCGGCGCCCCTGACCGAGGCCACCCGCGGCCTGTTCGACAAAGCGGCGTTCTCCCGGATGCCGTCACGGGCCCGGTTCATCAACGTCGGGCGCGGGCCGCTGGTCGTCGAGGACGCCCTGATCGCGGCGCTGCGCGAGTGGCGGATCGCGGCGGCGGCGCTGGACGTCTTCGAGCAGGAGCCGCTCGCCACGGACAACCCGCTGTGGGACGTCCCGCACCTGATCGTCTCGCCCCATATGAGCGGCGACACCCTGGGCTGGCGGGACGCCCTCGCCGAGCAGTTCCAGGACAACTTCGAGCGGTGGTCGGCGGGCGAGCCGCTGGACAACCTCGTCGACAAACGGCTCGGGTACGTGCCGGTGCAGTGACGGGGCCGGCTGCCGGCCCCGGCGCGGCAGCCGTGCTCCCCCCACCGCCGTCCCGCCCGGGGCGGCCGATGCTCGGAGGACGCATGACCACCGAACCGACCCACCTCGCCGACCTCACCGCCACCCGGCTCGCGGCCGGGTACGCGGCCGGCGAGTTCTCCCCCGTCGAGGCGGCCCGGGCGGTGCTGGAGCGCGCCGAGGCCGCCCAGGCCGCGACGAACTGCTTCACCCGGATCGACGCGGACGAGGCGCTGTCGGCCGCCGGCGAATCGGAGGAACGCTGGCGGGCCGGTACGCCTGCCGGGCCGGTGGACGGGGTGCCCGTCACCGTCAAGGACCTGATCCTCACCCGGGGCGTGCCCACGCTGCGCGGTTCGCGCACGGTGCGGGCCGAGGGGCCGTGGGAGGAGGACGCCCCGTCGGTCGCCCGGCTGCGGGAGTCCGGGGCGGTCTTCCTCGGCAAGACGACCACCCCGGAGTTCGGCTGGAAGGGCGTCACCGACAGTCCGCGGCACGGGGTGACGGGCAACCCGTACGACCCGGGGCGCACCGCGGGCGGCTCCAGCGGCGGCAGCGGGGCGGCGGTGGCGCTGGGCGCCGGGCCGCTGAGCCTGGGCACGGACGGCGGCGGGTCGGTCCGCATCCCCGCGTCGTTCTGCGGGATCTTCGCCCTCAAGGCGACCTACGGGCGGGTGCCGCTGTATCCGGCGAGCCCGTTCGGGACGCTGGCGCACGTCGGGCCGATGACCCGGGACGCGGCGGACGCGGCGCTGATGATGGAGGTGATCTGCGGCGCGGACTGGCGCGACTGGTCGCAGCTCGGTCCGGCCGGCGGCTCGTTCCGGGAGGCGCTGGCCGGACCGGTCTCCGGGCTGCGGGTGGCCTACAGTCCGTCGCTCGGCTGGGACGTGCCGGTGGCCCCGGAGGTGGCGGCGGCGGTGCGCGGGGCCGTCGACACGCTCGCCCGGCTCGGCGCGTCCGTCGAGGAGATCGACCCGGGCATCACGGACCCGGTGGAGGCTTTCCACACCCTGTGGTTCAGCGGCGCGGCCCGGGTGGTGCAGCACCTGGACGACGCGCAGCGGGCGCTGCTCGACCCGGGGCTGGCGGAGATCTGCGCGCAGGGCGCCCGGTACAGCGCGCTGGACTATCTGGCCGCGGTCGACACCCGCATGGCGCTCGGTCAGGCCATGGGCCGCTTCCACAGCGCGTACGACCTGCTGGTGACCCCGACCGAACCGATCACCGCCTTCGAGGCGGGCGCCGAGGTGCCGTCCGGGTCCGGCCACACCCGCTGGACGGGCTGGACGCCGTTCACCTATCCGTTCAACCTCACCCAGCAGCCGGCCGCGACGCTGCCGTGCGGGGTGGACGGCGACGGGATGCCGATCGGCGTCCAGCTGGTCGGCGCCCGGCACGCGGACGCACTGGTGCTGCGCGCCGCGCACGCCCTCTACGAGGCGGGAACCGCGGAGATCCCCGCGCCCGCCGCCCTCAGGGGATGACCGCGACGTCCCGCCGCCCGTTCCACGGGCGGCGGGACGCGGCCGGCACCCCTGCGGCGCCGGTCCCTAGGCCCGGCGGAAGCTGAGGGTCTCCCCCAGGGCTCCGGCCCGCCACAGGTCCTGGCAGGCGTCGGCCATCCGGTCCAGACCGTCGACGACGCTGCCCCACACGATGCCCGGCACCCAGCCCGCGTCACCGTTGATCAGCAGGTTGTTGCGCTCGTAGAACAGCGCGAGGTCGACGACGGTGGTGCGGCCCTGGTGCTGGGCCTGTGCCTCGTAACCGTAGGACTTCGTCCCCAGTTGGGTGTCGGTGAAGGTGAAGTAGCACAGATCGCCGGGGATCGGAGTGATCGTCGGATTCTCCAGCGGCGGCTCCTCGGGAGCGAACGGCGCAAGCAGGGCGTAGATCTCGTTGCGGGCGTATTTGGCGTGATAGACGTCGCCGCCGAGTGGGAGCGCGTCCCATACGGCATTGCAGGTGATCGGCGCGCGGTCGTCGAGCAACTTGGCCGTGCAGCTCACGCCGCGCTTGTCCAGGGAGACTTCGATGAAGCGATCGGTCATGTGCCGATCGTAGGTGGGCAATACCGGCGTACGGAACAAGTCTGAGGCGGTTGCATCAAGGGCCGGAAACGATCGGCATATATGCCAGGCGTTCGGGTAGCCGCGCGCCCATGGCTCCACCACAGGAGAACACACAAATGATCAAGAGAAAATTGGCCGGCGGCATCCGGCGGCGAACGCTGCTCGCGGGGGTGGCGGCGCTCGGCACGGCGGGTGCGATGGGAGCGGGCACCGGCTGCTCCCGGGTCGATGTCTCCGGGGCGACCGGGGGCGGACACCAGCTGGAGGATCTGCGGAAAAAGGGCACCGTCCGGATGGGCATTGCCAGCGAACCGCCCTACGCCTCGATCAACAGCAAGGGCGAACTCACGGGTGAGGCCCCCGCGGTCGCCAAGACCATCTTCCGCCGGCTGGGCATCAAGAACTTCGAGCCGGTACCGGTCGAATTCGGCGCACTGGTGCCGGGTCTGCATTCCTTCCAGTACGACGTGATCGTCGCGGGCATGTTCATCAACAAGGCCCGGTGCGCGGCCGTTCTCTTCTCCGACCCGGATTACGAGAGCAAGGACGCATTCCTCGTCCTCAAGGGCAACCCGAAAAATATCCACTCCTATGCGGATATCGCCAAGGGGCATTACCGGATGGGTTCCGGTATCGGCTACGCGGAGATCGACTACGCGGTCGGCAACGGCGTCAAGAAGGATTCGATCCAGACCTACGGCGACCAGATCGCCGGCATGGAGGCCCTGGAGGCCGGCCGGATCGACGTCTTCGCCGGCACCGCGCTGACCATGATCGAGGCACTGAAGACCGGCGCCCACCCCAAGGTCGAGATGACCGCGCCGTTCACGCCGGAGGTCGACGGCAAGCCCCAGCGCGACGGCGGCGGCTACGGCTTCCGGATCGGCGAGACCAAGCTGCGCGACGCCTTCAACCGCGAGCTGCACAAGATGAAGAAGAGCGGCGAACTCCTGCGCATCGCCCGGCCGTACGGCTTCACCAAGGAGTTCCAGACCGACCTCACGGCGAAGGAGCTCTGCAAGAAATGACCGGCGCTCTGTGGGGACTCTTCTTCGAGGGGCTGTGGATCACCATCCAGCTGATGGTCTACAGCGCCGCCCTGGCCGCGGTCGTGGCCTTCGGCATCGGCCTGTCCCGTACCTCCCGGTTCTGGATCGTCCGCTTCCTGTCCGGCGTCTACGTGGAGTTCTTCCGCGGCACCTCGGCGCTGGTGCTGATGTTCTGGCTGTTCTTCGCGCTGCCGCTGCTGGGCTGGCAGCTGGTCGGCATCTGGGCGGGCACCCTGGCCCTGGGCCTGTCGTACGGCGCGTACGGCTCCGAGATCGTCCGCGGCGCCGTCCAGGCGGTGGCACCTGCCCAGCGCGAGGCGGCCATCGCGCTGAGCTTCACGCCCTGGCAGCGGCTGCGGAAGGTGATACTGCCGCAGGCCGTCCCGGAGATGATGCCGCCCTTCAACAACCTGCTGATCGAGCTGCTCAAGGGCACCGCGCTGGCGTCGCTGCTGTCCATCGGCGAGCTCACCTTCCAGGCCAAGCTCGCCCGGCTGTCGACGGGCCAGAGCGCCCAGATCTACGGAATCATCCTCGTCCTGTACTTCGCGGTCGCGTTCGTGATGACCCGGATCATGCGGGTGCTGGAACGCCGCGCCAAGGCCTCGGTCGGCCGGGCGGTGCCCAAGGGCGAGGGCTGGTTCTCCCGCAAACTGCCCGTCGAGAAGCAGGGCCCCGAGGCGCTGGCCACCGGAGGAAAGCCGTGAACAACTGGTCATGGAGCTACGTCGGCGAGATCATGCCCGAGATCCTCAAGGGCCTCTGGATCACCGTCCAGGCGACGATCTACGGCTCGCTGGTGTCCTTCGCGCTCGGGCTGGTGTGGGCCCTGGCCCTGCGCGCCCGCAGCCGCTGGGTGACCTGGCCGGTGAGCATCTTCGTGGAGTTCATCCGCAACACCCCGCTGCTGGTGCAGCTGTTCTTCCTGTTCTTCGTGCTGCCGGGGTGGGGGCTGGCGTTCGCGCCCCTGACCACCGGTGTCATCGGCCTGGGCCTGCACTACTCGACGTACACCTCCGAGGTCTACCGCGCCGGTATCGACGGGGTACCGCCCGGCCAGTGGGAGGCCGCCACGGCGCTGAGCCTGCCGCGCCGGCGGACCTGGGCCGCGGTGATCCTGCCGCAGGCCTTCCGCCGGGTGGTGCCCGCGCTGGGCAACTACGTGATCGCGATGTTCAAGGACACACCGCTGCTGGCCGGCATCACCGTCGCCGACATGCTCTTCCAGGCGAACAGCATCAGCGCCACCACCTTCGACTACCTGGAGCCGATCACCGTCGTCGGCATCCTCTTCGTGGTCATCTCCTACCCCACCTCCCTCCTCCTGCGAGCCCTGGAGCGTCGCCTTGTCCGCTGACCACACCCCCTCGAAAGAAACGACCGACCCGGCGGACACCTCCCGGACGGAGTCCGGGGGAGGCACCGAGCTGATCCGCTTCGACAAGGTCACCAAGCGGTTCGGGACCAACACCGTCCTGGACTCCCTGGACTTCACCGTCTCCTCGGGCAAGCACGTCACCCTCATCGGTCCCTCCGGTTCCGGCAAGACCACGATCCTGCGGCTGCTGATGACGCTGCTGAAGCCCGACGAGGGCACGATCAAGGTCGGCGGGACGTACCTGACGCACGAGGAGAAGGGCGGCAAGCTCGTCCCCGCCGGGGAGAAGCACATCCGCGAGGTCCGCAAGAACATCGGCATGGTGTTCCAGCAGTTCAACCTCTTCCCCAACATGAAGGTGCTGCGGAACATCACCGAGGCACCGGTGCACGTCCTGGGGATGGAGAAGGACGCCGCCGAGGAGCGGGCCCGTGATCTGCTCGAACTGGTGGGCCTGACCGCGCACCTGGACAAGTACCCGAACCAGCTCTCCGGCGGCCAGCAGCAGCGGGTCGCCATCGCCCGGGCGCTGGCGATGCGCCCGCAGGTGCTGCTGCTGGACGAGGTGACCTCGGCGCTGGACCCGGAGCTGGTGGCCGGGGTGCTGGACGTCCTGCGGGACATCGCGCACACCACGGACATCACGATGCTCTGCGTCACCCACGAGATGAACTTCGCCCGGGACATCTCCGACGACGTCCTGATGTTCGACGCGGGCCGGGTCATCGAATCCGGCGCTCCGGAAAAGATCTTCTCGGAGCCGGAGCACGAACGCACCCGGGAATTCCTGAGCGCCGTACTGTGAACGGCCGCCGCTAGGCGCGAGATTCGGGTGGTGCGCCCCCTGGAGGGGGGCGCACCACCCTTTCCCCTTTCCGCACACAGGCACCATGGCGGCCGAATTCCGGAATATCGCCCCGCACCCCTCCACGGGATACGGAGAAGCGCTCGCACGACGGCCCGCCGCATGCTCAACTGTTCCTCAAGTCGGGGACCCGCGGCCGAATTCAGGTCTACGGTCTACCGTCTACGGGCGGTTCGCCGACGCGCCTGACACCACCTCATGACCATGGTGGAGGCGCGGAGTCCGGACCGTACCGGGCGTCCTGCCCGGGCGCCGGCACCGTGCCGCGCCCGAGTTTCACGCCACGCCTTCTGTCCGCAAGCACGACAACGGGGTCCCTTTTCCATGGGAAGGACAGTGGAGACGTGAACGTCTCGTTTTTTGCCGCGCGAGTCGGCGCATTCCGGAGCACCGTCAGAAAAGCGCGCCCGGCCCGGCGCGTCGTCCCTCCCGGTGCATTCTGGAGGGGCTGAGGTGAGCGTGCACATCCAGGACCCGCCGCTTCGGCACCAGGATGCCTACGCGGTCGTCGTCGCCGACACCGTCGACGACATCGAGCAGCTCAACGACCTGCTGCACAGCAACCTTCCGGTCCTGCTGGTCCGCGATCTCGACCAGGCCAGACGCCTGATGGACGGCGAGCGGCCCGCCGCCGGGGCCCCGCGGCCGGGCCCGCTGCGGGTCGGCCGGCTGGAGATCCGGCCCCAGGAACAGCGGGCCCTGTGGCGCGGCGCGCCGCTGGAGCTGACCGCACAGGAGAGCGGCCTGCTGGCCTGCCTCGCCGGGCACGACGGCGGTGTGGCCACCTACCGGGAACTCGTCCGGGACGTCTGGGGAGCGTCCTGCGGAGTGGACACCACGGTGATTCACAGCGCGGTGCGACGGCTGCGCCGGAAGCTGGAAAGGGCCGGTGTCGACGTCGGGATCGAATCCGTCCGCGGGTGCGGTCTGCGGATCGCCGCCAGGAGTGGGCAAGCGTCAGCGAACTGACATCGACCTGACATTGGCCGCCCCGCCGGATTCCTCAAGACTATGAGGCGCATCACCGGCGGGGACGCCCTTTTCCGGACTCCTGGAGATACCCGCGGCCGGACGGCGTCTTTCGCTGCACGAAGACATCCGAACGGGAGGCAGCATGCGCGTACACAAGGCATCCCGCGCACTTTTGGTGAGTGCCGCGGCCGTGAGCGTTCTCGGTACGACGGGAACGGCTTTTCCTGCCGCGGCGGCCGCGGACCACGGTCCCGCCGTGCTGAAGAGGACCTGCAAGGTCTCCGCCTACACCGACCGCGTCGACCGGCGGACCGACAAGTTCGGCAACGGCGCGATCGAGTGCAACTACAAGCCCGCCTACACCAAGCTCGTCGTCACCCTTTACAAGGGCAGGAAGAAGATGGCGACGGCCAAATGCGCCAACCACAAGAAGGCCTGTTTCGTCGCCACCAAGGAAGTCAAGGACGACAGGCCGGTCCAGAAGTGGCGCACCAAGGTCACCGGCGCCTGGGGCTCCGGAAAGCACAAGAGCGTCTGGAGCAAGCCGCTCCACGGGTGAGCCCGCCGCGCACCGCAGGCCCACCGGCCCCGGTCCGCCGGGGCCGCCGCACACCCACGACCAGCAAAGGCAGATGCGTATGCGCACCATGATCGCGCGCGGCGCGGTGGCCGCTCTCGCCGCCACCGCCCTGGCCGGGTCCCTCGCGGGCTCCGCCTCGGCGCAGACCGTGCACACCAAGAAGACCGCGCACACCAAGAAGACCGTGTACACGCAGAAGGCGAAGGCCACCAAGAAGTCGCCCAAGATCGACGCCGGCTGCAACTTCATCAACAACGGGCGCAAGTTGGCGGGCGAGGCCTGCTTCAAGAAGAAGGGCGACCGGGTCTGGATCCGTGACACCGCCCGCGACGGCATGCGCATCGAGGTGCGCGGCTCGGTCAACAGCAACGGCCAGCCCGGATACCGCTGTTACGGCAACTACAAGGGCGGCTGGCAGGTCTGCGACTTCGACCGCAGGATGGCCGAAGGCCATGTCTTCCTCTGGTACGTCAACAAGTGGAAGGGCAACAAGCTGAAGGGCACCAGCGGCGAGAAGATGATGATGACGTCCTGAGCGGCGGCCATCTCGCGGAACCGGCCATGGATGTGGCCGGTTCCGCACCCTCCCCGGGCCCTCTCCCCCGCCGCACCGGGTATCCCGGTGCGGCGGGGCGCGAAGTGCCCGGCCGCACCGGTGCCTTATGACCTTGGCATATGCCAAAGTCTCAAGCCCCAGTACAGAAACGCCAAGCACGGCTCTTTTCAGTCAAGACCCCCTCCCCCGAGGCCCGTTGACCGCTATCGTGAGTCCCACGCCGTTGTCGGGACCGTCCGCGCAAGCGCCGGCCGGGGCCGCCGACGACCGTCATGCCGCAAGCGGTAACAACCTGCTAGGGGGACACCGTGGCGCTGAAGCCCGAGCCGACCGCGCCGTTCCATTCGGTGCAGTACGCCCTTCGCGTGCTCGAAACGATCTCCAGGCACGC
>Ga0207426_1002900_pt1 | contig 10127 bp, 8 predicted proteins | sample AraplaMF_Cvi_mMS_FD_184265 | JGI IMG/M metagenome (GOLD analysis project Ga0207426, IMG submission 184265) | Arabidopsis root microbial communities from the University of North Carolina, USA - plate scrape MF_Cvi_mMS (SPAdes) (version 2) | ecosystem: Host-associated > Plants > Roots > Endosphere ...
CGTCAGAATCCTCGCTCCCCTCGAAACAGCATCTGCAACGTGGCTCTCCACCTTGGATAGGCCCTGCTCGTCGATCAACGGGCCGATCGTCACGCCAGCCTTGAAACCGTCACCGACGGCCATCGTCTCGACTTTGGCCGCAAGTTTGGCGGCGAAGGCATCATAGACTCCTGACTGGACATAAAGGCGGTTTGCGCAGACGCAGGTCTGGCCGGCATTGCGATACTTGGACACCAGAGCGCCCTCGACCGCTGCGTCCAGATCCGCATCGTCAAAGACGATGAAGGGCGCGTTGCCGCCAAGCTCGAGGCTGATCTTCTTGATCTGATCGGCGCACTGGCGCATCAGAATGCGGCCGACCTCCGTCGATCCGGTGAAGCTGATCTTGCGCACCTTGTCGTTGCCGCAAAGCTCCTTGCCGATTGCCGGGCCGTCTTCTCCGACGATGACGTTGAAGACGCCGGCCGGAATACCGGCCTGCTCGGCGAGAACGGCAAGTGCCAGCGCCGACAGCGGCGTCTGCTCGGCAGGCTTTGAGACGACCGCGCAGCCGACAGCCAGCGCCGGGGCGATCTTGCGAGTGATCATCGCGGCCGGAAAATTCCAAGGCGTGATCGTGCCGACGACGCCAACCGGCTGCTTGATGACGATCATGCGCTTGTCGCTCGACGGCGCAGGGATTGTCTCGCCATAGATGCGTTTGGCCTCTTCCGCATACCATTCGACATAGGCTGCAGCGTAAAGGATCTCGCCGCGGGCCTCGGGGAAAGGCTTGCCCATTTCAGCGGTCAGGATGGCGGCCAGTTCATCGGCATGAGCGACCATCAGGTCATGCCATTTGCGCAGAATCCCGGCGCGCTCCTTTGCGGGCCGCGCGGCCCAGGCCGGCTGAGCAGCGTAGGCGGCGTCGATTGCTTCCCGCGTCTCGCCAGCCCCCATGTCGGGCAGCGAGGCGAGAACCTCGCCGGTGGCAGGATTGAGGACGTCAAAGGTCTTGGTCGCGCCGCCGGCCGTCCAGCTACCGTTGATATAGCCGGCATCGCGCAGGAACGGCGAGGAAAAGGGAACGTGTTTTGTCAATGCAGTTGTGAATGCCATGTCATGTAACTCCAGGCAAAGAAGGGCTGGCCCTACTTACCGCTTGCTTCGAGGATCGAGGCTTCCAAAATGTCGAGCGCTTCGCCAAAGACACTATCCTGGATCGTGATCGGGGCGAGGAAACGGATGACGTTTCCATGCACGCCGCACGTCAGCAGGATCAGGCCTTTCTCAAGCGCAATCAGGCGAACCTTGTTGGCGAAATCGGCGCTCGGCAGCTTCGTCGTCTTGTCGTTGAACTCGACAGCGTTCATGAAACCCGGACCGCGGATATCGACGATTTCAGGCACCTTTTCGCGCAGTGATTCCAGGCGCTGCTTCAACCGGTTGCCAAGCTGATTGGCGCGATCGCAGAGATCTTCGTCCTTGATGACGTCGAGGACTGCGTGAGCCGCAGCTATGCCAAGCGGATTGCCGCCATAGGTACCGCCGAGACCGCCCGGTCCGGGCGCATCCATGATCTCGGCACGACCCGTGACGGCGGCCAGCGGGAAGCCGCCAGCGAGGCTCTTTGCCATCGTCATCAGGTCGGGTGCGACCTCATGATGATCCATCGCGAACATCTTGCCGGTACGAGCAAAGCCGGTCTGCACCTCATCGGCGATCAGGAGGATGCCGTGTTGGTCGCAGAGTTCGCGCAGCGCCTTCATGAAGGCGAACGGCGCCGGGTAGAAACCACCCTCGCCCTGAACTGGCTCGATAATGATGGCGGCAACACGCTGCGGATCAACATCAGCGGCAAACAGCTTCTTCAGCGCGGCCAGCGACTGATCCGGCGTCACGCCATGCAGCTCGACCGGGAACGGGACATGGAAGACATCGCCCGGCATTGCGCCGAAACCGACCTTGTAGGGCACGACCTTGCCGGTCAGCGCCATACCCATGAAGGTGCGGCCATGGAAACCGCCGCCAAAGGCAATCACGGCGGAGCGCCCGGTCGCGGCACGGGCGATCTTCACCGCATTCTCGACGGCCTCGGCACCTGTTGTGACGAAGATCGTCTTCTTCTTGAAGTTGCCGGGCGTCAGCGCATTGAGACGCTCGGCCAAGTGGACGTAGCTCTCGTAAGGCACCACCTGGTGGCAGGTATGGGTGAAGTGATCGAGCTGATCCTTGACGGCAGCGATCACGCGCGGATGCCGATGGCCGGTGTTGAGGACGGCAATGCCGGCCGCGAAGTCGATATAGCGTCGACCCTCCTTATCCCAGATCTCGGCATTTTCTGCGCGATCTGCATAGATCTGCGTCGTCATGCCAACGCCACGCGAGATTGCGGCATTCTTTCGGTCTGTGAGGGTGGTCGCGGCCATCGGTGCGTTCCTGCTCTGGAATGGATGAACTATCTTGCATAACTTCGGCAAGACATGTAGAAAATTCCTACATTTTTCCTGCAAGAATGCAAGCGGCATTTGCCGCTTCAAACTGCCGTCGTTTTCAGCGATGGTCGTTCAAGAAAAATCAGGGTCGGATAAGGCCTGAAGAAGACAGACGAACCGGGATTATTTGGCTTATGAACAACGGTACGCCCGTGCGCTACAAAGTGGCGGAGGCGGCAAAATCAGCAGGCGTTTCCGCATCGACCTTGCGCCTTTGGGAAAGCCAGGGCCTCGTCGTTCCGGACCGGTCGGAAACCGGGCACCGGCAATACAGCGCCGAGGACGTCGCACGGTTAAAAAAGATAGCCTGGTATCGAACCGAGCGCGGACTCAATCCGGCCGCCATTCGCGAGGCATTGGAAAGCGAGGAACCATCTGAAAATTCTGATGCGTCTGACGCCTCGGATCTAGGTCGGCGGCTGCGCAGTCTGCGCCACGGCGCCGGCAAGACACTGGATCAGGTTGCCGGTGACGTTGGCATTGCTGCCTCGACACTGTCCACGCTCGAACGCACCTCCCAGGGGGTGAGTTTCAAGACGTTGCACGACCTTGCGGCATATTATGGCACCACGGTTTCCAGGCTTTCTGGGGAAGAGCGCGACGACATGCCCGAGGTCGTCCGCGCCGGCGCTTGGCGCACATGGCCGGAAACGACGCCAGGTGTCACGGTGCAGCTTCTGGCCGAGGGCCGCACGATGATGGATTGCCACCGTTTCGTGCTCGCACCCGGTGCGGCGAGCGAAGGCGCCTACCGACACGAAGGGGAGGAGTTCATGCACGTACTCTCCGGGAGGCTGGAGCTGGTCCTCGATTCCGATCAGTTCTTCGATCTTGGACCCGGCGATTCGCTCTATTTCGAAAGCCGTCGCTATCACTCCTGGCGCAACCGTCACGATGGCGAAACCGTCCTCATCTGGATCAATACACCGCCGACATTCTGAGCCTTGGCGGTATCGCCCGCCATGGCTTTGCGCTATAGGCCACAAGTGACAGTTCGAGTGTGAGATGAGATCGATGGCAGCCATCATACGTTACCATGAAGGTGATATTTCCGCGGCAGATGCCGCCCGCTATACCGGAGCGATTGCCATCGACACCGAAACGCTGGGCCTTGTGCCGCGCCGCGACCGGCTGTGCGTGGTGCAACTTTCACCGGGCGACGGCACGGCCGACGTGATCCGCATCGCCGCCGGGCAGAAGGAAGCGCCGAACCTCGTGGCGCTGCTTGCCAATGGGCAACAGAAGATCTTCCACTATGGCCGCTTCGACATTGCCGTCTTGTTCCACACCTTCGGCGTCACCATGCAGCCGGTGTTCTGCACCAAGATCGCCTCACGTCTCTGCCGAACCTATACCGATCGGCATGGACTGAAGGACAATCTCAAGGAAATGCTCGACGTCGATATTTCCAAGACGCAGCAATCCTCCGACTGGGCTGCCGCAACTTTGTCCCCTGCGCAGCTGGAATACGCGGCCTCTGACGTGCTTTACCTGCACGCGCTGCGCGACAAGCTGACCGAGCGGCTGGTGCGAGACGGCCGCATCGATCATGCCAACGCCTGCTTCCAATTCCTTCCGACGCGCGCCAAGCTCGATCTGCTCGGCTGGGAAGAAGCCGACATTTTCGCCCACAGCTAAGACGTTTCTGGATTTTGCACGTATTGAACCGGGCGCGGCGATGCGCGTACCGGCCATTAGTAATTCGTTAACGCCGCTTCGATAGATTATTTGCCAATTTTTATGCATTCGACGGCGCGATGGAGCGCCGCGTCAGGCAGACCGAACTGCCGGGGAATGCAACGGGCCGGATGAGCGCGGCCTTCTTGTAGCCTGCCTTCACCGCACTTTACGAAAGAAGGAGCATGACATGTTGTCTCCGGTTCGTGCAGCGTCAAATGGAAGCCTTTCCTCCCAGAGCCAGACCGCGGCCGTCAGTACCGATGGCCTGGTGCGCGCGGCCAGCGCCGTTGCTCCCGTGCATCAGATTCAGGGCGCCGATCTCAATTCTTCTGTTGCCGGCAAGCTCAGCATTCTTCTGCTAGCTGTCCGGGCGCGGATGGTCGACGCCCTTCTCGATGTGCTCAGTGCCACGAGCGAGGCGCTTGCGATCCCGCGCGAGGACGACGAAACCGACCTAGCCTTTGCCTCCCGCATGGCAGCTGCGATCGAGAAGCTGCCGCCGGCGAAGATCGAAAAAGTCGAGCGACAGCTTGCGATGCAAGGCCACGCAGTTCCGCTTCGCCTGCTTGCAGAGGCGCTCCGGAACCCGGCTGGACCGGAGGCTGCCCGCATCGCCACCTATCTTGAAACGATCCGCGACAAGGATCGCGATCTCGCCGCCCGCGCCGTGGTTCGCTCCTACGGCCAGAACGACGCCTCGCCGACGCGCCAGGAACAGCGGACGGAAATTCGCATCCATCGGGACAATCTTGCTGGGACTGCGCAGGTACCTCTGCCGACAAAACAGGAACCGGAATCTGCACGGCCGCAGACCGCACTGGTTGCCGCGACCCATATCGATGGCGGCGACGAGCGGACCGAACTCATCAAGAACGATGCAGCCGCTGACGAGCCGATCGTCAATCCGACCGCCAAGGCGTCCGCCGAAGAAACGCTCGCGGAGCCTAATCAAGATGTGCAGGAGAGCGTGCCGCCCAGGCACGCCGCGGATCCGGCACGGGAAACCGTGCAAGCCGAGACCGCTCGGACAACGTCCAAGGGCGACCCGATCATTCCGAAGAGCTGGCCGGCGATATCAGCCTCGCTGTCGAACGATACCACGAAGCTGATCGTTACAATCATTCGGGACCAGGAAACAGAAGTGCTGCTGGAAGCCGCCGATCCCGATCCTGCGGTCGAGATCGATATCATCCTCGACGAAACGGTCCTCGCCGATCTGCCGGAAGAATTGACCACCCTGCCCGATCTGCATCCATTGCCGGAGGGCATTGCGCGCCAATCGCCCCTCATCGCGGAACAACCGGCAACCGAAGCGGCCGCAGCGGCTGCAAAAAGACACCCTGCCGCGGAACCGCCAGCACCCTTGACGGTGCAGCAGGCGATCGACGAGACCTATGCGCCGGTGCTCATGAAAATCGTCGAGGGCGTGCCGTACGCCACGCAGCCTTACGAGTTCTCGAAGGACGAGGCCGACGATAGTGGCGCCCACGCGATGTACCGCGAGGACCACAACGGCGGCGAGCCGTCGGAAGAGGAAGAGCGGCAGGGCGAGCCGTCGGACGACGACGAAACGGACATCCTGATGGACAGTGAGGCGGCTGCAGCGATTGCCGCCCGAGAAAGTCTGATCAAGGCCGGCACGCCGCCTCACCGCCCGGCGCCGGCCCTGCCAATCGCCGTGAGTGGCGACGAAGCCTATTCGCTCTACCGACGCAAGGTCGACTGGGAATAGCTCGCCATTGCAACGACAGTACAGAAACGAAGAACCCGCCGGATCGCTCCGGCGGGTTCTTTTGTTCTTCAAGCCTGCTGGCGATTATTCGCCGCCGCGGTTCTTCAGAGCCGCGCCGAGAATGTCGCCGAGCGAAGCGCCGCTGTCGGACGAACCGAACTGAGCAACAGCTTCCTTCTCTTCCGCGATTTCCAGAGCCTTGATGGACAGCATGATCTTGCGGTCCTTCTTGGAGAAGTTGGTGACGCGGGCGTCAACAACCTGGCCAACCGAGAAGCGTTCCGGACGCTGCTCGTCGCGGTCGCGTGACAGGTCTGCGCGGCGGATGAACGACGTGATGTCTTCGTGGTCGACGAGCTTCACTTCGATGCCACCGTCGTTGACTGCGATGACTTCGCAGGAAACGACTGCATTCTTGCGCAGGTCGCCCGAAGCTGCGGCTTCGCCGACAGCGTCCTTGCCGAGCTGCTTGATGCCGAGCGAGATGCGCTCCTTTTCGACGTCAACATCGAGAACGACGGCCTTAACGACGTCGCCCTTGTTGAACTCTTCGATGACCTGTTCGCCCGGACGGTTCCAGTCGAGGTCGGAGAGGTGCACCATGCCGTCAACATCGCCGTCGAGGCCGATGAACAGGCCGAATTCGGTCTTGTTCTTGACTTCGCCTTCGACTTCAGTGCCAGCCGGATGGTTGCGAGCGAATGCCGCCCACGGATTTTCCAGCGTCTGCTTGAGGCCGAGCGAAATACGGCGCTTGGACGGATCGACTTCGAGAACGACGACTTCGACTTCCTGGCTCGTGGACAGGATCTTGCCGGGGTGTACGTTCTTCTTGGTCCAGGACATTTCCGAAATGTGGATCAGGCCTTCGATGCCCGGCTCCAGCTCGACGAACGCACCGTAGTCGGTGATGTTCGTGACGGTACCGGAAATCTTCTTGCCTTCCGGATACTTGGCCTGGATGCCATCCCACGGATCCGACTCGAGCTGCTTCATGCCGAGCGAGATGCGGTGGGTTTCCTGGTTGATGCGGATGATCTGAACCTTGACCTGCTGGCCAATGGACAGGATTTCCGACGGATGGTTCACACGGCGCCATGCCATGTCGGTGACGTGCAGCAGGCCGTCAATGCCGCCGAGGTCAACGAACGCACCGTAATCGGTGATGTTCTTGACGACGCCGTCAACAACCTGGCCTTCTTCGAGGTTCTGAACGATTTCAGAACGCTGCTCGGCACGGGATTCTTCCAGAACCGTACGACGCGAAACGACGATGTTGCCGCGGCGCTTGTCCATCTTGAGGATTTCGAAGGGCTGCGGGTTGTGCATCAGCGGGGTAACGTCGCGGATCGGACGGATGTCGACCTGCGAACGCGGCAGGAAGGCAATCGCGCCGTCGAGGTCAACCGTGAAGCCGCCCTTGACCTGGTTGAAGATAACGCCTTCAACGCGCTCACCAGCTTCAAACTTGGCTTCGAGCTTGACCCAGCTTTCTTCGCGGCGAGCCTTCTCGCGCGACAGAACTGCTTCGCCAAGAGCGTTTTCGATGCGCTCGACGTAAACTTCGACTTCGTCGCCGACCTTGAGCGAGCCGTCCTTGGCCTTGGCGCCGAATTCCTTGAGTAGGATGCGACCTTCGACCTTGAGGCCGACGTCGACAACGGCAGAGTCCTTCTCGATTGCCGTTACGATGCCCTTGGTGACATAGCCTTCAGCCAGGTCGTGCTTGGCAAAGGATTCTTCGAGAAGGGCCGCGAAATCTTCGCGAGAGGGAGTAGCTACTGACATGTAATCTCCTGCATATCCGAATCCGGATACGTATGCGCCGGTTGGTTCGTGTTGAACGGGCCTGAACCCAGTCCGCTTCCTGTCGGGAAGCAATCCGGCGCTTGGACGGAATTTCAGGCTTAGTCTTCGGAAGCAGCCCAGGCAAAGCTTGGGCAAATCGCTCGAATTAGGTATTTCGGCTCAAAGCTGCATCGATGATCGATTTCGCAGCTTGAAACGCGGCCTCTATACTCATTTCCGACGTATCAAGCAAGTGCGCGTCTTCGGCTGGTTTCAAAGGGCTGTCGGCCCGTCCCATGTCGCGTTCGTCGCGGCGCTTGACGTCGTCGAAAATGGCATCGAAATCGGCAATTCCTCCCTTGCCTGTTATTTCGTCGTAGCGGCGTTTAGCCCGAACCTCGGGACTTGCCGTTACATAGAGCTTTACCGGCGCCGCCGGGCAGACGACGGTTCCGATATCACGGCCGTCGAGCACCGTTCCGGGCGCCATTTCAGAAAACCGCCGCTGCGCCTCCACCAGTGCACGCCGCACCGAAGGCATGACCGCGATCTTCGAGGCCGCCTCGCCAATCTCATGCTTCGAAAGTATATCGCGATCGAGACCGGCCAGTTCAACCTCGCGCGCCATCTTTTCTGCCACCGCCTCGTCGTCGAGCGTCAGGCCGGCATCGAGCAAAGCCTTTGCCGTCGCGCGGTAGGTCAGCCCCGTGTCGAGATGATGAAAGCCGTAGGTCTCCGCGATGCGGCGCGAGAGCGTTCCCTTTCCTGCGGCTGCGGGTCCATCGATGGCGATCGTAAACTGTTTGGAGCTCATCTGTCCGTTCATTTCTCCGCCAATCCGCCGTAGCGGCGGACGAGATCGACCATGTCTTCCCGACCGGACTCTTCACCGAGACCGGCAACAACACCTTCGCGATCAGCAACCGGTCGGTTCTGGCTGACCTTCCACTTGCCTTCAATCGCTGCAATCTCGATTTCGACGCCGATGATGCCTTTCATCTGCGCGCGGATGAAATCATCAGGCGCATCACCCACTGCCCAAGGCCTGTCGCGTGGGCCTTCCTGTTGCGTGGTGATCGCGTTGATCTGCTGAAGCAGCCAGTCCGCGTCGTCGATGACACGGGCCCTGCCCCTGACCTGTACGATCGCGTAGTTCCAGGTCGGCACGACTTTACCGGTCTCCTGCTTCGTCTGGTACCAGGATGGCGTGATGTAGGCATCGGCGCCCTGGAAGACGGCGAGCACATCCGCGCCGGCGTCGATATCGCGCCACTGCGGATTGGCCTTGGCGAGGTGAAGGCGCAAGATCCCCTTTTCGGAGGCTGCGGCATCCAGATGGAAAGGGACCGAATTCGCCATCAAGCCGGAAGCACCCGCAGTGATCAGCATGCCGAGCGGATGTGCCCGGATCAAGGCGTGCTGGACACCCAAGTCTTCCTCACGAAAATGCGGCGGCTGGTACATTTCTCGCACCTATCCCGGCAGCCGGCCACGCGCCGATCTACCCTGCAAATGAACAATCGCCGGCTCACTATCACAAATGGCGGCGCCGGTCATCTGGCGCGCATGAGCGATGCATGAAGTTTGGCTTTGACATGCCGTGCTGCAACGATTATGGGGACCGGCTTATAAATTCCGAATAGAACGCCGGGTTTCACGGCATTTGCCGAATCTTGATTCGGCCATTCTCACGAGGCTAACAGTGGCGAAAGCTGAACTTGGAACGAAGCGTACCGATCCGGAAACCGGCAAGAAGTTCTACGACCTGAACCGGGATCCGATCGTTTCTCCCTATACGGGCAAGTCCTATCCGCTCTCCTTCTTCGAGGAAACCTCTGCTGCCGCAGCGGCTGAAGCCCAGGATGAAGAGGAAGTGGCAGAAGTCGATACCGAAAGCACGGAAGTCGAACTGGTGTCGCTCGAGGACGCAGAAGAAGGCGCATCCGGCGACGAGATTCCAGATATGGGTGATGACGACGTCGAAATCGAAGGCGACGACGACGACACCTTCCTCGAAGCCGACGAAGACGACGATGACGACGACATGAGCGACATCATCGGCGTCACCGGCGACGAAGACGAAGTCTGATCGGATTAAGTCTCGGCCCGGACGAGAAAATTTCGCCGGGCCGATTTTTTTGGCTTGCTATCTCCAAAAACCGGAAGTAAGAAGCCGCCACTCCGCGAGGCAAGCGCTTCGCGAAGCATCCCAGGACCGGCCTAGCCGGACCGCCTTGATGGGGCTATAGCTCAGCTGGGAGAGCGCTTGCATGGCATGCAAGAGGTCAGCGGTTCGATCCCGCTTAGCTCCACCAAATTTCTCCCGACACGAATAACACTGGCTGTTCGACGCGTTTGGAACCACTTTCGTCTTAACGGCTGTCGCGCCCGAGGACTGTTCGCTCGCGGTCATTTCCTCATACACTGCTTTGCCAAATTTTTAGCAACTGCGG
>Ga0207426_1002901_pt1 | contig 10126 bp, 7 predicted proteins | sample AraplaMF_Cvi_mMS_FD_184265 | JGI IMG/M metagenome (GOLD analysis project Ga0207426, IMG submission 184265) | Arabidopsis root microbial communities from the University of North Carolina, USA - plate scrape MF_Cvi_mMS (SPAdes) (version 2) | ecosystem: Host-associated > Plants > Roots > Endosphere ...
GATCGCGGACATCATGGGGACACCCATCGGCACGGTGATGTCCCGTCTGCACCGCGGCCGGCGCCAACTGCGCGGCATGCTGGAGGATTACGCCCGTGAGCGCGGGCTGGTCCCGGCGGGGGCGGCGACGGCGGACCCGCAGTCCGCGCGCACGACGGAGTCGCACGACCGGAAAGGCTCGGGATCATGAGCTGCGGAGACCCGCACGAGAAGGACTGCTCAGAGGTCCTCGACCACCTCTACGAGTATCTCGACCGCGAGATGCCCGAGGGCGAGTGCGCAGACTTCCAGGTGCATCTCGACGAGTGCTCGCCGTGCCTGGAGAAGTACGGCCTGGAGCAGGCGGTCAAGAAGCTCGTCAAGCGCTGCTGCGGCCATGACGACGTCCCCAGCGACCTGCGCTCCAAGGTCCTGGGCCGGATCGACCTCATCCGGGCCGGGGAGACCGTGCCCGAGGTGAGCGTGCTCGAACAGGCCAAGAAGGAACAGGCCCAGCGCGAACAGGCGGCGTCCGAGGAGGGGACCGGTACGCCCGAGGCGACCGGATCCACCGAGGCACGGAACGAGACCGCCCGCGCCGAATAACGCGGCACGTCACCCTAAGGGGTGAGGGGCGGGGCGATTCGTCCCGCCCGATCCGCTGATGCACCTTCCCCGGCGCCCCGACGCCTCTATTCTCACCGGACCCCGGCGCACTGCGCAGGCAGCGCGCGGGCCCTTCCGCTCCGCAAGAGCGGGGGGAGAGCGGTGGGCATGCTGAGGAGGGCGCGATGCGGGAACTTCCGGTGGCCGCGCGGTGGTATGTCGGCGGCGCAGCCCTGGCCGCGGCGCTGTGTGCCGCCCCGGCGCTCCGCCTCGGTGCCGCCGCCCCCTGGAGCAGCACCCTGGCCCTGGCCGCTTTGTACGCACTGTGCGAACACCTGCACCGCTGCCCGCTGGTGGGCGGCCGCATACCGTACGGCGCGGGTGCCCCCGGCACGTCCGGGGGCTCGCTCACCGGCTGGGCCAGTCCCGTCCTGCTCGCCGGGGTCTTCCTGCTGCCGCCGCCCCTGGCCGCGCTGACCGCCGTCCCCGGGGCGCTGACGGGAGCGGCGGCGGCGCCCGCGGCCGGCGCCCGCAGGCTCTGGCACGCCGCCGAGCCGGCACTGGCCTGCTGGGCGGCCGCCCAGGTCTTCCGGGCCGTCGGCCACCATCCGCTGTCCGCACCGCAGTTCCCCGTTCTGCTGCTGCCCGCCGCGGCGGCCGCCACCACCTTCTGCGTGGTGCTCGTGGCGCTGGAGGGCGGGGTGCTGGCCGCCGCCGAGCGGCACCCGCTGCGCACCGCCTGGCGCGGCGCGCTGCCCCGTTCGCTGGGGCCGCATCTGGTGCACGGCCTGGCCGGGTTGATGATGGCGGTGCTGTGGCGCAGCGCGTACGGGCCGACGGCCGCCCTGCTGGTGCTGCTGCCGATGTGCCTGTCCTGCTGGGTGTTCGCGCAGTACCACCGCGAACGCACCGCCCATCAGGCCACCATCCGCGCCCTCGTGCAGGCCGTCGACATCAAGGACCGCTACACCCGTGGGCACAGCGAGCGGGTCGGGCGCGCCTCGGTGCTGATCGCCCGGGAGCTGGGCATGGCGGAGGACCGGGTGGAGGTGCTGCGGTTCGCCGGCATCCTGCACGACGTCGGCAAACTCGGCGTCCCCACCCGGCTGTTGCGCAAGGACGGGCCGCTGACGCCGCAGGAGCGCCGGGTCATCGAGCTGCACCCCGAGTACGGCCACGAGATCGTGCGCGGCATCGGCTTCCTGGGGGAGGCGCGGGCGGCGATCCTGCACCACCACGAGCGGCTGGACGGGCGCGGCTACCCCTACGGCCTGAGGGGTCATCACATCCCGGAGTGCGCCCGGTTGGTGGCGGTCGCGGACGCCTTCGACGCGATGACCTCGACCCGCTCCTACCGCCGGGCCCGGCCGGTCCCGGCGGCCCTGGAGGAGCTGCGCCGGTGCGCCGGGGCGCAGTTCGACCCGCGGATGGTCCGGGCGCTGGCGGCGTCGCTCGACCGGTACGGCTGGCAGCCGGACCTGGTGACGGCGGCGGACCCGGAGCCCGGGGCGGCCGGGGAAGGGCCGGGGGACGGCCTCGCGCAGGGCGCGGACGCGACGCAGGGGGTCGGGGAGCCGGCCGGCGGACGGCGGCCGGACCGGCGGCCCGCGCGGCACCGTGAGGCCGCCGCGCGGGACGGCGCGCGATGAGCGGCGCCCCCGAGCGGCCCCGGCCGGGCCCGCGGCCGCGCCGGCGGGCGGCACCCGCCGGCGCCGGGATGCCCGCCGCACGGGGCGGTGCCGTGATCGCCGCGGTCTACGCCCCGGCCGCCGCGCTGGCGTGCTGGTCGCTCGGCCGGACGCTCTGGGAGGGCCTGGCCGAGCCCGGGGTCGCGCTGGCCTTCGGGCTCCTGATCGCCGTGGGCGAGCTGGTGGGCCGGGGGCCCGCACCGGCGGCCGGGGGGCGGACGCGGGGGGAGCGGGAGGGCGCCCCGCTCGGCGCGGCGGGCGCCCTCGCGTACGCCCTGCTCGGCGCGGTCGGCGGGCTGCCGACGACCCATGGCGTGCCGCAGACCGTGGCCGTGGTCCTGGCGGCGGGGCTGGTCGGGCTGGTCCCGCAGGTCGCCCGCGGCCGGGGACCGGCCCTGGACCACCTCGCCCGCCGGATGCTGACCACCGGCTTCGCCGCCACCTGCTTCCAGCCCCTCCACCACACCGGGGCCCCGGACGGCTGGGCGGCCCCGGGCCCGGTCCACCCGCTGTTCCTGACCGGCCTGATGGCGCTGACCGCGCTGTGCGACGCGGTGCTGGCGGCCGCGCTCGCCCGCGCCCGCACCGGCTGGCCGTACGGGCCGCTGCTGCGCGACGAGTTGCGGGCGCTGCCCGGCATCGGCTCGGCGATCTGTGCCACCGGAGTGGTGATCTCGCTGGCCACCTCGGTCGCCGGGCTGTGGGCGCTGCCGGTCTTCTGCCTGCCGCTGCTGCTGACCCAGTTCGCCTTCCGCCGGTTCGCCGCCGTGCGCACCACCTACCGCCAGACCATCGCCTCGCTGGCCCGCTCCACCGAGATCGCCGGCTACACCCCGCACGGGCATGCCCGCCGGGTGGCCGCGCTCAGCCGTGCCGTGGGCCGCGAACTCGGGCTGAACGAGCCGGACCTGGACGTGCTCGAATACGCGGCGCTGATGCACGACATCGGCCAGCTCTCGCTGCTGGACCCGGTGCCGGCGGGCGCCACCGCGCCGCTGCCGCCCGCCCAGCAGCGCCGGATCGCGCTGCTGGGCGGCGCCGTGGTCCGGCAGACCGGGGTCCCCGCCGAGGTCGCGGTGATCGTCGAGCGGCAGGCCGATCCGTACCGGGACCAGCCGGTCACGGCGCGCATCGTGCGCACGGTCAACGCCTACGACGATCTGGCGGGGGAGTCGGCGGGGCCCGGCGGTTCGCTGCGGGCCCTGGAGCGGCTGCGGCTGGCCACCGCGCAGGACCACGAGCCCCGGGTCGTCGAGGCGCTGGCCCGGGTCCTGGCGTGCGGGGGCCGGACGGTGTGAGATGAGCGACTGCTCCGGTGACGGGGACCGGGCGCTGCCCGGCCTTCCGGCGTACGCCGCCCCGCACCGGAGGTGGAGGCCCCGGTAGGGCAGGAATCGGTCCGCGGCCGGTCACCGCCCGCCCCGCGGCGTCGTACGCCCCGCTCACGCCCCCGTATCGCGGCCGTTGGGCCTGCGCCGGGCGTCCGATGTCATGGAACCCATGGGTAATGAGCGCCCTTCGAGATGGGCATGGTTGGATGCGAAGGAAGCCCCTTTCAGGGGGTTCAGGGGGTCGGCGAAGGGCAAGGAGCCGCAGGGGGACCGGCAAACCGGGCTGAGCCCGGCGGCAATCTGTGGCAGGTTGTCGAGTGGGCCCCAAGGCCCCGGACGCCGCTCGGGACCCCACCTCAGCGGCATCAAGAGCAACCAGCAGGCGGGAATCGTGAGGATCTTCGGCAAGGTACGGCATCGGCCCTCCGCCTCGTGGCGGCAGGCGACCGACCGCGCTTTCACGCTGATCGGCGACGGCCGTTACGAGGACGCGGGGGCGCTGCTGACGCGTGCCGCGGACATGGAGCCGTGGCTGTCGGAGTCCTGGTTCAACCTCGCGCTGCTGCACAAGTTCCGGCACGACTGGGAGCAGGCCAGGGCCGCCGGGCTGCGCGCGGTCGCGCTGCTGGACCGCGAGGCCGGGGCGCCCGACTGGTGGAACGTCGGCATCGCCGCCACCGCCCTGCAGGACTGGCCGCTGGCCCGCCGGGCCTGGCAGGCCTACGGCCTCAAGGTCCCCGGCGACGGCTCGCCGTCCGGTGAACCGCTCGGCATGGCCCTGGGCAGCGCCGCCGTCCGCCTCTCCCCGGAGGGCGAGGCCGAGGTGGTCTGGGGCCGCCGGCTGGACCCGGCCCGTATCGAGGTGCTGTCGATCCCGCTGCCGTCCTCCGGGCGGCGCTGGGGCGAGGTGGTGCTGCACGACGGCGTCCCGCACGGCGAGCGGACCACCGCGGCCGGCGCCGACGGCACCACCAGGGCGTATCCGGTCTTCGACGAGATCGAGCTGTGGGCGCCCTCCCCGGTCCCCACCTGGGTGGTGCTGTTGGAGGCCGCCACCGAGGCCGACCGGGACGCCCTGGAGCGGCTGGCGGCCGACGCGGGCTTCGCCGCCGAGGACTGGTCGTCGTCGGTCCGGCTGCTGTGCCGCACCTGCTCGGAGAGCCGGATGCCCAGCGACGAGGGCGACGGCGAGCACCTGGACCCGCACGACCACAGTGAGCCGGGCCACCCCGGGCCGCTGGGCCACCGCACGGCGGGGTCTGGCTCGCTGTGGGTGCCGGAGCGCGAATGCGGCATCGCGGCGCCGTCCGCCCTGGTCCGCGGCCTGCTGGACGGCTGGGTCGCGGACAGCCCGGACACCCGCGAGTGGCGGGATCTCGAAGAGGTCTGCTGAGCCCCGGGGCGCGCCCCCGTAGGCTGTAGGGCGACTACTCAGGGTTTTCAGGAAGGCGTACGGCGGAGATGGCCCAGCAGCCTGTGTTTGATCAAGACGGTGACCAGCGCGTGGACGAAGCATTCATCGACGACGTCACGGACGCGGAGGAGCGGGAGACCGCCCATCGGGAGCGCGGCACCTCGCGGCCGATCACGGTCGTCGGCAACCCCGTGCTCCACAAGGAGTGCAAGGACGTCACGGAGTTCGACGAGAGCCTCGGCCGGCTCATCGACGACATGTTCGCCAGCCAGCGCACCGCCGAGGGCGTGGGCCTGGCCGCGAACCAGATCGGTGTGGACCTGAAGGTCTTCGTCTACGACTGCCCGGACGACCAGGGCGTGCGGCACGTCGGCGCGATCTGCAACCCCGTGCTGGACGAGCTGCCGGCCGAGCGCCGGATCCTGGACGACTCCAACGAGGGCTGCCTGTCCGTGCCCGGCGCCTACGCCTCGCTGGCCCGCCCCGACTACGCCGTGGTCCGCGGCCGGAACGCCCAGGGCGAGCCGATCGCGATCGAGGGCACGGGCTACTTCGCGCGCTGCCTGCAGCACGAGACCGACCACCTGCACGGCTACCTCTACATCGACCGGCTCAGCAAGCGGGACCGCAAGGACGCCCTGAAGCAGATGGCCGAGCTGGAGCCGCGCTACCCCGTCGTCGCCAACGACTGAGACGCGGGCGGGCGCCCGGCCGGAGCCGGGCGCCGCGGCGTCACGATCCCTGCTGGTAGGCCCGCCAGATCTTCGGCGGGATGCTGGTCCCCAGCCCGGTGCCGGAACCGCCGACGCCCTGCATCGGCAGCAGCTCGGGCGCTCCCGGCTTGTTGCGGAACAGGGTCACGGCGGTGGTCGGCTCGCTCCCGTCGGCGGCGCCGGGCACCCGGTCGGGACGCACCGCGCTCCCCGCTCCGGCGCCGGCCGCGGCGCCCAGGTCGGGGCCGGGGGCCGGCGGGCTGCCGATGAACCACGCGGACTTCATCCGGTCGCCCGGCTCCGTGCGGCCGGCCGCGACCGGCCGCTGGAACGGCGTGCCGCCCGGCATCCCCAGGGTGCGCCAGCCGACCACCTCCAGGGAGCTGGACACCTGCTGGGCGACCCCGGCGTCGAGGACCTGTACGGGCTCGGCGCGGTCGAAGCCGGGGACGATGCTGCCGTGGTGGGTCATCCCGGACACCGCGTACGGGTCGCTGTGCAGCCCGCCGTTGGCGAAGGTGGTGTAGGCGCTCGCCATCCGTATCGCGCTGGGGGCCGACGTGCCCAGCGGGAAGGTCTGCTCCAGGGGGGCCATGCTCTCCTTGCGCAGCCCCGCCGACACCGCCAGATCCCGGATGCGCTCCAGCCCGATGCGCTGCCCGGCCCGGACGAACGGCTGGCTCTCGGCCTTCATCAGCGCCCCGCCCAGGTCCTCGGCGCCGCTCTTCGCGTCCGCCGCCTGTTGCGCGGGCTCCGCGGTGGCGCCGTCCGGCCGCTGGAGCGCGGCCGCCAGCACGAACGGCTTGAAGGCCGAGCCGGCCGGGACCGCCGAGGTGTCCGCGTTGTTGCTGAAGTGCCGGGTGGCGTCCGCGCCGCCGTAGAGCGCGACGATCGCCCCGTCCTTGGGGCGGACGGAGGCCGCGCCGACCTCCACGTAGTTGTCGGCCGCGCGCCGCTTCGCATCGATGGTGTCCCGGCGGACGTCCCGCACCGCCTTCTCCAGCCGGCGGGTGCGCTGTTTGTCGAAGGTGGTGTGGATGCGGTATCCGCCGCGTGCCAGGTCCTTGTCGGTCAGACCGGTGCCGGCCTTGATGAACTTGTTGGCGACATCCACGAGATAGCCGGTCTGCCCGGCCTGGCTGGTGGGCTTGGACAGGCCCCGGGGCTCGGGGAAGGTGCGGTACTTCGCCCGCTCCTGCCGGCTCATCTTCCCGGTGTCGACCTGCCGGTCGAGGATCCATTTCCACCGGGCCACGGCCCGCTGGTGATTGGCCTTGCCCAGCCCCGGGTCGTACTGTTCCGAGCCCTTCAGCAGGGCGGCCAGCAGGGCGCCCTGGCTGGGGTCGAGGTCCTTGGCGTCGATGCCGTAGTAGGCGTGGGCGGCGGCCTTGATGCCGTACGAACCACGGCCGAACCAGCTGGTGTTGAGGTAGCCGCGCAGGATGTCCTGCTTGGACTTCTGGTTGCTCACCTTCAGCGAGATGATGAATTCCTTCACCTTGCGGGTGACCGTCTGGTCCTGCGAGAGATAGGTGTTCTTCACATACTGCTGGGTGATGGTGGAGCCGCCCTGGGTCTCCTGGCCGGAGACCATGTTGACCAGCGCGCGGCCGATGCCCTGGAGGGAGACACCGGCGTCGCTGTAGAAGGTGGCGTTCTCCGCCGCGATCACGGAGTTCTCGACCGAGTCGGGCACCTTGTCGAGGGTGACGTTCTGCCGGTTGACGGCGCCCACGCTCACCATCTGGCTGCCGTCCGCCCAGTAGTAGACGGTGGCTTCCTGACCGGCCAGCTCGTTCTCGTCCGGCACATCGATCTTCGCGTAGACCACGGCGAACAGTCCCGCCAGGCCGCCCAGGCAGAGCGCGACGGCGCTCAGCCACTGTCTCCAGGACGGCAGCCAACGGCGCAGGCCGCTGCGTCCTTGACGCGGATAGTCGATGAACCGACGACGACGCCCCTTCGTGCCCTTCATGCCCGGGTAGATGTGGCGGGCCCGGCTCCGGTTGCCGAGGTAACAGAACGCTCACAAAAGGCGGGCGGCGAGGACGAAGGGGCGTCGCGACGCGTCTTCTAGAAGTCGTCGTCGAAGGAGACCGAACCCTCCACGGCGACCTGGTAGGCGGACGCCCGGCGCTCGAAGAAGTTGGTCAGCTCCTGGACGTTCTGCAGCTCCATGAAGGAGAACGGGTTCTCCGAGCCGTAGACCGGCGCGAAGCCGAGCCGCTGCAGCCGCTGGTCGGCGACGCACTGGAGGTACGCGCGCATCGAGTCGGTGTTCATGCCCGGCAGGCCGTCACCGCACAGGTCGCGGCCGAACTGCAGCTCCGCCTCGACGGCCTCCTTGAGCATGTCCGTGACCTGCTGCTCCAGCTTGTCGTCGAAGAGGTCGGGCTCCTCCTCGCGGACGGTGTCCACCACTGAGAAGGCGAACTCCATGTGCATGGACTCGTCGCGGAACACCCAGTTGGTGCCGGTGGCCAGGCCGTGCAGCAGGCCCCGCGAGCGGAACCAGTACACGTACGCGAAGGCGCCGTAGAAGAACAGCCCCTCGATGCAGGCCGCGAAGCAGATCAGGTTCAGCAGGAAGCGGCGCCGGTCGGCCTTGGACTCCAGCCGGTCGATCTTCTCGACCGAGTCCATCCACCTGAAGCAGAACTGGGCCTTCTCCCGGATGGACGGGATGTTCTCCACGGCCGCGAAGGCCGCGGCGCGGTCGTCCGGGTCGGGGAGGTAGGTGTCCAGCAGCGTCAAGTAGAACTGGACGTGCACGGCCTCCTCGAAGAGCTGCCGGCTCAGGTAGAGCCGCGCCTCGGGGGAGTTGATGTGCTTGTAGAGCGTCAGCACGAGGTTGTTGGAGACGATCGAGTCACCGGTCGCGAAGAACGCCACCAGCCGGCCGATCATGTGCTGCTCGCCCGGCGAGAGCTTGGCGAGGTCGGCGACGTCGGAGTGGAGGTCGACCTCCTCCACGGTCCAGGTGTTCTTGATCGCGTCGCGGTAGCGGTCGTAGAACTCCGGGTACCGCATGGGGCGCAGCGTCAGCTCGAAGCCCGGGTCGAGCAGGTTCTTCTCGCCGGTGGTGGCGGTGTGCGTGGCCGCCGCGGTGGTGGTCTGGTCCTTGGGGCTCTCGGCGCGCAGCGCCGTCGTTGAGGGGTGGTGGTCGGGCATTACTGGCAGGCCTCGCAGGACTCGGGGTTTTCCAGGGAGCAGGCGACCGCCTCGGGGTCGGTGGCCTGCTGCGGGACGGGGGCGGGGGCGGCGGCCGCGGTGCCGCGTGCCGACTGCGCGATCCGGGTCGCCGGCCGCGACCGCAGGTAGTACGTCGTCTTGATGCCGCGCTTCCAGGCGTAGGCGTACATCGAGCTGAGCTTGCCGATGGTCGGCGACGCCATGAAGAGGTTCAGCGACTGGCTCTGGTCGAGGTAGGGCGTACGGGCCGCGGCCATGTCGATCAGGGCGCGCTGCGGGATCTCCCAGGCCGTGCGGTACAGCGCCCGGATCTCCTCGGGGATCCATGCGGCGTCCTGCACCGAGCCGTTGGCCTCGCGCAGGGCGTCGCGGGTCCGTGCGTCCCACAGCCCCAGCGCCTTGAGCTCCTCGATCAGATAGGCGTTGACCTGGAGGAACTCACCGGAGAGCGTCTCGCGCTTGAAGAGGTTGGAGACCTGCGGCTCGATGCACTCGTACACGCCCGCGATGGAGGCGATGGTCGCGGTCGGCGCGATCGCCAGCAGCAGGGAGTTGCGCATGCCGGTGGTCGCGATCCGGGTGCGCAGCGCCGCCCAGCGGTCGGCCCAGCGCGGCTCGGCGTTCGGGTAGTGGTCCGGGTGCAGCACTCCGCGGGCGGTGCGGGTCGCCGACCACGCCGGGTGCGGGCCGTGCCGCTCGGCCAGGTCCGCCGACGCCTCGTACGCGGCGAGCATGATCCGCTCGGAGATCCGGGTCGACAGCTCCCGGGCCTCGGGCGAGTCGAAGGGCAGCCGCAGCCGGAAGAAGACGTCCTGCAGGCCCATCAGGCCCAGACCCACCGGGCGCCAGCGGGAGTTGGAGGTCCCGGCCTGCTCGGTCGGGTAGAAGTTGATGTCCACGACGCGGTCGAGGAAGGTGACGGCGGTACGGACGGTGGCGTCCAGCCGCTCCCAGTCCATCTCACCGTTCTCACCGAGGTGCGCCGAGAGGTTGACCGACCCCAGGTTGCAGACCGCGGTCTCCCCGTCGTTGGTGACCTCCAGGATCTCCGTGCACAGGTTGGAGGAGTGCACGACCTGGCCGGGCTCGGCGGTCTGGTTGGCGGTGCGGTTGGCGGCGTCCTTGAACGTCATCCAGCCGTTGCCGGTCTGCGCCAGGGTGCGCATCATCCGGGAGTACAGCACCCGGGCGGGGATCTGCTTG
>Ga0207426_1002902_pt1 | contig 10123 bp, 6 predicted proteins | sample AraplaMF_Cvi_mMS_FD_184265 | JGI IMG/M metagenome (GOLD analysis project Ga0207426, IMG submission 184265) | Arabidopsis root microbial communities from the University of North Carolina, USA - plate scrape MF_Cvi_mMS (SPAdes) (version 2) | ecosystem: Host-associated > Plants > Roots > Endosphere ...
AGTAATTCTAAAAATAAAGTAGTGATCCTGCGGGCTGCGGTTACTTTTTCGGGTGAAGTTATCATAGCTGGACGAATTTTTAGTGCGCTATGGATCAATTGCAGAACCAGGGTACGGATTGCATCATCTTTAAATGCAAATGCCCCGTTCTTTTCCGACATGATTTGTTCAAAGATGGCTTTGATAACGGAAAGTTCTGCTGGCGTCAATTCATATACAGGAAGGCCTCCTGGCTTAAATACAGGATATTCTTTTATCCTGCCAAAGTGTTCAAAGTATCCTTCATTGAAGATACAGCTAAACCCCTGCTGGTTGGAAGATAAGGGTTCCCAATTGTAAGGGATCTGTGGATTGGCGAATAATAACCCATGTTCCTTTACTTCAAATGTTCTGTCAGCATAATGGATAAGACTGTTGCCTGTGATAATACAGATCTTAAAGAAATCTTTCCGGCCAAATTGATTGGGGATGTCCTGTATATTCGGATCTCCTATTTGAAAGATATTAAAATGAGAGTTGTCTTTCCCTGTTCCTGTGGCAGCAAGGAAAGGTCTGCTTGCATAGTATTCTTCTATTGTTTCCGGTTTAGCCATTTTCTTCATCAGGGTCTGTTTCGGAAAAATAAAATTACGTAAAAAATTCATCGGTCATAAATTAAAACGACCACAAACGGGGGCGTTTGCGGTCGTGATGGGTTGAAGGCTTAGGATACGAAACTGGCAAGTGGTTGATTGATAGATTCCATTGCCACCAATGGGTTCCAGAAATCCACATATTTTACGATCTCTCCCTCTTCATTTGTCGTCACTACTGATATGTATTTCTGATTGTAAGGCTTGCCGGTTGAAATGGCATGTCCGCGGCTGGTAAATTCTGCGATCACAAGGGTAGGATCTTCTGTACCATGGAAATGCAAGTTTTCAAATTCAACCTTAAAGTGTTCCGGGAAGTTTTTCATGTAATCATATAGGGCCGATTTACCTGCTACGTGGCTGGGAAAATCTGCCGGGCCATAAGGGAATTCAAGTACACCATCAGTTGTGAAAAGGTCTACCCATTCACTGATACGGCCTGAAGATAAATAAGTAAGATGGTTCTGAAATGCCTGTTGAGCAAGTGTCCTGATCTGATCTTTTGTTTTCATGGTATTGTGTGTTTGTTTTTGTTATTGTTTGTGATACAAAAGTAGTTATGGAGCTACCCCTGCTGCTACAAAAAATCAAACCAATACTTTTAAAATTCAATCAATTTTTTCAGGATAATAGAAAAGATAATTTCCACTACGCAGAAAGCCTGAGTATGCTCCTGGTAACTTTGTAATATCAACAATAGGGATAGAAAAGCTAGGGTTATCTTTAATCAATCCGGAATACCCGCAGACTTATTAAAAAAATGGACGGATATTTTTCGAAATGGAAAATTGAATAAACAATTGGACATATTATTCAATTTCATTTTCAGGTTCTATACTTACTGCATCAATGGTATCTCTGCATGTAAGTATTAATAATTCAAAGCGATCATCTTGACTTAGGTGCAGGTGCAAGTTCCATCCCAAATAAGTTAAGTGACTGATTCACCTTTTCCATACGCATCGTTGTCTTTCCCTGTTCAATTTTCCGGATTAGCCGTAATCCTAATCCAGATTTGATGGATAGGTCTTCTTGTGTTTTCTTTTCGCTTGGCTTAAGCGTCTTCGATAAAAGAGTCATTTTATACCTTTTAAGGAATAAGAATACAGAATATTACATTTCTATACCCCTAAAAGGTATAAAAAATAGAAATATAGGCAAACTGTACCTTATTGGGTATAAATTAATAAGTATTTAATTATAGATTTGGAGGCTTTGTTGTTTTTATGCCTCGGAGAAAGGTAGGTAGCCAGGCTGCCAGGCTCCAGATCAACTTGATAAGAGATAATGCATCTTTCTTCCCTTCCAGGAATGCGGACCTAAGTATACAGGCAATTGTAATGGCGTCGAAATTTTACAGCTTTTTACTGGAAATAGGACAGTAAAGGATAGTTATCAAAGCATTAATGGCTATGTTAATCACTGATTAAACTTTAAAAAAAAAGGTAACATTGTAATTGGGTTATTACAGTGATCATGTATCAGATATAATTAATGCTACAACACACGCCAACATCAGATCAGGAAAAAATTCAGTTAAAAAAGCTACTTGATGGCGATGAGAAAGCGTTTGATTATTTTTATGATCATTACAGCTTAGCGGTATACCGGAAATTGCTGAAAATGATTAAGATAGAGTTCGTAGCAGAAGAGATATTACAAAATGTATTTATCAAATTATGGGAGAAACGCCATCTGATAGACCCCGAGAAAGGACTTAAATGCTATTTATACCAGATTGCCCAGAATATGGCCTATGATTTTTACCGGCATCTGGCCCGGGAAGACAGGTTGAAGGCGGAAATAAGATATTCATTGAATGACATTGCTGATGATGCTGCCGGAACTTTGCTCCTCAAAGAAAGCCAGCAGTTACTGGAGAAGGCAATTGAGCAGCTGCCGGAACAACAAAAGATCGTATTCAGGCTTTGCAAACAGGAAGGGAAGACGTACGATGAGGTAAGTAAAATGCTTGGCATTTCGAAGTCAACAATTAATGGGCATGTTGTAAGGGCTACCAGGAAAATAAAAGCAATCATGTTTAATTCTCATCATATTTCATATAGCGTGATCTTAACGTTTCTCTCCATCCTTATTGGAGAAAAGAATTAAATGCTCCTTCCTATTCCAGCAGATCATCCCCTCGCCATACCTACGGCAAAATTTTTTTTCTTACCCGGTAGATATCTGCTTGTTTTCAAACGTATCCTTATAAAGAAACAATATTTTGAAGAAGTACCACGACCAGCTATATCATAAATTTCTAAATAATACCTGTAATGAGGAAGAACTGTTAGCATTATTTGAACTGTTCGGCACAGCAGATGAGCACATCATAAGGGATTTAATTACAGCGCAGCTAGTGGCCGCCGAAGCAGAATTGCCAGCTACAAAAAAAGAGGAGGAGCGACTGCGCATTGTTCATCAGCAGATCAAAGCCAGGATCTTTCATTCTCGAGGGGGGATAAGAAAACTTATCTATAAGTTGAGTGCCGCTGCTGCAATTCTGATTGCAATAACTGTAGGCATCCTTTATTCATGGCCGTCAGAAAAGAACCGCTTCGCAAAGAATCCACCTGCAACTGTGGCTGTTACACCGGGGCAATTCCAGGCCACCCTGACGCTTGCAAATGGGAGAAAGGTAATACTGAACAGGTCGATGACTGCTACTTTAGGACAACTTGGACAGACAACAGTGAATGTCAGTCCGGCTAACGGTGTTTCATACAATGGTCCGCTTAATGGTGAAGCAGCAGTTGATGCCGTCAATACGCTTACCACAGGCAGGGGTGAACAGTCTCCGTATCCACTGAGCCTTTCAGATGGTACTAAAGTTTGGTTGAATGCCGCATCATCTATTTCTTTTCCTACGCAATTTACCGGCAATGAAAGAGTGGTAAGCGTGAAAGGGGAAGTTTATTTTGAAGTGGCACATAACAAAAATAAACCTTTCAGGGTGATCAGTGGGGTTCAGCAGGTAGAGGTACTTGGTACGCATTTCAACATAAAAGCCTATGACGATGAAAATGTCATCCATACAACTTTGTTGGAGGGGAGTGTAAAAGTCAGCGCTCTTTCTTCAACCGCTTCCGGAATACTTATTCCCGGCCAGCAGTCAAAACTGGCGAGGAACAGTGGGAACTTAGCGATTGCAAAAGTGGATATTGAAGAGGTGATTGCCTGGAAGAATGGATTTTTTATGTTCAATGATCAGCAGATCTCTAGTATCATGAAGTCTGTAAGCCGGTGGTATGATGTGGATGTAGTATATCAAAACTTTAGTAACAATGATGAAACATTTGGCGGAACCTTTTCCCGCTCGTCTGACCTCTCAGAGATCCTCGGCAGTTTACAACGCCTGGGCCACGTTCACTTTAAGATAGATAAAAGAAAGATCATAGTCAGTAACTGATACAATATAATCAGCCACGTTATTATTCCATCAACCAACTAAGGAAAGGAGGTACCTATAACTAACAAATGAACAAAGAAGTGTAACAAAAAACCAGGAACGTTCGGACCGTTCCTGGCGGATCAGCAATGCTGAATCAGGTAATTAATTATTGAAGCTATACAATAACGCAATAACCTAATATTCAAATGTATAAAAAAATTACTGAATTACTTTTCAGGAGGGATTCTCATGTCATTTTCAATCTGATTTTTAAGATGAAACTCACATGTATATTAATAGCCGTCACTCTTTTACAGGTGCGAGCTTCAACATGGGCGCAACGTGTCACAATTTCTGTAAAAAATGCGCCTCTTTCAGCTGTCATCGCACAGATCAAGTTGCAGACAGATTATGACTTTGTTTATAACAGTACCGCAATCGAAGGGGCTAAACCTATTACGCTGGAAGCGAAAAATCTGGAGATTAAAAATGTACTCGAACAAGTTGTGAAGGGTCAGCCATTTGAATATCAGATCAACAACAAGGTGATCCTGTTGAGTCGCAAGGAATTGCCCCGACCAGCCATTAACCTTGTTGTTGAACAAAAAATATCCGGATTGGTAAGGGATTCATCAACTGGTGAAACATTACCGGGTGTATCTATCGCTGTAGAAGGTACTACGCTTGCTGTTATTTCAGATAACAGTGGCGCCTTCACAATGAGCGTTCCTGCTCCGAACGTGGTGCTTGTATTCACTTATATTGGTTACCAAAAGCAGCGTATACCCCTTAACGGTAGAACAGTGCTTGACATACGGCTTTCCAGAGAGGATGCAAAGCTGAGTGAGATCATTGTTGTCGGATACGGAACCCGTACTAAAGGAGCTGTTACGGGCGCAATTTCCACTGTTAAAACTGATGTTTTTGAAAACCGTCCTGTAACAAGCAGTTTCGATGCCTTGCAGGGCACTGTGCCGGGTTTAACCATCGCCAAGAACAGCGGGCAACCGGGGGGAAGGAACTTTGACCTGAAAGTACGTGGTAATTCTTCTATCAACGGGAATGCGCCCTTAGTAATGATTGACGGCATTCCCGGTGATATGAACACCATTAATGTCAATGATATTGCTGAAGTGACAGTGCTGAAAGACGCTGCTGCTGCCATTTATGGTGCACGTGCGGCTGATGGGGTGATCCTTGTAACCACTAAGCGTGGCAGAAAAGGGCCGCCGGTAGTGAACTATTCCGGCAACTTTGGGATTAAAACGCCTACTTATCTCAGGAAGATCATGAACACTTTGCAGTATGCTGAATTTGCAGATGAAGGGTTAAGAAATGTAGGGCTTCCCGGTTTTGCACCTGAAGTTTTTGAGAAGATCAAAGCCAATGCAGCACCTGACCTGGATCATGGCTGGAACTATGGAGTGACCAACTATCCTGGTTTTTATGGATATACAGATTGGAATAAGGTAATTTACAAAAATGCTTCCCAGCAGATCCATAACCTTGCTATATCTGGCGGCGGAGAAAATAATAATTATATGATCTCAGCCGGATATAAAAGAGACAATGGGATACTCCGGTTCGGCGATAATAAAGCAGATGGATATAACCTGCGTATGAATTATGATTTCCGCATCGGTAATAAAATATCTGTGGAAACACGCACAAATTTTGACAACACCAATACAACCACACCATCCGAAATCAACGGAGAGAACCCGCTGAAAAACGTCACCCGGCAGTTTCCTTATGCGCCGGTCTATAATCAGGTGGGTCAGTTTTATAGTTATCAGGGATATGCAAACCCTGCAGGATACCTGGCAGAAGGGGGAACTACCACAGATAATTTTTCACGTTTTGCAACGAATTTAAAGGTTAATTATACCGTCATTTCCGGACTTAAACTTATTGGTCAGGTGGGAGTAAGAATGGATTACCTTAATAATGTGGCTATCCATCCAACCATCATCCGAAGCAATTATACCGGTGGTATCCAGGACATCCGTAACACGCCCAATTCTGCTGCTTATACCAATGCCAAAACCTTAAATAAACTTTACCAGGTTTATTTTGATTATAACAAAGGGTTTGGTGCAGATCACCTCTTTAATTTAACAGGTGGTGCCTCTATGGAGCAAACTGATTATTCAGGTCAGACCACAACCGGGTATAATTTCCCTAATAACACACTGTTTACACTCAACCTGGCTGACCGTACGAAAGTTGCTTACGCAGACTTTAGCGGTAACATGAACGATCAGGCATTGGGTTCTTACTTTGGTCGTTTAAGTTATAGTTACAAGAGCAAACTGGTCTTAGACCTGACCGCACGTGCGGACGGAAGTTCCAAGTTTGCCTCTTCAAAACGCTGGAGTGCTTTATTCCCATCAGCGGCTATTGCCTATAATTTGTCCGAAGAAAAATTTATTCAATCTGTACATATTTTTGACCTGCTGAAATTAAGGGCATCCTATGGTAAAATGGGGAACCAGGAAATTAACAGATTAGGTCTGTATGATTATATTCCTTTAATCACAATTGGTGGTGGTTATCCATTAGGTTCGCCTAATGCTGGTCTCACCGGGGCCAATGCCAGTCCGGCTTCTGTAGACAGAACCTGGGAAACAATCACCAATAAAAATATTGGTATTGACGTTGCCGTATTGCGCTCAAGACTGAGTTTCTCATTCGATTATTACAATAAGATCAATGATGATATGCTGGTGAACATTGCTGTACCGGCCACTTTTGGCGCCACTCCCCCATCCAGTAATCAGGGCAAATTGGTGACCAAAGGTTTTGAAACGATTGTAAGCTGGAAAGATCAGATCAATGATTTCCGTTACAGTGTGTCTTTGCAGTTGAGTGACAGTAAGAACAAACTGGTGGAACTGAAAAATAGTGATAACTATTATGAAGGCCTGGTTGAGACGCGTAAAGGTTATGCTATCAATTCTTACTTCGGTTATGTGTATGAGGGTATTATTAAAACCCAGGCGCAGCTGGATGCATATAAGCAATTACAGGGTATACCTGCAAGAGTTGCAATTGGTGATGTGATGTATAAAGATGTTGACGGTGATGGAAAACTGACAGCCTTTGGGGATAAAAGTAAAGGCCTTGCCGGTGATATGATTTACCTTGGGAATGTGACTCCAAGATATACTTATTCAACCAATATTAACCTGGGTTATAAGCAGTTCGACCTGCAGTTGTTTATACAGGGTGTTGGAAAAAGAGATGTGATCTATGAAAGCAATATCAGCAGGCCTAATACTTTCTTCTGGCCATCACTTGCTTATTTCTATCATAAAACTTATAGCGAAAGTCGTCCGGACGCAGAATTCCCCAGGTATCTGCCGGGCAATTTAGGTTGGGATGATGTAGGCGGTTATAACTACCGTGCCTCAACGAAGACGATACAGAACGTTTCCTACCTGCGCTTCAAGGTGATCACGATCGGGTATAATCTACCCGGTTCAATTGCTAATAAACTGAAAGTGAAGTCTGCGCGCATCTATGTGAGCGGTCAGGATCTGCTTACCTTTTCCAAAGGAACATTTGGCGGAAATTTCGATCCTGAAGACGGTTACCGGCAAGAGGGAACTTACCCATACAATAAGGTTTATTCAGTGGGCCTGAATGTTAATTTCTAAATGAAACACTTTATGAAAGGAAAATATTTAACGGAAAGAATTTCATCTTCTATACAGCACCTTCAGATAACTACTATTTGTTTAGCGCTGTCCGCTCTTTTATGGAGCGGATGTAAGCGGGAACTGGATCTTGTGTCTAAGGATAGTATTACCGATGCTACATTCTGGAAAACACCTGCTGATTTTAAACTGGCAGCTAATAACCTGTATAATGGACTGGACAGATTTGGAGAGGAGGATACTGAATCCGATATTGCTTTTAATGTGCCTAATTCTGTTAGCAATGGGCAGTTGGTGCCAGGTGAAACATCCGATAGATGGAACTCAAGTTATGGTTATATCCGGTCTGCCAATAACATCATGGAAAAAGGTGCTGGTAGCACCGATGCGGATATTAAAAAATATGTGGCTGAAGCCAGGTTCTTCAGGGCGTGGTACTACTGGAAACTACTCCGGATCTATGGTGGTGTTCCACTGATCACAAAGGTGCTGAAGACGGATGATCCTGAATTGTTTGCGCCAAGAGCAAGCCGGACAGCAGTGGCGGATCTGATCTTAAAGGATCTCGATGAAGCTAAAGATGACCTGCCTTTACAATCAGACCTTTCCTCATCCGATATTGGTCGGATTACAAAAGGTACAGCTTTGGCGCTGGCTTCCCGCGTAGCATTGTTTGAAGGTACCTGGCAAAAGACAAGAGGTGGCGCTAATGCCAGCCAATACCTTGATATGGCAATTACAACAGCGCAATCTGTGATAAACAGTGGTGTCTACAGCCTGTATACGGGTAGCGGAGCGCAAAGTTATCGCTACCTGTTCCTTGAACCCGGTGATGATTCAAAAGAAACTATTCTTGACCGGAGGTATGCCAGGAATATCCTGGGCCACGATGCGCCATATATGTATGATCAGGATGGTTATAATCCGACCCGTAAACTGGTGGATATGTATCTGGATATAAATGGCCTGCCGATTACTGCTGCTGGTAGTGCTTTTCAAGGCTATAATACTTTCACCTCAGAGTTTGTGGCACGCGACCCGCGCATGACCCAAACGATGATCATACCCGGAACACTCACTAACCGGGTGTTTTTCCCGGTGACGAAAGTGGCCAACTGGCCGGATGCGCCACAGCGAAATTATAATACCGGCTATATTCTCTATAAGTATATGTCAGAAGATCCGGTTGCCAATAATTCCGGCCGGGAAGGTGACAACAGTTTATTTGACTTTGACAGGCACCTGATTCGTTATGCCGAAGTGCTGTTGAATTATGCAGAAGCTGTGTATGAAAAAAACGGATTCATCAGCGACAACGATCTTGAGTTATCGGTTAATAAGTTGCGTGACAGGGTTGGGATGCCTCATCTGACCAATGCTTTCGTAAGCGTCAACAATCTGAATATGCAAATGGAGATCAGGCGCGAAAGAACCGTAGAGCTTGCGCTGGAAGGTTTCAGATATGATGATCTTCGCAGGTGGAAAACAGCGGAAACGGAATTACCACAGGATATTAAAGGCATCAAAATAACTGGTACAGATTGGGCTACAAGAAGCCCTTATAATGATCCGGCTTATGCAGGTAAAGTGGATGCCAATGGTTTCCTGATCGCCGAAGGAGGCCGGAAATTCAATCCTGAAAAGGATTATCTGCAACCGCTACCAACAAGAGAGATTGCTTTTTATCAGGCTAATGGTTATACACTGGCACAAAATCCAGGGTGGTAGGTATTTGTAAAAGGTGTCAGAAAGTAATTCTATTCCTCTATTTATATTAATGGTGAAAATTTTGACAATGATCCGTATTTTAAACATCAGATTTTTCTTTTTGCTGGCGGCAGTAAGCTTTCAAATGAATGCTTACGTCTATGCACAACATCCGGCAGCACCTAAGATCATCAATATTGTTAATTTCATTCGGGATATCGAACCGCGGGATAACAATATCACTAAAGACGTGCTGTACGAAACTGTTGTGAACCAGATCAAACTGATGAAGCAATATCATCTTGGCGGAACGTTTTTATTGCAATATGATGCCCTTATAGATAAGCGATACCAGCAGTTATTAAAAACCCTGCCCCCCAATGAATTTGAAATTGGGGGCTGGTGGGAGCTGCCGCAGCCGTTGATCGAAAAAGCAGGTATTAAATGGCGCGGCAAATACGCCTGGGATTGGCACTCAGATATTGGTTTTTCAGTTGGCTATACACCTGCCGAGCGGGAAAAAATTATCGATGTTTATTTTGCTGATTTTAAAGAGATATTCGGGTACTATCCCAAATCCATTGCTTCATGGGTAATTGATGCCCACTCTCTGAATTACATGTACGATAAATATAAGATTGTTGCATCGGCCAATTGTAAAGACCAGGTAGGTACTGATGGTTTTACGTTATGGGGCGGGTACTGGAACCAGGCTTATTATCCCAGCCGTG
>Ga0207426_1002903_pt1 | contig 10122 bp, 8 predicted proteins | sample AraplaMF_Cvi_mMS_FD_184265 | JGI IMG/M metagenome (GOLD analysis project Ga0207426, IMG submission 184265) | Arabidopsis root microbial communities from the University of North Carolina, USA - plate scrape MF_Cvi_mMS (SPAdes) (version 2) | ecosystem: Host-associated > Plants > Roots > Endosphere ...
CCACCATGTCCCTTCTTGACCTGCAGACGCTGGAGACCCCCAAGGCCGAGGCCACGGAGGAGCTGCACACCGGCAGCCGCGCGAGCCTGCTGCTCTGCGGTGACAGCAGCCTGAGCGTCACCACCTGCAACTGATTTCTCGCCGCTACCGGACCTCGGTCCCCTAGCGCGTAAGTCACGGCGAGCCCCGGGTGGCAACACCGCCCGGGGCCTGCCGCTGCCGCCCGTACCCGTCCCTTGGAGGCGAGGTCCGCACCCGTATGCCCCGCACCCCCGGGCCCTCCTCGTCCCCGCCCGTGCCGGCCGCCCGGCGCGGTCCCGACCCCGGCGTCCGCTCCGTTCTGACCGGGACCTTCCGGCACAGCCCCGTACGCACCCTCGCCGTCTGCTTTTTCAGCGTGGCGTCCGCGGGTGTCGCCCTCGCGCTGCCCGCCGTACTCGGCCACACCCTCGACCTCGTACTCGGCGCCCGTCGCGGCCTCCACGGGGCCCTCGTGCTCTGCGCCGTGCTGCTGACCGCGGAAGTGCTGCTGGACGCGCTGGTGGCGCTGACCGGCGGCGTCACCACCGCGCGCAGCACCGCCTGGCTCCGCCGGCGCGGTATCGACCATCTGCTGTCCCTCGCCCCGCACCGGGTCGCGGACCGCTTCACCCCCGGCGACCTGGTGACCCGCCTCACCGGGAACGCCGCCGACGCCGGGACCGCACCCACCGCCGCGGCCACCGGCCTCGCCGCCGTCATCACCCCGGTCGGCGCCCTCATAGCCCTGGCGCTCACCGACATCTGGCTGGCCGCCGTGTTCCTCGCCGGACTGCCGCTGCTGACCCGGCTGCTGCGCCGCTTCGCCCGCGGCTCCTCCGACAGCGTCGGCCGCTATCAGCGCGTCCAGGCGGACCTCGCGACCCGTCTCGTCGAGGCGCTCGGCGGCGCCCGGACCATCGCCGCGGCGGGCACGGCGGGGCGCGAGCGGGCCCGGGTCCTCGCCCCGCTTCCCGAACTGGGCGCGCAGGGACGGCAGATGTGGCAGATCTACGGCCGCGCCGTGGTCAGCAGCAGCATCCTGGTACCGCTGCTGACCACCGCCGTCCTCGCTGTCGGCGGCATCCGGCTGGCGTACGGCAGCCTGTCCGTCGGTGAGCTGCTGGCGGCCTCCCGGTACGCCGCCCTCACCGCCGGGCTGGGCGGGGTCGTCGGGCAGCTCAACGCCCTGGTGCGCAGCCGCGCCGCCGCTCACCGCACCGGCGAACTCCTCACCCTGCCCACGCCCGCGCAGGGCTCCCGGCCTGTGCCCGCCGACGGCCCCGGCCGGCTCGAACTGCGCGCGGTCACCGTCCTCCGCGGTGGCATCCCCGCGCTGCGCGACATCGACCTGGTGGTGCCCGGCGGCACGACCATGGCGGTCGTCGGGCACTCGGGGGCGGGCAAATCGCTGCTCGCCGCCGTCGCGGGCCGGCTCACCGACCCCGACAGCGGACAGGTACTGCTGGACGGGGTACCCCTCGACGAGGCCGACCCGGCACAACTGCGCCGCGAGATCGGCTACGCCTTCGAGCGCCCCGCCCTGTTCGGCGCCACCGTAGGAGCCGCCATCGGCTTCGGCCCCTACGAGCCCCCGGACCGGGCCATCCAGGCCGCCTCCCGCGCGGCCGGTGCGGACTCGTTCGTCCGTCTCCTCCCCGGGGGATACACCGCGCCGCTCACCGACGCCCCGCTGTCCGGCGGCGAGGTCCAACGGCTCGGCCTGGCACGGGCGTTCGCCCACGCGGGCCGGCTACTCGTGCTCGACGACGCCACCTCCAGCCTGGACAGCGTCACCGAACTCCATGTCCGCCGGGCCCTGGTCCATGACGTACGGACCGGCAGCAGACTGCTGATCGCCCATCGCGTCTCCTCCGCCGCCCGCGCCGACCTGGTCGCCTGGCTGGAGAACGGCCGGCTCCGCGCCGTCGCCCCGCACGACCGGCTCTGGGCGGACGCCGACTACCGCGCGGTGTTCGCCCATACCGACGACGAGGTCACCCGGACCGCCTCATGACGACCGCGACCGCACGACTGCTGCCCCGGGCGAGGCGCTTTCTCCGCCGCCGGACCCGCGTACTGCTGCTGCTGGCCGGCTGGTCACTCCTGGAGTCCGCCCACACCTTCCTCGGCGGCTACGGCCTGGCAAAGGCCCTGGACCAGGGCTTTCTGGCCGGCCACACCGGCGTCGGGCTGATCTGGCTGGGCGTCACCGCACTGGCCGTCATCGTCGGCGGGCTGGCCGGCCGAGGGGTCTTCCGCGGACTGGCCGACCTCGTCGAGCCACTGCGCGACGGCCTGGTCCGTCAGGTGGTGTCACGGTCGCTGACGCACGCGGTGGAGCGGCCGGCCCGCGCGGCGGACAGCGCCGTGGTCTCCCGGCTGACCAACCAGACCGAGATCGCCCGGGACAGCTTCGCCGGACTGGTCCTGGTCGCCCGCTCCTTCGTGTTCACCGCCGCCGGCGCGGTGCTCGGACTGCTCTCCCTGGCACCCGAGTTGCTGCTGGTCGTGGTGCCTCCGCTCGCGGCCGGGCTGCTGCTCTTCCTGGCCACCCTCCGGCCGATGGCGGCCCGCCAGCGCGCCTTCCTCCAGGCGGACGAGGACCTGGCCACCCAGTTCGGCGCCGTCGCCGAGGGACTGCGGGACGTGGTGGCCTGCGGTGCGCAGCAGCGGACCGCGGACCGGGCGTACGGCGTGATCGAGGACGAGGCCCGCGCGGCACGGCAGCTGGCACGCTGGGCCGCCGTCCGCTGTCTCGCGCTCGGTCTGGCCGGCCAACTCCCCATCCTGTTGCTGCTGGTGACCGCGCCCTGGCTGCTGCGGCAAGGCCTCACCCCCGGTGCCGTGCTGGGCGCGCTGGCCTATCTGACCCAGTCCCTGCTGCCCGCCCTGCACACCCTGATGAACGCGCTGGGCTCGGCCGGCACCCGGCTGCTCGTGGTCCTGGACCGGCTCACCGCCGGCGCCGCTACGGAGCCCCTCACCGCGCCGCCCCCCGCCACCGCGCAGGAGCCCGCGCCCCGCGCCCCCGCCCCGCCCGACGACCCCCGCGTCGAACTGCGCGCGGTGACCTTCGCCTACGGGCCCGCCGCCCAGCCCGTGCTGCACGACCTCGACCTGACCGTCGAACCGGGCGAGCACCTCGTCGTGGTGGGCCCGAGCGGCATCGGAAAGTCGACCCTGACCGCTCTGGTCGCCGGTCTGCTCGAACCCGGCCACGGCGAGATACGCGTGGCCGGCCGACCGGTCCGCGCCACCTCCGGAACCGATCCGTCCCTGCTGCGTGTGCTCATCCCGCAACAGGCCTACGTCTTCTCCGGAACCGTGCGCGAGAACCTGCTCTACCTTTGCCCGGACGGCGCCTCCACGGCCGCCCTGGAGGCGGCGTCGGACGCCGTGGGCCTGGACGCGCTGGTGCACCGGCTGGGCGGCTTCGACGCACCGCTCGACCCGGGTGCCCTGTCCCAGGGCGAGCGCCAGCTGATCGCACTGGGCCGGGCCTATCTGTCACCCGCCCCCCTGGTCCTCCTCGACGAGGCGACCTGCCATCTCGACCCGGCGGCGGAGATGCGGGCCGAGCGTGCCTTCGCGGCACGCTCCGGAACGCTGATCGTCGTGGCCCACCGGATCACCTCGGCCCGCCGGGCCGACCGCATCCTGGTACTCGACGGCAACCGTGCCACCTGCGGCACCCATGACGAGCTGCTCGCACGCTCGCCCCTCTACCGGGATCTCGCGGGAAGCTGGCAGCCGGACGCACCGGACGGCGCGGAGAACCTCACCGCGAAGTCCCGCGCTCTCGGCTGATGATGGGACTTCACGGACTTCTCCGGACAGGTCCTAGACCCAGCCCGCCCCCTGCGATATGCGTATCGCGTCCACCCGGTTCCGGGCGCCGGTTTTGCGATTGATCGCCGCCATGTAATTGCGTACCGTCCCACTGCTCAGATGCAGTTCACGGGCGATCTCGGAGACCGGGGCGCCGCCCGCGGCGAGCGAGAGCACGCTTAACTCACGCGGGGTCAGCGGCATGTCGGCGGCCTCCAGGAAATCCGGGCTGAGCGAATGGTCGACATAGCGCTTCCCGGCGGCGACCAGGTTTATCGCGTGCAACAGCCGGGCCGGTGGCGCGTCCTTGTCCACAAAGCCCCGCGCCCGGGCGGCGATGGCCCGGCGCAGGGTGCCGGGCCGGCAGGCGCTGGCCAGGACCAGCAGGGCGCATCCCGGGCCGCCGGGAGGGTCCGCCGAGGCGACCGAACCCGCACAGTCGCCATCGACGACGCACACCTGCGGCCGGAAGGAACGGGCTCGCCCGGGGGCACTTCTCCAGCAGGCGGCGACCGCGTCGATACCCTCCTCGTCGCGCAACAGCGCGGTGAGCGCCGAGCGCAGCAACCGCGTTTCGTGCACCACCAAGACCCGGATCACGTTCGTCCCTTCGTTACTGCTTCTGCGGTCTGCCCCCGTCGTCGGACGCCGCCCGGGGAACAACCGGCGATGTGGCGACAGTTACCCGTCGAGCCTCTGCCGCAGCACACACTTTCGGCCCCGAACGTTGCCTTGCAGAATTGTTACGGCTGTCATTCCCGCCAGATGCATTTTCGCGGGAGATGACTGGAAACCGCATCATCGGGCCCGGGGGTGGCCTCGTTCATTACCGCTCAGGATGGCAGGACTCCACAATGCGCGGGTCGGCCGGTGGGCGCCGCAGTACCCGCAGGCCGGTGTGTGGGGTGAGCTGCGGCGGGGGAGCGGCCGGCGTCCGGAGGCCGGCGGTGTTCGTAGGAACTTCACACATCTAGGGGGCGGATTCCGGAAAGCGTCCAGCGCGTCCGGCGCAGAATTCCCGCCAACCTCGCGATGACCGCTTAGCGGGTTGTTTCCTGCACTTGTTACGGGTGTGACGGACGTGCCGGGTGATTTCGGTAGGGGGGCGCGCGGAAATTCCGTGCGCCCCCCTGAGGGGGTGACTCAGGGCAGCAGAGCGTCGAGGAACATATTGGAGAACACCCTTGCCGGGTCATAGGAGTTGAGGATGTCGCGGGCGGTGCGCCACTCGTCGAAGGCGGCCGGCACGCTGCCGTCCAGCGTGGCGGGGTCCCGCCACGCCCCGCTGTCCGTATAGGCCCAGCCCTTGGACCACTCGGGACGCACGGTCGCATACGACCCGGTGTAGGTCTGCCAGATCCACTGCTCCAGCTCACGGAAGAAGGGGGCGGCGCCCGGCGTACCGGGATAGGTGGCGAAGTCGAGCCACACCACCGTGTCCCACTCGGGATGGTCCCGACGGGCCCGGGCCGGGGAGAGCAGGGGGCCGTCGAGCGGGTCCGTACCGGTGATGCGCAGCTCGATCGGGCCGTTGACGGGAAAGGAGCCGCGGGCCTGGTGAGCCGTGAGCACCTGCTGATAGCGGGAGTAGAAGTCATTCACCACCCGCTGCACATTCGCCCGGGAGGTCAGTACCGCCCACCCCGCCTCGACGATCCGCAGCGTGGTGGGTTCGACGTACAGCAGAGTGTTCTTCGACCAGCCCCAGACATCCCAGGTGCCGGTGACGATCAGCCCGGAGCCGACGATGGACATCGCCAGCTTGGTGAAGACGGGCGTCTTGTCGCCCCCGCCCGAGGCGATCTCCCCGAGCAGCCGCGACATCTCCTCGGTGACCCGGTTGGCGAAGGTGTAGGCGTACGGGCTGTCGATCTGCCGGGAGAGCACCGGCTTGCTGGGCGCCAGGCTCCACACCTTCAGCCACGGCACATCGGTGAACGGGAACCAGATCGCCTCGATGCGCCCGGTGCGGTCCAGGTAGGAGCCGATCGTGCGGCCGCCCGTACCGGGGGGACCGAAGACGGTCCCCACGTTCACGTCGTACCAATTCTGGCAGCGCAGCCGGGTGTTGGCCGCGGCCGTCAGCGTCACCTCGGTGACGAAGGCACGGCCCAGGTGGACGAGGAAGGCCCGGATGTCCGGGTCGGAGCGGGAGAACGTCTTGAGCACGTAACGCCCCTCCGCCGCGCTCCAGACCACGGCGGTGAGCGAGGTGACCAGCGAGCTCAGAGTGCCGAAGCCGGAGCCCGTGGGCGGGTTCTCGGTGGCGGTGGGCACCCCGGTGCCGTGGCCGCCGATGGCCAGCACCCCGCCGATGGTGAGGTCCCCGGGCGCTGTAGTGGTGGCGAGACCGAGTCCCGACTCCTCCAGGAGGGCGAGGATCCGGTCCAGGGTCGCCCCCGCCTGCGCGGTGACGCTCCCCGGATTGCCGCCCCGCACACTGACCGCGGTGAGATGGGACGTGGTGTCGACGATGACCGTCCGGTTGGTGTCGGCCCCGGCGGGTACCACCAGCGGCGACCAGGTGTGGCCCTTGCCCCGCGCCCGGAGCCGGTAGCCGTGCTGATGCGCCCAGTTGGCGAGGGTGACCACATCGTCGGGTGTACGGGCCGAAGCCGTCCAGACGCCCTCGACGACGATCTCCAGCGACCAGTTCCGGAAGGCCTGTTGGGAGAGGGGAATGCCCGCGGGAAAGTCGGGCGGAGGGGTGAGAGTGGCCGCGGCACTGCCCGCGGGGATGCGATGCGCGGGCTGTAGCCCGGCCGCCGCCGCAAGCCCCGCGGCGGCGGCCCCGGTCAGTAACGTACGGCGGGTGAGGGAGGTTCTGCGAGCGCTGTCGTCGGACATGGCTGTCCTTCCGGCACGCGGCGCGCCGCCCCGTTGCACCGCGCACGGATCGTAGGGGTGAGACCGTACGAGCGCCCCGGTGCGGTGGGGGTTTGCCGGAAGGGTAGGGTGACGGTCCGTCAGTTGCAATGCCCGTGCGACGGACGGCGGAAGCGGCCCGCCGGGGACCGCGGATCAGGCGGCGTCGTCACGGGGCAGCAGCGAGCCCAGGGGACCGAGATCGAGATTGAGGTCCCGCATCGTGAGGCCGTAGCGCTCGCAGAGTTCCGCCATCCGGTCCTGGAGGATCATCAGCGTCAGCCCGACCCGCTCCTCCTGGTCCTCGCTCAGGTCTCCCTGGTCGACGCGGTGCAGCGCGGTCCGCTCCATCAGTTGCCGCAAGAGCTCCACGATCGTCAGCACCAGTTTGATGAGATCGCGTTCCACCGTTTCCGGATCGGTCCGCAGCCGCTGGGCGAGAGCGCTGTCCCGCCCCTGCGGCGGCTCGTCGGACGGGGCCGGCACCAGGTCGAAGGCCCGGGCCGCGGCCTGCGCCACCTCCGCGAAGGCGGGCTCCACGGGTGCGGCCGGTTCATTCGTCATGGGTATCCCTCGTCGTGGGTGCTGCTCGTCGTGGACGTTGCTCGTCATGGGCGCTGCTCGTCGGGAAGGGGAGGAGGGTGTCTCACCACGGTGCCGGACCGTCGGGTGTGATCGAGCGGATGACGGCCCGCAGGTTGATGTGCACCAGGTCCACATCGGCGATCGACAGCACCACATCTCCGGTGAGCACCGCGCCCCCGTTCAGCAGACGGTCCAGAAGATCGATGAGCGCGATCTGCCGACCCGCGAGAGACTCTTCCGGGGTGAGGGGCGCCGGGGCCGGGGCTTCGGCAGACGAGACCTCGGCGTACGGAACCTCGGCGCACGCGGACTCGGGAGCGTCAGCCGCCATCACACACTCCGGCTTTCCGCGGGCGGGGGCGCGGTCGCCGTCGCTGTCGCGAAGGAGTACGGCGCCCATGGCCCGGTGACCTCGATACGTACGCCGGGGACACCGTCGGCCAGACCCGTCAGCGTCCGGTGGAATTCCCGGAGCCGGCCCGTGGGCACCAGATAGGCCTCATTGGCGATGTTCTCCCCTGCTCCGGCGGCCAGTTCACCCTGCTGGGGGCGGTGTGCGACCCGGTCCCGGGCCAGGGCGGCCGCCCGGTCCCGCACCTCGTCGGCGACGGCGCCTGCCGCGCGGTAGGCATCCCGCTGCGTCTCACACCGGGCCCGGCGCTGCCGCAAATAGGCCCGGCCGGGGCCGACCAGAGGAGCGGCGGGTTCCGGGCCGTCGGAGGTGGCGGGCGCCGGGTCGGCGGCCGCGGCGCGCGGGTCCGCGTACACCTTCACCCCCAGTTCGGCATGGCCTTCGAGCCGGGAGAGCAGCGCCTCGAACTCCGCGGCGCGCTCCCGCAGCATCGACCGCACCCGGGCGTCGTCCAGATACACGGTGGCCAGCCGCATGGGGAGCACCGTCGTCCCGGTGTGGGCGGACTCGACGACCGTGTGGTGGGTACGGGCGATCTCCTCCAGCTCCGTCAGGTTCTCCAGCTGCGCCTTCATCCCCTCCTCGCTGAAGGCGTCGGCCGGGACGGAGGAGACGAGCGCGGTGAGGCCGTCGGCGGACGCCGTCCGCACCCGCCCGGCCCGCAGCCCGGTGAGCCGGGGAGCCGCCGTGTCGAGACCGGCGCCCGCCCGGCCGATGGCGTAGACGTACGAGCTGGACGGGGGAGCGGACTCCCGCTGCTCGGTGGGACGGCCGAGCGGCTGCTGCGGTGAAGCGGCAGCCGCGTCGTCTCCGTGCAGGTGGCTGGTCACTGCTCCTCCTCGTGGTGCGTCCGGTGCCCGTCGGAGCCCTGGGGCGAGCCGATGGCCGCCCGCAACTCAGCGAGCTCCGCGCGCAGTTGCCGGTTCTCGTCGGCCAGCGGATCGCGGCCGGTCTCCGGCGGCTGCCCGGCGGGCACCTGCTGCGGCGGGCGGGCACGGGACGAGAGCGAGGGATCGTGCTCCCACCAGTCGATGCCCATCTCCTTGGCCTTGTCGACGGAGGCGACGAGCAGCCGGAGCTTGATGGTCAGCAGCTCGATGTCGAGCAGATTGATCTGGATGTCGCCCGCGATCACGACGCCCTTGTCGAGGACGCGTTCCAGGATGTCGGCCAGGTTGGCGGACGACCCCTGCCCGCCGTACGGGGACGGACCGGAGGACGGCCCCATACGGCCGGCCAGTGAATCGGACATGATCAGCCTCGTCTGTGCGGTCGGGACGGGTCAGCGTGCGGCGGCGGTACGACGGCCCCGGGAGGGCGGCGCCGGCTCGTCCTCGTCCGCGTCCCGCTCGTCGTCGTCGGCGTCCGGGTCGCCCTCGTACGCCTCCGGCTCGTCGTCAGCGTCCGGCTCGTCCAGAGAGACGTCGTCCTCGTCGAGAGGTTCGCCGAGGTCGTCGTCCTCGTCGCGCGGCTCGTCGAGGTCCTCGTCCTCGTCGGCCAGGTCCTCGTCCGTCTCGTCCTCGGGCTCGATGTCCGGGTCGTCGGCGTCCTCTGCTTCCGCGTCCTCCCCGGCCTCGTCGGGCGCCTCCACGTCGGGGTGTCCGTCGCCGCCGGAGCCGGGCTCGGCGTCCTCCTCGTCCCGCTCCGCCTCGACCGCGTCGGCGTGCTCGACCACGACCTCGCCGTCCTGGATCTCGCCCCGCCAGCCGTCGGTGGCCTCGCCGCGCAGCATGATGAATTTGCGGTAGAGCTTGAGGTCCAGCCGGGCCCGGCGGCCCTGGGCGCGCCAGATGTTGCCGGTCTTCTCGAACAGCCCCTTGGGGAAGTACTCCAGAACCAGCAGCACCCGCGTCAGATTGTCGGTGAGGCGATGAAAGGTCACCACGCCCTTGACCGTGCCCTTCGCACCCTCGGTGGTCCAGGTGATGCGCTCGTCGGGGACCTGTTCGGTGACATTCGCGCGCCAGCTGCGGGTGGACTTGGCGACCTTCACCTTCCAGTTGCTCGTGGTGTCGTCGGACTTCTCGACACTGACGACCCCCTTGGCGAAGGTGCTGAACTCCTGGAACTGTGTCCACTGGTCGTACGCCTCGCGGACGGGCACGCCCACATCGATGTCCTCGACGATGGTCACGCTCTTGGACTTGCCGCCGCCGCCCTTGCGGCCCTTGCCGAACAGCCCCTTGAGCCTGTCCTTGACGGTGTCCTTGAGGTGGGAGGCACCGGCGGTCAGCGCCGCCTGCTGCGGCGACTTGCCCTCGCCGAGCGCCGCACCGCCCTTCGCCAGGCTGTTCACCAGGCCCCCGGCGCCCCGGCCGGGTTCGGCGAGCTTGCCGACGCTCTCGCCCAGCTTGTGGCCGAGGCTGGTGACGGCGTGCTCTGCCCGTGCCTGGAGGTAGTGCTGCAACTCC
>Ga0207426_1002904_pt1 | contig 10119 bp, 1 predicted proteins | sample AraplaMF_Cvi_mMS_FD_184265 | JGI IMG/M metagenome (GOLD analysis project Ga0207426, IMG submission 184265) | Arabidopsis root microbial communities from the University of North Carolina, USA - plate scrape MF_Cvi_mMS (SPAdes) (version 2) | ecosystem: Host-associated > Plants > Roots > Endosphere ...
AAGCTGCCGTCGGCGGCGGTGGGCTCGCTGTCCAGCGTGCTGGCGCCCTGCGTGGCATTGACGGTGATGCCGGCCAGGCCGGGCTCGCTGCCGGTCTTGGCGCCGTTGTTGGCCGTGCCCCCGCCCGCACCGTTGTCGGCGAACACCGTGCCGCTCAACGTGCTGCCGCTGTACAGGCCGAAGTTCTGCGGCGACGGCGGCGCGCCAACGATGCTGAACTGGATGATGCCCGTGGGGTTTTGCGTGCCTAGGTAGCCAGTCGGGTAAGCCGCCGTGATGTCGCTCAGCGTGGAATTGCCGTCGAGCACCAGGCAATAGTCGCCCTGCTGGATGTTGGTGAAGCTGTAGGCGCCGGTCGTCAGGTTGACCGAGGCCGCCACCGTGGCGGGGCCGTTGCAGGTGCCGCCCGAGCGCGGCGCCAGCTTGACCCACAGGTTGGTGGCCCCGCCTATGCCGGCCTCGCCCGCGTCCAGGTTGCCGTTGTGGTTGGGATCGCTGTACACGTTGCCGCCGAAGCCCAGGGCCACGGTGCTGACCACGGGTGCGGCGCAACCGGCTGGCGTATTGGCGGCCGTGCAGGTGGTCGGGGTCGGTGGGCTGGTGCCGCCGGCAGGGTCCACCGATGCATAGTTGGTGACCGTGACGTTGCTGGTCGGCCTGGTGGTGATCTGCAGTACCGAAGTGCCGCCGCTCGCGGCAATGGTCCCGGTGAAATCGCAGGTCACCAGCGTGCCGCCGGCATTGGCGGCGGTCGAGCAGGTCCAGCCGGTGCCGCTGCTGCTGACATAAGCCATGTTGGCGGGCAGCTGGTCCACCACACGGGCCACGAAGGCTGGCGTTGTGGTGGTGGTCGCCACCGTGAGGCTGTAGACGCTGTTGATGCCCACCTGCAGGGCTGGGCTGGGCTGGGATTTGGTGACGGTCAGCGTGGGATAGATGGGCGTGATGATCACGGAGCCGTTGCCGCCGTTATTGCCGCTGGCCGGCGCCGTGCCCGTGACCGAGGCGCCGCCCGCGCCGCCCAGTGAAGCGGTCACGCTGAAAGCCGAGATCAGTGTCGTGTCGCGGCAGGAGCCGCCGCCCCCCGCCTGGGCGGTGGTGTTGGTGGCGCTGCTGTCCACCAATTCCGCGCCACCCGCACCAGCCGCGCAGCCGGCGCCACCACCGCCGCCGCCGGAACCGTCGCCGACGCGTGTCGTGCCGGTGCCGCCCGCCGCGCCCGGCAAGGTGCCTATCGCCGTCGTTGCCGCCAGGCCGGCACGGCCCGAGATGTTGAGCGCACCGCCCTGGCCGCCGCCGCCGCCGCCGGCAACAATCAGCCGGGCATTGGCGGACGTGGCCACCACGCTGGCGGCACCGCCGCCGGCGCCGCCGCCGGACCAGCCGCTGCAGCCGGGATTGCCGCCCGAACCGCCAGCCCAGCCGGGGGCGCCGCCTGCCAGGCCACCCGCGCCGGCCGCATTGGAACAGGTGAAAGCGCCCTGCGAGGTGTTGCCGGCGCGACCGCCCTGCCCGACCGCGATGTTGAGGACAGTGCCGGGAGCGACGTAATAGGTGCCAGTGGCCCGCGCGCCCGCGCCGCCGGCGCCGCCCCAGCCGTTGGAGTCATTGCCGCCGCTGCCGCCGCCTGCGCCGAAGGCCTGGATGGTCACCCCGCCAGCGCCTGCCGGCACGGTATAGGTCTGCAAGGCGCCGGTGTAATTGAAGGTGGTCTGCGCCATCGCCCACGGCGCGGCCAGCAGCAAGGCGCCGGCCCATGCGGCGCGCGCCAGGCTGCGCGGAAGGCGTGAAGCGAAAAGTCGAGGAAAAGTCATTATTGGAGGGCCGCGGTGCGGGCAGGAGATGCCGCGGCCGCGGCGGAAGGCTCGCCGAACACGTTCTCGTCAAACTTGAAACGCACGCGCAGGTACAGGCCGCGCTGGGTATAGGCCTCGCCGGCCATGTCCGCGGCCTTGAAGCCCTTGACGTTGTAGCCCACAGAGACCCACATGTTTTTCCAGGCCAGGTAACCAACTTCCACGCCCACGGCGGTTTCGGCGGCACCGTTGCCCCACATGCGATAAGCCTGCAGGCTGAAGTCCCAGCGCTCGCTCAGGTCCCAGGTGGAGCGCCCGCCGATCAGCTGCGTGAAGGAGCGGCTGCTGATGCCGTTGGAGCGGTCGCTGCCCCACTTGGCGGCGTAACGCCCGCTCATGACCCAGTTGCGGTTGGGCTGCACATTGAGGTGGGTGGAGAGGATCAGGCCCGACTCGTCGCGGCTCAGGCCCGGGCCCAGGGTGTTGTCCGAATCCTTTTTGTATTCGATACGGCCCAGTGCGTTCCACACATCGGTATCGACCGGGCGGTAAGCCACGCCGGACTGGGCGGTGATGAGTTCGCGTTTGCCGCCGCCGGCGCCGAGGTTGGACTGTTCGCTGTAAAGGCCGCGGTTGAGCAGCGTCCAGCTGTCGTCCAGCTTGTTGGCGAGCGCGCCGGTGAGCAGCCAGCTGCTAGAGGTGATCGAGGTCTGCCACTGCACTTGGCCCGAAGCCTTCCAGGTGGCGGCGGCCGTGTAGTCGGCGCCGAGCGTCACGGCGCTGGAGTCGTCGACCACCACGCCGGACAGCGGCTTGATGCGCTGCACGCTGGCCGTCAGGCCCACGCCGTTGTCCAGGCGCCAGAGGCGGCGCAGGCCCAGGGCGGCTTCGCTGGTGCGGCCGTTGATGCTGTCGCCCATGCGGTATTCGTTGAACAGCTGCGTGCTGTCGGTCAGTTCGGTGTTGATGCCGGCGACCGTGGTGTACTGCGATGTCGAGGCGTTGAGCGTGTAGATGCTCCTGAGGCTGTTGATGAAGTCGTGGCGTGCATAAAGGCGCGTCGTCGAGTTGATGGCGTAGTTGCCGCCGACACCGACTTCACGGCCGCCGCTGCCGTCGAGGGCGTACTCGGCCAGGCCGTAGACGTCGGCCTGGGGCACGTCGGGCACGGGCACCGTCACCTTGACGCGCGCGGTGGTGGTGCCGACCTCTTCGGCAGAACCCGCCGCCACTGCGGCGGCCGAGGGAACGATCGGGACGGTGGAACCGGGCACGGCCGGGCCGGAAAGTGCCGCGGCCGTGTTGGCAGCGCTGTAGCGCACGCCGACTTCCACCTTGACGTTGCCGCCCATGCTGTGCTCCAGCTTGAGCTCGGCGCCGGTCTGTGACGCGCCGGTCACGCTGTTGGCGGTGCGCAGCGCTTCGCCGACCACACGGTTCTTCTCATCCACCGCATAACCGACCTTGGCGCCGTATTCGGACTGGCCGGCCGACTGTGCGCTGTTGGGGTTGTAAAAACCGGCGCTGGTTTTCGCACCCCAGACGCGCGCCTGCAGCGCCTGGTCTTCATGGCGGAGTTCAGCGCGCTGGCCCGAACCGCTGCCCTGCAGGTCGGTGCTGCTGCGGGCGACTTCGCCGGTCAGCACCGTCTTCTCGCCGAGCTTGGCCGTCACGTTGAGGCCGTCCAGGTTCTGGCGGTTGGCCGGGTCGGTGTCGCGCAGCGTCGAGGCGCCCAGCGTCACGGCCGGCGTGATCTGCACGCGGACATCGGCACCGGCCACCGTGTGCTTGACGCCGCCCGCGTCCACCGAATAGCTCACCCGCACGAAGATGGGGTTGAGGTCGGTGTCCACGCTGGGCACCGGTGCCTTGAGCAGCAACCGGCCGCTCAGGGGCTCGATTTCATAGTCGGTGAACTGCGTGAGCGGCTTGTCGTTGACGATGACCGAAGCCTGGCTGCGGCTGCGCGTGAGGATGTTGACCTGCTGGCTGTTGACCACGCCGTTGAGGTTCAGCACGAAAGGGCCCGAGGTGCCGTTGGCGCGGAACTCCTGCACCAGCTGCGTGGTCGCGGTGCGGCTGGCAAAGCCTTCCACGGTGACCGCGCCTTCCTGGTAGCGGCCCTTCACGCCGTTCAGGGCACGCGAATACTGCGTCAGCTGGCGCGCCTGGTTGTCGGTCTGGGTCGAGTAGTCGCCCAGCAGCGCATAGTTGCTGCCGTTTTGCAGCATCACGTAGAGCTTGCCGGTGGACTGCGCGTCAAAGCCGCGCGCCGATGAGTCGCCGTACACCGGATAGAACTGGTTGGGCTGGATGTCGCGGAACAGCGCGGTGTCCGAAGGCTTGTCCGAATCGTAGGCCAGCGTCAGCAGCGAGGAGCCGAGGACCTTGCCCTTGAGGAACAGCGCGGTGCGCGCGGCGGCGTCACCCTTGCCGCCGGAGAAGCTGCGCGAAGTGCTCTGGATCTGGCGCTCGAACACATCGCCGCTTTGCGCCGGCTGCAGCGCCGAAGGGTTGAGGCTGCGCAGGTTGATCGTGCCTTCCACGATGCCGGCGGCGATCATGGGCCGCAGATTGGGCATGAACTCGATGGGCGAGACCACCTTGACGGTGCCGCTGCTGATGGTGAGCTCGGCCTTGCCGGGCTGGGGTGGCGGCAACAGCAGGAAGCGGCCTTCGCCGCCTTCGACGAACACCTGGGTGCCGGGCTGGCGCGCATCGAGGTCGGGCGTCTGCCACAGGCCCTGGCTGGCCTGCAGGGTGACCTGGGTGCGCACCGCCACGGGCAGGCCTTGCGCATCGCGCAGCGAGATGGTGACGGGCACGGCGGTCGCACCATCGGCGACCAGTTGCGCGGGTGCGGCAACCTCGATTTTGGCCAGCGCGCCGGGCACGCGCACCGTGAGCTGCGCCGTGCCGCGGGCATTGCCGAAACCGTCCAGGGCGCGCACGGCCAGCGTGTTGCGGCCGGGCTTCAAGTCCACGCCGATGTATTCCCAGGCCAGGACCTTGTTCTTCTCCAGGCTGCTCTTCTTGCCGACCTGCGTCGCGGGCACGGGCTGGCCGTTGACCGTGAGTTCAAAACGCGCGCCCAGCGGCCCTTTCACGCGAACCCGGGTCTGGGCGACCGGCAGCAGTTGCTCGTCCACCAGGCCCACAAAACCGGTCTCGGCATTGAGCTCCGGCAACAAGTCTTCCAGCGGCTGCAGCACCTGTTCGGCCGCTGCCGCTTCGGCCCCAGTGGGCGCTGCAGGCAGTGCCGGCTCCACGCTGGCTGGCGTGAAGATGGGCTTGGGCAGGCGGGCATTGGGCGCGGCGGGGCCGCCCGTGTCGCCGGCGGCGCCCACAGTGCCCGGCAGAGGTGCGGCATTGCCTGCGCCGCCGTTTTGCTGGGCGCCCGGCAGCCCCATGGCGCCGGCAGCCGGCAGCGTGCGGCTGTCCGCCGCGGCGCCGCGGTTGGCCTGCAGCAGCGTGCCGGCGGCCTGGGCGATCTCCGCCGGGTTGCCCAGCGCCTTGCGGCGGGCGGCGATCTGTTCGCGAATGGCGGGCGTGCATTCGGCGATGGCGAAGTCGGCCTTGTGCAGTTCACCATTGATAAGGTCCACGAAACGGCTGCCGCCGTCAAAGGCGTTGCGGTTGTTCAGCACAGCCAGCGTGGCGCCGGCGGGCAAGGTGATGTTGTCGACCTTGGCGACGTGGGTGCGCGGCTCCAGGCCGTAGAAGCTGTACTTGCCCTCTTCGTCCGTCACGGCATAGGTGCCGTCTTCCAGGTAGATGCGCACGCCGGGAATGCCCGGCTCGCCGGCGTCCTGCACACCGTCGCGGCTGCAATCGGCGAACACCTTGCCGATGACATAGGCCTTGTTGGAGAACACGCCGCCCACCACCTGCACGCGCACGCTGGAGCTGTTGGAGCGCACCGCGCCGCTGGCGGCCTGGGCCGTGTTGATCCCGTTTCCGCTCTGGCTGCCCGCACCCACACGCACGCGGTAGGTCAGCACGGGTTGCGCGCCGGCGGCGATCGTGCCGGCAGGGTCGGCCAGTGCTGCCCCATTGAGCCGGGCAGTGCCGCGCACGTAGGCAAAGCCAGCCGGCAGGCTGTCACTGACCACGGTGGCGGGCAGCGGCGCGGCCGAGACGTTGTTGAGCTTGATGGAGTAGTCGACGAAATCGCCGACCTCCGCCGTTTTCTTGTTGGCGGTTTTCTGGATGAACAGGCCGCCGGCACCGGCGCCGGGGTCCAGGGGTACGTCGAAATGCACCGCGACACCTGCCACCAGGAAGCTGCCGCCGTAGGAGCCGGGGCTGTCTATCAGCCGGCCGGCCGGTTGCAGCCCGGCGGGAATTTGGGAAGGAAAGTTGAAGCCGGCCGGCGGGGTGACCACCAGGCGGTAGGTGCTGTTCAGGACCAGCGGGAATTCATAAAAGCCGTCGGCCGCCGTCACGACGACGCTGGGCGCCGGGGTAATGCCGTCCATCTGGAAGACCACGGCCGGCCCGCCGGGGCTGCCGCCGTTGCCCGCGCCGGTGACGTCGATGAGCTGCACGGTGGCGCCGGCGACGGGCTGGTTGGTGGCGGAGTTGTAGACGGTGCCCGAGGGGTCAACCAGCAGCGTGGTGGTGGCCGACACCGAGATGCCGCCGCAGGCGGTGATGGTCGCGGTCACGGTGTCGTTGCGCAGCACTTCGAGAATGCCGTCACCCGACGCCACGATGTGCGAAGCCGCGTTCGCCGTGGGCACACTGGGCAGGATGCGGAAAACGCCGGTGTTGGGCCCGGTTTCCACGGCCGTGTAGGTTTCGGAGTCGCCGGTGAGATGGCTCACGATGGTGACGGGTACCGTGCCTATCGTGGTCGGGTCGGCATTGCAGATGGACGCATCGGTCTGCACATACAGCGCATTGCCGGGGACGCTCTGGGTGGCGCGGTTGGTGTAGCTGTTGTTGGTATAGAAGAAGATGCCGGCCGCGTGCACGGGCAGCGGCAGCACCACCGTGTTGCTGGTGGTGGTCAGCGGGGCGGCGGCGTCGGTCCAGTCGGCGTAGGCGGTGCCGGTGATGTTGCCGGCGGCGTTCGAGTTCACCATGACGCTGAACTGGCCCTGGAACAGCCCGCCCTGCGGCAGGTTGGCGATGGCCCAGGCCACGGCGTCCACCACGGCACCACCGGGCACTGTGGTGACATAGCTGCCGGCCGCCGCGCCTGTCAGGTGATACAGGGTCTGCGCGCCGGGGTTGGTGGCGGGCTGGGCCGAGGTGAAGGTGGTGTTCAGCGGTACCGGTGCGCGCAGGATGAACAGGGCGGTGGGCGCGCCGTTGACCGTCACGTTGGCGGGGCTGGCCGCCATATTGCCGTTGTTGATGGCCCTGGCCGTGAAGCTGAGCGCCACACCCTGGGTCGCGGTGGCCGTGCTGGCCGCATAGCTGACCTGCACGGCCGCGCCGTTGGTCAGGTTGATGATGTCCGTGTTGGTGGCTGTGGCACCCTGCAGCTGGCTGGCCGCGCTCAGGCTGATCTGCGCAGTCTGCCCGGGCACCGCGCCGGCCGGGATCTGGCCGGTGATCAGCAGGCCCGCCGTGGCACCGGCGGCCACAGGCACCGTGCCGCCCGAGGGGATCACCGGCTCACCGGCATCGACCACCCCGTTGCCGTTCACGTCCAGCACCACCTGCAGGTTCAGCGGTGTGAAGCCGCCGCCGGATACGCTGGCCGTGACCAGGTAGTTGGTGGCGACGTTGCCGGTATTGACCAGGTTGTGGCTGATGGTGAAGGAGGAACCGACGCCGACCAGCAGGTTCTGGCTGGCATTGAGCGTGAGCGCTTCCAGCGCGGCCACCGTGGTGTTCACGGTGTTGGAGTTGATGCGCACCGACAGGCCCGTGGCGGTATCCACAAAAGTCGCGCTGGCCGTGTTGCTGATCACCGTCCCCGCGGGGGTCGGCGCTGCCTGTGCGGCTGCCCAGAAGAGCAGCAACATGCAGGAGATCAGCAGTTTGCGCAGCGGGCGAAAAAGCATGTGGGCTGGGTGGAGGGTGGATTGCGGCAGGGCGTCGCTTTCCAAAGGGCGCGTTTGCGTGCCCTTGGAAAAGCGGGGAAGCTTTCGCTTCCCGCGCTGGAGGTCAGTCCCGGGTTAGGGGGTGATACGCACACCGAAAGTCACGACAGCCGACTGACCGGGGGTCAGGGTGCCGATCGTCGCGGTGACGGTGCCGGCGGCGCTCACAGCCGGACCGGTCACAGTGCCCACCGTGGTGGCAGGGGCGCTGCTCAGGGTGGTGTAGCTCGGCGTCGCATCGGACACGACGACCGAGGTGGCGTTCGCGGAGCCCACATTGGTCACCGTGATCTGGTACAGCACGCACTGGTTGGGGCGGGCGCTCAGGGTGGCCGCCGCGTAGACCGTGCCGCCGTTGGCGCCGGCGCAGGCCGTGTCCAGCGATTGCGCCTTGGTCAGCGTCAGGTTGCCCGCGATCACCGTGGTGCTGTCAACGGCGGTGGCCACAGCCGGTACCGTCGTCACATAGCTGCCGTTGCTGGTCGTGACCGTGATGGTCGTGGCGTCCACCGCGCCGGGCGTTGCGCCGCTCGGTGCGATCACCTTGTTGAACACGGTGATCGATGCGCCGGGAGCCAGGCCCGCAGGCAGCACGGTTGCCGCACTCAGAGCACCGCTGATTTGCGGGTCGGTCGCGTCGAGCACGCCGTTGGCGTTGGCGTCGTAGTACAGCGCAGAAGTCCAGCCGGCCTGGTTGTCGGCGCCTGCAAGCGTCACGGTACTGACCGTACCGTTGCCTTCCAGCACGTTGCCGGTGTTGGTCAGGGTGTGGCTGTAAACGTAGGAACCGCCGGGGTAGGTCTGGCCTGCGCCGTTAGGCGTCAGGGTGATGGAACGCACGGCGTTCACGACCACCGCGTCATGCAACGTGTCCGAAGCGTTCGAGGTAGGCGACAGCGTACGGAAGTACAGCTGCGTGGTGCCTGCCGCGAAACCAGCCGGGACGCCAACCACCGCGCAGACGACGACGTTGCCGCCGGCGGCCACGGTGCCGGTGTTGGTGATGGTCGCGCCGGTGGTCGAGCAGTTGCCCGCGCCGCCGTCGGCACGGAAGCTGACCGTCCAGCCGGCCGGCAGCGTCACGCTGGCGAAGGTGTTCACCGTGCTGGCGCCCAGGTTGTAGCTGTCGGGCGAGGGGCCGGTGTTGTTGGCCACGATGGTGAAGGTCGTCGATGCGCCGGGGTTCAGCGAGTTGGTGACCTGAGCGGCACCTTCACCGTTGGCGAACACGCCCACGCCGGGAACGCCCACCGCCGTCGGCAGGTTGTTGGTGGCATCAACCGCTGCGTTGGCCACTGCCGTCAGCTGGTCGTTGGCGCTGGCCGTCTTGGTCGGGTCGAACACGGACGTTGCCGTCTTGGCGATGATGAACGGCGCGCCGGTGTTGGTCGCGTTCGGCGGCAGCGTGGCCTTCAGGATCACGTTGTAGGTGGCGCCTGCGGCCAGGGGGCCGGTGTCGACTGTGCCGTCGCTGTTGGTATCGACCAGCGGCGTGACGCCGTCGCTCTTGAACAACTGGAAGGTCGTGCCGGCCGGGAAGTTACCCGAGCTCAGCGTGATGTTGAAGGTGTCGGAGCCGTTGCCGGTGTTGGTCACCGTGTTGGTGAAGCTCACCGTCGAACCGGGTGCGGCCGGGCCGGCCACCGTAGCGCCGGTCAGCGTCACGGCAGCGGTTTGCAGCACCGTGAAGGGCACGGTGTTGGAGCTGCCCGTCACCGTGGCCGCGCCGTTGTTGTAGGACGTCGTCGCCGTGTTGTTGAGCACGCCGGGCGCGGTGCCGCCAGCCACGGTCACGCCGAAGCTGATGGTGCCCGACTGGCCGGCCGTCACCTGATTCAGCGTGACCAGCAGGGTTTTGGTGCCCAGGGTGTAGCTCGAAGTCAGGGTGTTGGGTGCGGAGCCGCTGGAGCCGCCGCTGTCGCTCAATGCGGTAGCACCGGTCACGCTCCAGCGCGCGGAGCCCGCGGTGTAGGTCAGGCCTGCCGGCAGAACGTCGGTGATCGCCACGGCGGTGGCCGTGCTGTTACCGGTGTTCGTATAGGTCAGCGTATAGGTGATGGCCGTGCCGGCCGCGCCGCTGGAAACACTGGCCGACTTGGTCAGCGTCACCACCGCGTTCGTCGTGGCCGTGGTCACGTCGGTGTTGGACTGGGTCTTCGTGTTGTCGAACACGCTGGTGCCGGTCACCGTGATGGTGTTGGTCTGCGTGGCCGTGGCCGTGCCCGGGAGCGTGGCAACCACGATGTACTTGAAGAGCGCGCCTGCGG
>Ga0207426_1002906_pt1 | contig 10119 bp, 7 predicted proteins | sample AraplaMF_Cvi_mMS_FD_184265 | JGI IMG/M metagenome (GOLD analysis project Ga0207426, IMG submission 184265) | Arabidopsis root microbial communities from the University of North Carolina, USA - plate scrape MF_Cvi_mMS (SPAdes) (version 2) | ecosystem: Host-associated > Plants > Roots > Endosphere ...
AGTACGACGTGATCGTCGCGGGCATGTTCATCAACAAGGCCCGCTGTGCGGCCGTCCTCTTCTCCGACCCGGACTACGAGAGCAAGGACGCCTTCCTCGTACGAAAGGGAAACCCGGACAACATCCACTCCTATGCGGACATCGCCAAGGGGAAATACCGGATGGGTTCCGGTATCGGCTATGCCGAGATCGACTACGCGGTCGGCAATGGCGTCAAGAAGGACGACATCCAGACCTACGGTGACCAGATCGCCGGGATGGAGGCCCTGGAAGCGGGCCGTATCGATGTCTTCGCCGGCACCGCGCTGACCATGATCGAGGCGCTGAAGACCGGCGGGCACCCCAAGGTGCAGATGACCAGTCCCTTCACGCCGGAGGTCGACGGGAAACCCCAGCGGGACGGCGGCGGTTACGGCTTCCGGCTCGGCGAGACCAAGCTCCGCGACGCCTTCAACAACGAGCTGCAGAAGATGAAGAAGAGCGGCGAACTCCTGCGTATCGCCAAGCCGTACGGCTTCACCAAGGAGTTCATGACCGACCTCACGGCGAAGGAGCTCTGTAAAAAGTGACCGGCGCACTGTGGGGACTTTTCTTCGAAGGGCTGTGGATCACCATCCAGCTGATGGTCTACAGCGCCGCCCTGGCCGCTGTCGTCGCCTTCGGCATCGGCCTGTCACGCACCTCGCGGTTCTGGATCGTGCGCTTCCTGTCGGGTGTGTATGTGGAGTTCTTCCGCGGCACCTCGGCACTGGTCCTGATGTTCTGGCTGTTCTTCGCGCTGCCGCTGCTGGGCTGGCAGCTGGTCGGCATCTGGGCGGGCACCCTGGCGCTGGGCCTGTCGTACGGCGCGTACGGCTCCGAGGTCGTCCGCGGTGCGCTCCAGGCGGTGGCCCCCGCCCAGCGGGAGGCGGCCATCGCGCTGAGCTTCACGCCCTGGCAGCGGCTGCGGAAGGTGATCCTGCCGCAGGCCGTCCCGGAGATGATGCCGCCGTTCAACAACCTGCTGATCGAGCTGCTCAAGGGCACCGCGCTGGCGTCGCTGCTGTCCATCGGTGAACTCACCTTCCAGGCCAAGCTGGCCCGGCTGTCGACCGGCCAGAGCGCCGAGATCTACGGAATCATCCTCGTCCTGTACTTCGCGGTCGCGTTCGTGATGACCCGGATCATGCGGGTGCTGGAGCGCCGCGCCAAGGCTTCGGTCGGCCGGTCGGTACCCAAGGGTGAGGGCTGGTTCTCCCGCAAACTGCCCGTCGAGAAGCAGGGCCCCGAGGCACTGGCCACCGGAGGAAAGCCGTGAACAACTGGTCATGGAGCTACATCGGGGAGATCATGCCCGAGATCCTCAAAGGCCTGTGGATCACCATCCAGGCGACCATCTACGGCTCGCTGGTGTCCTTCGCGCTCGGGCTGGTCTGGGCGATGGCCCTGCGCTCGCGGAGCCGCTGGGTGACCTGGCCGGTCAGCGTCTTCGTCGAGTTCGTCCGCAACACCCCGCTGCTGGTGCAGCTGTTCTTCCTGTTCTTCGTGCTGCCCGGCTGGGGGCTCACCTTCGCGCCGCTGACCACCGGCGTCATCGGCCTGGGCCTGCACTACTCGACGTACACCTCCGAGGTCTACCGCGCCGGTATCGACGGTGTGCCGCCCGGCCAGTGGGAGGCCGCCACGGCGCTGAACCTGCCGCGCCGGCGCACCTGGATCGCGGTGATCCTGCCGCAGGCGTTCCGCCGGGTGGTGCCCGCGCTCGGCAACTACGTCATCGCGATGTTCAAGGACACGCCGCTGCTGGCCGGTATCACCGTCGCCGACATGCTGTTCCAGGCGAACAGCATCAGCGCCACCACCTTCGACTACCTGGAGCCGATCACCGTCGTCGGCATCCTCTTCGTGGTCATCTCCTACCCCACTTCTCTCCTCCTGCGAGCCCTGGAGCGTCGTCTTGTCCGCTGACAACACCCCCTCGAACGAAACGACCCCCTCGGCGGATGGCGGCACCTCCCGGACGGAGTCCGGGGGCACCGAGCTGATCCGCTTTGACCACGTCACCAAGCGGTTCGGGACCAACACCGTCCTGGACTCCCTGGACTTCACCGTCTCCTCGGGCAAGCACGTCACCCTCATCGGCCCGTCCGGCTCCGGCAAGACCACGATTCTGCGGCTGCTGATGACGCTGCTGAAGCCCGACGAGGGCACCATCAAGGTCGGCGGCGCCTATCTCACGCACGAGGAGAAGGGCGGCAAGCTCGTACCGGCCGGGGAGAAGCACATCCGCGAGGTGCGCAAGAACATCGGCATGGTGTTCCAGCAGTTCAACCTCTTCCCCAACATGAAGGTGCTGCGGAACATCACCGAGGCGCCGGTGCACGTCCTGGGGATGGGGAAGGACGCCGCCGAGGAGCGGGCCCGCGAACTCCTGGACCTGGTGGGCCTGACCGAGCACCTCGACAAGTACCCGACCCAGCTCTCGGGCGGCCAGCAGCAGCGGGTCGCCATCGCCCGCGCGCTGGCGATGCGCCCGCAGGTGCTGCTGCTGGACGAGGTGACCTCGGCGCTCGACCCCGAGCTGGTGGCCGGGGTGCTCGACGTCCTGCGGGACATCGCGCACACCACGGACATCACCATGCTCTGCGTCACCCACGAGATGAACTTCGCCCGGGACATCTCCGACGACGTCCTGATGTTCGACGCCGGGCGGGTCATCGAATCCGGCTCCCCGGAGAAGATCTTCACGGAGCCGGAGCACGAGCGCACCCGGGAATTCCTGAGCGCCGTGCTCTGAACGGCACCCAGCGGACAGCGCGTTCGGGTGGTGGGCCCTCGCCGGGGTTCACCACCTCTCTCCGTGCGGCCGGCGGCCGCACGGCGCACCGCCTCCGGGCCCGGCACTGTGACCTTGGCATATGCCAACGTCGCGCGCCCCAGTACAGCTGAGCCGGGCACGCTTCTTTTCAGTCAAGACCCTCTCCTTCGAAGGCCGTTGGCCGCTATCGTGAGGGCAGCCCCGTTGCCCGGGAGCGGCCGCGCCAGCCCGGCCGTGACCACCGACGGCGGTCACGACGCAAGCGGTAACAACCTGCTAGGGGGACACCGTGGCGCTGAAGCCCGAGCCGACCGCGCCGTTCCATTCGGTGCAGTACGCCCTTCGCGTGCTCGAAACGGTCTCCAGGCACGCCGAGGGCGTGACCGATGCGCAGATCGCCCGCGAGACGGGCCTGTCCCCGGGCCACCTCGGCCACATGCTGGCGATGCTCCGGCGCGAGGGCTATGTCGAGCAGGTCACCGACGGCGCGTATGTCATCGGCGACTCGCTGCTGCTCCTCGGCTCCGGCGGCGACCGCGACCAGGCACTGCGCGACAAGCTCCAGCGCACCCTCGACCAGCTGCGCGACTCGGTCGGCGCGGCGGTCTACATCAGCCGGTACATCGACGGCGAGGTCAAGATCCTCCACTACGCCGACGGACCGCTGGCCCCCAAGGTCAACGAGTGGGCCGAATTCCACCGCACGGCGCACGCCAGCGCGGTCGGCAAGTGCCTGCTCGCGCAGCTCGACCACGACGGCCGCAAGGACCACCTCTCCCGTCACAAGACCGCCCGGCTCACCTCGCGGACGATCACCAACGAGAAGGTGCTGTTCCACAAGCTCGACAGCCAGCCGCCCACGGTCCCTGTGCTCGATCTCCAGGAGTACGCCGTGGGCACGGTCTGCGCGGCGGTCCCGATCACCGCCGGTGCGACGGTCGGCTGCCTCGCACTGTCGATGCCGCTCGAACACGCCCACCGGCTGCGTCAGGCGGCCGACACCCTCAACCGCCAGGCCGCCCCGGTCCTGCTGTCCCTGGCGATCTGAGCGGGAGCGCGGACCCCGCCGTCTCGGCGACGGTTCCGGAGGGCACCGCTCCGCGGCCATGGTTCTGAGCACCCCTCTCGACCAGGTAGTATTTCTTTCGTCAGCGCGCGCCGCTAGCTCAGTTGGTTAGAGCAGCTGACTCTTAATCAGCGGGTCCGGGGTTCGAGTCCCTGGCGGCGCACGTATCGAGTGGGCGTTTCCGGTTCTCCGGAAACGCCCACTTCGTTGTGTCCGGGGATACGGACAGGATCACCGGCGCGGCGGGCCGGTCTCTTCCGGCACGGCCCGCCGGTGGCCCCCGCGGAGCCCGTCAGGAGAGGTCGACGTCCGAGCAGGCGTAGAAGGCGTTGCCCGTGTCGGCGATGTTCCAGACGCCGAGGATGAGGTGGCGGCCGGACTTCTGGGTGGGGACGGTGCCCTGGTGCTGAACGGTCGCGTCCGGCTGCGCACCGCCCATGGGGACCGTCATGAACGGCTCGGGTTCGAGGTCGGCGCGGGTGAGCGGCTTGCCGGGGTCGTAGCCGTCCTTGGTGATGAAGTACTGGAAGTCCGTGGTGGAGTGACGGGCCGTCAGTCGCCAGGTGAAGGTGTAGCCCTGCCCCGGGGAGAGCTTGGTGCCGGGCCAGCCGCCGCCGCGCGGATCGTCGAGTTCGGCGAAGTTCTCATGACCGCCGGAGCAGATCTTGCCGTCCGCGGGCCCGGCGGCCGGGAAGCCTTTGGGGGCCTCGACGCTCTGCGGTTCGTACCGGATCGCGCCGCAGTCCTTGACGGTGCCGTTGGCACAGAGCGCCTGGCGGCTGGGGGGTGCGTCGCTGTAGCCGTGGCCGGCGGCGCTGCTCGTCGAGAGGAGGGAGACACCGAGGACACCGAGGCCGATCACGGCAGCACTGATCTTTTTGCGCATGCTTCGCTCCTGGAGAACGTGGGGGGAGTTCCGTGAGCCGAGCGGGAGAGGCAGTGCGGTCTAGACCAAAGAGCAGGTTAAGCGGGGGTGTCTCGACATGTCCATACCAAGGTCCGGACCAATGTCCGGGAACGGGGCGGGAGTGCGTGGAGGGCCGAGGGCAGGGTGAGCACAGGACCGAGGGCAGGGGTGAGGGCCGCACCGGCGGCAGCCGTTTTGGCGCACGGCACGGGGGCGGCGGCGCCGGCGGGAGGAGGGCTTCGGGTCAGGCCGCCCTCGTGAGGGGGGCCTCCGTGGGGCGGGCCGCGGCCTGCACGAGGGCCGTATAGGTGCGGCGGAGGGCGATCAGGGACTCCTGGGCCTCGCGGTAGACGGCGGCGTCGGGGCCACCGCGATGGGCGAGGGTACGCACCGGGGCGCAGTGGCGGTCCATCGCGCTGAGCCAGGCGCGGTGCTGCGCCGGGAGATGGCGGCGCAGCAGCTGGCGGCGGCCCTCGCGCAGACGCCGGGCACCGATGCCCAGTACGGCGTCGGCCGCCTGGAGCACCGGTGGCTCCAGGGCGCCCTGTCCGGCGAGCGCGCCGAGCACCGCGCGCTGCTGCGGGGTGGCGGGTGCGGCCGACAGTTCCGCCGCCTCGGCGAGGAGCTGGGCGCGCAGGGCGTGCTGGACCCGGACCAGCCGGCGCAGCGCCGTCGGGGTGGAGGAGTCGTCGGGCGACCGGCCCGCCAGGGTCTCGGCGAGCCGGAAGAGCCAGATCCCGTGTGCCTCCAGGCGGGTCGCGGCCAGCATCAACCGGTCCAGCCGGCTCAGCGGCTGGCCTTCCGGGGCCCAGCGGACGATCGGCACGAGCGTTTCGGTGCGGGCCAGTTGGTCGATGGGGATATGGCGGCGGGGTTTGCGTTCCGGGGCCCAGTTGTGGAGCGCCAGGGTGGGCAGCGCGACGAACTGATCGTGGCCGATACGGTGCGCGATCGCCGCCCAGAGGTCGAGGAACGCCTCGTCGGCGACCTCCCGTGCGGCCGGCGCCTGGGGGTCTATCCCGCACCAGCCGCAGGACACCGCGATGACCGCGATCCGCATGGCGGCGGCCTCCGCGTTCCGCAGCGAGAGCCGGGAGACGCGCTGCCGCAGGGCGGCCAACTCATCGGCGCGGCGCGCCCGTTCGACGAGCGCGACAGCGGCCTCCCGGTCGGGCGCGACCGCGGCCGCGCGGGCCATGGCGTCCAGCCGGGTCCAGGTGCCGATCAGGGACCGGACGGGCGGCCGCTCGGGCAGGAAGCCGTGCGCACAGGGGTCGTGCGGGGTGGTCGTGGCGGCGTCGGCGGGCCCGTCCGGGTCCCCGTCGGCACGGCCTGGCCGGGCGGCGGCCGCTTGGCCCTTGCCCTCCCGGGCGGCCGGGTGCGTGGTCTCCTCCGCGCGGGCCGGGCCGGTGGCGCGGCGCGGGGTTGGTAGCGGGGAGGCGGGGGTGGCGGCGGGCACCGGGGTGGCAGACGGTCTGCCGGGGACCGGTGACGTATCGGGGCCGGACGGTATGCGGGCGCCGGGCGGCATACCGGGGGCGGGCTCCGTGGTGGCGGGCGATGCGCCGGGGCTCGCCACGGGGAGGGCCGCCGCGTGGGCCGGGCGAGCGGGGCCGGGCGCGCCGGGCCCGGCGGTCGTCGCCGCCTCGGCCGTCGTCAGCGTCACCGGTCCGGTCGCCCTCACCGGCTCGGCCGTCGTCACCGTTCCGGCCGCCGTGACCGGCCCGGCCGTCGTCACCGTTCCGGCCGCCGTGACCGGCCCGGCCGTGGTCGTCTTCGTGATTGCCGTGTCCCCCATCAGCATTTCCCCGCGAACAGCCGGGCCAGGTGGGCATCCATGTCGAGGTAGCCGCCCTCGTGGCCGGGCGGCACGATCGCCGCGGTCTGCTCCAGCCAGGCGGTCAGCTCCGTCGCGCGCACCGAGAGCTCGCAGACGCTGTCGTCGGTGGACAGCTCGATATGTACGCGGCGCGATTCGCCCGGCCGGCGGAAGGACCACACCCGCACATCCCCCTCCCCCGCCTCGTCATGCAGCCCGGCCAGCAGGAGCTCGCGGGCGAACAGCCAGGTGGCGACCGTCTGGCCGCGGCTGAGGAAAGCGACCTCGACCTCGTACGGGCGGTCACTGCGGTAGCTGAACCGGCCGGCCACCGGAACTGCTTCGTCCGGCCCGAGGAGGAGCCGCATCTCAAGGGTGCGCTTGGCTGTCGACACCACGACGATCAACCTTTCCGACGGAGGGGCGAGTCCCGGGGACCCGGTCCGGGGCTGCGCGTCCTGGCAGACGTTGCTGTGGAGGGTGGGGTTGCGGCAGGCGCAAGAGGAGTGACGGACGCCATGGCCGACACCCTCTGGGCAATGTTCAGTTCTTGCGTCCCGGCGCTCGCCTCAGCCTCTCAACCGCCAGGAGATACCGCATGTTGACGGGGCAACTGGTGGGATATGGGGCGAGAAGGAGTAGAGGGGTACTTTGCTGAATAATTCGGTCGACCGGCGAGAGAAGACCTCAAGATCAAGTGGCTTTTGTCCCGTATGCCGGAGAACTCGCCCGGGACGGGAGGGGCGAGCGAGAGAGTGCCGTGAGTGGCAGGGATCACATCGGGTGTGCGCGTGAGCAGGGCGGTCGCGGGTACGGAGCACCCTCCGAGTTCGTGTAAAGTTCTTCAGGTCAGCACGCGCCGCTAGCTCAGTTGGTTAGAGCAGCTGACTCTTAATCAGCGGGTCCGGGGTTCGAGTCCCTGGCGGCGCACGACACACTGAGGCCCCTCGCCGCGCGAGGGGCCTCAGTCGTTTGTCCGGCCATGTGGGGCGGGGCGCAAGATCGCCCGCCACGGTGGAACGTTTGTGCGAGGTGCGCTGACGTCGTACGCCGTATGCCGCACACCACGCACCGGACGCCGCATGCCGCGACGAGCCACTCCCCTGGAGACCGGGACCGCCCCCTAGGGGCCACCCATCGACACCACCGGCCGACATCACGCGTCGCATCCGCCCCCACGCGAAGCCGGACACCGTGCCACCGGACCCGCGGCGCTGTCGAGGGGGTGGCGTGGACGCCGGAGGTACTGGGCCTGACGTTCAGCCAATTCCCCGTACTGGCAAGTCACTTAGGGGGACTCGGCGGTTCATGCCGAATCCGGCGCGGATCTGCCCATCCCCTGTTTTGCGGGTGAATTCCTTCAGATACTGTTCCAAATCGCACGCAGGGCCACAAAGGCGCCTGCCGGCCTCTACCTCCGTGCCGCCTCGAAGCGCAAATCGTGCGGCCCTGCGCGTCCGAATCCGCCGACTCTCCCTATTGCATTGCCAGTTGTCGACGGACTTTTACGAACGAGCGGCGTCGCCTTTACCGGAAGGGTAACTCTGCGCTTACGGAGCATGCTATTCCAGTTATTGAGACACCAACTGTCAACAAGCCGGAAATCAGCTGCCGTTCCAGGTCAAAGCACTGCGCCCGGCGCCATATGGCGTCCGGATATTGCCTCTTCCGGTGTCCGGACCTTGTGTTGCATCTTGCAATCGGCTGGACCGTTCGGCACTCTGACCTGGGAACTCGGTCTAAATGCGGGCGGGGTTCCCAGGATTGGGAAGAAAGGGATACGCCGGTTGGCGTGATGTGAACGCGGGGACCCCGCTGCTTGGCAGGATTACGGGGCGTTCCTCACACCACCGGAACATGGCCGTCACCGTCGCACGGTGCGGACGGCCGAGACCAGTGAGCCCGAGACGGTCGAGGGGACCGGGAAATCGGGCTATCAGCACACGGCACGCAGTCAGTTGCGTGCGGGGGGATGGGCCCATGACGTCGCCACCTGAGGGTGCCCGGCCGCAGCACACGTACGATTCGTCCGCCACCGCGCGCCTGCGGTTGCCACGTCAGCACCGGCAGCGGCGCACCCCGCGCAAGCCGCTGCCGCGCTACGACTACGAGCACTACAGCAGACTCGCCGGGCCGCTCACCCAGCCCGACCCGGACAAGCCGTACAAGGTCCGCTATCGCTCGCTGCTCGCCGACGAGCCGCACCGTATCCGGGCCGCGCTGCTGCTCGGTGCCGCGCCGCTGCTCTCGTTCGGGCTGCTGATCTGGCTGATGCAGCCGAACCACTGGACCGAACGCGACTACCCCGCCTACGAGTTCCTGCCGGTGCTGGACGGCGTCATGCTGGTCGCGATCGGGCTGATCGAGTTCTTCCGGTGCATGAACGTGCTGTCCAACGCGCATGCCACCCTCGTCGCCCGCGACCCCATACCCGTCATACCCGAGAGCGGCACCCGCGTCGCCTTCCTGACCTCCTTCGTGCCGGGCAAGGAACCGCTGGCCATGGTCACGAAGACGCTGGAGGCGGCGGTCAAGATCCGTCACCGCGGGCTGCTGCACATCTGGCTGCTGGACGAGGGCGACGACCCCGAGGTCAAAGAGGTCTGCCAACGTCTGGGCGTGCACCACTTCTCCCGTAAGGGCATCCCGGAGTGGAACCAGCCCAAGGGGCCGCACCGCGCCAAGACCAAGCACGGCAACTACAACGCCTGGCTGGCGGCGCACGGCGACGACTACGACTACTTCGCCTCCGTCGACACCGACCATGTGCCGCTGCCCAACTACCTGGAGCGGATGCTGGGCTTCTTCCGCGACCCGGACGTGGGCTTCGTCATCGGCCCACAGGTGTACGGGAATTACGACACCTTCGTCACCAAGGCCGCCGAGTCGCAGCAGTTCCTCTTCCACGCGCTGATCCAGCGGGCCGGCAACCGCTACGGAGCGCCGATGTTCGTCGGCACCTCCAACGCCGTACGCATCAGCGCGCTCAAGCAGATCGGCGGGCTGTACGACTCGATCACCGAGGACATGGCGACCGGGTTCGAGATCCACCGGCACCGCAATCCGCAGACCGGCAAGAAGTGGCGTTCGGTCTACACCCCGGATGTGCTCGCGGTCGGTGAGGGGCCGACGGCCTGGACGGACTTCTTCACCCAGCAGCTGCGCTGGTCCCGCGGGACGTACGAGACGATCCTCAAGCAGTTCTGGAAGGCGCCGTTCACCCTGCCGTTCGGCCGGCTGGTCAACTACACCATGATGGTGATCTTCTACCCGATGTCGGCGCTGAACTGGATTCTGGCGGCGCTGAGTTGTGCGCTGTTCCTGGGTCTCGGCGCCTCGGGTGTGGAGATCGATCCGACGGTGTGGATGATGCTGTACGGCAATGCCTCGGCGCTCCAGATCGGCCTGTACATCTGGAACCGGCGGCACAATGTCTCCCCCCACGAGCCGGAGGGCTCCGGCGGTGTCGCCGGCATGGTGATGTCCGCGCTGTCCGCGCCGATCTACGCCCGGTCGCTGTTCGATGCGGC
>Ga0207426_1002911_pt1 | contig 10093 bp, 7 predicted proteins | sample AraplaMF_Cvi_mMS_FD_184265 | JGI IMG/M metagenome (GOLD analysis project Ga0207426, IMG submission 184265) | Arabidopsis root microbial communities from the University of North Carolina, USA - plate scrape MF_Cvi_mMS (SPAdes) (version 2) | ecosystem: Host-associated > Plants > Roots > Endosphere ...
CCGCCACACCCGGCTCCTCCGGCCCGACTTCGCTCGACGACGCCACGGAGAAGGCCACCAACGCCGCCGGCTGGGTGCAGGAGAACTGGGGGACGTGGCTCACGTCCGGCCTGCAAATCGTGCTGATCCTGGTGATCGCGGTGGTGCTGCGGCATGTGATTCGCCGCACCATCACCAAGTTCATCGAGCGGATGAACCGCACCGCGGCCGCCGCCCAGGGCACCGCACTGGGCGGACTGCTCGTCAACGCCGAGAGACGCCGGCAACGCTCCGAGGCCATCGGCTCGGTGCTGCGCAGCGTCGCCTCCTTCGTGATCATGGGCACGGCCGCCCTGACGGTGCTCTCCGTCCTGAAGATCAACCTGGCGCCGCTGCTGGCGAGCGCCGGTGTGGCCGGTGTGGCCATCGGTTTCGGCGCCCGCAACCTCGTCACCGACTTCCTCTCCGGCGTCTTCATGATCCTGGAGGACCAGTACGGCGTCGGCGACGAGATCGACGCCGGGGTCGCCACCGGCACCGTCATCGAGGTCGGCCTGCGCGTCACCAAGCTGCGCGGCCCCAACGGCGCCATCTGGTACATCCGCAACGGCGAGGTCAAGCGGATCGGCAACCTCAGCCAGGGCTGGTCCACCGCCGCCGTCGACGTGGTGCTCGCCGCCGACCAGGATCTCCAGCGCGCCCGCGAGACCATCACCACCGCCGGTGAGGAGATGTCGAAGTCCGAGCCCTGGAACGAGCAGCTGTGGGAGCCGGTGCAGGTGCTCGGCCTCAGCGAGGTGCACCTCGACACGGTCACCATCAGCGTCGCGGCCAAGACCATGCCCGGCAAGGCCCTCGGCGTGGAGCGCGAACTGCGCTGGCGCATCAAGCACGCCCTGGACGCGGCCGGCGTCCACCTCGCCCCGCGCCCGCTCCCCGAGGACGAGGAAGCGGAGGCCACCGACCCCTCCGCCGGCATGGCCGCCCCCTCGGCCCTCAACAACCCGCTGTCCCCCCAGTCCCTGGCGACGAACCCGATCGCGTCGCCGTCCAAGTTGGGGAAGTAGGGGGTAGCCGAGGGGCGACCGCCTGAGGGCCTCCGCGAGCGGGGAGGGGCGTACCGACGAGCGTGTCGGTGCGCCCCTTCGTCGTTTGTGGTCCAGGGGGACCGGGCCGTGGCCGCGCCCGGCCCTCGCGTTGCTCCCCCGCTCGACCCATTGACGCTGCGCCGGGCCGCGGCCTACCTTCCTGTCGGATCGATGGGAAGGTTTCTTAACAGAGGCTGGGGGTCGCTCCTCCCGGCCCACCGCCGGTGAACGGGGTGAGGTCATGCCTGGTGGTGAGGTCATGCCTGGTGGGCAGTCCGTACCGGGAATCCCCGGGACGCCGCGGGTGCTGCGGGCCATGAACGACCGGGCCGCGCTCGATCTGCTGGTGTCGCGGGGCCCGTTGACCCGTACCCGGATCGGGCAGCTGACCGGGCTGTCGAAGCCCACCGCCTCCCAGCTGCTGGCCCGGCTGGCGGCCGCGGGGCTGGTGCGGACCACCGGCAACGAGACCGGGCGGCCGGGCCCCAGCGCGCAGCTGTACGAGATCAACCCGGCGGCGGCCCACGTCGCCGCACTGGCCGTCGATCAGCTGGGCGTCACCGCCGCCGTCGCCGACATCACCGGGCAGGTGCTCGGCGAGACACGAGTCGGCGGCGACGCGATCGACGGGCACTCGCCGGACCGCACCGCCCAGTTGGTCGCGCGGGCCGTCGACGAGGCACTGACCGAGGCCGGGCTGGAACGCGCGCGGCTGCACGGGGCGGTCATCGGCACGCCCGGCGCACCGGACCCGCGGACCGGACGGCTGCGCTACGCCCCCCACCTGCCGGACTGGCACGCGCGGGCGCTCAAGGAGGAGTTGGCCGAGGCGCTCGGTATGCCGGTCACACTCGAAAATGATGTGAATCTTGCAGCGGTCGCCGAACAGCACGACGGGGCCGCCCAGGGCTTCGACGACTTCGTACTGGTGTGGGCCGACAAGGGCGTGGGCGCCGCCCTCGTACTGGGCGGGCGGCTGCTGCGCGGCGCCACCGGCGGCGCGGGCGAGATCGGCTATATGCCGCTGCCCGGCGCCCCGCTGGCCCGGGGCGGCGCACGCGAGGCCGCCCGGCCGGACGCGGGCGGCGGCTTCCAGCGGCTCGTCGGCGCACCGGGCGTCATCGAACTGGGCCGGAAGTACGGGTCCCCCGACGTCCGTACGGTCGCTGAAGCACTGGCGCTCGACGCGGTGCGCGCCGAGGTCGCGCGGCGGCTGGCGACCGGACTGGCCGCCGTCGTGGCGGTCGTCGACCCCCAACTCATCGTGCTCTCCGGCGAGGTGGCCCGGGCCGGTGGCGAGGCCCTGCGCACCCTGGTCGAGGAGGAATGCACCGGGCTCGCACTGCCCCGCCCCGCCCTGCGCCTCAGCCACCTGGACGGCAATCCGATCCTCCTCGGCGCCCTGCGGACAGCCCTCGCCGCGGCGCGCGACACGGTGTTCCACACGGGCTGAGGGCCGGTACCGGGCCGGCTGGCCGGGCCGCCATCGCGCTTCGATCGAGGGGCGCGCCGACCCTGAACGCCGGGTGCCCACCGCCGACTGCCGACTGTGTGAGGAGGACCCGCGACACCTCCCCAACTCCCGCCGCTGCCACCGGGAAGGAAGTCCGCCATACCACTCATAGAGGCACGTAGCGACGACGTATGCGGCTTTCCGTGGTGCCCGGCCGGTGCCGCGCCGCATGTTCCGAAGGCCTTCGCCGAAGGCGCCACGCTCACCCGAGTGAAGGGCTGATCCGTATGCCGTCTCCCCAGGAACGCACCCCGCACCCCCGTATCAAGCTCGCCGTGGTCGGCGGCGGCTCCACCTACACCCCCGAACTCATCGACGGTTTCGCGCGGCTGCGTGATCAGCTGCCGCTGGAGGAACTCGTCCTCATCGACCCGGATACGGAGCGGCTGGAGTTGGTGGGCGGACTGGCCCGGCGCATTTTCGCCAAACAGGGGCACCCGGGACGGATCTCCTGGACCGGTGACCTGGACGCCGGTATCGACGGCGCCCACGCCGTCCTGCTGCAACTGCGCATCGGCGGCCAGGCCGCCCGCAACCAGGACGAGACCTGGCCGCTGGAGTGCGGCTGCGTCGGCCAGGAGACCACCGGCGCCGGCGGCCTCGCCAAGGCGCTGCGCACCGTCCCCGTCGTCCTCGACATCGCCGAACGGGTCCGCCGCCGCAACCCCACAGCCTGGATCGTCGACTTCACCAACCCCGTCGGCATCGTCACCCGGGCCCTGCTCACCCACGGCCACCGGGCGGTCGGCCTGTGCAACGTCGCCATCGGCTTCCAGCGCACCTTCGCCACGTTGCTGGGCGCCGCCCCCGACCAGGTCGAGCTGGAGCACATCGGCCTCAACCACCTCACCTGGGAACGGTCCGTACGCGTCGCGGGCAAGGACGTCCTCCCCGAACTGCTGGCCGCGCACGGCGACGCCCTCGCCGCCAAACTACGGATGCCCCGCGCCCTCCTCGACCACCTCGGTGCCGTCCCCTCCTACTATCTGCGCTACTACTACCAACATGACGACGTCGTACGGGAGTCGCGCGGCAAGCCGTCCCGCGCCGCGGAGGTCGCCGCCATCGAACGGGAGCTGCTCACCCTGTACGGCGACCCGGCGCTCGACGAGAAACCGGAGCTGCTGTCCCGGCGCGGCGGCGCCTACTACTCCGAAGCCGCGGTGGCACTGACGGCGTCGCTGCTGCGCGACACCGGCGACACCCAGATCGTCAACACCCGCAACGACGGCACCCTCCCCTTCCTCCCCGACGACGCGGTGATCGAGGCCCCCGCGACCGTGCACGCGACCGGCGCCGCGCCCCTCCCCGCACGCCCCCTGGAACCGCAGTACGCCGGACTGATCTCCCATGTCACCGCCTACGAACAGCTCGCCCTGGAGGCAGCCCTGTTGGGCGCAACCGGCCGCGAAACCGGCCGCACCGAGGGCCGCCGGGCCGTCTACTCCGCCCTCCTCGCCCACCCCCTCATCGGCCAGCTCGACCCCGCGGACCGACTCACCGACGCGCTGATCGCCCACAACCGGGAGCACCTGCCATGGGCCTGACCGACATGGCCCTCGCCATCGACGCAGGCAACAGCAAGACCGATGTGGCCCTGGTCGCCACGGACGGCAGCGTCCTCGCAACAGCCCGTGGCGGCGGCTTCCGCCCGCCGGTGGTGGGCGTCGAGAGGGCGGTCGATGTGCTGGCGCGGCTGGTGGAGTCTGTCTTGGCCGAGGCGGGGGTGGGCGGAGTAGCGGGGGCTGGTGGGGTGGCGGGGGCGGCGGGGCCCGTCGACCACCTCTCGGCCTTTCTCGCCAACGCCGACCTCCCCTTCGAGGAGGCCCAGCTGACGGCCGAGATCACGCGCCGGGGGTGGGCGGGCACAGTGACCGTCCGCAATGACACCTTCGCCCTGCTGCGGGCCGGACTGCCGGACGACGGGGAGCCGGCGGGCGTCGCCGTCGTATGCGGGGCCGGTATCAACTGCGTCGGCGTCGGACACGACGGAGCCACCGCGCGCTTCCCCGCCATCGGGCGGATCTCCGGTGACTGGGGCGGCGGCGCCCACCTCGCCGACGAGGCGCTGTGGTGCGCGGCCCGAGCCGAGGACGGCCGCGGCGCACCGACCGAGCTGGCCCGCGCACTGCCCGCCCACTTCGGCCTGACCACCATGCGGGAACTGATCGAGGCACTCCACCTGCACGAGATCCCCGGCCATCGCCGCCACGAACTCCCCCCGGTCCTCTTCACCGTCGCCACCGCCGGCGACCGAATCGCCCACACCCTCGTGACCCGCCAGGCCGAGGAAGTCGCCCTACTGGCCCGCGTAGCCCTGGAACGCCTCGGCCTCCTCGACGAACCCACCCCCGTCATCCTCGGCGGCGGCATCCTGACCGCCCGCCACCCCCTCCTCCACAACCACCTCACCCAACTCCTCACAGACCACGCCCCCAAGGCCCTCTCCCATGTCGTCACCGCCCCACCCGTACTGGGCGCAGCCCTCGACACCCTGGACCGAGCAGAGGCGACGGCGGGGGCTTATGGGCGGGTCCGGAGGGCTTGGGGGTAGGGGGTGCGGGGTTGGGGGCAGGTGGGTGGAGGCGGCCGTTGGGGCTTGGGCGTTGGGCCCGCTCCCCTTGGGGCCCTCCCCCTCCCCCACCCCTCCCCAGGCCCCCCGCCGTCCCCACCTCACCCCACCCGCACACTGTCCCCCCGCCAGGTCTCCGCGCGCTCCCCGGGGGCAAGCACGAGGTCCCGGCCCAGGGCGTGCCCCCGTACAGGGACGTGGTCCGCCGCAGCAGCAACCTCACCCAACACAGGCACATCCTGGGCCTCGATCAGAGGTGGATCACGATGATCACGCCCGCGCCCACGCCTCCGATCGCGACCGCGCTCCGTAACCACCGTGACGTACTGATCCGTGTCGTTGACGATGAGTGTGGCGGAGCCATCCAGGCGGTGGGCGAGGGGATAGCTGCCGTGGGGGTCGACATATGTGGTGCCGCCGACGGTCAGAAAGCCTCTGGCCGAAGGAGAGTTGTCCGAGGTGGCGCCAGTGCCGACCCTGCCGGCGGCTCGGCCGCCGAGGAGCCTTTTCACGCGTCGCATGCCGCTACCTCCGGATTGTGCCGAGCACGGGTGCACCCGTGCCGACTGCTGGAACGAGAACCAACCTTCGTTACTCAGCGTAGCCAAAGGTGGGTGAGCGGCGCAGCGGCGCGTGGGAGTGAACCGGGGGGCGCGACGAGGTGGTGCGCACGCCGCCGCCAGGCGCGCGCAGCCAAGGGCCGGGGGCAGGCGCCCAGCCGACGGCCCGGGTCAGTCCTCCAGCGGAAGGGCGAGATCCCGTACATGGCCGGCCAGGAGGAGGACGGCCGCGTCCACGGCGGCCTGTGGGTCCTGGGCGCGGATGGCGTCGGCGAGGCGGGAGTGCGGGTCGGCGGGGGCCGCGGTGGCGGTGTCCAGGCAGGCGGCGCGGCGGAGTTCTTCGCGCAGGGCGGCGCTGAGGGAGCGGTAGATGTCGGCGAGGACGGGGTTGTCGCTCGCCTCGGCGACCAGGACGTGGAACTCGGCGTCGGCGGCGGTGAACGCCTCGCTGTCGTGCGCGGCGAGGGCGGCTTTGCGGCGGGCCAGTGCGGCTTCGATGCCGGCGAGTTGGGTGTCCGTACGGTGTTTGGCGGCCTGGCGGGCGGCGACCACGTCGAGGCCCTGGCGGACCTGGGTGACATGGCTGAGTTCGGCGCGTTCGAGGCGGCGGCGGAGGGCGACCGCGCTGTCGTCGTCGGAGATCACGAACGTACCGTCGCCCTGCCGGGGCTCCAGGAGGCCGGCGTGCACCAGCGAGCGGACGGCTTCGCGGACCGAGGCGCGGCTGACGCCGAGGGTTTCGGAGAGGGCGCTTTCGGGCGGGATACGGCTGCCCACCGGCCAGGTGCCGTTCACGATCTGGCCGCGGATCTCGTCGGTCGCGGTCTCCACGAGCGACACCCTGCCCTTGCGGACCGACTGCACGAGATCACTTCCCCTTCAGCGGGACACCCGGGGTCCGGTAACACCTGATGTCTGATGACTCTCCCGCCCACTGTAATGCGGGGCGCGGTGGTGCGGCGGGCCCGTTCGCGGATCGCGATCCGAACAAGATCGGGGCATTGGCGGTGTGGGTGTCGGTGGCTACGGACATACTGCTGCCCGTGCACCAGTCCTTGTCGTGAGCGCTCCCGGGCGCTGTGCGCGGGGGCCGGTCCCGCCGTCAGTGCCCCAGGGGGAGGTTCAGGTTCCGTGTCGACCAGCAGCGTGTCACCGCCCGCCGCGGGGCGCCGGACGGCCTGGGCCGAGGGGCTGGACGAGCTGCGTGCCGCGGCGACGACCGAGCCGGGCCGGCTGCGGGTGATCGGTGCCGTACTGGCGCTGCTGGTGGTGCTGTTCGGTGCGGTCACGGCCTGGCAGGTGGCGGGCCGGGCGGCGGCCGCGGACGATGTCGTGGAGCACAGCCAGCCGCTGACCGCGGACGCGGCGAGTCTCTACCGTTCGCTGGCGGACGCGGACACGACGGCCGCGGCGGGCTTCCTGGCCGGGGGCGAGGAGAGCCGGGCGACGCGTGACCGGTATGCCGCCGATATCCGGACGGCGGCCGCGCTGCTGGTCAAGGCGTCGGCGAACAGCGCGGGTTCGGACGGGGCGGGCGCGCAGATCGCGAAGCTCAACGGCGGGCTGCCGCGCTATACGGGACTGGTGGAGACGGCGCGGGCCAACAACAGGCAGGGGCTGCCGCTGGGCGGCGCGTATCTGCGCTATGCGCATGAGCAGATGCGGACGGAACTCCTCCCGGCGGCACGGGCGTTGTACGACGCGGAGACGGACCGGCTGGCCGGGGACTACGCCACGGCCGAGGCGCGGCCGTGGTGGGCCCTGGCAGCCGGGGTGGTGGCGCTCGGTGCGCTGGGGTGGGCGCAGCGGCGGCACTACCGGCGGACCAACCGGGTGTTCAACCGGGGCCTGTTGGCGGCGACGGCCGCGTCGCTGGTGGTGTTGGGCTGGCTGGTGGCGGGGCATACGGTGGCGCGTGCGGAGCTGACCGGGTCGTATGAGCACGGTGCGCGGTCGTTGCGGGTGCTCAACGAGGCGCGGATCGCCGCGCTGCGGGCGCGGGGGGACGAGAATCTGACGCTGGTGGCGCGGGGCGCGGTGCTGACGGATGGTCGGCAGGATTTCTACGAGGCCGGTTTCCGCGCGGGCATGACAGAGCTGGCGGGTGCGGGGGACCACGGTGCGGCGGCGGCGCGGAGCAGGCTGGGGGCGGCGCTCGAGCTGGCCGACGACGAGGCGGGGCGGCGTCCGGTGCGGGCGGCGCTGACGCAGGTCCGGCAGTGGCAGGGGCGTCACGCGCAGGCGCGGGCGGCGGACGAGGGCGGTGACTACGAGGGGGCGCTGGCCAAGGTGATCGGTGCGGAGGGGTCCACCGGGGAGTCCTTCGACCGGGTGGCCGCCGGGCTGGAGCGGGCGCTGGTCCATGAGCAGACGGAGTTCCGGTCGGCGGCGGACGGGGGGCGGGCGGCGCTGCGCGGGCTGCCGGTGGGTGCCGGGGTGCTGGCGGGGCTCGGGGCGCTGGGCGCGGTGCTGGGCATCGGGCGCAGACTGGCGGAGTACCGGTGAGGGAGCCGGGTGAGGGGGACATGGGGATGCGCGCGCGAGGACTGCTGAATCTGCGTGCCGTCCTGGCGCCGGTCGCGGCGGGGATGTGTGTGATGGCGACGGCCGCGGCGGTGCTGGTGCCGGCGCTGGGCGGGGCTGCGGGGGAGGCCGGTCGCGGCCGTGGTGGTGCGGCGGCCCCGGCGGTGACGCACCGGGCGTACGGGCCGGGGGCAGCGCCGGCGGTCGCGAAGTGCACGGCGCGGAACGCCGCGGAGAGTCTGCGGCCGTCGCCGGAGGACGGTCCGGCGGTGTCGCGGATCAAGGAGAAGGGCCAGCTGGTCGTGGGGGTGGACCAGAACACCTACCGGTGGGGGTACCGCGATCCGGTGACCGGTGAGCTGGCGGGCTTCGACATCGATCTGGCCCGGGCGGTCGCCGAGGACATCCTGGGGCCGCACCCCAAGGTGGTCTTCAAAGCGGTGCCGACCAGCCAGCGGATTCCGGCGCTCCAGAAGCGCACGGTCGACCTGGTGGTGCGGACGATGACGATCAACTGTGCGCGCAAGGAACAGGTGGCCTTCTCCACGGCGTACTTCCAGGGGGGACAGCAGGTGCTGGCCCCGAAGGCGTCGAAGATCGCGGCGTTCGACGATTCGCTGCGGGGCAAGCGGGTGTGCACGGCGGCGGGTTCGACGGGCGAGAGCGAACTGTCGGCGCGGCCGCACGGCGCGAAGGTGCTGACGGTGCCCAATCAGCTGGACTGTCTGGTGCGGCTTCAGCTGGGTGAGGCGGATGCGGTGGTCACGGACAATGCGCTGGCCGCGGCGCAGGCGGCGCAGGATCCGGCGGTGGAGCTGAAGGGCCGGCCGTTCACGGACGAGCCGTACGGCGTGGCGATGAACCGGGGCGACACGGATCTGGTGCGGCGGGTCAACAAGGTCCTGGACGACTACCGGGGCGACGGGGGCACGGACAGCCGCTGGATGCGGGCGTACCGCAAGTGGCTGCAGGCCGATCTGCCGGGCATATCGGGGCCGCCGTCGCCGGAGTACAGCGACTGATCGCCCCAAGGAGCGGTGTGCGCGACCGATCGCCCCATGGAGCGGCCGGATGAGGTCACTATGGAGGTGGAGACGGGAGGAGCAGACCGCAAGCGACTACGGGGTCGCCGCAACCGCCGTGCATCGTACGCGTATTGGAGAGGTGATCGATGGGGGTCCCTGGACCCTTCCCCGGCTCTCCGGGGAGGCCCGATGCCCCGGTGCCGGACCGGGAGGAGGTGGATCGCGCTCTGGAGCGGCTCGGTGCCGAGTACGAGGCGATCGAGACCTCGCTGCTCGCGTTGCAGGATCACGCGGGGCGCCGCCTGCTGGAGGGCGCCGAGCTGTCCGGTACCACCAAGGAACGCTGGGCCGCCGCGGAACGGTCGATCACGGTCCTGTGGTCGCTGTTCGACGCGTACACCGCCGCCCTGGAGTCGGCGCGTGAACTGCGCGAGCGGCGCCGCTGGCCGTCCGCGGAGGATCTGGCGGAGCTGATGGAGCTGCTGCACGGCGAGGGCGTGACGGTGCCGGGTGCGGCCGCGGCGGACGGTGCTCCGGAGGACGGCCCGGCCGACGAGCGGTTCAGCCTGGAGGGGCTCGTCGAGCGGATGAACGGGCTGTACGCGCGGTCGCTGGACGTCATCGTGGCCGCCGACGCGGTCTGGTCGGCGCTGCCGGCCCGTATAGACCTGCTGTCGGCCGAGTTGCAGCGGACGCGTTCGCTGGCGCATTCGGTGGGGGTGCGGCCCGGGGAGCATCCGGCGGGGGACGATCTGGAGCGGATCACGGAGGAGCTGTTGCGGCTGCGGGAGCGGGTGATCGCGGATCCGCTGGCGTTCTGGGTGTCGTCGTCG
>Ga0207426_1002913_pt1 | contig 10090 bp, 10 predicted proteins | sample AraplaMF_Cvi_mMS_FD_184265 | JGI IMG/M metagenome (GOLD analysis project Ga0207426, IMG submission 184265) | Arabidopsis root microbial communities from the University of North Carolina, USA - plate scrape MF_Cvi_mMS (SPAdes) (version 2) | ecosystem: Host-associated > Plants > Roots > Endosphere...
CGACGAGACGATCCGCGCCATCATGGACGCCGGCGCCGGGTACGGCCTCACGCCCTATGGCACCGAAGCGCTTGGCGTGATGCGTATCGAGAAGGGGCACGTCGCCGGCAACGAGCTGAACGGCACCACCACGGCGCACGATCTGGGGCTCGGCCGGATGATGGGCAAGAAGGACTTCATCGGCAAGGTGCTTGCGGGTCGATCCGGACTCGCCGATCCGGACCGTCCGGCCGTGATCGGGTTGAAGCCGGTTGATCGCGGGCAACGCCTGCGCAACGGCGCTCACCTGCTCTCTCCCGGCGCAGCCGTCAAGCTCGATAACGATCAGGGATACGTCACGTCGTCGGCATTCTCGCCGATGCTCGGCCATTGGATTGCGCTGGCCCTGCTGACACGCGGCCGGGAACGCGTGGGACAGATCTTGCGGGTCTTCGACCCCCTGCGAGGTGCCGATTTCGAGGCCGAGGTCTGTTCTCCCGTCTTCTATGATCCGGAAGGAGCGCGGCTGCGTGGCTGATCGTCTCAATCAAGGCTTTGCGGCATCCTCCAACCCGGGCGTCACCGTATCGATACGCGATGATCTCGGCAGCGCGACGATCATGGTTCGGCGCGGCGCGGACGAGCAATTGAAACAGCGCGTCAAGACCGCCTATGGAGTCGATCTCGTTCCCGGTCCGCGCCGCAACGCATCCGGCAGTATCGCCTTTCTCGGCGTCGGGCCTGCGACCTGGCTCGCGACGCAGGACGGTGGCGACAATGCATTTTCCGCCTCGTTGAAGCAGGCTGTCGGCGATGCCGCATCGGTGACCGATCAGACCGACGGCTATGTCATCCATCGCGTCAGCGGACCGCGGATCGGCCAGGCTCTCGCCAAGGGTTTCCCGATTGATCTGCACAATCGTGCATTCGCGCCGGGCGCCGTCGCCGTGACAGCCGTTTCGCACCTCGGCGCCATCATCTGGCGGCTGGATGATTCGGCAGACGGAGCACCGGTCTTCGAGATTGCGGTCTTCCGCAGCCTTGCCGACAGTTTCCGTCGCTGGCTGGAGGACAGCACGGCGGAATTCGGGCTCGCGCGGACCTGATCACCCGCCGGCGATGCATCGAAGCTGCGCGCCGTCCGATGCTGGTATACTGGTCGATCGTCCCCGGGCTATGCTCCGGATCTCATCTAAAGGACCTATCCGATGGCGAGGGCCAAAAGCTCGAAGACAGTCTCTCGCGAGGCGCCTGAATACCGTACCGGCTCCAACGCGCCGCAGGATCCACGCAACCTAGAACGCGCCCTCGGTGCCCAGATCCGAAAGCTGCGCCGGGACGGCGATCTGTCGGTGCTCGACTTGTCAGCCGCATCGTCCATCTCGGCAGGCATGCTGTCGAAGATCGAGAACGGTCAGATTTCTCCGTCGCTGGCGACGCTTCAGTCGATCGCCAAGGCGCTCAACGTCCCGCTCAGCCTGTTGTTTGCGGCCTCCGAAGAGCGACGCGATTGTTCATTCGTGCGCGCGAAGCAGGGCGTCGTGATCGAGCGGCGGGGAACCAAGGTGGGTCATGTCTACCAATTGCTCGGACATGTCATCGGCGGCGACGTCGTCGTCGAGCCCTACATGATCACGCTGAAGGAGGACGCCGAACCCTTCACGGCATTCCAGCACGCCGGCATGGAGTTCATCTACATGCTCACCGGCGAGGTCGACTATCGGCACGGCGACAGCAGCTACCGTCTGCGGCCCGGCGATTCCATCCTGTTCGATTCCGGCGCGCTGCACGGTCCCGAGAGGCTCGTCAAGCTGCCGATGACGTATCTGTCCATCATCGTGTATCCACGCGGGTGATCTTCGCGATCTTGCTCGTCGCTTTTTGATGGACCTGCTCTTGTTCCGGGGAACAGCCCGGGCACCTGGAGAAACCGCGCACGGCTCAAATATGAGGCTGCCGGGTTCCGAGGCATGTCGCAGAGGTCCGGCAGGACATGGCCATCGCCCGGACCTTCTATGGCGCGATGACGCTGCGCACGGCGGTGACCACGCTGATGCTGCTCGCACCCCACGACCGCGCCCAGGCCGCGATCCACCGCGTCCGCGACGATGTGCGTCTGGCGCAGAGCGAGATCGCCGGGCTCGCATCACACTGGGGCATCGAGCCTTCGGGTGATTTGCGATCACCCAGACCAGCGCGGGATCGGCACTGGCCGGGCATCGTGCGCGGCATGGTCCGCGAAGCGCCGTTACCGGCCTTGATGGTGGGCGGGGTGGTGGCGAGACGTTAGCGGCGCCAGCTGCATTGCCGATTATTTCTGTTCGCTTGCCTGCATCTGCTCCGCAAAGGGACGCAGCGACTCGGACATGGCGTCGAGGCGCTTCTGCCACTCCGCGCCGGGCAAGAAGGCGATCACCGGCTCATCTCCAGGCGAACCTGTCAGATATTCCGGATTGCGCAGGCCCTCGGAGATCCCGGCTTCCAATCGCCTAACGATGTCGTCCGGAACGCCCTTCGGCACCGCGAAGCCGCGCTCTGCCGTCGAGACCACCGCAAAGCCCTCCTCCTCGGCGGTGGGAACGTCGGGCAGTGCCGCAAACCGCTTCTCCGACAGGATCGCGACGACGCGAAGCGGCCCCTTGGCGCCGCCATGCAATTCGGGGATCTCGCTCAGGGTGATCATTCCGATGTCGAGATGCGAACCCAGGAGATCGGTCCGCTGTGCGGCCGTTCCCCGGTAGGAGATCTCGTTGGGCTCGACCTTGGCGGCGGCCGCCAGCATGCGGATGGCCAGATGACCGTTGGTGCCGGCACCGTTGTGGCCGAACGACACCGAGCCCGGCTTGTCGCGCAGCGCGGCAACCACATCCCGCAGGGTGTTGAACCGGCTGTCCGCGGGCACCACGACCACGTTGGGATCCTCGACGACGCGCGCGACCAGCCGGATGTCGTTCGTGCTGTATTGGGTCTTGCGGGTCATCGGCAGGAAGTTGTAGCCGGGCACGTTGACGACGCCGATCGCATAGGCATCGGGCGCCGCTCGCGCGATCGACATGAAGGCGATCTCGCCGCCGGCGCCGGGCTTGTTCAGCACGACGAATTTCGCCTTGCCGCCGAGCGTGCGCTCGACGAACGGAAGAAGCTTGCGCGCCATGACATCGGTGCCGCCGCCGGGTGCAAAGCCAACCACGACTTCGATCGGTTTGTCGTCCGGCCACGCGGCCCATGCCGACCCGCAGGCGGCAAAGCCAAAAGCTGCAGCGAGCGCGACGATTGTCTTGTTCATGATTTCCAACCCTGTTTCTTGTTGTTGGCCGGTCGCGGTTTCCGTGCGACCGACTGGGAAGTCATCAAGCCATCGGCCCGACCGGTTGGCAACCGGTTATGCTGGATGCAAGGGCGTGATTCCGCGCGCGAGTTTTCATCGATGACGGCAGGGCGTCCCATGCCGGCTCGTCGCCCACGCCTTCCAGATGACGTCATAGGTCGACGCTCGCGGTTATTTCGTGCTCACCAAGCATGTGGACGTCACGTTCTCCATCTTCGAGCTGGTCGAGGTGAAGCTGCTCGACTTCATGGAAGCCGGGATCATGTTCGGGCTCGACATCGAGATCGATCCCGACGGGACGACGCTGCCTTCGAGTCCAGCAATGGCGTGCACGGCCGCTTCAAAGCAAAGCGGGTCATGGTCTCGCTCGAGCTCGGCCGGCTGCATCGCCCGGGAGGTGACTAGCCATGCCGCCGGAACACGCGGCCCTGCCCAGCCAAATCGGCCGTGGACCCGATCTCAAAATCGTTGCAAAAGGTCGTTCCGAGGCGCCGGCGGCCGGTCCGCCAAGCCTCTGGAAAACGTAAACTATTGGAAGAATGGTCGGAGTGGCAGGATTCGAACCTGCGACCCCTGCGTCCCGAACGCAGTGCTCTACCGGGCTGAGCCACACTCCGACAAGAGGCCGGCTTATAGCGTCGGGTTTGGCGCACCGCAAGCGGCCGAGCTGAGGAATTTTATCCCTGTGAAAACGGGTCTTGAAACGCTGATTTTACCGGCAGGCCACGCCGGCGCCGAGGCTGCGGCCCGGTGGCTGGCCACCGGCGGGCTGGTCGCGTTTCCGACCGAGACCGTCTACGGGCTGGGGGCGGATGCGGCCAATGCCGCCGCGATCGCCCATCTCTACGCCGCCAAGGGGCGGCCGGCCTTCAATCCTTTGATCGCCCATGTCCCCGATATCGCGGCCGCGCGCCGGATCGGCCGGTTCGACGCCCGCGCGTTGAAGCTCGCAGAAGCGTTCTGGCCGGGGCCGCTGACGCTAGTGGTACCCAAGACGGACAACTGCCCGGTGGCTGATCTCGCCACCGCCGGCCTCGACACGGTCGCAATTCGCATCCCCGCCCACGAGGTGGCGCAGGCGATCCTCCGCGCCTTTGGCGGGGCCGTGGTGGCGCCGTCCGCCAACATTTCCGGCCACGTCTCGCCGACGCAGGCCGCCCATGTCGAGAGCGACTTGTCGGGCCGGATCGACCTGATCGTGGACGGGGGGCCGGTTACGGTCGGCGTCGAATCGACCATTGTCGGCTGCTTCGAGGCGCCAATGCTGCTCCGGCCCGGCGGGCTGTCGCGCGAGCGGATCGAGGCGGTGCTGGGTGCGCCGCTGGCGCGGCCGCCGGTGGAGCCCGGGGGCGACGACAGCCAGCCGCTGGCGCCGGGCATGCTGGCCTCGCATTACGCGCCGCGCGCCCAGGTGCGACTCGGCGCGCAGGACGTCGCGCCTGATGAAGCGCTACTGGCGTTCGGACCAGCTCGCCTTCCCGGCGCCGATGCCGCCGTCGCCGTGATGAATTTGTCGCCGACCGCTGATCTCGATGAAGCCGCCGCCAATTTGTTCGGCTATCTTCGCAGCCTGGACGCGAGAGGGCCACGCACGATCGCCGTGATGCCTATCCCCGACGACGGACTTGGCGAAGCGATCAACGACCGGCTGCGCCGGGCTGCGGTCATGCGATAGCGCATGATCCGGACCCGAAGGGCCGCGTTAGCGCAAAGTGTTTAGCGGTTTCCGACAGGATCATGCGCAAAGAGTAAGAAGCTTGAGAAGAGACACGACAATGAACATCAATCAATCCGCCACGCCTCCGCTTGCGCCCGAGCTGATCGCCCAATTCCGTGAGATCGTGGGCGAGCGCCACGCGATCACCGATGCGAACGACATCCAGCCTTACGTCACCGAGGAGCGCAATCTGTTCCACGGCCGCTCGGCCTTGGTGCTGCGCCCGGGCTCGACCGCCGAGGTCTCCGCGATCTGCAAGCTCGCCTCCGCGCACAAGATCGCGCTGGTGCCGCAGGGCGGCAACACGGGACTGGTCGGCGGCCAGACCCCGCACAATGGCGAGGTCGTGGTGTCGCTGCGACGGCTCGACAAGATCCGCGAGGTCGACACCGCGTCCAACACCATGACGGTCGAAGCCGGCGTCGTGCTGCAGATCGCGCAAGCGAAGGCGGCGGAGGTCGACCGGCTGTTTCCGCTTTCGCTGGGCGCCGAAGGCAGCTGCACCATCGGCGGCAATCTCTCCACCAATGCCGGCGGCACCGCCGCGCTCGCCTATGGCGTCGCGCGCGAGATGGCGCTGGGGCTGGAAGTGGTGCTCGCCGACGGCCGCGTGCTCAACACGCTCTCGAAGCTGAAGAAGGACAACACCGGATACAATCTGCACAATCTCTTCATCGGCGCCGAAGGCACGCTCGGCATCATCACGGCAGCGACCCTGAAACTGTTTCCGAAGCCCCGGGCGATCGAGACGGCCTATGTCGGGCTGAAATCGCCGGAGGCGGCGCTCAAGCTGCTGGCGATCGCACAGAGCGAGGCCGCCAATACGCTGACGAGCTTCGAGCTGCTGTCGGAGATGGCGGTCGATTTCTCGGTGCGCCACGCCATCGACGTGCGCGATCCGCTCGCGGAGAAGCACCCCTGGTACGTGCTGATGGAATTGTCCTCCCCCGGCGACGACGCCCGCACGCCGCTGGAGACGATTTTGGCCCGCGCCATGGAGGCGGAGATCGTGGACGATGCGGTGATCGCGGCCAACCTCACCCAGCGCAACGGCTTCTGGAAATTGCGCGAGGAGATGTCGTGGGCGCAGAAGCCCGAGGGCGGCTCGATCAAGCACGACATCTCGGTGCCGATCGCCGCGGTGCCCGCGTTCATCGACGAAGCCAATGCCGCGGTGGTGAAGCTGATCCCGGGCGCGCGGCCGGTGCCGTTCGGCCATCTCGGCGACGGCAATCTGCATTACAATGTCAGCCAGCCGATCGGCGCCGACACCGCCGGTTACCTGGCGCGCTGGCACGACGTGAACGCGGTGGTGTTCGAGATCGTGCTGCGCATGGGCGGCTCGATCTCCGCCGAGCACGGCATCGGCGTGCTCAAGCGCGACGAACTACCCGATGTCAAGGACAAGACCGCAATCGAGCTGATGCGCGCGATCAAGGCGATGCTCGATCCGCACGGCATCATGAATCCGGGCAAGGTGCTGTGAGTGCTCTTGCGATCGACGCCATCGGGGATGCCGATGTCGAGACCGTCGTCGCGCTGTGGCAGCGCTGCGGACTGACGCGTCCGTGGAACGATCCCCATGCCGACATCGCGCTGGCGCGGCGGCGCGACAATTCCACCGTGCTGATCGGCCGCGACGCCGGCGCCATCGTGGCGACCGTCATGGTCGGCCATGACGGCCACCGCGGCTGGGTCTATTACGTCGCGGTCGACCCCGACGGCCGCAAGCGCGGCCATGGCCGCGTCATGATGGCCGCGGCCGAGGACTGGCTGCGCGCCGCCGGAATTTCGAAGCTGCAGCTCCTGGTCCGCCGCGAGAATGCGCAGGCCAATGCGTTCTACCAGTCGCTGGGGTTCGAGGAATCCACCTCGGTGATGTTCCAGAAGTGGCTCGATGGGCGGGCGCATTAGCTGAAAGACAGTCATGACCATTTCCGACCGCGTCCGCATCAAGGACGTCCGCGTGCTCTCGAACGGCTGGACTACGCTGAAGACCACCACGTTCGAGTATCGCCGCGCCAGCGGCGAATGGCAGACGCAGCACCGCGAGACCTATGAGCGCGACAACGCCGCGGCCGTGCTGCCGTATAATCGCGCCGGGCGGAGCGTGATCCTGGTGCGCCAGTTCCGCCTGCCCGCCTTCATTCGCGGCTACGACGATCTGCTGATCGAAGCGGCCGCCGGCGTGCTCGACGACGCGGAGCCCGAGGTGCGGATCCGCGCCGAGGCCGAGGAAGAGACCGGCTATCGCCTGCATCACGTGGAGAAAGTGTTCGAGGCCTTCATGAGCCCGGGCGCCATCACCGAGAAACTGCATTTCTTCGTCGCCGAATACGAGCCTTCGATGCGCGTCAGCGACGGCGGCGGCCTCGCGCACGAGGGCGAGGACATCGAGGTGCTGGAGCTCTCGATCGACGAGGCGCTGGCGATGATCGCCGACGGCCGCATCATCGACGCCAAGGCGATCATGCTGCTGCAATATGTGGCCCTGCACGTGTTCAGGTGATCACGGGCGTGCTGACTTCTTCCCTTCTCCCCTTGTGGGAGGTGGCGCGAAGCGCCGGATGAGGGGTCTCCGTCCGCAAATTCCAGTGAGAGTTGGACTCGCGGAGAGAGACCCCTCACCCGTCTCGCCGCTTCGCGGCGAGCCACCCTCTCCCACAAGGGGAGAGGTGAAGAAGGCGCTCCCACGAGATCGCAATTCTGGCCTGCGCTGCCCTGCCCCCCGTTGAGCTCACCGCCGACTATCTCTAGTCTAACGCCAACCAAGAACCAGGAGACGCGCCCCATGTCCGCTTCGCGCGACGACGAATTCGGCTTTGCGCCCGACACCGATTCCCCGGTCCCCTACATGCAGCGCACCCGCGATTATTACGCGGCGATCGGCTACACCACGGCGTATCGCTGGGCCCATTACACCGAGGCGCCGTTCCAGCCGCTGAAGAAGCCGCTGGCAAAGTCGCGCGTGACCATCATCACGACCGCCGCGCCGTACGATCCGGACAAGGGCGACCAGGGGCCGGGCGCGGCGTATAATGGCGGCGCGAAGTTCTATCAGGTCTACGACGGCGACACCTCGAAAGAGCACGATTTGCGCATCTCGCATATCGGCTACGACCGCAAGCACACCTCGGCCACCGACAACGGCACCTGGTTTCCGCTGCCGCAGCTGCTGAAGGCGTCCGCCGCCGCGCGCATCGGCGAAGTCGCGCCACGCTTCTTCGGCGCGCCGACCAATCGCAGCCATCGCGTCACGCTGGACACCGACGCGCCGGACATTCTCGCGCGCTGCCTTGCGGACAAGGTCGACGTCGCGGTGCTGGTGCCGAACTGTCCGGTCTGCCACCAGACCACCGCGCTGGTGGCGCGGCATCTCGAGCGGAACGGCATCCCCACCGTGATCATGGGCTGCGCCAAGGACATCATCGAGCACGCCGCCGTTCCGCGCTTCCTGTTTTCGGACTTCCCGCTCGGCAATTCCGCCGGCAAGCCGCACGACATCGCCTCGCAGGCGCAGACGCTCGAGCTGGCGCTCAAGCTGCTGGAGAGCGCGAGCGGCCCGCAGACCACGATGCAGTCGCCGCTGCGCTGGAGCGAGGACGCCTCCTGGAAGCTCGACTACAACAACGTCGCGCAGCTTTCGCCAGAAGAGCTGGCACGCCGCCGCGCCGAATTCGACAAGCAGAAGGAGATCGCGCGCGGCAACCGCGCCGCCTGACGTCCTCCGACAACGACAATAAAATGGGGAGAGCGACGTGACGCGACCGTTCGAGGGCGTGAAGATCCTGGACTTCACCCAGGTGCTGGCCGGCCCCTATGCGAGCTATCAGCTCGCGCTGCTGGGGGCCGATGTCGTCAAGGTCGAGCGGCGCGAGGGCGAGGACATGCGCCGCACGCCGCTGAGCCGCGAATGGGCCGATCGCGGCCTCGCGCCGGCGTTCCAGGCCGTCAACGGCAACAAGCGCAGCCTGACGCTCGATCTGCAGAAGCCGGAGGCGATCGCGATCGTGAAGAAGTTGGCCGCGACCGTCGACGTCGTCATGGAGAATTTCCGCCCGGGCGTGATGGACAAGCTCGGCATCGGCTATGAAGCACTATCCTCAATCAATCCAAAACTGATCTATTGCGCGGTCTCGGGCTTCGGCCAGACCGGCCCGGATCGCCTGCGCCCCGGCTATGACGGCAAGATGCAGGCGCTGTCGGGCATCATGGCGATCACGGGGCATCCCGAGACGGGACCAACGCGTGCGGGCTTCGCGGTCTGCGACGTGCTGTCGGGCGCCACCGCCGCGTTCGGCGTGTCGAGCGCGCTGTATCAGCGCGACCGCACCGGCAAGGGCCAGTTCGTCGACGTCTCCATGCTGGAGGCGACGATGGCGTTTCTGTCGGGGCAGATTGCGGACTGGTCGGTCGCCGGCCATCGCCAGCAGCTCTCGGGCAACCAGGCCGTGAGCCGCAGGACCACGGCGAATTTGTTCAAATGCGGCGACGGCCACATCCTGCTCGCCGTCAACAACGAGAAGCAGTACCGCGCGCTGATGAGCGCGCTCGGCCGCGAGGACACGCTCGCCGACCCGCGCTTTGCCGACTGGTTTTCGCGCAACGAGAACGAGCCGGCGCTGCGTGCCATCATCGAGGAAGCGCTGGCGGCCAGAACGGCGCGCGAATGGGAGACGATTCTGGAAGACGCCGGCGCGCCCTGCGCCAGCATCTGGAAGGTCGAAGAGGTGATCGACCATCCGCAGATCAAGGCTCGCGAAGCCATCCAGCAACTGGACACCCAATACGGCCGCCTGCGCTTTGCCGGCAGCGGCTTCAAGCTCGCCCATGGCGGCGGCCGGCTGGACCGGATGGCGCCGGAATTGGGCGCGGATACCGACGCGGTGCTGGACGAGCTGGGGTTTGACGCCGCAGAGATCGCGCGGCTGAGGGCAGCGGAGATCGTTTAAGCTCGTGGGCAAAACGGAGCGTGCCCTTTGAGGAGAGAGATCGTGGGCACGGCGCGTTGCGCCTTTGCCCACCCCACGGCACTGCAGCTAGAACAACGAGCCCTGGCCGTCATC
>Ga0207426_1002914_pt1 | contig 10088 bp, 13 predicted proteins | sample AraplaMF_Cvi_mMS_FD_184265 | JGI IMG/M metagenome (GOLD analysis project Ga0207426, IMG submission 184265) | Arabidopsis root microbial communities from the University of North Carolina, USA - plate scrape MF_Cvi_mMS (SPAdes) (version 2) | ecosystem: Host-associated > Plants > Roots > Endosphere...
CACCCCACCCTCGCTCCTAGCGTGGTGCCCATGACCACGCCAGTGTGCACCAGCGCTTCGACCGCCGCTGTGTTCCCGACGTTCTCGTCCTATGTACGGGCCCGGGGGCCGGTCCTGCTGCGCGCCGCGCGGTCGATGTCTCCCAACCCGAACGACGCCGAGGACCTCCTCCAGACGGCGCTGACCAAGACCTATGTGGCCTGGGACCGGATCGAGGACCACCGCGCCCTGGACGGCTACGTCCGCCGCGCGCTGATCAACACCCGTACCTCCCAGTGGCGCAAGCGCAAGGTCGAGGAATTCGCCGTCGACGAGATCCCGGAGCCGGATCCGCTGCCGGCCCCCGACCCGGCCGAACTCCAGGGCCTGCGCGACGCGATGTGGCGCGCCGTGATGCGACTGCCCGCCCGTCAGCGGGCCATGGTCGTCCTCAGGTATTACGAGGACCTCAGCGAGGCCCAGACCGCCGAGGTCATGGAGGTCTCGATCGGCACGGTCAAGAGCGCCGTCTCCCGCGCCCTCGCCAAACTCCGGGAAGACCCTGAGCTGGCGATGCTGTCGGCCTGATCCGGACTCGCAGCACCCGATCGGGCGCCCGGCGCATGCACCGTTTGCGCCCTTCCACCGCCTCTCAGGCCGCCTCTACGCTCTTCCTGTCCTGACTCCCAGGGATGGAGGACGAAGTGGGTAAGCATCGCAGCCCGATCGGAGACGACGGACAGCAGCCGGGCCGGCCGATCCCACCGGCCCCGGAGCCAACTCCGCCGCCGAAGCCCGAGCAGGCCCGTTGACCTCGTATCCGGTCCTTGACGAAGCCCTCGGCGCTCTGCTGGACCAGATCGCCGGGCAGCTCGGCGTCCCCGTACCCGCTCACCTGCGAGCCGCCCTGCGTGCCGTACCCCGCCACCTCTTCCTGCCGCCCACCCTCTGGTTGCGCGACGGGAACGGCGGCCACGAGCCATGTGACCGGGAGAGTGCCCCCGACCAATGGTGGCGCGCGGCATACAGTGACGTCCCTCTGGTCACCCGGTTCACGGAGAGCCCCGACGGCGACCGCGTCCCGTCCTCTTCCGCGTCCATGCCCAGCGTGGTCGTACGGATGCTGAGGGCGCTCAACGCGCAGGCCGGACACTCGGTGCTGGAGATCGGTACCGGCACCGGCTTCAACGCGGCCTTGCTCTCCTTCCTCTGCGGGGCGGAGCACGTGACCACGCTCGATGTCGACCCCGAGCTGACCCGCCGCGCACGGCAGGCGCTGAAGGCCAGTGGGCAGCAGCCGGACGTGGTCTGCGCGGATGGCGCGAGCGGCTGGCTGCCGAACGCTCCCTACGACCGGATCATCGCCACCTGCGCGGTCCGGACCGTGCCGCTCCCCTGGCTGGAGCAGACCGTGACCGGCGGTCTCCTCGTCATTCCGTGGGACACCCCCTGGTGCAACTTCGGCACGCTCGTCGCCACCAAGCAGGCAAACGGAACCGCCGAGGGGACGCTCGCTCCCTACGGGTCGTTCATGCTCATGCGTGCCCAGCAGGTCGAGGCGGAACTACGCGGGGCCATTCCGCACGAGGGCCAGGAGGAGCCCGAGCGGTCCATGACGGAAGTGTCCCCTTGGTCGGTCGCCGGGAACGACCTCGATGCGCAGACGTACATCGGCCTCCGCGTGCCGGGAGCCTGGCACGTCTGGGAGACCGAGGTGGACGAGGTCCATACGCGGCTCCGGCTGGCCGACGGCCGGACATCCAGCTGGGCCTGTGTGGACTACGACGGACAGCAGACAGCGACGTTTTCGGTGTCCCAGTACGGTGCCAGGAAGCTGTGGGACGAGGTGACGGGGGCCTACGAGGAGTACGTGGCCGCCGGCCGTCCCGGCGTGCGCCGGCACCGGCTGCGCCTCATCCCTGACGGTCGGAGCACGCGCCTTGAGGTGAGCGTCCCGGCCTGAGCGTCCGGCCCGCGTAGCGCGCCGGTGTCGTGCCCACGTGGCGGGTGAAGTGCCGGTGCAGATGGGCCTGGTCGTGGAAGCCGACGGCTGCCGCGACCTCGGCCGGGCGGCGGCCGTCGAGCAGGAGTCCCCGGGCCCGCTCGATGCGCTTGCCGGTCAGGTAGGTGTGCGGCGGCAGGCCGTAGGTCTGCTTGAAGCAGCGGATCAGGTGGGTGGGGTGGGCGTGCAGGAGGGCTGCGGCCTCCTCCAGCGGCACACCGCTCACCAGCCGGGCGTCCAGCAGCTCGCGCAAAGCGGTGGCCAGCCGGTTCGCCTCCCGGCCCGGCGTACGCGGTGGCCGCAGCGCGTCCAGGTGCCCGTGCAGCCGTTCCCGTATGAAGGCAAGCCGGGACTCCGCCTCGAACCCGTCGCCCGGGTGCCCGAGCGCCTTGTGCAGCTGGTGGATGCGGTGGCGCAGCAGATCGTCGCCGAAGACCGGACCGTCCACCGCCCGGCCGGTCAGTTCCTCCGGGAGCACGGTCGTGTCGAGGTAGAGCACGCGCTTGCGGAAGCCGTTCGCGGTGACCGTTCTGCCATCGTGGGAGACACCGGGCGGCAGCAGGACGACGGTGCCGCTGCCGGTCGCGTCATGACGGTGGCGGTCCAGGGCGAAGTCGACCGCTCCGTCGTTGAGGATCATCAGGGCCCACGTGTCATGGGTGTGGGACGGATACGCGTGCTCGGTGAAGTGCGCGTGGAAGACCTCGGCGATTCCTGGCACGGACGGGCGCCAGGCGTTGACCGTCGTACGGGGCAGGCCGTCACTCATGCCAGGAACGTACAAGACCGCCGGATACCGGGCACGGCAGTCTCAAGGCATGACCACTCAGCCCGCGCCCGTGAATCTCGTCGACAAGTTCGCGCAGTTCAGCGACCTGTGGTCGCAGAAGAAGATCGCTCAACTCAACGACTACGAGGTCAAACTCGCCAAGATGAAGGGCGAGTTCATCTGGCACACCCACGACGACACCGACGAACTGTTCCTGGTGGTCAGCGGCCGGCTCACCCTCCAGCTCCGGGACGGTGATGTGGTGCTCGGCCCCGGCGAGCTGTACGTGGTCCCGCGGGGCGTCGAGCACTGCCCGGTGGCCGAGGAAGAGGCCGAGGTCCTGTTGCTCGAACCGGTCGGTACGTCCAATACGGGCGACGCGGGAGGCCCGAGGACCAAGGCCCCTGAGCCTCTCGCCTGACTCAGCCCTTAGTGGCGGCGTACGCGACGAAGTCCGCCCAGGCGGCGGGCTGGAGGTGCAGCTGCGGCCCGTCGGGGTTCTTGGAGTCGCGGATGTGGATGGTGTCTGGGCAGGCCGCGACTTCGAGGCAGTCGTGCCCGTTACTGCTGTCGCTATAGCTGCTCTTGAACCACTCCAGCTCGGAAGAACTCCCGGCCGAGGGGTTGCAGTTCATGTCTCTCCCAGCAGTTTCTCGATGAAGGCCAGGGACTCCCGTGGGGTGAGAGCCTGGGCCCGGATGATGCCATAGCGCAGCTCAAGGATCCGGATCTCTTTCGGATCGGAAATCGGGCGGCTGGTGACCTGGCCTTCGTCATGGCCTACCGCTGAACCGTCCCCGAACTTCAAGACCTGGATCCGACCGCCCATCCCGGCGTGGTCATCGCAGTCCGTCGGCATCACCTGGACTTCGACGTTCCGCAACTGCCCGACTTCCAACAGACGTTCGAGCTGTCGACGCAGAACCATTCTGCCTCCGATGGGGCGGGAGAGCGTCACCTCTTCCTGGACGAAAGTGAGCGTGGGCGCCGGAGAGCGCTCAAAGATCGATCGCCGTGCCATGCGTGCGGCCACCATGCGCTCCACCTCGTCCTGTGAGTACGCAGGACGCCACGTCTGGATCAGAGCGCGCGAGTACTCCTCCGTCTGCAACAGCCCAGCGACGTTGTGGTTGCCGTACGTGCCGATCTCGACTGCCTTGGCCTCCAGCTTGGCAAGGTCCCGAACCTTCTTGGGGTACCGGGCCTGCTCAAGATCCTTCTTCATCGCGGAGATCTTCCCTCCGGCGCCCAGCACTTCATCGGCCTTGTCGAGGAACTCGGGCCGAGGGATACGCACACCGCGCTCGACCTTGTAGATCAGGTTCTCGCCGTAGCCGATTAACGCCCCGAACTCGGCTGGACGCAGTCCGGCCGCCTCCCGCCACAGTTTGAGCTGGCGCCCTACCGCCTCAATTACGGCCTGCGCTTCATCCTCCGGATCGAGGTCCCAACTAGCCTCGTCCGCGCCGTCAACACTCATCCGCTCCGCCTCCTGGACAGCGGGGGACGCCCCTGGACAGCCCACGGGACAGTCACCGTACGTACCGGACTCATCACTTCTCAGCGTAAGCACGCGCGACCACGCTGAGTGACATGAATCAGGAAATCGTCGAGCGCAAGCTCCACTTCCACGTTCAGCTGTCCGCCACCCGTCGGGGCGCCCGTCTGGCGCGGCTGCTCGGGACCGAGCAACTACGGTCCTGGGGTATGCCGTTCGAGGTTCCGGCTCAGGTTCTTGCCGAGCTTGCCGCGAACGCCGCGTCCCACGGGCGGGTGCCGGGGCGGGACTTCCGGGTCGTGATGTTGTCTGACGTGGACACGCTCCGTGTCGAGGTGACGGATGCGCGGGGTGACCGGCTTCCGGCCCAGCAAGCCCTGGGGCTACGGGAATCCGGGCACGGCCTGATCCTTGTCGACGCGCTCGCCGACCGCTGGGGCACCTGTCGGGGGCCGTTCCCCTGCAAAACGGTGTGGGCGGAGTTCGATCTGCCGATGTGGGGCCGATGAGGCGGCGGAGGTCGGCCGCCCGTCAACCGGAGGCCGGAAACCCGGGCGCCGGTCCACCGCGTGCCGAGGTTTCGGCCCGTAAAAGACCCCATAACCCCAGGCAGAGAAACCGACCCCACCCAGCCCAACCTGCCCTGGTGCACCGCGCCGTCACTCACTTGGGTGATCCATGACCGGAGGACTGGCTTCCGCAGCCGCCGTGCATGCACTCTCGGCAACAACAACCCCAAAACACCGCACACATGCGACGGCCCCCGGCCGGGACTGGCATCCCGATCGAGGGCCTGACCAACGAGGAAGAAGAGCCTTCCCGATGGCTGAAGAGAAGCCTAATGCGCCTGCGCGCGCTCAGTACGCGATTCGCCGATCACCGTCGCCGCACCCGTCCGGCGTCCACCAGGTCACCGAGTTCCAGGACCCCGGCTACACGATCGTCGGCAACCACCTCACCCAGCACCGTTCGCTGTCGGGCCTGGCGATCGGGCTCGCCGCGTACATCCAGTCGCTGCCCGAGGGCGCACCGGTCGACATCCGTACGCTGGCCAGGCGCTTCCCCGAGGGGCGGGGCCGGATCGCCGCCGCCTTACGGGAGTTGGAGGCGTACGGGTACCTCGAACGGGTCCGTCAGCGCACCGACGACGGGCGGATGGTCACGCTCACGATCTCGTACAACAACCCGGCAGCCACCCGCGCCCGCCGCGCCCGCGAGTCCGCTGAGGAAGCCAAACGCCGCACCGCCGTCGAACCGCCCCACCGTTCGCCGGACCCGGCCCCCGTCAAGCAACCGCCGCAGCCTCCCTCCACAGCGGAGCCTTCTTCGGCACCGCAGCCGCCACCGCCCGAGCCCCGCACCCGCGCACACCACACCCCGGCCGCCGCCCTCCTCGCGAACCTCCGGCAGCACGATCCCCGCCTGCTGCTCTCCGTACGGGACACCCACCGGCTCACCCCGGCCGTCGCCGTCTGGCTGGAACGCGGGGCCTCCCCGGAGGCCGTACGCCACGCCCTGACCACCGGCCTGCCACCCACCCTCCGCCACCCGGTGGCCCTGCTCGCCCACCGCCTCACGGAGCTGCTCCCGCCGCCCCCACCGCCCACAGCGCGGGCCGCCCCCGTCCGCCCGGCCCCGCTCCAGACCTGCGACGGCTGCGAACGGGCGTTCCGCGCCCCCGTCCCGGGCCGCTGCCGTGACTGCCGCGACTGCCGCGATCCGGCAGAGGAGCGGGGCGCCGCTTAGCAAGAAGCCGAGGACTCCGGCCGGCACGTCGGCAGAAATGCCGACAGAGATCGACAGAGGCAAGGAGCGAGCGCCATGAGCATGGCCCCCGGCGACGCGTGACGGGACGCCCTTCTGTACCAGGCCATGCGGGAGTTCGTTCAGTCCATGGACGATGGAAAGTCAGGCGGAGGGCATCACGCGCCATCCTGACGTGATGGTGATCGCCGAGGCGGACATGGAGGTCGAGGGGTCCTTCGACCCCCGCGCACTCATCGCCGCCATCGAAGTGGTCTCCCGCTCCAACCCGGACAACGACTGGGTGAGCAAGATGCGCGACTATCCGCTGCTGGGCGTTCCTGTGTACGTGATCTTTGACCCGCGTAGCGGCTCGGGCGCGGTGCTCACCGACATCCATCCGACGCCGAGCGGCCCCCGTCATGCGACCCGTAAGGAGTTCGTCTACGGCGAGGACGTGACCATCGGGGAGTGGACCATCACGACGCAGGATCTGCCGCGTTACCCGTAGCGGGCCACCCCTAGCCACGCTGAGCAGCCCCACAGCAGCGGTCTGGGCCTCAGGGGCGGCGCTGCCGGGCCTTCGGGGTGCTCTTCGTCCGGCTCTCGTTCCTGGTGGCGGTGAACTGGGCGCTGGCCGGTGCCGGATGGGGCAGTGGGCGGGCCGCTTGGGGGCGCAGTCCGTCGAAGATCACGTTCAGGTAGCGCCGCCGTAGAGCGGGGGCGGCATCGCCCGTGGGGGCGGCGGCCTCGTAGGCGGCGCGGGACAGCAGCAGGATGTCCTCGCCCGTGATGTCGTCCCGCACGCTGCCCTGACGCCGTGCCCGGTCGGTGAGCGCCTCCGCGGTCTCGAAGAGGCGGGCGCCGGCGGCGCGGACCTCGGGGTCGCTGTGGGCGATGCCGGTCCCGGCCTCGCAGAAGCACCGGTCGCGAGCCTGCATCTCGATACCGGTGGTCATGAACTCCAGCAGGGCGGACTCCGGGTCGGCGGCGTCCAGCAACGCCGCGCCGGCGGCCGTGAATTCGGCGAGCCGGTCGCGGAGGATCGCGGCGATCAGATGGTCTTTGGTGGCGAAGTGGCGGAAGACCGTGCCCTTGCCGACCCCGGCCCGTGCCGCGATCTGCGCGATCGACGCGTCCATGCCCTGCTCGGCGAACGTCGCCGCGGCGGCGTCCAGCAGGGCACGCCGGTTGTGGGCGGCGTCGGCCCGCAGGCGGTCCGGCGGTGTGCTCGTCATCTGCTCCCGCTCCCTCCCTGCGTCTTCACTTCCTGTTCCCCTTCCCGACCCTACCGCAAGCGGACCGGGCGGTCACATTTCGTGCTACGGTCCTTCGTAACCTGACCAGCTGGTCCGTTTAGGGCTCTGGTTGCACTCGGCGTGTCCCCTATGTGGCGAGGACATCGATGAACGAGACGATGAGGGCGGTTGTCGCCCGGAATTGCGACTCCCCGGCGGTGTCGGCCGCCGAGGACCCGTCGATTTCGCACCCTGCGGGCCTTTCTTTCACTGCCGCAGCGAATCCCTGCATTGTCGAAATTCCGCCCCACGTTTAACTGCGGGGAACTGACGCGCCATCCGGCACGCATTCCAAGCTCCGGGCGATATGCCAGTCAAGAGAAGGAGAAAACATGACTCTCCCGCTGCTCCACAAACGAACGCATCCGACACCTCGGCTGGTCGCCACCATGCTGGCGACCTGTCTCGTCGCGCTGGGCATCACGGTGTCCCCGCTCGCCACCGGCGCCGCACACGCATCCGACTGCTCCTACAGTTTCTCGGAATGCATAACGATCAGCCCGAAAAACGACACGACCAAAGTGCTCAACGTGGCGGGAAGCGGCACCAGTAACAGAGATCGGATCCTCGCGTACGCACCTCAAGGCGGAAGTGACGGACCTGCACCGAATGAGCAGTGGCACTTCGCGGCCAATGACGACGGCACCTTCGAGATCGTCAACAACAACAGCGGTAAGTGCATTGACATCAGCACCACCGACCAAATGGGTGCCCCTGCGGCCTATCAGTGGGATTGCGCGAACAGCGACGGGCAGAAGTTCTATGCGGAACCCGTAGGCGACTCCTCGTCCGACGAATACAGGCTGCGGCAGGCGTCGAGCGACGACTGCTTGATCAGCGACCTCAACTCGGGGGGGACTTTTTTCGGCGACTGCACCAGTGATGACGACCGAGTCTGGAGTGTCACGACCACGGAGATCGACGGTCTCCGCGCGCTCGCTGCCACACACGCGATAGCACTCTGCGGCGACGACCCGACCAGCTGTGATCTCGACGAGGAGGGAGCCACTTACGGCAAGGGCAACCCCGTCTGTGTGCTCGATTACCACAACACAGACGACACGCAGGCGCCGTCGCAGAGCTATGCACTGACGGAAACGGTCGCCAACGCCCAGATGACCGGGCAGGAGACCACAATCGGGAAAACCGCAGGTATTGGCATCAATGCTGGGTACCTCTCCTTCAAGGCTGAGCTCACCGAGTCCTGGAAGAAGACGATCCAGAGCACTACCACCAACACCAGTTCCGGTTCCTACACCTACTACACGGCACCGGTGGAGCCGCACACCTACGCCTGGCTGCTGGCCACCCCCGTGGTCAAGAACTACACGGGCAACTTCTCGTTCAACAGCAACGAGTGGAACGCCTGGACTTACAGCACCGGCGGCACCATCTCCGTCTCTGTCCCCACCGACGAAAACGGCAACGGCACACTCATCACCACGGGCTCCGGACCTGACTCCGATGCCGCGAGCGAGTGCGGCGGAAATCATTCGGGCGAGTTCACCGGCAGCAGCGGCAGCACAGACGCTCCGCCCGGTGAGTCGGCATCCACCACGCTTCCGACCGGCTGACGGCGCGCGCGGGCTCCAGCAGCGGCTGACGAAGCGGCTGCTGGAGCCCGCGCTCTACGTGGTGCCGTGGCACCGGCCGGGGCGTTGTCTCCTCGCCCACCACCAACTGACCGCAGACCGGGTGCAGTTGTCGGCGAGGTGCGCAGGGTGATGAAGACTGCGGGCATGGAATTCTTCTGCTATCACCGCGATCGGTCCGATTCCCTGGCGCTGCGGGACGAGCTGCTGGAAGAGCACTGGGCCTATATGGACGGGTACGGGGCGGAGATGATCGCCCGTGGCCCGACCCTCGCCGGCGACGGTGAGACGCCCACCGGCAGTGTGCACATCGTCGACCTGCCGGATCCGGCCGCCGCCCGCGCGTTCGCTTTCGACGAGCCCGGCTACCAGGCGGGTGTGTACCGCGATGTGATGCTGCGCCGGTGACGCAACACCTTGGGGCGCACCATGTGGGACTTCCCCGGTGGTCCGACGGACGGCAGTCGGTACCTGGTGCTCGGGCTCGGCGCCGGTCCGGGCGTCGATCTCGACGTACCGCCCGAGCAGGACGAGTTGATCGCGTACGGGCCGCTGCTGTCCGATGACGGCGCCACCTGGCTGGGTACGGCCGCGCTGGTGCGGGCGTCGGACCCGGACACGGCACGTGCCGTCCTGGCCCCGGACCGGTACACCGATGTCGAAGTGCACCAGTGGCAGTTCGGCGGACGGTCGTAAGGAACAGAGGTCATTCTTCAGGGAGCGCGCCCGTATTCCCGCACGTCGACAGGCCGACCGAGCGGGGGGGGGACGGCGGAACCAGGACAACCAACATGATGGCGCTCCGCCCCGGACGGGCGTCGACTTGGACGCGGGCAGGGCAGTGATCCGTCGGCCCGGCTGAGTCACCCGCACGCGCCGCGCCCGGCCTCCGCTTCGCAACGTTCCCGCGTCCGCAGATATTTGGACATTGCGTATCAGTCGACCGAAACGCGAACATCGTTTGCCGCGTGCGAGTTTCACAAAATCGTCAAGCTCAAGATCGGCTCAACGGGGTTTCCCTGAGCGCATATCGGCAACTACGTTCGTGGGTGGCAAAGAGAGCGCGGTATCTGACCCATACCGCGCCGCATAAGAACGTTGAATCGGGGAAATTCAATGAAGAGCCTTGTCTCGGGTGCGATGTCGGCCGTCATGGTGGGAGGCATCGTCCTCGCCAGTGGCGCCGGAGTGGCCCACGCCGAGTCGG
>Ga0207426_1002917_pt1 | contig 10078 bp, 8 predicted proteins | sample AraplaMF_Cvi_mMS_FD_184265 | JGI IMG/M metagenome (GOLD analysis project Ga0207426, IMG submission 184265) | Arabidopsis root microbial communities from the University of North Carolina, USA - plate scrape MF_Cvi_mMS (SPAdes) (version 2) | ecosystem: Host-associated > Plants > Roots > Endosphere ...
GCGTCCTTCGCCAATGTGCAGCCGCATTCGGGTGCCCAGGCGAACGCCGCCGCGATGACGGCGCTCCTCCAACCGGGAGACACCATCCTGGGCCTGGACCTCGCGCACGGCGGGCACCTCACCCACGGTATGCGGCTCAACTTCTCCGGCAAGCTCTACAACACCGTCGCCTATCACGTCTCCGCGGAGGACAGCCGCGTCGACATGGCCGAGGTCGAGCGGCTGGCCATGGAGCACCGGCCGCAGCTGATCATCGCGGGCTGGTCGGCCTACCCCCGGCAGCTGGACTTCGCCGCCTTCCGGCGGATCGCGGACCAGGCCGGCGCGTACCTGATGGTCGACATGGCGCACTTCGCCGGTCTGGTCGCCGCGGGCCTGCACCCCAACCCGGTGCCGCACGCCGACGTGGTCACCACGACCACGCACAAGACGCTCGGCGGACCGCGTGGTGGAGTGGTGCTGACCAACCGTGCGGACGTGGCGAAGAAGGTCAACAGTGCGGTCTTCCCCGGGCAGCAGGGCGGGCCGCTGGAGCATGTGATCGCGGCCAAGGCGGTCGCGTTCAAGATGGCGTCCGAGCCGGCGTTCCGCCGGCGCCAGGAGCGCACGCTCGCGGGTGCCCGGATTCTCGCCGAACGGCTGAGTGTTCCCGATGTCGCGGACGCGGGCGTGTCCGTGCTGTCCGGTGGCACGGACGTCCATCTGGTCCTGGTCGACCTGCGGGAGGCGGAACTCGACGGACAGCAGGCGGAGGACCGTCTGCACGAGATCGGCATCACGGTCAACCGCAACGCCGTACCGTTCGACCCCCGCCCGCCGATGGTGACCTCGGGGCTGCGGATCGGTACGCCGGCGCTGGCCGGCCGCGGCTTCGCGGAAGCCGAATTCGCGGCGGTCGCCGACCTCATCGCCGAGGCCCTCAAGCCGGGGTACACCCCGAGCCTCGCCGCCGGGCTGCGGGCGCGCGTGGCCACACTCGCCGACGCCCATCCCTTGTACCCGGAGCTGTGACATGAGCGACGCCACCACCCCTACCGCCTCCCCTGACGGCCGGAGGCTGCTGCGACTTGAGGTGCGCAACAGCCGCACCCCGGTCGAACGGAAGCCCGAGTGGATGAGGACGCGGGTGCGGATGGGGCCGCAGTACAACGCGTTGCGCGCGCAGGTGGAGGCCGAAGAGCTGCACACCGTGTGCCAGGAGGCGGGGTGCCCGAACATCTTCGAGTGCTGGGAGGACCGCGAAGCCACCTTCCTCATCGGCGGTGACCAGTGCACCCGGCGCTGTGACTTCTGCCAGATCGACACCGGCAAGCCCCAGGCGCTGGACCGGGAGGAGCCCCGCCGGGTGGCGGAGTCGGTGGCCAAGATGAATTTGCGGTACGCCACGATCACCGGGGTGGCCCGCGACGACCTGCCCGACGGTGGTGCCTGGCTGTACGCCGAGACGGTCCGGCAGATCCACGCACGGAACCCGGGCACCGGGGTGGAGAACCTGGTCCCGGACTTCAACGGTGTTCCCGAGCTGCTGGCCCAGGTATTCGAGTCGCGGCCGGAAGTGCTGGCCCACAATGTGGAGACGGTGCCGCGGATCTTCAAACGGATCCGGCCCGCGTTCCGCTACGACAGGTCGCTCGGTGTGCTCACCGCGGCACGGGAGTTCGGCCTGGTCACCAAGTCGAACCTGATCCTGGGCCTGGGTGAAACCCGGGCGGAGGTCTCCACCGCACTGGCCGACCTGCACGCCGCCGGCTGCGACCTGGTCACCATCACCCAGTACCTGCGCCCCTCGGCGCGGCACCACCCGGTGGACCGGTGGGTCAGGCCCGAGGAGTTCGCCGAGCTCAAGGAAGAGGCCGAGGAGATCGGTTTCGCGGGAGTGCTGTCCGGACCTCTGGTCCGGTCCTCCTACCGCGCCGGAAGGCTCTATCAGCAAGCACTCGGCATGAGGTCAAGGTAAGGACCACCACACAACTGAATACACCGCTGACGGCTCTGCGCGGGAGAGCCCACACCCCCAAGGTGCGGCGCCGCAGGAGCAATTCCTCCCCGGAAACTCTCAGGCCTCGTTCGCTTCGCCGACGCGGTCACCGTCGACCTCTTTGGCCCCGGTACCGGTACCGGCAGAATCGCACGCCCGCGCCGGGTGACAGCTGCCCGACAAGTGACAGGTCTTCCGCGTGCACGACGCCGATCACCGGATAGCCGCCGGTCACCGGATGGTCAGCGAGGAACAGCACCGGCTGGCCGTTGGGCGGGACCTGTAGGGCTCCGCGCATCATGCCCTCGGCCGGGATCTCGCCCGCCTTGCGCCGTTGCAGAACAGGGCCGGACAGCCGGACACCTACCCGGTTGCTGCGGCTGTCGGCCACCCAGCGCTCGCTGTAGAGCGCCGCGACCGATGCCTCGTCGAACCAGTCGTCCCGCGGCCCCGGCACCACTCTGAGGACGAACGTGCTGGGCGGCGCGGTGCACGGTGCCAGGTCCACACCCGGCATCGGGCCCACCGGGGACGCCACCGGTACGGCATCGCCGGTGGTCAGCGGCGGCGGCCCGAGCTTGGACAGTACATCTGCCGACCGGGAGCCCAAGGTGACGGGCGTGTCCAGGCCTCCGCGTACCGCGAGGTAGGTGCGCAACCCCGCAGTCGGCAGGCCGAGTTCGAGCCGTTGACCGTCGAGCACGGCGACGGGCGCGTTCATCGCGAGGGGCCTGCCGTCGAGCCAGGCTGGGCAGGGCGCCCCCGTGAGGACGGTGTAGAGCACGGATCCGGTGCCGTCCGGACGGCGGGAGCGCAGTCGGGCCCGCAGCCCGCCATATGTGATCTCCAGAGCCGCGGCGTTCTCGGGGTTGCCGAGCAGACGGTTGGCGAGGGCCAAGGAGGAGGGGTCAGCGGCGCCCGAGGACGGGACGCCGAGGTGGGACCAGCCCGGGCGGCCGAGGTCCTGCACGGTGGTCAGCGGGCCTGGCGCGAGGATCTCCAGGCTGCGCCCCTTCACCGGCTCACCGCCCGCAGACGTACGGTCCTGCCGGGTACGAGCAGCGCCGGCGGGTCCAGCCGCTCGTCCCACAGGGTGAGGGAGGTGGTGCCGAGGAGTTGCCAGCCGCCGGGTGAGGGGCGTGGGTAGACGCCGGTGAATTCGCTCGCCACAGCGACGGCGCCGGCCGGCACTTCGGTGCGCGGCTCGGCGCGGCGGGGCAGCCGCAATGCCGGGTCGGTGCCGTGCAGGTAGCCGAAGCCGGGCGCGAAGCCGGCGAAGGCCACGGTGTACCGGGGTGCCGTGTGCCGGGCGATCACTTCAGCCACGCTCAGCCCGGTCCGCTCGGCGACGTCGTCGAGGTCCGGACCGTCGTAGCGGACCGGGATGATCAGTTCGGTGTGGCCGGGGACTGCTCTCGGTGGCGCACCGCTGAGCTCCTCGGCGCGGCGTCTCACCTCGCGGGCCAGCTTCTCGTGTTCCGTGGCGGCAGGGTCATAGGTGACCAGCAGCGTGCGCGCAGCGGCGACCAGCTCCCCTACCCCACAAGGGGGCCGCTGCTGCAACGCCGCACGCAGTGCGAGCACTTCGTCGAGACTGCCCAGTTCCGCGAGCAGTGCCGTACTGCCCACCCTGCGGATGTCGCAGGCCAGGGGTCGTGTGGGAGCCGCGTTCATCGGAAGGGGAGGGTTCGGGGGGCGAAACGACGGCCGGGGTCGGCGGTCGGGTCGGCTGCCATGGTCAGCCCTTCCAGGCGGGGAGGTTCATGCCATGGAGGTTGCGGTAGGCGGCGCGCTGCGGGGGTGCCCAGTCATCGAGGAGTTCGGCGTCGACCTCGTAGACCTCGATGCCGATCGGATGGCACACGTCGAGCGGGTCGCCCGCGTCCGGTCCCCACAGCGGCACGGACAGATCGCCGCCGGGACAGGTGGACAGCGCGCACAGCAGGTCGAGTTCGGCGAAGAACTCGAAGTGGTCGCCGGGCCGGGCCGGGCAGGCCTTCATGAAGTACTGGTCGTCCGCGTTGAGTCCGGTGCACTGGAAGACGTTGAGGACGTCGTGCACGTCGAACTCCGTCAGCCCGTACGGCAGCACTGCGCGCACCAGGTTCGAGTGGCAGTGGAAGTCGAAGTCCTCACCAGTGAGCATGCGGTTGACGTACGGGTCGCAGCGGGTGCCCAGCAGGTCGTGCACCCTGCCGCCCTCACCGTCGGTGCCGTAGCCGGCGAGCGTGTCACCGGTGACGGTCAGCAGCGGGCGCAGGAAGGGGAGGGTGGACCACAGGCGGTCGTAGGTGCTGACGTGGGCGCGCTGCAACTGGCGGGTGCGTGCCGCCCAGAGGCGTTCGCGCGGGTCGTGGCGGTTCCATACGTTGAGGTCACCGACCTGCGGCCCGTCCACGGTGACGATGCGGCACAGATGGCCGGCGGGTACTTCCCAGGCACGGCCGGAGCGGATCGGGATGGTGAAGCTGTCAACCAGTCGGCGGTCTCCGGAGCTGCCGGATATCCGGTCGTAGAAGGCCTTGTCGACGTCGAGGGGGCCGCCCTTGGTGGCCTGGTACGCGGCTTCGGTGCTGACCATCGGGGTGCTCTCTTTCCTGGTATGCCTGCTGCTTTACGGAGGTCGGCGGGACCGGATGGGGCTGGATGCCCGGGCCGGGTGCCGGTGGTGCGAGGCCGTCAGGCGTTGCGGACCGCGCGGACGATGTCGACGACCTGGCGCTCGGAGTCGTCGAGGTAGCGGGCCAGCCCTTCGGCGGCCTCGGCGCGCCGGCCCGATCGGAGCAGATCGCACAGCTCACGGTCGCGCGGCACCCACTGGCTCTGGAATTCCGCTTCGATCGGCACCTCGGAGAAGGCGAGGCGCAGCTGGGCGACGGTGGTGCGGAAGAAGCGGTCGAGCCGGTCGCTGCCGATCAGGTGCACCACACCCCGGTGGAAGTCCAGAGAACAGGTGGCCGCTTCGTTCCACTGACCGGTCTCGGCCGCCCGTTCGGCGGCCGAGACATACCGGTCCAGGCCGTCGAGCGCCTGCTGCGGGGCGGTGAAACTCTGCTCGGCGGCCCTGAGCTCAAGGGCGCGACGGGCAGCGTAGATGTCGTGGACGTCCGCGACGTCGAGGCCTTTGACGGCAGCGCCCTTGTAGAGCTGGTGGACCGCGAGGCCTTCATGCACCAGCAGGCGTACGGCTTCGCGCAGGGTGTTGCGCGAGACGCCGAACTCCTCGGCGAGGGCCGCGTCACGCAGTGGGTTTCCGGGAGCGAGCGCTCCGGAGGTGATCCGGTCACGCAACCGGTCGGCGATCGCCTCGGCAGCGAGGTAGGGAGGCGGCGCGGCGTCGTCGTTCTCTTCATCGGGCATGAGAAGAAGCTACCTCAGGATTGTTCAGCAATCTATAGCGCGGCCCGAAGCCCCTCCGGAGGATGCACGGGCGTTTGTCCAGGTAAAGCGTCTAATACAGACCAGCCTCCGCTGAGACTTTCGCCTCGCCCTTGACAGGATCGTTCAATCATTTCTAGCTTCATCGCCACTGCTGGCCTGAGTGCCGTCGAGGTCCGCCACCCGCGCGCCGCCCCCTCTCGACCCCACCAGTCCCGGCCCCTCTCGACTCCCCGAGGTGGCTCATGCCCTCTTCCCCGCTCGCCCCGGAGGTTGCGCCCCGTAGCGGCCGCGACCTGCTCGAAGACAGCAAACTCAGCGGTTTCCATCGCCGGCTCACGGTCTATTCGGCCGGCGGTCCCTTCCTCGACGGCCTGATCCTCAGCGTGATCGGCGTCGCCCTCACCCAGCTGGGCCCCCGATGGGGTCTCGGCGGTGCCTGGGAGGGGCTGCTCGCGGCCGCCGCCCTTGTGGGCCTCCTGGTCGGGGGCACGGTCTTCGGCTGGGTCACCGACCGCTACGGCCGTCACATCATGTACACGATCGACCTCGCCGCGATCGTCGTCTTCTCCGTCGCCCAGGCCTTCGTCACCGGCCCCGAGCAGCTCCTGGTACTGCGGTTCCTGATCGGCGTGGCCGTGGGTGCGGACTATCCGATCGCCACCTCGCTGCTGGCGGAGTTCTCCCCGCGCAAACACCGTGGCGCCATGCTCGGCCTGCTCACCGTGATGTGGTCGGTCGGCAGCGCAGCCGCCTACCTCGCCGGCGACTGGATGCTGGGCTTCGGCGAGGAGGGCTGGCGCTGGCTGCTCGCCTGCCCGGCGGTCCCCGCGGCAATCCTGGTGCTCCTGCGCTTCGGCACCCCGGAATCGCCACGCTGGCTGCTGTCCAAGGGGCGCCGGGACGAAGCGGACGCCGTGATGAAGAAGGTGTTCGGTCCGTCCGCGACCGCCGAGGACCTGGGCACCCCGACGCAGCCCGCGAAATTCTCCGCTGTCTTCCGCGGCGAGTACGGCAGGCGGACCTTCTTCGTCTCCGTGTTCTGGGCCTGCTCGATCATGCCGATCTACGCGATCTACGCCTTCGCCCCCCAGCTGCTGACCGCGCTGGGGCTGGCCGGCGAGGACAGCAGCAACCTCGGCTCCGCCGCGATCGCGCTGGTCTTCATGGTCGGCTGCGTGGCGTTCCTGCCGGTACTCGGCAAATTCGGCCGCCGTCCCCTGCTGATCGCCTCGTTCGCCACGGCCACCGTGCCGTTGTTGCTGCTGGGACTCCTGCCGGGGCTGCCTCCGGTCGCGAGCGGCCTGATTTTCGCGGTGTACGCGATCGCCATCGGAGGCCCCACCCTGCTCCAGTGGATCTATCCGAACGAGCTGTTCCCCACTGAGATCCGGGCGACCGCCGTCGGCGTGGGTACGGGTTTCAGCCGGATCGCAGCGGCCGTGGGTACCTTCCTCACCCCCATCGCTCTGGACAGCTGGGGCATCGGGCCCACCATGCTGCTGGCCAGCGCGGTGTCCGTGGTCGGCGTCGCGGTCTCGGTCGCGATGGCGCCGGAAACCCTCGGCCGCTCCCTGGAAAGCTGTAGCGCGACCTGAACCGTACGGCAGACGAGGCCGGGGCGGCGTCCTGCCCCGGCCTCGTGGCGTTCCCTACCTCAGGGGATAACCGCCGCTCATCCTCTGCGGCGGACGGGCGCGGTATGGAGCGGCAGACCGAGGGCCCCCATCGCCGCCTCCATGGTGGCCTCCCCCAGGGTCGGGTGCGCGTGGATGGTGTCGGCCAGGCCCGTCAGAGTCACACCGTGCGTCACGGCGAGCGCCGCCTCCGCTATCAGGTCGCTCGCGCCCGGACCGATGATGTGGGCCCCCATGACCGCACCGCTCGACCGGTCGGCGACCACCTTGACCATGCCGTCCGTAGCGCCGTATGCATGGGCCCGCCCCAGCGCGGCGAACGGGAAGCGTGCCGTGGTGATCTCGTGGCCCGCTTCCCGGGCTTGAGCCTCCGTCAGGCCGACGCTCGCCACCTCCGGGCGGGTGAAGGTGGCTGCCGGTACGACCCGGTAGTCGATGCGTTCGTCGTGGCCGCTCACCACGGACGCCGCCACCAGGGCCTGGTGGGAGGCGACATGGGCGAGCTGGAGGCGGCCCGTCACATCTCCGATCGCAGAGATATGCGGGACATTGGTGCGCAAGCGGTCGGTGACCGGGACGTAGCCCCGGTCGTCGGTCTGCACTCCGGCCTTCTCCAGGTCGAGGCCGACGGTATTGGGGCGGCGGCCGACGCCGAAGAGGACGATGTCGGCGGGGACGCTCTCCACCGGTTGGCCGTCGGCGTCGGCCACCAGCGCCCGGAGCGGACTGCCGTCGCTGCCGCCCTCCCCTTCAATGGCCGTGACGGTATGCCGGGTCAGAACCTTGATCCCACGCTTGGTGAAGGACCGGGTGAGCGCGCGTCCGATCTCTGCGTCCTCGGCCGGCAGGAGCGTCGGCATCATCTCGACAAGGGTGACCTCGGCGCCGAACGTGCGGAACAGGCTCGCCCATTCCGCGCCGACCGCACTGCCGCCGACCACAACAGCCCGCGCCGGGACCTCCGGCAGCAGGAACGCGCCGTCGGAGGTGATGACACCGGGCAGGTCGGAGCCCGGGAGGTCCGGCATGACCGGCTGAGACCCGGTGGCGATGATGATGTCCTCCGCGGAGAGGGTTTCCCGCGCCGACTGCGACGTCGGGGGTGCGGCGTAGCGCGGGCCGTCTCCGCCAAGGGGCGAGGGGCCCGTTTCGTGGACGGCGACGGTATGCGGATCGGTGAACCGTGCATGGCCGTTCACCACGGTCACGCCGTTGGCCTTGAGGAGATGCGCGATGCCGTCCGTCAGCCGGCCGACGATGGTGTCCTTGCGCTTCAGAACGGCGGAGTAGTCCAGCTGCACCCCTTCCGTCAGCACGCCGAACTCCTCGGCGCTGCGGACGGTCTCCAGGACTTCCGCCGATCGCAGCATGGCCTTGGTCGGGATACAGCCCCAGTTGAGACAGACACCGCCGGGGCGCTCCTTGTCGACGAGGGCGACCGTGCGGCCGAGCTGGGCGGCCCGGATGGCGGCGACATAGCCGCCGGGTCCGCCGCCGATGACGAGAACGTCGAAGTGCTTCTTCATGTGGGTTACTCCTCTTCCGAGCAGGCGTCTGCGGTCGCGTGGAGATGACGAGCCGTCAGATCGGCGACTCGATTCCTCAGTTCGGCCACTGCGGTGGCGTGGGGTTCGTGGGTGAGGGCGCGGGCGATCACGTCGGCGGCCTCGCGGAATGACGCGTCACCGAATCCACGGGCGGCCAGTGCCGTGGTACCGAGGCACAGGCCGTGCTCTCCCGCGCTGTTCGGCCTGATGCCGAGCGAGCGCAGAAGCTCCCCGGCCCGTTCGGCGTCCAGCGACGCATGCAGGAGATCGATGAGCACGAGGGGCGTCTCGGTCGAGCCGGTGACCACCCGTGCCCCGGTCTCGGCCACGTCATCGGCGAGGAGCCGCCCGGCGAGGATGCGGGCACCACGGAGCGCGCGCTCCTGCCGGTCCCGGAACGCCGGTGAGCCGGCCGCGCGGAGGGCGACCGCTTGGGCCGCGAGGGACTGCCCCGGAAGCCCGCCCACCCGGCGTGCGACGGGGGTCGAGTTCAGCCGCGTGGCGAGGTGCCTGTCGTCGGTGAGCAGCACCCCGCCCCCGGCACCGTCCACGATCCCGTGCAGGTCGGCGGTGACGACGTGGGCACCGGACACCGGACTCGGCTCCAGCCCGGCCGCCACCAGGCCCGCGAAGCAGGTCATCTCGGCCATCAGCAGGGCGCCGGTCTCGTTCGCGATCTGCCGGAAGCGCGCCAGATCCGGAATGCGGGGGTGGGCCGCCCCGCCCGCGACGATCACTGTGGGCAGATGGGCCCGGGCAAGGCGGGCCACCTCCGCCATGTCGACCAGACCGTCGGATGCCCGAAGCGGGTACAAGACGACGTCATACGGACATCCGGGCAGGTCGACGAGTGTGCGGTGCACGCCATGGCCGCCAACGGTGCGGTCGAGGCAGAGGACGGTGTCTCCGGGGGCCAACAGGGCGAGCAGAGCCACCTCGTGGGCCGGGACTCCCGTCTTCGGCAGCACATGGGCGAATTTCCCGCCGAAGAGGGCCTTCGTCCGGCCGACGGCGATGCGTTCGAGGGCCGCCTGAGCCGGGGAGGGGGAGACATTGCTCTCTCCCACAGCAGTCATCGCCAAGGACTGCTGACGCTCCGTCAATTCTGTCGCGACGGCCGCCGCGACCTCGGGGTCCGCGTCGGTGGGCTCTCCGGGACTCTCCGCGACCATGGGGGCCCCACGGAGGTGGGTGGAAGCAGGGGATGGCATGGGCGTGGTTCCTCTCGGAAGGAATCGTCAGGAGGGGAGGGGCCGGCGACGGCGACGGCCGGAACCGAACGAGCAATGAGGTCCGCCAGGATCAGCATTCGATGACATTGACGGCGAGTCCGCCACGAGCGGTCTCCTTGTACTTGACCTTCATGTCGGCGCCGGTGTCCTTCATGGTCTTGATGACCTTGTCGAGCGAGACGTGGTGGCGGCCGTCGCCGCGCAGTGCCATCCGGGCGGCGGTGACGGCCTTGACGGCGGCCATGCCGTTGCGCTCGATGCACGGGATCTGGACGAGGCCGCCGACGGGGTCGCAGGTCAGGCCGA
>Ga0207426_1002919_pt1 | contig 10075 bp, 6 predicted proteins | sample AraplaMF_Cvi_mMS_FD_184265 | JGI IMG/M metagenome (GOLD analysis project Ga0207426, IMG submission 184265) | Arabidopsis root microbial communities from the University of North Carolina, USA - plate scrape MF_Cvi_mMS (SPAdes) (version 2) | ecosystem: Host-associated > Plants > Roots > Endosphere ...
AGATGTGCTGCCTTGTTGCGGTCCACCGCGAAGAGGCTGGTGAGCGGGAGGAACAGCGCAAGTCGCAGACAGGCCAGGGCGTAGCGGTCGACATCGAAGCCCCGGCGGTCCGCGGGGGCGACGAAGCCGGGGTTGGCGATCACCTGGCGGCTGGACTCGTCGTCGACGGATGCGGCCTCGAAGTCCAGCAGCACCACGGAGGATTCGTCCTCGGACATCATGATGTTGAAGAGGTGCAGATCGTTGAAGACCACGCCGCGGGAGTGGGTCGCCTTGACCGCGTCGGCCACCAGGCCGTGGACGCGGATGGCCCACTCGGTGTACTCCGCGAGCCGCTCGGGACTCGGATCGGCCTCGATCAGTGGGTGACGGTGCGCGAAGAAGCTGTTCAGCGGCCGGCCTTCGATGAACTCCAGCACCAGGAAGGTGTGCTCGCCGAGGGTGAACCAGTCGTGCACCTCGGGGGCGCAGCCGAGTCCGGAGAGTCTTTTCAGCGCGTCCCGCTCCCGCTCCAGCCGGGTCACGGCGTCCGCTTCATCGGCGGCCAGTCCGGCATACGGCCGTGCCTCCTTCAGCACCACCCGCTGGTCGGTCCGCAGGTCCCGGCCGACGTAGACCCCGCCGCCGTTGGAGAAGTGCAGTGCCTGCTCGATCTTGTACGGCAGGTCGGTGACGGTGGTGGCGGAGCGGGCGGCCAGATGCGGCTGGAGGAACTCCGGGAGGGTGACCCACTCGGGGACACGGAACGCGGGCTCGCGGCGGTCCGGGACCAACTGCCCCTGGCCGTCCTCGATCGCGGGGCGGAGTTCGCCCTTGTCGTCGTAGCAGTGCCGTTCGGTGAAGCTGCCGTAGCGCACATACACCGGACCGGCGCCCCAGCGCAGATCGCTGAGGATGTACGGGCCCGGCTCGCCGGCGAGCAGCTCGTTCAGCTCCTCGGCGATGCGGCCGCACTGCTCCTCGTCGGCGGGGTAGACCGTGAGGAACTTTCCGCTGGCGCCGCGGTCGGCGTATTTGGCGTTGCGGATGTGCAGCAGGTAGCGGGTCGGCATGCACTTGAAGGCGATCGAGCGGGGGACGCAGTAGTCCCAGACCTTGGACAGGACACGTTCGGCGTTGTCCAGGCAGGCCGAGACATGGATCTTCCAGCCCTGGCTGGGGAGTTCGCGGTCCAGCGGGCGGAACGCCAGCCAGTCGCCGGAGCGGTGGCGCTGCCAGCCCTCGGGCAACTCCCGGCTCAGCGTCGCGTACGGGGCACCACGGCCCGTGCTGCTCGCGGGCAGCCGGTGGGGAGCGTCGTAGAACTGTCGGTCGGCGTCGCAAAAGACGGCGTAACCCTTGTTCATCGCACTCCCTCGGCTGGTGACAGGGATCACGCTGTCATGCCGCGAGGGCCGGGAAACAGTCATGACTGTCACGAAGAACCCGTGAGAAATGCACGTTTGCTGCGAATTTGCTGAGGGGTGAAGGGGCGGCCAGAACCGCCGCCCTTCCCCTAGGCCGGACGGAGGGTGAGCGTGCCCTCCGGCTCGTCGGCGGCGCAGGGCCGGAAGCCGGAGCTGATCCGGTCGAGGAGCCCTTGCAGCCACCGGGAGTCCTGGCGCGAGGCGTGCCGCAGCCGCATGCGCCGGGCCTGGAGGGGGACGATCCGCACGTCGTGGAGCCTGCCGGTGTCCGGGTCCAGCGTGACGAGGAAGAGCAGCCGCAGGTCGTCCCGGTACTCCTCGTAGCCGGTGATGCCCTCGTAGTCATCGATGAAGTCGCCGCACCCGTGGATCACGAGCTTTCCGCGATATGCCTCCAGGGCGCGGGGGTGGTGCGAGGAGTGGCCGTGGACGAGATCCACCCCGCCCTCCAGGAGTCCGCGGGCGAAGGCGGCCTCGCTACGGGTCACGTGATAGCCCCAGTTGGGGCCCCAGTGGACGGAGGCGACCGCGATGTCCCCCGGCCGCTTCACCTGCCGTACCCGCCCGATGATCTCGCCCGCTGCGGCCGGTGAGGGCCGGGCCACGAAGTCGACCCCGGAGTCGCCGCCGGCTGCCGCCCATGCCCGCGGGATACCGCTGGACGGCATCCCGAAGGAGAAGACCAGGATCCGGCGGCCGTCCGCGAGAGGGACGATCGCCGGGCGGCGCGCGGCGTCGGGGTCCCCTCCCGCCCCCGCCGTCCGCAGGCCCGCGCCCGCGAGCGCGCCGAGGGTGTCCGCCAGCCCCTGGCGGCCGAAGTCCAGGACGTGGTTGTTGGCCAGTACGCAGACGTCGGGGCGGGCGGCGGCCAGACAGGGCAGGTTCGCCGGGTTCATCCGGTAGTGGATTTCCTTCTCGGGTGCAAATCCGGCGTACCGCGTGACGCTGGTTTCCAGATTGAGCACCCGGGCGGCGGGCGCCGCTTCGTCGAGTACCTCCAGCGCGTCCCCCCATGGCCAGGCGAAGCCGGCCGGACACGGAACGGGGCCGTTTTTCGCCGCCGCCAGCTCGACATAGGCGCGGGCGTCCCGGAGGTACCCCTCCCGCAGCGCCGGGTCACCGGGGTGCGGCAGGATCTGGTCGACACCACGGCCGAGCATGACATCGCCGCAGAGGAACAGTGTGAGCAAGTCACCGCCCATTCCCCCAGGTTAGAACCGGTCGGCCGAGGTTTCGCGGCGGGCGGGCGGACGAAGGTTGCGCAGCGGGTGGGCGGCCGCCACGCGCCGACGGCGTCCCGGAGCCGGGACTGCCCCCTCCCCCGGCCCCGGCTTCGTCCGCCTCCCTCCTGAGCTGCGGCGATCCCCGAGGTACCCGTGACGCGGCTCAGCGGGCGTCACACCGCGCCGGCGGCGCCCCGGCCTGCGGACCGTGTGGCGTGACCGAGTCCGCCGCGGGGGCTTGGCGCCTCGCCCGTGCGGGGAGCGCGGTGCTGCCGCGCCCCGCCGACGAGGGCGCCGGGCGGCGGCCCGCGGCCAGAATGCTGACGGCGTTGGCCACCACGATCGCGGAGACGGCCAGCCACTCGATCCCGCGCAGCGTCTGCCCCAGGACCACCAGGCCGACCAGCGCCGCAAGGACGGGGTTGACGCTCATGAAGATCCCGAAGAACCGCGCGGGAACCCGGCGCAGGGCCAGCAGGTCCGCGAGGAACGGTACGGCCGAGGAGAGGACGCCCGCGACGGCCGCGTAGCCCAGGACGCGCAGGCTCGGCGGGTGGTGGGCGAGCACGGTGATCCCGATGGGGAGGTAGAGCAGAGCGGACACACCGGCGGCCGCGGCCGAGCCCTCGGCGCCGGGCAGACGGGCGCCGACGAGGCGGTTGAGCAGGATGTAGGACGCCCAGCACACGGCGGCGACCAGACCGAAGGCGATGCCCGCGTAGTCGGTGGTCGGCTCGGGACGGGTCAGGATGACGACCGCCGCCCCGGCGACGAGGGCGCACAGCAGGTCCACCGGACGGCGGGAGGCGGCCAGGGCCACGGCCAGCGGGCCGAGGAACTCCAGGGTCACCGCCAGGCCCAGGCCGATGCGGTCGATGGCGGTGTAGAGGGTCAGGTTCATCGTGGCGAACACCATCGCCAGGCACAGCACCGGCCACCACTGCCGCCAGGTGAACGCACGCAGCCTGGGCCGGCCCACCGCCAGGAGGACGAGCCCGGCCACCCACTGCCGCACGGCCACCACCCCGGCCGGTCCGATCGCCGGAAAGGCCAGCGCTCCCGTCGCCGCGCCGGTCTGGTTGGCGAGTCCGCTGCCGCACATCATCGCCACGCCCGCCAGTCTGCCCGAGCGCGCCGCCGGTCCCCCACGGACGGCTTCCGGATGCGGCAGACCCTGCGTGCTTCGTCTCATACCCGGCAGCCTCCGCCCACGGCGGCGATACCTAAAATGCATCCTCGTACGCATCAATACGCTCTGGTTATGGATCTGAGGATGGAACTGCGACATCTGCGCTGCCTGGTGGCGATCGTCGATGCCGGTGGCTTCACCGACGCCGCCATCGATCTCGGGATCTCGCAGGCGGCGGTGTCCCGGACGCTCGGTTCGCTCGAAGACTTCCTCGGCGTACGGCTGTTGCACCGCACCAGCAGGAGCGTCATTCCCACCACCGCGGGCGTCCAGGTGCTGGCCCGCGCCCGGAAGGTACTGGCCGAGGCCGACAACCTCATCCGCGAAGCCACCACCGGCCACACCCGGCTGCGCATCGGCCACGCCTGGTCGGCCATGGGCCGGCACACCGCCGAGTACCAGCGCCGCTGGGCGGCCCGCCATCCCGATATCGAGCTGTATCTGGTCCGCACCAACTCCGCCACGGGTGGTCTGGCGGAGGGGCTGTGCGATCTCGCCGTGGTCCGTACGGCCTTCGACGACGCGCGCTTCGCCAGCGCCGTCGTCGGCCAGGAACGCCGCTACTGCGCGATGGCCGCCGACGACCCCTGGGCCACCCGCCGCGCCATCCCCCTGGCCGACGTCCGCACCCGCACCCTCCTCCTCGACCGCCGCACCGGCACCACCACAGCCGATCTGTGGCCCCCCGATGCGCGTCCGGTCGTCGAGTACACCCAGGACATCGACGACTGGCTCACGGCGATCGCCACCGGCCGCAGCGTCGGCATCACACCGGAGAGCACCGCCAACCAGTACCGGCGCGACGGCATCGTCTTCCGGCGCCTCCGGGACGCCGCCCCCGTCGAGGTCCATCTCATCTGGCGGCGCCATGACCCACATCCGGCCACGCATGCCGCCGTCGCGCTACTCACCGACCTCTACCGGCAGCGCACATGAACGCCGACCCGCTCGTCTCCATCCGGGTGCTTACGCCCGCCCCTTCTCGATGAATCGGACCGCACCCATGACGGAACCCGCTGCCACACCCCCGCCACATCTGGCGGCACTCGGCCCCTTCTGCGCCTTCGAGACCCATGCCGAGGGCTCCGAACTCACCCCTCCCTGGCGGAAGTTGAGCGAGCTGACGGAGGAGGGGAACGATGTCCTGCGCGAACGGGTCGCCTCCGTGCGGGCCTCCCTCGCCGCCAACTACGGCAGACCGCCCGAAGCCGTCGAGCAACGGGTGGCCGCCTCGGTTGCCCATCTGGGCCTGGTGGCACGGGTCATCTCACCGGCCCTCGGCCTCGCCGCTCTGCACGGCCTGCCGTCGCGGCCGCTCGCCCTGGGCGACCTGCGGTGGGGGTCCGCCCTCGGAGGCGCGTTCCGACTCTCGCTGCCCCGGGAGGCGGTGACCCCGGCCGTGGCCGAGGGCGTGCGGCACGGGGGTGGCGCCGACAGCGACACCCGCCCGGTCAGCGCCCTCGCCGAAGATCTGCTGGCCGGACCGGTCCGCGACCTGGTGGCCGCCTTCGCCCCCTTCTCGGTCTCCCCGCACATCCTGTGGGGCAATGTGGCCTCCGCCGTGAACGGCGCCGCCACAGGCATCACCGCGGCCGCCCCCTCCCTGGCACACCCCGCCCGCGCAGCGGCCCTGACCTTCCTACAGCATCCGCAACTACGGAACACCCACGCCCGCAACCCTCCCAACGGGCGCTTCACCCGCCGAAGTTGCTGCCTCATCTACCGCGCCGCACCGGGCGGCGGGGGCGCCCTGTGCGGCGACTGCGTACTGCTGCGCGGACGGGTCGGGCAATGAGCGGGCATCGGCGCAGCTCAGCCCACATGGACGCGGGGGCGGCGGGTACGGTCGGGTTCGGCCTCGCGGAGGACTTCGCGGGTGACGGGGGCGACTTCGCCCTGGCCGAAGAGGAAGAACCGGAGGAACTGGGCGAACGGATTGCCTTCGGTCCACTCGAAGTAGATGTGCGGCCGCTGTCCGGTCATGTCGCGGGCGTGCAGCAGCAGGGCGGCCAGCGCGTTGGAGATGGTGGAACTCTCCAGACAGAGCACACGGTAACGGCCGTGCAGGACCTCGCCGTGTACCCGTAGTTCGCTCTCGAACTCCGAGGGGTCGCCGACGGTGACCTCGACGAAGATGAAGTCGTCGTCGGCTTGGAGGTCGTTGTCGGTGCGGATCTGTTCGAGCTTGTCGCGGTACTCGGCCAGATCCCGCTGGTCGGGCTCGTTCGCGATGAAGCGGATCTTGCGGTGGGCGATGTCGCGGATGAACCGCTCGGCCATGGCGTCGAGCACGACACTGGTGACGCGCAGCTCGAAGGCGCGGGCGAGCCGGGAGAGGAACGACACCAGGATGATGCCGGCGATGAAGCAGGCACCGATCTTGACGCCGTCGGGGCGCTCGATGATGTTCGCGATGGTGGTGTAGAGGAACACCAGGGAGATCACGGCGAAGCCGATCGTCCAGCCGCGCTCCCGGGCCCGCCGGGCGGCGATGGTCACGGCGATCGCGGCGGAGCTGATCAGGACCAGGACGCCGGTGGCGTAGGCGCCGCCCTGGGCGTCCACGTCGGCGTTGAAGATCCAGGTGACCAGAAAGGCGATCAGGGTGAAGACCAGCACCATCGGGCGCACCGCGCGCGCCCAGTGGGGCGCCATGCCGTAGCGCGGCAGGTACTGCGGCATCAGGTTCAGCAGGCCGGCCATGGCCGAGGCGCCGGCGAACCAGAGGATGGCGATGGTGGAGATGTCGTAGACCGTGCCGAAGGCCGAACCCAGGTACTCGTGGGCGAGATAGGCCAGGGCGCGGCCATTGGCCGATCCGCCGGGCTGGAACGCCTGCTCCGGGATGAGCACGGTGGTGATGAAGCTGGTGACGATGAGGAAGACGCTCATGATCACGGCAGAGGTGGTGAGCAGCTTCTTCGCGCCGCGGATGCGTCCGGTGGGGCGCTCCTCGGTGTCACCGGGGTCGCCTTCGATGTGCGGCATGACTGCCACACCGGTTTCGAAGCCCGACAGACCCAGCGCCAGCTTCGGGAAGACCAGCAGGGCCACGCCGACCATCGCCAGGGGGCTGCCGTGTTCGGTGGTCAGGGCTTGGGACCAGTCGGTGACGACCTGCGCCGCGGTCGCCACATGCCACAGTCCGGCGGCGACCACGGCCACGTTCAGCGTGAGGTAGAGGCCCACGAGGACGACCGCCACCCCGATCGCCTCCAGGAAGCCCTTGAGGAACACCGCGCCGAGCAGTGCGATCAGGAGGAGGGTGATGACCATCTGGCCGTTGTGCAGGACGCTGGTGAGGTGCGGGTTCTCCACCAGGTGGGTCGCCGCGTCGGCCGCCGACAGGGTGATGGTGATGAGGAAGTCGGTGGCGGCGAAGCCCAGCAGGGTCAGGACGAACAGCTTGCCCTGCCAGAAGGACAACAGCCGCTCCAGCATGGCGATCGAGCCCTGGCCGTGCGGACTCTCCTTCGCCACCCGCCGGTAGACCGGCAGCGCGCCGGCGAGCGTCACGAGGACCAGGACGATGGTGGCGATCGGCGACAGCAGCCCCGCAGCCAGGGCGGCGATGCCCGGCTGATAGCCGAGGGTGGAGAAGTAGTCCACACCGGTCAGGCACATCACCCGCCACCACCGCTGGCCCGGGTGGGAGCTCACCGGCCCGCCGTGCGCCCCTTTCTGATGCTTGGCCATATCGGACAGGCCTTCCAGCATCCAGGCGTGCAGGCGCTGCCGCGCCGTGGCCCCGGAGGAGGCACCGGCAGGGACGGAGGCGGCCATCGTGTGCTCCTGTCGTACCGCGAAAGCATCCCGCCATCGACGAGACGGCCAGGTCAGCGTACGGAGTCCGGGCCCCGCGACCGCGGTGTTCAGTGTTGTGGCGCCGGCGTGTCTCCGAGGGCCGCCGTGGCGGCCGGAGGGCCGGACGGGCCACCGCCATCGCGCCGCGCCGGTTTTCCGGTGAGGTAGTGCACGTACTCGTGCGCCAGGCGGAAGCCGGCGGTCCAGGCGAGGAGCCGGCTGGGGCGGTTGTCGCGGGAACAGGTCCAGCTGGGGGCGTGGCCGCGGCCCGCGATGTCCTGGCACAGGGCGGTCACACAGGCCAGGGCGAGGCGTCGGCGGCGGTGTGCGGGCGCGGTGTAGCAGGCGATGTCCTCGTACGTGGTGCCGTGGAAGTACGTACAGGCGACGGCGAGGATCTCGTCCGTCCCGAAGGCCGCCCAGCCGAGTCCGGAGGCGGCGAGACCGGCCGGGCCGCCCCAGCTGGCATGGAGCCATGCCGTGTCGGGAGCGAGGGCGGCCAGCGCCGGGGCGTCCGCCGGCACCAGCCGGCGCACCGTCACCCCACGCGGCGGGCGCGGCGCCGCCACCGGCACCTGGTGCAGGTACAGCATCCGCTCCCACGGCACGATCCGGTCGAAGGCGCTGCCCAGGACCGGCAGGAAGCAGCGGGGTGCCTGCACGTAGTGCGCGTCGAAGACGGCGAGGGCATCCGGGGCCAGGGCGCTCGGGTCGCCGCGGAGCAGCACATGTCCGGCGCAGGCGACGGCCAGCGTGCGGGGCGCGTGGACGCGGTCGGCCCACCAGCGGCCGGTACCGGAGGCCGACACATGGTCGGCCAGCGCCGCCGTCCCCGGCGACCCGGCGGCGAACCAGCGGGCGAGCGGCGGGAGTTGGTCCGAGGCGAGTTCGATCACTGCGGTCCCTTGAGGTGATCGCGGGACGGCCCGGCCCGTGCGGAACCGGGGCCGCCCGCTCGGCGCCTGAGGCACATCGACCGCCAGGACGATACGGGAGGAAAGTCCGAAGCCGGGCATGATCCGCTTCGGCGCTCGTCGTGTCGCCGGGTCGCCCGGTCCCCGTCGGCCCGTGACGCCGCATCGGCCTTGCATCCCGTCCCCCTTTCGCGCCGTCCCTCTGTCGCCGACCCACTGCGCACCATGTGACCAGGCAGATCCGCTCCGCGACCGTTCCCGGCGCGGCCTGGACTCCGTCGGGTGGTGTGCCAGAGTGGAGGAGGACGGACCGTGTAGCGGTACGGGCCGGTACCGGTGCGTGCAGGGAGAGTGCCTGTCATGTCCCTTCAGTCGGACCGCGTCGACGCGGTCGCCGCACATCCCGGGTCCCCGCCTCGCCGGAGCGAGGAGTACGAGGACCTCTTCGATCAGGCTCCGGTGATCTTCGCTGCGCTGAGCGGCCCGGCCCATCTGCTGGAGGCGGCGAATCCGGCGTTCTTCGAGGCCTTCGGAGGCGACCGCGGACGTGCTGATGTGCCGATCGCCGAGCTGATCCCCGAGCTGGCTCCGCAGGGCGTCCTGGACCGGCTCGACGCGGTGTACCGCACGGGTACCGCGTACCGGGCCCGCGCGGGGCGGCTGGTGCTCGGTCCGCCAGGGGCGGAGCGGGAGGGGTTCTTCGACTTCACCTACGAGCCGCGCCGGGACGCACTCGGCCGGATCGACGGAGTGGTCGTGATCGCGGTGGAGACCACCGCCTTCCACCACGCGCAGCTCCTCGCGGCCGAGCAGCGCCTCCTGCTGGAGCAGATCGCGAGCGACGCCCCACTGGGCGAGATCCTCACCGGCATGGCACGGGCGATCGAGGAGCTGTCCCCGGAACTGATCGTTTCGGTGCTGCTCGCCGACCCCGACGGCACCCATCTGCTGCACGGCACCGGCCCGAGCCTGCCCGCCTTCTACAACGACGCCATCGACGGCGTCGCCATCGGTCCGGACGTCGGCTCCTGCGGGACGTCCGCCTATCTCCGCGAGCCGGTGATCGTCACCGATATCGCCACCGACAGCCGGTGGAAGGACTACCGCGACCTGGCCGCGCGGGCCGAGGTCGCGGCGTGCTGGTCCACCCCGATCATGGGGACGGACGACCGGCTGCTGGGCACCTTCGCGATATACCACCGCGCCCCCAAGGCCCCCGCGGACAAGGACGTGGCCCTCAGCGGCGCGTTCGCCCGTATTGCCGCGCTGGCCATCGAACGTCACCAGGCCCTGGAGGCGGGGCGCGCCGCCCAGGAGCGGGAGAAGGCCGTCCGGGACGACCTGGCCTTCGTGCTGGAGGCCAGTACGGCCATCACCCGTGAGCTGCACTATGCCGACTGTCTGCAATGCCTGGCCCGGCTGACCGTGCCGGCCCTGGCGCCGCTGTGCACGGTCCATGTGCTGGAGGACGGCCGGACCCGGCGGATCGCCGTGGCCGCCGCCACCCCGGCCGACGAGGAGCTGCTCGCCGCCCCCGGC
>Ga0207426_1002921_pt1 | contig 10067 bp, 10 predicted proteins | sample AraplaMF_Cvi_mMS_FD_184265 | JGI IMG/M metagenome (GOLD analysis project Ga0207426, IMG submission 184265) | Arabidopsis root microbial communities from the University of North Carolina, USA - plate scrape MF_Cvi_mMS (SPAdes) (version 2) | ecosystem: Host-associated > Plants > Roots > Endosphere...
ATGGAGTTCGCGGTAGAAGCACAAAAACTGCTGTCCATCACACTTGAAGGTAGTGTAGGATAATAGCAGCAAGAAGATATATTATTTATAAAGCAAACAACAGAGAAACAAAACATATCATGCTGACGATTAAAAATCTGCACGCAGAAGTAGACGGTAAGAAAATATTAAAGGGCCTGAACCTGGAAATCAAAGCAGGTGAGATGCATGCCATCATGGGCCCTAACGGTGCCGGCAAAAGCTCCCTGGCTTCTGTGCTCGCGGGTCGTGAGAACTATACAGTGACTGAAGGTGAAGTGATCTTCGATGGCAAAAACCTGCTGGACATGTCTCCGGAAGACCGCGCCCGTGAAGGCGTATTCCTGGCTTTCCAGTACCCTGTAGAAATACCAGGTGTATCTAACCTGAATTTCCTCAAGACTGCCCTGAACGAGATCAGAACCTACCACAACCTGCCTGCAATGGAAGCAAAGGAATTCCTGAAACTGACCAAAGAGAAACAGCAGATGATGGACTTTAATGCTAACTTGATGAACCGCTCTCTGAATGAAGGTTTCTCCGGTGGTGAAAAGAAACGTAACGAAGTTTTCCAGATGGCTATGCTGGATCCAAAATTCGCTATCCTCGACGAAACTGACTCTGGTCTGGACATCGATGCACTGCGTATTGTAGCTAGCGGTGTAAACAAACTGCGTGCTGCTGACAAAGCATTCATGGTGATCACCCACTATCAGCGTCTGCTCGATTATATCGTGCCTGACTTCGTACACGTACTGGCGGATGGTGTGATCGTAAAGACTGGTAATAAAGACCTGGCGCTGGAACTGGAAGAAAAAGGCTACGACTGGCTGAAAGAAGATGTACATCAGAAAGAATCCGTATAAGGATTTCTTTTTTGACAACGTACGAATTATTTTAACTCAGGCAAATCGGTGGTAGTGTATCATTTTGAATTGAATGAAGGTGATGTTGAGCAATAGGAAATTCAAACTGGTAAACGATCAATTCGGTCTATAGATTTCAACTCATGACTAGCGATATCAATAAATCATTTTACGACTTTATATCTAACGGGATGCCGGGTCCTGAGCAGCAGACAGATGCAAACAATGCCATCCTGCCTGCCCGCAAAGAGGCTTTCAGCCGCTTTCGCTCGCTTGGCCTTCCTACCCTCAAAACTGAAGAATGGCGCTATACTAACATACAGCGCTATCTGAAAGATACATTTACCCTGGCAGAAGAAGAGCAATCTACTATCACTGCCGAACAACTGAAAGGCGCAAACATTCCTAAACTGGATAGCTATACCGCTGTACTGGTAAATGGTCGTTTGCAGGCTTCATTGTCTCAGCTGCCTGCTGATGGAAAGATCACCATCTCAAAGATCAGCGATGCTGCGGGTAACGCTTCTTTACAAGCCTGGTTTGACAAACATCCGCACCTGCAAAAGCAACCTTTTGCAGCCCTCAATGCAGCCTTCTTTGCCGATGGCCTGTTCATTGAAGCAGGTGTAAATGCCAGCATCGATAAACCACTGCACATCATTCATGTATATACTGCTGCGGCAAACGCTTTCATTCAGCCTCGCCACCTGGTGGTACTGCATAAGAGCGCTACCCTCGAAATCATCGAGACCTCAGTAGCCCTGCACGATGATGCCATCGCCTTCGTGAACAGCGTAACGGAAGTAGTACTGGAAGAGAACGCGGAACTCTGGCATTACAATGTACAGAGCACTGTGAAGAACAGCCGTCACATCTACCACACCTCTGCCCTGCAAAGAGCCGACAGCCGCTACCATCACTTTAACTTTACACTGCCTGCTGCTGAACTGACACGCAACAACCTGAGCGTGGCACTGACTGGCAGCAACACAGAGACCAACCTGCATGGCCTCTTCCTTGCTACCGAACAGCAGCATGTAGATAACCATACTTTCGTAGACCACCAGGTCGCTCATTGTAACAGTAATGAACTGTACAAAGGCGTACTGCTCGATAATGCCAAAGGTGTATTCACCGGCAAGATCATGGTTCACCAGGATGCACAGAAAACAAACGCTTTCCAGCAGAACAACAACCTGCTGATGAGCGAAAAGGCAAATATCAACTCACAGCCACAGCTGGAAATCTATGCTGACGACGTGAAATGCAGCCACGGTTTTACCGTAGGCCGTTTCAGCGAAGAAGCATTGTTCTACCTCCGCTCCCGTGGTATTGGTGAAGAAGCTGCCAAAACACTCATGGTAAATGCTTTTGCATTTGATATTACCGATCAGGTGCATATCCCTGCATTACAGGAGTTCCTTTCAGATAAGATCCGCAGGTACGTAACCGGCGCTATCAATAATTAATTCCGTAAAAAATCAGGTGGTGTTTACAGGGAACGGAAGTTGGGTAATTTAAAACTTAATTCCAACGACAACACTACCAGAAATTACGATCTTTGCAGGAGGTCATGTCATCATAGTATGACATGACCTCCGTCTTTTCAAAATTGAATAATATGGCACACGTTCCAGATCTCGCTGCACCGGCATTAGATATAGATAAGATCAGACAGGATTTCCCGCTGTTGCAGGAAAAAGTGTATGGCAAACCACTTGTATATCTTGATAATTCAGCTACGACTCAAAAGCCACAGGTAGTGCTGGATACGCTGGAGCGATATTATAAGCAATACAACAGTAATGTGCACCGTGGGGTACATCATCTGAGCCAGGTGGCTTCGGAAGAGTATGAGGCAGCCCGTCATATCATCGCGGGTTTTATCAATGCACGCGAACATGAAGAAGTGATCTTTACGAAAGGAACCACGGACAGCATTAACCTCATTGCAAATGTATTTGGCAGAGGGGTGATCAAAGCAGGTGATGAAGTGATCGTGTCTGCGATGGAACACCATTCTAATATCGTGCCCTGGCAGATCATGTGTGAGGATAGAGGCGCGGTGCTGAAGGTGATTCCAATGGATGAGAACGGGGAATTGATTATGCGTGAATATACTTCATTGCTTTCTGATAAAACTAAGATCGTAAGCGTTGCTTATGTATCCAATGCTCTCGGAACAGTGAACCCGGTACGTGATATTATCGCACAGGCACATGCCCGTAATATTCCGGTGATGCTGGATGTGGCACAGGCTATCCAACATATGCCGCTGGATGTACAGGAACTGGATGTAGATTTCATTGCATTTTCAGGACATAAGATCTATGGTCCGACCGGTATTGGTATCCTGTATGGTAAACGTGAATGGCTGGATAAACTGCCTCCTTACCAGGGTGGTGGCGATATGATCAAGACAGTGACTTTTGCCAAGACAACTTATAATGAGTTGCCGTTTAAATATGAGGCAGGTACACCGGATATTAGTGGTGCGATTGCATTAGGTGCGGCAGTGAAATATGTACAGGAGATTGGCCTGGAGAATATTCATGCCTATGAAGAGCAGCTGGTGCAGTATGCAGTGGAGCAGTTATCTGCCATTGAAGGACTGCGTTTTATTGGCAATCCTACCCACAGATCCGGGGCGGTTTCATTCCTGGTAGGTGGCATTCATCCTTATGATCTGGGTGAACTGCTGGATAAGCAGGGTGTGGCGATCAGAACGGGGCACCATTGTGCAGAGCCGGTGATGGATTTCTTTTGCATTCCGGGTACGGTGAGAGCGAGCTTTGCGATGTATACAACGAAGGAAGATATTGACAGACTGGTGGTGGCGATTAAGAAAGCAGCCAGTATGTTGAGCTAATAATTAAGGCCGCGCACCTGAGGCGCGCGGCCTGTTATAAATAGGAAGTAATGACGATCAACGAAAAACAGGACGAACTAATTTCCGATTTCTCCTTTATGGATGAGTGGATGGATAAGTACGAATACATTATCCAGCTAGGTAAGGATCTGCCGCTGATAGACCCGAAATATAAAACAGACGATAACCTCATCAAAGGTTGCCAGTCCCAGGTATGGTTACACACTGACCTGGTGGATGGTAAACTGATCTTCACTGCTGATAGTGATGCAGTGATCACAAAGGGATTAGTGAGTTTGTTAGTAGGGGTGCTCTCCGGCCATACCCCGAAGGAAATCGCAGACGCTGAAATATATTTCATCGACGAGATCGGCCTGAAAAGCCACTTGTCTCCCACCCGCTCCAATGGTTTGCTGAGCATGCTCAAGCAAATGAAAATATACGGAATAGCTTATCAGGTAAAATCGCAACAATGAACTTAAGAGATCAGATAGAAGAAGTACTGAAGACAGTTTATGATCCTGAGATTCCAGTGAATATCTGGGAACTGGGATTGATTTACGAAGTAAAGATCAATGATGATAACAGGGTAGGTATCACGATGACATTGACAGCTCCCGGCTGTCCGGTAGCAGGTGATATTGTACGTGAAGTGGATGAAAAGGTGAAGGCAATTGAAGGCGTGAGTGATTGTGATGTGACACTGACCTTTGAGCCTGCGTGGAATAAGGACATGATGAGTGAAGAAGCAAAACTGGAATTAGGCTTTATGTAATGTAATTCGCTTTTAATAAAGCAGGAAATGTAGCCCAAACTTCAAAGTAGAGTTTGGGCTACATTTTTTAATCAGATTTATTTCAACCAGTATCCCAGGATCGCACCGAAAATAGTACTACCAGTAGTGTGATTGGTTTTATCACCGGAAGTCACCAGCCAGGTGGCGACCAGTAGTAATATGATTGAGATAACTATCCTTCCGATGGCTTTTATTCTATCATCTGGTGTTGATGTAGATTGTTTATTGCCAAAGTGAAATCCATTAAACGCAGCCTTTGTTTCGCTGATGGTTGTACCAAATAACTTTACCATATCCTGACTTATCCTTTATTACTATTTGTATAGGCAATATAACTTGCAGTACCTCCTGTGGCTGTGCCTCCAGTGATGGTTAACATCGCAACCATATTTCTCTGTCTCCGGATACCATCGACATAACCATAGTTGAGTTGCTGGAAAAATGAGAGTTCATTTATTTTGCCTGAGTGACTTAATATTTGACTAATCGTTTGGTTGATCAATTTAATATTCAGGTAATCGAGACTAGCTACCCGGCCATCCATGCCAAACAGATAGCTATTACAAGTGATAAACTGACTTTCAAATTCGGAAACTGCCCTACCAAACAAGGTGTTATTCATGTTGTTGAATACGACTATGGGGGTTTTGCCAGTTTGTTTACAATTTTCAAGGGCGAATTGTAATTGCTCGTAAGCCGCTACTTTTATAATCTTCTGATTTTCAAATATAGGTTCAAATAATTTATGTACATCATCGATCTGGTATTCACTCACGTTCATTAACTGCATCATGGTCCTGGTGTCTTGTGATGCTACGTATATCACTTCTACCTCTAAATGCCGGCTTAACATAGCAGTGTAATAAGCCTCATCAATGAGGAACTTCACCCCTTTTTTCGTTAAAATCATTCGTTCTGCGGCGGTCAGCTGGCTGATATTATTCACTACAAGCGGCAATCTTGTATTAATATCCAGCTCTTTAAGAGGGGCTTCAGAAAGAGCCGTCCTGTTTCTAATATAGAACTCTCCTGTAACTGGATCTTTTACCAATACCTGCGAACTTTCTTCTGTAGCAACAGTCCTGCCCGAATATCGCCCCAGTCCATTCAATCGTTGTCCGGACTGGCTTACAGCTACCTTCTTGGCAGCCGCTCTTTCAGCAGTCAGCTTTTCAATCGTTTCATTCCTTACAGGCGCAACTTTTTCACCTGATTTAAGCACTACGACAGCGTCTTCGCCCGCAGTTAGTGCTCCTGTAGCAGCTTCTGAAACCACTACCTTTTCAATAGCAGGAACCTCATGTACAACTGCATTAGCAATTACTTTTTCAATCGCAGGTGCTTCATGAGAACAAGTTTTAAATAAGCAAGCGAAAAGACCTATAGAAGCCAGGCCTCCGGCGGCTACCTTATTGCTACTCATAATGTAGGGATTAAAATGGATAAACCTATAAGTTGCAATACGATAGAGAAAATAACATGTTGATAATATTAAAATGGTGGCTACTTCTTACGAAACAGCCACCAGACAATAAAAGTTATAAAAAAACTACTTTGATTCCTTCAGGATATATCTTTGATTGTCTTTTTTCAGCGTGTACTTAATTGTCTTCATACTTTTTTCTGCTAAGTACTTCCTTACTACATAAGGTTGCTGCACATAAAAAGAATCGTTTCCCTTATACCCCGGAATACTATCCTTCTCCACATCTCCAGAAAATATCCTCACTGGTTGATGGGCTATAAAGGTCACACCATACACACTACCCACCGCATCTGTACCATCTGATCTTGTAAAACAAAACACTTCCGGGTTTCCATCATTATCCAGGTCACTCACCGTCGTACTCGTTACCTTTCCTTTTACATCATGTATTACCGTACTATCCGTCATGGGTTTCGTCGTATCCCCCCGCAGATCCTGCGAAGCGATTTTAATGGTCCTTTCCGTACCATCTCCATTCACCCGCACTACGAATTTATAATTACCTTTTGTCATCACTTCCGATCCCCGCAGCCCTTCCCCTTTTGCAAACTGCTGCGCCTGGGTGGCAATTTCTTCACTGGAAGGCTGAGATGGGTTCGCATCCCTTTCCTCCTGCATCTGCGAAGGGTTCTTCACCGGGTTATTACAGGCCATGGCCGCCATGAGTACTATTCCGAAAAGTTGTAAAGCTTTCATCCTTATTTCTTTTACTATTATGTGCAACAAGGAATATGCCATCACCATTCATCCATTAGCAGTTTGATATGTAAGCGTAAATTTTTATATTTGCTTCCATCAACTGATGACTGCGAACCAATGCTTCAACTAAAAACCGATCATAACCTTCGGAACAGGTTTTTATTTGTATTCCTGTTTTTGACCATATTAAGTGGTCTGACAGCGAATGCGAATAATCGCCCCAATGATGCATCCTTCCGTGCGCAGACCGTTTCCCGTAATCACAACGCTTCTTTTCGGCCACAGGCATCTCATCGCCCTCATTTCGACCTGCATAAGCCTTCCAACTTCTTCATTCATCTTCCGCATTTCTTTATGGAAGATATACTGGAAGACCTGACGGAAGACCAGATGGGCTTTTTATTCCGCGCCACCGAACCCCGGCATAAGCGCAGATACTTAATTTCTGTTGCGTCGCAACAATATTCATTTACAACACGCCTACAACAGTTACAACTCCTTCTGGATCAATATATACCGGAAGACGAAGACAAAACCGGCATCTATCAGTGGCATGATGCCTTTCTCCCCGCTTATTATAAGTTTCTCTTCAGGTATACCCTATTTTGAGCAAATTCTTCCTTTATAGATGATGATATGGTTGATGGCCTGCGGCCAGCTTATAATTCAGCCATGAAATTTGAATTGCTTTAACCATGTATACAAAGCCCCCGTTATGAATGATACGTCATCAGGGAACGCTTTTGTATACACGAAAAAATGATTGATACCTATCATGCGCACAACTACTGTGATATTGATGAGCATCGCCCTGGGGGGATGTATTACGAAAGGAGAAAAAAACAATACAACGGATAACCTGAACACTTATCCTGTAGTGCAGCTTGCACTCACAGACACCATATTACACAAGAACTACGTAGCTGATATCGAGGCTGTACGGAATGTAGAGATCCGTGCCCGTGTAAACGGTTTCCTCAATAAGATCTATGTAGACGAGGGCCAACATGTACAACAGGGACAATTGCTCTTTAGCCTGAACGACGAAGAGTTCAGAGCTGAACTGGCACGTGCCAAAGCAGCACTCAGCAGCGCGATTGCCGATGCAAAGACTGCACAGCTGGAACAACAGCGGGTACAACTGCTGGTTGATAAAAAGGTAATTGCAAAAACAGAACTGGAAGTGGCTGCCGCAAAAGTAGCTGCTGCCAATGCGAAAGTAGAAGAAGCACGTAGTGCTGAAACGAATGCTGCTACACAACTTTCTTATACTTCTATCCGTGCACCATTCACAGGGTATATAGACAGGATCCCTTCAAAGACAGGTAGTCTGATCGCTGAAGGCTCGCTGCTGACCTCAGTTTCAGACATCCAGGACATCTATGCTTACTTCAATGTGTCTGAAACGGAATACCTGCAGCACAGCCGTAATAAAGCACAGAATGAAAATGCAGAAGTAAAATTGCTCCTTGCTGATGGGTCTATGTATCCACATGTCGGGAAGATCGAGACCATTGAAAGTGAATTTGAAGAAAGTACGGGGTCCATTGCTTTCAGGGCAAAGTTCCCGAATCCGAAAGCCTTGCTGAAACACGGTGCCAGCGGGAAGATCCAGTTATCTGCTGATCTGGACAGCACGATGCTGATTCCACAAAAAGCGGTATTTGAAATGCAGGATAAGAACTATGTATTCCTGCTGGATGCCAACAATCATGTAAAGATGAAAAGCTTTAGCCCGGGGCCAAGACTGAATAACTGTTATATCGTACAGGCAGGTCTGAAGCCAGGAGATCGTGTGGTATACGAAGGTGTACGCAATCTCAGGGAAGGGATGCAGATCAATCCGGCACCGGTGTCGCTGGATAGTATCAGGGCGCTGTAAGGTGCTGAATGGTTCATTTGCTCCATGCAATGGTTGATTTAAAATCAAATTGATGGGGTGTAATCAATGCATGTTTCAATGCATTGAAATGAACCAGACAGATGATGCCCCTGCATCGAAAGCAAATTTTCTAACCACTATTGGTTAGATCAATTTTCATCTTTTACATTATTTTATGTTTGATACTTTTATCAAGCGGCCCGTGCTGTCGCTGGTTATCTCTCTATTGATAGTCCTCCTGGGCTTACTGGCCCTCTTCTCTCTGCCAGTGACGCAGTTCCCCGATATCGTACCACCATCCGTAACCGTTACTGCAAAGTACACAGGTGCGAATGCCGAAGTATGTGCGAAAGCCGTGGCCACGCCACTGGAGCGTGCCATCAACGGTGTGCCGGGTATGACCTACATGTCATCTGTATCCAGCAATACAGGTGTCACCCTTATTTCTATTTCATTTGCCGTGGGTACAGATCCCGACCAGGCTGCCGTAAACGTGCAAAACCGCGTCGCCACCGTCCTCGATGAATTGCCTGAAGAGGTGATCAAAGCCGGTGTGAGCACGGAAAAAGAAGTGAACAGTATGCTGCTCTACCTCAACATCATGAGTGAAGACAGTACCCTCAATGAAAAATTCATTTACAACTTTGCAGACATCAACGTACTGCAGGAACTGAAAAGAATTGACGGGGTAGGCTTTGCCGAGATCATGGGTGCCAAGGAATACGCCATGCGTGTATGGCTGAAACCCGATCGTATGCTGGCTTACAACGTATCAGCAGATGAAGTGGTGGAGGCCATCCGCAAACAAAACATTGAAGCTGCTCCCGGTAAAACCGGTGAAGCCGCGGACAATGATCCCCAGGTATTACAATATGTACTACGATATACCGGTAAATTCTTTGAAGCAGAACAATACGAAAACCTGATTGTACGTGCAAATACAGACGGTTCTGTATTATTGCTCAAAGACATCTCTGATGTGGAATTTGGTGCACTCAGCTATGGCATGGTGTCTAAAACGGATGGCAAGCCCTCCGCCTCTATCATGCTGAAACAACGCCCGGGTTCCAATGCACAGGATGTAATTGCCAATGTTAAAAAACGTATGGAGGAAATGAAGGCCACCTCCTTCCCTCCCGGCATGACCTACAATTTCAACTACGATGTATCCCGCTTCCTGGATGCCTCTATTCATGAGGTATTGCGGACACTGGTGGAAGCATTTTTACTTGTATTTGTGGTGGTATTCCTCTTTATACAGGATTTCCGCTCTACGCTCATACCTGCGCTGGCAGTGCCTGTAGCGCTGATTGGTACACTGGCATTTATGCAGATGATGGGCTTCTCCATCAACCTGCTCACGCTCTTTGCCCTCGTACTGGCAATTGGTATCGTGGTCGATAACGCCATTGTAGTTGTGGAAGCCGTCCATGTAAAAATGCATGAGCATC
>Ga0207426_1002926_pt1 | contig 10059 bp, 6 predicted proteins | sample AraplaMF_Cvi_mMS_FD_184265 | JGI IMG/M metagenome (GOLD analysis project Ga0207426, IMG submission 184265) | Arabidopsis root microbial communities from the University of North Carolina, USA - plate scrape MF_Cvi_mMS (SPAdes) (version 2) | ecosystem: Host-associated > Plants > Roots > Endosphere ...
CGGGCACCGCCGTCGGGGGCGTTGGTGAAGCGGAGGTCGATGCCCAGGACGGCGGACTGGCCGACGGCGATGGTCAGGCCCAGGCCATGGCCCTTGCCCCGGCCCGGGGCGTCGGTACGGAAGCGCTGCGGGCCGTGATGCAGCAGGTCGGCGGGGTAACCGGGACCGTGGTCGCGTACCTCGATGGCCGGCGGGCCGTCGGGCGGGGCGTCCACGGTGACGAGGACGGGGGGCCGGCCGTGCCGGTGGGCGTTGATGACGAGGTTGGCGACGATGCGGTCGAGGCGGCGGCGGTCGGTCTCGACCACCGCGTCGGCGGCGATCCGCACCACGGTGTCGAAGCCGGTGGCGCGTACGGAGCCTTCGACCAGCGTCCCGAGGTCATAGGCGGCGAGGTCGGCGCGCTCGGTGCCGGAGTCCAGCCGGGAGATCTCCAGCAGGTCCTCGATGAGGCGGCGCAGCGCCCGCAGGCGGTCGTTGATCATCTCCTTGGGCCGGCCCTCCGGGAGCAGCTCGGCCGAGGCGAGGATGCCGGTGAGCGGCGTACGGAGCTCGTGCGCCACATCGGCGGTGAAGCGCTGTTCTGCCTCCAGGCGGCTCTGCAGGGAGCCCGCCACCGAGTCCAGCGCCGCCGCCACCGCCGCCACCTCGTCCTGCCCCGTCGAGCCGCTGCCCGGGCCCTGATCTGCGCCGTTGCCGACCCGGGCGTCCAGATCGCCGGCGGTGATCCGGCGTGCGACCGCCGCCGTGGTGGCCAGCCGACGGCTGATGCGATGCGCCAGGAACAGGCCGGCGAGGGCGACGACCGCGGCGGCGAGCACGGCCGAGCCGAGGATGGCGGTGTCGAGGTTGTCCAGGGAGCGGCGGGTGTTGCCGAAGGGCGACCAGACGGCCATGACGTGACCGTCGGCCGGCGCCGCCGCCCACATGACGGGGCGGCCCCGGTACGTCCCCACCATGGTGCCGCGTTGGCCGGAGCGCGCCGACCGGCGCAGATCGGCGGGCAGTTCACGCGGGTCGAGGAGGGAGTTGAGGCCTTCGCGCGAGGTGCCGTACTCGAAGAGGTCCAGGGCGGTGTCGAGGTTCGCGCGGGTCTCCTTGCGGACCTGGCCGACGGTCTGGCGGGCCACCGCGTCGTGGACGAGGGCGCCGAGGACGGCGGCGACCGCGCAGCTCACCGCCATCACGGTCAGCGCGATCTTCCAGCGGAGGGAGACCGCGGGGCGTTTCACGGGCTGCCGCCGCCGGCCTGCGGGGTCTGGGACGTGCGGGCGTCGTCGAGCGTGAGGTTCCACAGGCTCATCGAGTCGCCGTCCCAGAGATAGTCGATGACGCTGACGTAGCGCGGGTCCTTGGTGGGCTCGCGGATGGCGAGATGCCCGGCCGCCAGCTCGACACCGGCCAGCACGCCGCGCAGGACGAGCACCCGGGTCACCACCGAGTCCCGGACGCTGTACACCCGCAGCTCGCTGTTGCGGGGGTCGAGGTTGACGGCCATCAGCAGGTCCGGTTTGCCGTCGCCCGTGACGTCGTGCAGCTCGGGGCGGCGCACCGACTTCGCCGCGGGCGGTGTCCGGCCCTGCGCGGCGATGTCCGCGTCGAGGACGGCGAGGGGATTTGCGTCGGCCATGCTGCCGCTGGGGACGCGCGGGACATGCGGCACGGGGACGAGGGCCGCAGGATTCTCGTCCCGCCGGGGCGGCGCGGGCGAGTAATCCGGCCACAGCACCAGCGGCGCATCCACGTCCCGGGCGCGCCCCTCGCTCTGCAGCCCCTCCACGTCGGCGCAACCGGTGGTGAGGAGCGCGAGGCAAGCGAGGCTGGCGAGGAAGGGGAGGAGGGAGAGGGAGGGGAGCAGGGAGTGGGTGGAGCGGGCGGAGTTCGTGGAGCAGGCGGAGCGTGTGGGGCAGGCGGAGCGTGTGGAGGCGCCCCGGGGGAGGGGCAGCGTCGTGCGGGGTCGCAGCCGTCGCATCTCGTCGCCACCGCCTTCGCGCCTTCTCACCGTCGCGCTCTCGCGCCTTGGTTCCGCCAGTCCGGTCACCCCCTCAAGCCGATCACTCCTCGTGACCACTCTGCATAGATAGCGCCTCATATGCGGACGTAATCCGAACCAAAGCTATCCAAGTCGATAGCGAACGGAATCTTTAAGTCGGCCATTCTGGCGGCGTTTGCGGCCTTCGGCCCGGTGGGGCGGGCGTTCCTTCACATGACCGCTCCCAGAGATCACAGCGACTGTTACACAACGTACGGATTACCGTTAAGGACGCTCCGTAGCGTGCTCCTTAGTAACCGCACCCCTACGGCGGCCCGAGCCGCCCACGACGAGGAGTACCCCATGCGGGCCCAGCACCGCTCCGTGATCCGTACCGCCACCGTCGCGACCGGTGCGCTGGCCGTCCTGCTGCTTCCCGCGGGCGCCGCCTTCGCCGCCGATTCCACCGCGCCCACGGAGAGCCGGACGTCGATCATGCTGCCCGACAACGGCCTGGCTGGCCTGGCCGAGAGGGCCGGTCACCTGCCCAAGGCCGGGGTGATAGGCGGTGCGGGTGCACTGGGTGTGGCAGGTGCGGTGATCGCCGTGCACCGTCGGCGCCACAGCAGCCGGGGACGCCAGGCCTGAGCCCGGGCCCCGCGCCCCCCAGAAACCGCACCCCGCGCAGCCCGACCGGCCACCACAGCCCGGCCCGGCCGCCACAACCGGCCACCGCAGCCCGGCCCGCGCGATCCAGCCCAGCCCCGCCACACGCCCCACCCCGGGCTGCGCACCCCCACCCGGCCTGCGCAGCCGCTACTGCTCCCCCACCAACCGCTGCACCTCCTCGTAACCCAGCACCTCGCCGCCCGCCCCTGTCGTGCCGGCGGGCCGCTCGCCCGTACGGATGGCATCCGCCGCCGTGAGAGTGGCCTGCAGCGCCGTGCGGAAGAGCAGCGAGCCGGTGCTGATGCGACGTACGCCGAGGTCCGCCAGGCGACCGACGGTGTGCCGCCCGGGGGCGAAGAGGATGTTCACCGGTGCGGGGATCTCGGCGACCAGCACCGACACGTCCTCGTCGGCAGTGACCCCCGGTACGAAGATGCCGTCCGCGCCCGCGGTCAGGTAGGTCTCGGCGCGTTCGAGGACCACCGACAGCGGCGGCGGACCGTCCGCCAGCCAGTGGGTGTCGATCCGGGCATTGAGGAACAGACCCGGCGCCCGCTCCTTCACCGCGGTGATCGCTGCGGCCTGGCGCACCGGATCCTGCAGCCCCTCGCCGCCGGGCAGCCCGTCCTCCAGGTTCAGCCCGGCGGCCCCCGCCGCCGCCAACTCGGCCGCCAGGTCCCCCACTTGCCCGGCGTCGCCGCCGAACCCGCCCTCCACGTCGATCGTGTACGGGCAGGCCAGCCGGCCGTTGAGCCGCAGCGCCAGCGCCACCGTCGCATCCCGGACCTCGGCGAGCCCGCGCCCGTCCGGGTAGCCATGGGCCGCGGCGACGCCCAGGCTCGTGGTGCCGACCGCCGCGTATCCGGCCCCGGCGAGCGCGACGGCCGAGATGACGTCCCAGGCATTGGGCAGCAGCAGCGGCTGGTCGGCGTGGTGCAGCGCATGGAAGTGGAAGGTGGCGTACTCCGGGGAGGTGCTCATACGGGCACCGTAGGCCGCGGTCCCTTCGGTGGGCGCCGAAGACTCGCGGCGGACAATGGAGTCATGACCACTCCGGCGTACAGCTCCGAGCTCGCACGGCTGGCCGCACTGCTGGCGGACCGCACCCGGGCCGCGTTCTGCCTGGCCCTGCTCGACGGCCGGGCCTGGACGGCGGGCGAGCTGGCCGCATACGCCCAGGTCGCGCCGTCGACGGCGAGCGAGCATCTGACCCGGCTCACCGACGGCGGGCTGCTGGTGGAGCGCCACCAGGGCCGCCACCGTTACGTCCAGCTCGCCGGGCCGCGGGTCGCCGAGTTGCTGGAATCCCTGACCGCGCATCTCGACCCGCCGGCCGAGCGCCCCCGCGGGCTGCGCGCCGTGAGCGCGTCCGCCGCGCTCGCCCGGGGCCGCACCTGTTACGACCACCTGGCCGGCCGGCTCGGCGTCACGATCACCGACGCCATGACCGGGCGGGGACTGCTCGACCAGGACGGCGGGTTCGCCCTCACCGACGCCGGACGGGCCTGGCTCACCGACCGTCTGGGAGTCGAACCGGCCACGCTCTCCCCGGGGCGGCGCCCACAGGCCCGCGCCTGCCTGGACTGGACCGAGCGCCGAACCCACCTCGCGGGCACGGCCGGCGCCCGCCTCTGCGACCGGCTCCTGGAACAGCACTGGATCCGCCGCATCGGCAGCAGCAGAGCCGTCCGCCTCACCCCACAGGGAGCAACGGCGCTGCACGACCTGTTGGGGATCGACGGGGCGGCGGCGGATCTGATGTGAGGGGGAGGACGGGTGCGGTGGGGCCGTGATGGAGGCCAAACCCAACCCGCGGCACTTCGCGAAGTGTCACGCAGCGGGCCCGAAGGCCGTATTGGGCGTGGTGCTGCGGGCGGCGGGGCCTGATACGCGGCGGTCGGCCCCTACCCACCCCCTCCGCACGCCCCCGGCCGCCCGTACACCGTGATCCGGGCGCCGCGGACCCGCACCGTGCGGCAGATCGTGAACGCGGCGTGCAGCGTGGACCGCTTGGCGATCTCCTGGTCGTTGTCGTCCACCGGCTCGCCGTCGGGGTCGCCGGCGACGACGATCCGGCGGGCGGCCAGCATCCGGTCGCGGATCGCATCGCCGGACCGCTCGGTGCCGTAGAGGGTGTGCGAGGCCAACGGACTCTTGGCCAGGGCGAGGTCGCGCAGCCCGCGGAACTCGTGCGGCAGGGTCGCCCGCCAGATCCGCCTCCGGGACGGCATGAACAACAGCCCGTCGCCGGGCTCGGCCACCTCCCGTATGGCGTGGGCGATCGCGGTGACATCGTCGACGCGGCTGTCCGGGCTGCGCAGATGGACGTTGACGGGCAGCAGCACCACCGGCACCAGCCCGACCGTCACCGCCCACCGCAGCCGCCTGCCACGGGTCTGGCCCGACGCGCCGACCGGCCGCAGCAGCCGCGCCAGTGCGGCGCCCGCGAGCAGCGCGAACCCGACGACGTAGTAGAGGACGTAGCGGTCCACATAGGCCGGTTCGACGTGGGAGAGGAGGAGCAGGAGGAGGGTGGGCAGGAGCAGCAGGGGGATGCCGAGCGCGCGCAGCCCGATCGGACCGCGGGAGCGCACCCGGACGCGGGCGCAGGCGACGCCGAGGACCGCGAGCACGGCGAAGGTCAGCAGTTGCAGGGGGTCCGGCCACATGAGCCAGCTGATCTGCGCGGACTGCCGGGTGCTGAACACCGCGAGCGGGGCCAGCCCGGCGAGCGTGGTGACCGCGGAGAGCAGCCAGGCGCGCAGTACCCGGCGGGGCAGGCGGGCGAGGATCACCGCGGCGCCGTGCGCGGGCAGCGCCAGCGACGCGAACTCGTGCAGCAGGCACGCGAACAGCATCAGCGCCGTATAGCCGAGCCACAGCTCCCTGCGCGGGCGGGCGGCGGCCAGCACCAGCAGATACGAAGCCCAGACGACCAGCGCACAGACCGTCGCGTACGAGCGTCCCTCCTGCGCGTACTGCTGCACGACCGGGATCAGCGCGAAGGTGCAGCCCGCGAACAGCCCCGCCCGCCGGCCGACCAGGCGCTCCCCGAGCAGGGCGACGCCCGCGGCGGCGACGGCCATCGCGGCCACGGACGGCAGCCGCAGGCCGACCACCTCACCGAAGGCGCCGCCGAGGGTGCCGTCGTAGATGCGGAACCAGAGGTGCATCAGCGCGTAGTAGAGGCCGTGGACGACATCGACGTGCAGCAGCGTGGGCCACAGGTCGGCCAGGCTGCGGTGCGCCATGTCGTAGGTGACCGCCTCGTCCCGCCAGATGGCGTCCTGCCGGCGGATCCCCCATGCCCCCAGGAACAGCATCAGCCCGGAGGGCATCAGCACCACCACGCCCCGCGCCACCCGGGCACCGCGGGCGGCTGCGGCGGACACATACGTCTTCTGCGCTTGTGCTACGTCGATGACGGGCTCCGGTCACGCACGAGACGGACGGATGAACGAACGGACGAACGAGCGGACGAACGATCACACACGGGCGGGACGGATACACGGGGACGGACACGCGGGGGACGGCTTTACGGGGGAATTTACAGGGGGCCGACCTACGGGGACGGAGGTACGGCGTGGTCGGCGAAACGCCCCCGGGGACTGGGGGCTTCGGGCACGGCGGCTTCCAGGGGTCCGGAGACATCTGGACGGACCGGAGACTTCTGGACGGACCGGAGCTGCGGAGGCTTCGGGGGCTCAGGACGGCGAAGCCCCCACGGAGTGCGGAGGCCCGGGGCCGAGGGCCGGCCCCGGGAGGCCGAGGAGCCCCGGGCCGGCCGCCCGGAGCCCCTCGGTCCGTTCCCTTCCGCCCCGCTCCGCTCGGCTCAGGTGATCCGGATCAGTTTCGCGCCGAAGGTCGGCTCGACGAGGTCCTTCTGCAGGGCGACCGGCACCTTCTGCGTGCTCTCGCCGTTGCCGACGGTCAGCACACCCACCTTGGTGCCGGCCTTGGCGGTGTGCGGGACGGTCTTGCCCGCGTCGCTCATGGAGAAGGTCGCCTTCATCCCGGGCCAGCCGACCGCCGACAGGTCCTTGGTCGCCACGACCGGCGTCTCGCCGCCGAGCCCGTCGTCCACATAGCCGACGACCTGGCCCTTCTTCACCACGGTGTCGGAGACCAGCGCGTCACGAGCCGCCGTGATCACCTTCTCGGTGTTCTGCAGGACCAGCGCGAGCTGGGCGTTGGGGTCCGGGCTGTTGGTGTGCTGGTCCATGGTCACACCGAGCAGCAGCTGGTCCTTGCCGCCGACGGTGCGGTAGCCGGACCACATGAACGTGCCGCCGGCCGGCGTGCTCGAACCCGTCTTGATGCCGCTGACCTTGCCCGCCATCGTCGTGAGCAGGGAGTTGTTGTTGTAGATCTTCTCCGGCAGACCGTCGATCTGGGCGTTCTCGGTGCGCACGACCTCACGGAACACATCGTTCTTGACGACCTGTTGGGCGAGCTTCAGCTGGTCGACGGCGGTGCTGACGGTCGACTTCTCCAGGCCGCTGGGGTCCGTGTACGTCGTGTGCGTCATCCCCAGCTTCTTGGCGGCCGCGTTCATCTTCTTCACGAACGCCGCCTCGGAACCGGCGTCCCAACGGGCCAGCTGCCGCGCGACGTTGTTGCCCGACGGGATCATCAGCATCTGCATCATCTGGTACTGCGTGAACTGCTGACCCTTCTTGAGCGGAACGCGCGACTCGTCACCCTTGTTGGAGTCCGCCTCGCCCTGGGCGTCGACCGTGATCGTCACGCCCTTCTGGCCCTTCTTGAGTGGGTGGTCGCGCAGCAGCACGTACGCCGTCATCACCTTGGCGACGCTCGCGGTCGGTACGGGCTTCTGCGGGCCGGACGTACCCATGGTGCCGACTCCGACGACCATGGCGGCGGCCTGCCCCTGGTCGGGCCACGGCATCGCGAGCTTGCCGCCCTTGAAGGTGAACGCGGCCGACCCGCCGACCGCGAGCTTGGGCGCCGGCAGCGGGCGCACCGCCTGGGCGACCACGAAGATGATCACCAGCAGAACCGCCAGCGGGGTCCAGATCTTGAAGCGGCGGACGACCGTGCGCAGCGGGGTCTCGGGCGGCGGCGGGGTGTTGGTGAGCTGCGCCAGGAGGTCGAGCGGCGGCAGCGGCTCCTGCTTGGTCCGCTCGGATTCGGGCAGCGCGCCGGGAGCCTGAGAAGCGGCGGCCGTGGCCCCCGTCGCGGCGGACGGCATGGCGCCCGGCCGGTCGGCGGGCTTGGACGGCGCGGTCGTTTCGGCAGCCTTGGCGGGCTTCGCCGCGGGGAGCGCACCGGAGGTCTTGCCCTCCGGCTTCCCTTCCGGCTTCCCCTCCGGCTTGTCCGCGGCCTTGTCGGCCGTCTTGCCCGCCGCCTGGCTCCCGGACTTCTCCGCGGGCTTCTCGGCGGGCTTCTCCGTGGGCTTCTCGGCGGCCTTGTCGGACGTACGGGCGGGCGTCCGGGGCGCCGTCTTGCCCAGCGACTTGCCCGCCGTACCGTCGTCCGCCGACTTCAGCGCCACGAACTGACTGGTCCGCTCGGAATCCCGCTCGGAGGTGCCGGGGGCCTTGGGGTCGGTCTTGGAGCCGGCCTTGTCGCCGCCCTTGGCATCCGCCTTGGCGTCGGCCTTGGCATCCGCCTTGGAGTCGGTCTTGCCGTCGGCGCCGCCCTTGGCGCCGGGCTTGCCCTTGCCCGCGACCTCGCTTCCGGGCTTGGCCTCCGCCTTGCTCCCGCTCCCGCTCTCAGCCTTGTCCTTGGCCGCGCCCTTGCTCTCGGCCGCGCCCTTGCTCTCGGCCGCGCCCTTGCCCTGGGCCGCGTCCTTGCTCTTGGCGGGCGCGTTGATCTTGAATGCGGTGGTCGCCTGGTCGACGGCACCGGCCGCCGCACCCTTCCCCTTCAGCTTCGCGACAGCAAAGACACGGGTCGCCTCATCCACCGCCGACTCATCGACGCCGGCGTCACTCTCATCGCCGCCGTCACCGTTGCCGCCACTCTTGCCCGTGCCCGTGCCCGTGCCCGTGCCCTTGGCCTCGGCCTTGCCGGCAGCCGCAGCGCCGCCCTTCTCGTCGGGCTTGCCCTTCTGCGGCCCCACGGTCTTGAAAACGGCGGTCGGCTGATCGACGACCTTGGTCGCAGTCTTGGACTCGGCCTCAGCCTTGGGCTCGGCCTCGGACTCGGCCCCGGCCTTGGGCGCGGACTCGGCCGCGCCCTCCCCCTTCGCCGCAGCCTTCCCGACGGCCTTGCCGCCCGAGCCCTCGTCACCCGAGTCAGCCGAGCCGCCGCCCGAGGCCTTCGCGCCGGACCGCGCCGGCCGCTCGGCCGCCGGCTCCACCGCCGCTTCCGGCGCTACGGCCGGCTTTGCGACGGCACCGTCCGCGTCCCCGTCCGCACCTTCATCAAGATCGCCGGATCCCGCGGAAGCCTCACCAGCCTCGTCGCCCTCACCGGCCTCGGCGCCCTCGCCGTCCCCGTCGCCCTCCCCCGCGACCCAAGCGGCCACAGCGGCCCGCAGGCGGTCGTCGCCGCCCTCCTTGCCGCCCTTGCCGCCGTCGGCGCCCTCAGCGGCCTCCTGCGGCGCTTCCGGCGCCTCAGGAGCATCGACTGCCCCCTCGGACACCGCGGACGCCTCGGAGGAGTCCGCAGACTCCGGTTCGGCGGCAGATTCCGGCTCGGCCGAGGACTTCGACTCGGCGGCAGATCCCGACTTCACTCCCGACCTCGACTTCGTCCCGGCCCCCGGCTTCGCCGTGGATCCCGACTTCGCCGCAGACTTCGGCGCCGCCGCAGCCTCCGGCTTCTTCTCAGGCTTCGAGTCCGTCCCGGCCCCCGATTCCTTCGCCGGCTCGGCCGGCTCCCCGCGGAAGGCGGACAGGCGCGGATCACGTTTGCTCCGCGCCGTCTCCCCCGACGACTGCTTCTTGTCCGACTTGTCGGGGGACTCGCCCGCCACCGATGTCTCCTTCATACGTCGCCCGCTGCCTGGCCCTGTGATTCCAAGTGTCCTGTGTCCGCGTAGCACCATCTCGCCGCCACGCGTACCGGTAGGCGTCGCACCCCACAGAAAGATGTCGCCGACGTGCAAGACGAGAACGACATACCTACCGGTTCCCTACCGAACCCCCCACGCACCCTCGACAGATGAATGTGAGAGGGGTCACCCTGTCATTCATCCACGCGGGGAGGCATGGATGGGCAGGAGCCGCAGAACAATTCCGGAGGAGCTTCTGCTGCTCGCTCTGGACCCGACGACGGGTACCACAGCGCAGCCGCAGTCGCTCGACCTCGGCCTGGCCGGGGCCCAGCTAGTAGAGCTGGCTCTGGCAGGACGGATAGCCCCAGACGGGGATCGTATCGCCGTGGTGATGGCACGGCCGACAGGAGATCCAACTCTGGACTCCGCGCTCGAACTGCTGCGCCGACGCGGC
>Ga0207426_1002927_pt1 | contig 10058 bp, 10 predicted proteins | sample AraplaMF_Cvi_mMS_FD_184265 | JGI IMG/M metagenome (GOLD analysis project Ga0207426, IMG submission 184265) | Arabidopsis root microbial communities from the University of North Carolina, USA - plate scrape MF_Cvi_mMS (SPAdes) (version 2) | ecosystem: Host-associated > Plants > Roots > Endosphere...
CCGCGAGCAGCATCTGCAGGCTTTGTGGGACGGACTTGGCGGCATGGCCATCAATCCCTTGCTGCGCTACTTCTCGCAGCCCGATTTTACAGGTACCGAGGACTTCGCCGCCTGGCTTCAGTCGGTCGCCAAATCGGGTTGGCTGACGCATGTCTTCCGAGACAACAGCTCCGGCAAGATCGTCGGCATGGCGAACTACATGCGGGCCGATCCGGCCAATGGCGTGGTCGAGGTCGGCGGCGTCGCGCACGGTTCCGACATGAAGCGCTCGCCGCTCTCCACCGAAGTTCACTATCTGATGGCCAAGCATGTCTTCGAGGATCTCGGTTACCGGCGCTACGAGTGGAAATGCGACAATCTGAACGAGGCGAGCAAGACGACGGCGGCCCGCTACGGTTTCACCTACGAAGGCGTGTTCCGCCAGCACATGATTTCCAAGGGCCGCAATCGCGATACGGCCTGGTTTTCGATGCTCGATTCCGAATGGCCTGTCCTGAACGCAGCGTTCGAGGCCTGGCTGTCTCCCAGCAATTTTGATGCAGACGGCAAGCAGAAGCGGCGGCTGGAGGAAATCCGCGCCGAGCTGACCAAGGAATCGACAGAGTGACGGATCCGAGATCGGAAGGCCGTTCGCAGGCAATTGCGGCGGCCATCATCCTTATGGCCGCCGGCCTCGTGCTCTATTTCATGCCGGCCATCATTCTCGCACTTGGCAGCTACTCGCCGTATCTGGCGGCTGGTGTCGGCGCGTGCCTGGTTCTGGCTTTTTTCGTCGTCTTCTGGCTGAGGGCGCGATATCAGCGCCAGCGCGGTAAATAGCGCCGTAGGCTCTAGCCCTGTAGCGAGGCGCCGAGCAGCAGTGCGCCCATGGCAATCACCAGCAGGGCGCCTAGGATTTCGATCGTATTCCCGATCCACACCGACGCGGCTGAGCCGCGCCCGGCGAGGCGCATCGCAGTGCCTTTGGCAGTGACCGCGAGCGTTGCCAGCATCGCGACCGTTATCGCGGTGCCAAGCGACATCGCGATCACCGATAGCACGCCGCCGAGATAGAGGCCGTTCAGCAGCGAGAATGTCATGACCAGCAGCGCGCCCGAGCAGGGGCGTAAGCCAACGGCGATGATGGCCGACCAGGCTTCGCGGACATTGAACTTCTCGGCCTTGAGCAGGGACGGATCGGGCATGTGCGATTGGCCGCAGGTCTCGCAGGCCATGCCGGCAATGAACTTGTGCCCGGCTCTGAGCGCCTGTGCTTCACCGAAGGCGTAGCTCGAACCTTGCTTCTGCGCTGCATTGTCCTGCCAGTCCAGCATCATGCTGACGGGGCCAGACGACGTTGCCATGACCTCACGGCGTGGCATGCCTGCAATGATCCCCCGCAGCTTGCGGAACAACAGCCAGCAACCGAAGAGGATGACCAGGATGAAGCTGGCAATCTCCATCGCCTGCGTCGCGGCCGTCAGGCTTATGCCGGTGCCGCGCAGCACCAGCCATGCACCGCCGACAAGTGCGATTGCGACAAATCCCTGGAGGAAGGCGGAGACGAAGGAGATGGATACGCCGCGTTTCAGCTCGATCTCATTGGCGATCATGTAGGAGGAGATAACAGCCTTACCGTGCCCGGGGCCGGCGGCGTGAAAGACGCCATAGGCGAAGGAGAGGCCGATCAGCGCCCAGAGATGCCAGGAATCCGCACGCATGGCTCGCAGCGCACCCGTCAGGGCACGATAGAAGGCCTGCTGCTGTGCATTGACATAGAGGAGGAGGGGAGCAAGCGGGCCGCCCGTCGGCTGGAAGCTCGGTTCCGATGTGCCGATGCCGAGCGGCGACTGCGCATGCGCAACGGCCATGCCCGCGACCAGCACGAATGCGGCGCCGAGCGCAATCGGCCGAAGCCGGTGTCTCAGCATGTGAGATCCAGTCGCGTCGCGAAGAGCTTCGACATGTTCGTCCCCGTCGGGTCGTTGAAGAAAGCGTCGGTCAAGGACTGCTTGTTCTCGGCGATCACCTGGTCGGCATCGGGGCGGACGACCTGGTGCTTGCAACTTTTGAACCGGTCGCCGACCAGAACCAGCTCGTTGTCGGTCGGGAAGTCGATCGAGGTGTAGAGCGTCGGGTCGTAGACACCGAAGGTAAGGCCTCCCTTGAGCGGCATCTTTTCTGCCGGCTTGACGGCGAAGAACATCAGCAACTGACCCTGCTTGTAGTCCACATGGATCAGGTCGGGCTTCTCGACCTTTATATTCTTACCGTTCATCGTAAGGTTCATGTAGTAGTCGTAGTCGACCAGCGAATCCCGCACGGTCTTGCCGACCTCGGCCAGCTCGTTCGGGTCCAGCTTCAGATCGGTGTTCTTGTCGAAATCCATCACGACGGACGACGAGAATACCTCGTCGAAGCGCCAGACGTTGCGCAGTTCAGCAACGTTGCCGTCGTCATCGGCGACGACCTCCAGCCGCGCTTCGACAAACACATGCGGGTGTGCAAAGGCTGCGGCTGGCAAAAGCGACAGGAGCGACGCCATCAGGAATGTCGATTTCTTCATGCGTGCTCTTACTGCGGGATCCCAAACTCACCTGATTCCTCGCCAGTAAATGGGACGGAATTGGGACCGGCCCCAGACGGGAAGCGGTCAGGAATGCTTCTTGAACCAATTGTGAAGGTAGTCGACGAAGATGCGGACCTTGGCCGGCAAGTAGCGGCGATGGGGGTAGACGGCATAGATACCGCGATCGGTCGGAATGTAATCGTTGAACAGCGTCACCAGCTCGCCGCTCTCGATCGGCTTGCGGGCGATGAAATCGGGAATCAGCGCGACGCCGATGCCTGACAGTGCGGCGCGCAGCGTCGCATGTGGGCTGTTGACCTCCATGGGGCCTGTCACCGCAACGGCAAAAGATGTGCTGTCCGGATTGTAGAAGCGAATGCTGCCCTGGCTGCGCGAGTTGGTGTCGACGATGAAGGGGACGTTCGACAGATCCGATGGGTGGGCAAGATCCGGATGGCGCTCCACGAAGTCGGGTGTCGCGCAAAGATGGACGCGGAAATCCGAGATCTTGCGGGCGATCATGCCGGAGTCCTCGAGCTTGGTCACGCGAATGGCGACATCGAAGCCTTCCTCGATGAGATCGACGAATCGGTCGTCCGCGGCGATCTCCAGCGCGAGATCCGGGTTTTCCTTGGCGAAGTCGATCAGCGACTGGCCGACCTCGGCATCGACGAAGGTGCGTGGCACCGAGACCTTCAGTCGGCCCTTCAGTTGGGCGTTATTCTCGCGCACGAGATCGGCGAGGTTGTCGATCTCCTTCAGGATGTCGGATGCCGTGCGGTAGTAGGTATGACCGGCCTCGGTCATGGAGAATTGGCGGGTCGTCCGGTTCAGCAGCAGGGCGCCGAGTTCGTCCTCCAATTCACGCACATATTTCGACAAAAGCGCCTTGGAGCGGCCGGTGCGCCTCGCCGCAGCCGAAAAGCCTTCTGCTTCAACGACATCGATGAAGGCGCGGATGCGGGTGAGGGTGTCCATGACGATCTCCTGAAAAAGCGCCGAACCACCATTCAAATCAGTCGGTTGCGGGCCGTTTTACCACGTTGAACAAATTGCGGTGTATTGTTCAAATATTTTCTGCCGGGAGATGCGAAAAAACCGCTTGATTATGACGGCGAATATTCCTATCTCGTGGTCAGCCCAAAGTCGCACGTGCCCATGGGTGTCCGCCGAACCCTCGAATTGGTGAGGAAATCGGTAAGGTACCTGGAATTAACCCCTCCAGTCGCTATTCTGGCCAACCGGAAAATGCGAGGACGCCTGAAGCAACGACGGTGCGGGCCTTTTTGTTCTCTCCCTGCTTTCCATCAGCGGGGGTTACTGAAGAGGCACACCTTCATTGCCGGAAGTGCGGTAGGGAACTCCCTCCAATCCATGGCAGACAAAGCCGGATCCATGTCGCTTTCGCGGCGTTGATCCATCATTTGCGCTATCAAGCGCTTGCTAAGGTTCCGGGGTCTCCACCGGCTGGTTCCTATGCGAGCGATTGATTGCCCTTTGTCCTCCGGTTTTCCGGAGCTCTGGAATTGGAAGAGGGAATCGATATGACCACCCAGCGCATCCGCGACTTTCTCGCAACCCGACGTCCCGACGGTCCCTGCCTCGTGGTCGACCTCGACGTCGTGCGCGATAATTTCTCTGCTTTCCGTCACGCCATGCCGGACAGCGCGATCTACTACGCCGTCAAGGCAAACCCGGCTCCGGAAGTCCTGAAGCTGCTCGCCGACATGGGCTCGAGCTTCGATTGCGCGTCAGTCGCTGAAATCGAAATGGCGCTCAATGCCGGTGCAACCGCTGCCCGTATTTCCTTCGGCAACACGATCAAGAAGGAACGCGACGTTGCCCGCGCGCATGCGCTCGGCGTCAGCCTCTTTGCGGTCGACAGCCACGAGGAAGTCGAGAAGATCTCGCGTGCCGCTCCCGGCGCCCGCGTGTTCTGCCGCGTCCTGACGGATGGTGAAGGTGCTGAATGGCCGCTGTCGCGCAAGTTCGGCTGCGTCCCGCAGATGGCTGTGGACGTTCTCGTCTACGCGCATCAGCTCGGCCTCGAGTCCTACGGTGTGTCGTTCCACGTCGGTTCGCAGATGACCAAGGTCGATGCCTGGGATTCGGCTCTCGCCGACGCCAAGCGCGTCTTCGTTCAGCTGGCCAAGCAGGGCATCCACCTGCAGATGGTCAACATGGGCGGCGGCTTCCCGACCAAGTATCTGCGTGATGTTCCGTCGGCGGAAGCTTACGGTCGTGCGATCTACCAGAGCCTTCGTGACCACTTCGGCAACAACCTGCCGAAGACGATCATCGAGCCGGGCCGTGGCATGGTCGGCAACGCCGGTGTCATCAAGACTGAGGTCGTGCTGATCTCGAAGAAGTCGGACAACGACGCAGCCCGCTGGGTGTTCCTCGACATCGGCAAGTTCGGCGGTCTCGCCGAGACGATGGACGAAGCCATTCGTTACCCGATCCGGACCGAGCGCGACGGCGACGAAATGGAGCCTTGCGTGATTGCCGGCCCGACCTGCGATTCCGCAGACGTGCTCTACGAGAAGAATCTTTATCCGCTGCCGATCTCCCTTTCGATTGGCGACGAGATCCTGATCGAAGGCACCGGGGCCTACACAACCACCTACTCGGCGGTCGCGTTCAACGGCTTCGAGCCGTTGAAGGCCTACGTCATCTAATATTGCCAGCCCCGTAGCCAGCCGGGGCGGCATTCTCACAATTCATATCAATCGCCGCTCATATCGGTTTTGGGTACGGGAGGCCACGATGGCCGCTGTTCTTGATTCTGTCCGCGCATTTTTTGCGCCTTCTGTCTTTACCATCGACGCCGAGAACGCTGGCGACGTCGTGGCTCGCGAAAACCTGCTGGATCGTGCCATGGGCGCGAACCGCCGCAAGAAGTCGTCGGAAAAGATCCGCCGCGGCCGTGTGCCGGCTGAAGGCCTGGCGCTGGTTGCACGCGATCGCGACGGCCATGTCATCGGCACCGTGCGCCTGTGGAACGTCGAGGCCGGCGTCAACGCCGAAGGCACGCCGATCAACGCGCTGCTGCTCGGGCCGCTGGCGGTTGATGCGAGCTTCGAGGGCAAGGGCGTCGGTTCGGCGCTGATGCGCGCCGCCATGCTGGAAGCGAAGAACCGTGGGCATGGCGCGATCCTGCTCGTCGGCGATGCCCCTTACTACGAACGTTTCGGTTTTTTTTCCGGGAAGGCTCAACATCTCGTCATGCCGGGTCCCTTCGAACGCTCGCGCTTCCTGGCGCTGGAGCTCATCGAGGGCTGGCTTGACGGTGCGGCCGGCATGATCGTCCCCTCGGGGCGGATGCTGGCAAGCGCCCCGGTCCGCAGGGCGGCGTGATCGGCAAGGCCTCTCCCCTGATGGGGAGGGGCCTTTTGTTTTCTCGTTTTTCGGAAATCAAGTTTAGGAGGCGCCGGAAAACCGGACGAACGCTTAGCCTAAACTTTTATGACTGCGTGCCCCCTCAGGCTTCAATTATTTGACGACGCTTGTGTCGACCAATTGAGTTCCGGCAGTCTGAACGACATTTTCAGGTATAGCGGCGATGAAGAACATCGTGAAAGCATAAACCGCGAATATAGTCGCTGCGGCAGTGGCCCTTAGAATCATTCATGCACTCCTATTCTCAGGAGTCCAATGTGGGCTCAAAAAGTGGCTTTCCAAAGAGTTTTCTGAACGCCAGATGAACAAAAAACTGTGAGAGCAAAAATTAATGATATTTTAGCAACACCTGAGTTTCGCCCCAAAGTGGGCGAAATTCCTGATTTGTTCTCACGAATTTGCAATTATTTCAAGCATATAGATGAAAGTTTGGGCATTGGTTTTCCTCGCTGGCGCGTGGTCGCCCTATGATCTCCTCGTCATCTGGCAGGGAGCCGGGTTCATGAACCGGTCCGCCTTCCGTTCATATTTCGGCGCTCGATGATGGTTGCCGAGGCTGGGTCGGATACCGTCAGGGTTGAAGATCCATCGGGGAATCGGGATCGGGAGACGCTCCTGTCGACTTTGAGAAGCCGGAAAGCTCGCCGCAATCGGGCAGGCGATGCAGCCTGACATCCCATTCCGCTACCCCAAATCGCCTGCCCACTCCTATCGGGAAAACCGTCACGAAGCATGGCTTCGCGCGGCGCCTTGGGCTGCCTGCGGGATGGCGGCCTACGCCTGTGGTCGTGTTCATCAGACGCGTCCCTGCCGATCATAAATTTTCACGTCCGCGTGAGCCGCATCGGGCGGACGATGATTTTGCGTTCTGCCTACGCTAGCTCAGCGAAATGATCACGCGCCTCGCTTTGCTCGTCGCTTTTCTGCTGTCGCCGCTCGCTGCCGTTGCACAGCCGGAGAACGGCCGGACGGCAGTTTTGCTCGAGAGCTTGTCCTCACGCGTGGAGTTGAAGCCGCTGAGAACCGTGATCGTCGCCAGGGATGGGCGGACGGTGGCGGAACAGGGCTACGGCGACCACGCCGCGACTGAGTCAGTCAACATCAAGTCCGCTTCCAAATCGATCATTTCATGCCTCGTCGGCATCGCCATCGAAAAGAAACTGCTGGAAAGCCCGGACCAACGGATCGCTCCGATCCTGAAAGCTGAGCTGCCTGCCGATCCCGATCCGCGGCTTAACGAGATCACCATCGGCAACCTACTTTCGATGCAGGCGGGGCTTGGTCGCCTGTCTGGTCCCAATTACGGGCGCTGGGTTGCCTCGCGCAACTGGGTGCGTTTTGCCCTTGCCCAACCTTTCGACGACGCGCCTGGCGGTGAAATGCTCTATTCGACCGCCTCCACGCACCTTCTCTCGGCGATCCTGACGAAGGTCAGCGGGAGGTCGACGCTGGCGCTCGCCCGCGAATGGCTGGCACCCGTTAGCGGCTTTAGGATCGGCGCCTGGGAGCGCGACCCGCAGGGCATCTATCTCGGCGGGAACCAGATGGCGATGACGGCCCGCTCGCTGCTGGCTTTCGGCGAACTCTATCGCAACGGCGGCAAGGCTGCGGATGGTACGCAGGTCGTGCCTGCGGACTGGATCGCGCAATCGTGGCAGCACCGCACCAATTCGCGCTTCTCCGGCGACGATTATGGCTACGGCTGGTTCTCGCGACAGATTGGCGGCGAGGAGGTCCATTTCGCCTGGGGATATGGCGGCCAGATGCTCTACATCGTCCCCTCGCTCGGCTTGACTGTTGTCATGACATCGGACGAGAGCGGCCCATCGGCGCGCACCGGCTACCGCGATGCGCTGCATGGTGTTCTTGCGGAGATTATCGAGGCGGCGCGGCTGTCCTGATAACACAGCCGCGCAAAAGCTTAGGCTGCGATATCGACGACACCGCAATCGCCGGCTTCGGAAGCGAAGGCCAGCAGCTTGCCGTTCTTGCTCCAGCTCATCGACGTGATCGCGCCTTTGCCGGGTCGGCGCAGCAGCGCTTCCTTGCTGTCGGCAATGCGGACGGCGAGGATCATGCCGTCGATGAAGCCGATCGCCAGGATGTCTTCGACAGGGTGGAACTTCACTGAGGTCGCCATGATGTTGGCGCGGGTGCCGAGCTCGAGCGGCGCTTTGCCCATCGGGCCGTCTTTGCCCTGGAATGGCCAGACGATCGCAGCCGGCGCACCTGACGAGGCAAGCCACTTGCCCTTCGCGGACCACGAGAGAGACTTCACCTTGGCGGGGTAGCCGGTCATGCGCATGTGCCGGGCTTCAGCGCCGGCCTTGCTGTCGAGCTTCCATCCGTGCAGTGCGTTCTCCTGCATCGTCGTGACGAGGAAGTTGCCGTCAGGCGAGAAGGTGACGCCGGTATGGGCGCCCTTCCATTCGAGGTCGACCGGCTTGGCAGCGGTGCCGACCCAATGCAGCGACACGCCGTTGTAGCGCGCGGCGGCAATGCGCATGCCCTTGGGCGCGAAGGCGAGGCCTTCGACGGTCCGCTCTTCGGTAAATTCCTTGGTCGTGCCGTCGGCGAGGCGCACGAGAGCGCTCTTGCCGTAGGAGTAGGCGACGGCGCCCTGCGGGCCGGCGGCAAGCTGGGAAATCCATTTGCGCGGCGCGTTTGCAAGCTCGGTCACCCCGGCATCGGCTCCGATGCGCAGCACCTTGCCGTCCTCACCGCCGGAAATCAGGCTTTCGCTATACGGGTCGCGGATGCAGCTCAGCATGCCCTGATGGGCCTCGGTCACCTTCTCGCCGCCGTCGAGGCGGTGGATGGTGCCGGCGGCATTGGCGAAGAAGGGGGTGTCACCTAAAAATTCGACGGCCAGGATATGGCCGTCGAGATCAAACGGGGCAACTGTGGGCATCAGGCCGCCGCCTCGCACGCCTTGAAGGAAGCTTCGAGCTTTTCGTGATCAAGTTCGCGGCCGATGAAGACGAGACGGGTCTCATGCTTCTCGCCGTCCTTCCAAGGGCGCTGGTGGTCACCTTCGATGATCATGTGGACACCCTGAACGACGTAGCGTTCGGGATCGTCCTTAAAGGCGATGATGCCCTTGAGGCGCAGGATATTCGGCCCCTGAGTCTGCGTGATCTTCTGGATCCAGGGGAAGAAGCGTTCCGGGTTCATTTCGCCGCCACGCAGCGAGACCGACTGCACCGTCACGTCATGGATCGGCGACATGGCGCCATGATGATGGTGGTCATGATCATGATCATGGTGGTGATGGTCATGATCGTGGTCGTGATCATGCGCATGATGATGATGGTGGTCGTGGTCGCAATCCGGACCGCAGACGTGATCGTCATGGTCATGATCAAGAAAGTGCGGATCGTTCTCCAGCGCGCGCTCCAGGTTGAAAGCCCCCTGATCGAGAACGCGGGCCAGATCGACGCCCGAGCGGCTGGTCTTGTAGACGCGGGCCGAGGGATTGATGGCGTGAACGATATCCTCGATCTGCGCCAGCTCTTCCGGCGTGACGAGGTCGGTCTTGTTAATCAGGACGACGTCGGCAAAGGCGATCTGGTCTTCGGCCTCGCGGCTGTCCTTCAGGCGCAGCGGCAGATGCTTGGCGTCGACGAGAGCGACAACCGCGTCGAGTTCCGTCTTGGCGCGCACGTCGTCATCCATGAAGAAGGTCTGGGCGACCGGCACAGGATCTGCAAGGCCCGTCGTTTCAACGATGATGCCGTCGAAACGGCCGGGGCGGCGCATCAGGCCTTCGACAACGCGGATCAGGTCGCCGCGCACGGTGCAACAGACGCAGCCATTGTTCATCTCGTAGATCTCTTCGTCGGATTCGACAATGAGGTCATTGTCGATGCCGATCTCGCCGAACTCGTTGACGATGACCGCATATTTCTTGCCGTGGTTCTCCGACAGGATGCGGTTGAGTAAGGTCGTCTTGCCGGCGCCGAGGTAGCCGGTGAGAACGGTAACGGGGATAGGCTTCTGCTGGGTGGGGATCGCGTCGGTCATAAGAACCTCGAGAGATGGCACGCCCGGGGGCGGGGCTGAAAATTCGTCGGTCTCATATAAGGAGTTGCGGGCGGCAGTTCAAAGGGTT
>Ga0207426_1002931_pt1 | contig 10046 bp, 7 predicted proteins | sample AraplaMF_Cvi_mMS_FD_184265 | JGI IMG/M metagenome (GOLD analysis project Ga0207426, IMG submission 184265) | Arabidopsis root microbial communities from the University of North Carolina, USA - plate scrape MF_Cvi_mMS (SPAdes) (version 2) | ecosystem: Host-associated > Plants > Roots > Endosphere ...
TCCTCGACGAAGCAAAGGTCTATATCCGCTCCGGTGACGGCGGGAACGGCTGCGTGGCGTTCCGCCGCGAGAAGTTCATCGAATTCGGCGGTCCCTCCGGCGGCAATGGCGGCCGCGGCGGCAATGTCATCCTCGAGGTCGCCGACGGCCTCAACACGCTGATCGACTACCGCTACCAGCAGCACTTCAAGGCCCAGAAGGGCGAGAACGGCATGGGCTCGGACCGCCACGGCGCAAACGGCAAGAACATCGTGCTGAAGGTGCCCATGGGCACGCAGATCTTCGACGAAGACCGCGAGACGCTGATCCACGACTTCACCAAGGTCGGCGAGAAATTCGTGCTGGCCGAGGGCGGCAATGGCGGCTTCGGCAACGCGCATTTCAAATCCTCCACCAACCGCGCGCCGCGCAACGCCAATCCCGGCCAGCCCGGCGAGGAGCGCTGGATCTGGCTGCGGCTGAAGCTGATCGCGGATGCCGGCCTCGTCGGCATGCCCAATGCCGGCAAGTCGACCTTCCTGTCCAAGGTCAGCGCGGCAAAGCCGAAGATCGCCGACTATCCCTTCACCACGCTGCATCCGCAGCTCGGCGTCGTGAATGCCGACGGCCGCGAATTCGTGCTCGCCGACATTCCCGGCCTGATCGAGGGCGCGCATGAAGGCACTGGCCTGGGCGATCGCTTCCTCGGCCATGTCGAGCGCTGCCGCGTGCTGCTGCATCTGATCGATGCGACCTGCGAGCATGCCGGCAAGGCCTACAAGACGGTGCGCAAGGAGCTTGACGCCTATGGCGGCCAGCTCACCGACAAGATCGAGATCGTCGCGCTGAACAAGATCGACGCGGTCGATCCGGACGAATTGAAGAAGCAGAAGGACCGCCTGAAGCGCGCCGCCAAGAAGACGCCGCTGTTGATCTCCGGCATCACCGGCCAGGGCGTCAAGGAAGCGTTGCGCGCGCTCGCGGACGTGATCGGCGAAAGCCCGGTCTCCGCCAAGGCGAAGAGCGCGGCCGAAGCGGAGCCGTGGTCGGCGTGATTGTCGTCCCGGCCTAGTGCGCAATTGCGCACGGGGGCCGGGACCCATACGCCGCAGCAATAGTTTTGCGAAGACTCGGAGTTACCAGCTCGTTCTACAACCACTCCCTGTGGTTATGGGTCCCGGCCTTCGCCGGGACGACACTGGAGTGTAGGCGTGCACGCGCATCACTGGCCGGTTGTCACCGGCGCTCGAATATCGCAGCATCAAAAATCAAGAAACGGCAGGGATAACCCATGGCGCGCGCGAAGAACGTTCTCTGGATCATGTGCGACCAGCTTCGCTATGATTATCTCGGCTGCACCGGGCATCCGACGCTGAAGACGCCGAACATCGACGCGATGGCGAAGCGCGGCGTGCTGTTCACCAAGGCCTACGTCCAATCCCCGATCTGCGGCCCGTCGCGGATGTCGTTCTACACCGGGCGCTACATGCGCTCGCATGGCTCGCACTGGAACGGCTGGCCGCTGCGTGTCGGCGAGCCCACGCTCGGCGATCACCTCAAGAAGATCGGCGTGCGCAACGTGCTGGTCGGCAAGACCCACATGGCGCCCGATCTCGAAGGCATGAAGGCGCTCGGCATTCCCCCGGAATCGATGATCGGCGTGCACGTCGCCGAATGTGGCTTTGAACCTTACGAGCGCGACGACGGCCTGCATCCGACCGGACGGCCGCGCCCGAAATACGATGACTATCTGCGCCAGCAGGGCTTTGAAGCCACCAATCCCTGGGAGCACTGGGCCAATTCAGGCGCGGCCGAAGACGGCGCATTGCAGAACGGCTGGCTGCTGGTGCACGCCGACAAGGCCGCGCGCGTGCCGGAGGAGCATTCCGAGACGCCCTACATGACGCGGCGCGCGATGGACTTCATCAGCGAGGCCGAGACGGATGGCAAGCCGTGGTGCCTGCATCTGTCTTACATCAAGCCGCACTGGCCCTACATCGCGCCGGAGCCCTATGCCAGCATGTATTCGACCGATGACATGATCCCGGTGATCCGCTCCGAGCGCGAGCGGCAGAATCCGCATCCGGTGTTCGGCGCCTATATGGACATGCGCTACTCCCGCAACATGGCGCGCGACGATGCCCGCGAGAAGGTGATCCCGACCTATATGGGCCTGATCACCCAGATCGACGACCAGATGGGCGTGCTGATGCAGTTCCTGGAGGCGCGCGGCCTCTTGGAAACCACCATGATCGTGTTCACCTCCGATCACGGCGATTATCTCGGCGATCACTGGATGGGCGAGAAGGATTTGTTTCACGAGCAGTCGGCGAAGATTCCACTGATCATTATCGATCCCTCGCAAGAAGCGGATGCGACGCGCGGCACGCGCAGCGACGCGCTGGTCGAAGGCATCGACCTCGCGCCGACCTTCGTCGATTATTTCGGCGGCAAGGTGCCGGGCCACATCCTCGAAGGGCGTTCGCTGCTGCCGCTGCTGCGCGGACCGACACCCGCGGATTGGCGCAAGGTCGCGTTCTCCGAATACGACTATGCCATGCAGGACGTGCGGCTGAAGCTGAACCAGCCGATCGAGCGCTGCCGCCTGTTCATGGTGTTCGACGGCCGCTGGAAATACATCCACGCCTCCGGCTTCCGCCCGATGCTGTACGATCTCGAAACCGATCCGGAGGAATATGTCGATCGCGGCGACGATCCCGAATGCGCCGGCATCATCGCGCGACTGCAGGCCGAGCTGTTCGATTGGGCGCTGCATCCCAACGACCACATCACCACGCCGCGCGAGAAGATCGCGGCCTATGCGGACAATCAGCTGCAGGTGAAGGGCGGGGTCTTGATCGGCATCTGGGACGAGAAAGAACTCGCGGCGATCAAGGACGGGATCGCGCAGCGCGCGAAGATGTGACGGCGCTCTTCGCCTCTCCCCGCGTGCGGGAAGAGGGCTCTGCGCGCGTACGATACAATCGAAAATCCATCCGCCGTCATTGCGAGCGCAGCGAAGCAATCCAGAATCTCTCCGCGGAGAGACTCTGGATTGCTTCGTCGCAAGGGCTCCTCGCAATGACGGGGGGAAAGACTCAATTCTCGATCTTGTAGCCCGTCGCCTTCACGATCGGCTGCCAGAACGCCGTATTCGCGGCGAGCTCCTTCGACAGTCCTTCCGCATTGCTGCCGACCGGGATCAGGCCGATCGCGGTGAGCTTCTCTCTCACCTCGGGCTTGGCCAGCGCGGCGCTCGCCGCCGCACCGAGCTTGCTCGCGAACTCCGGCGGGCTGCCGGCGGGAAGCCACATGCCGTACCAGGCGTCGGCGACGAGATCGATGCCGCTCTCCTTCAGCGTCGGCACCTCGGGCGCGAAGGGCGAGCGTCCCGCGCTCGAGACCGCGATGATCTTCACGCCCTTGGCGCGGTGCTGCGGCAGCGCATCGGCCAATGTCGTGATGCCGAACGAGATGTGGCCACCGACGAGGTCGTTGAGGATCGGCGCGCTGCCGCGATAGGGCACGCGCGTCAGGGGAATGCCGAGATCCTTTTCGAGCTTGGAGCCCATGAAATGCGGAATGGTGCCGTTGCTGGGCACGCCGAACGAGGTCTTGTCCGGATGCGCCTTCAGCCACGCCACGAAGGATTTGAAATCGGCAGCGTCGGTCCCCGGCCCGAGCACGAGGGCGAACTCGAACCGCGCCAGCAGCGACACCGGCATGAAATCCTTCGCCGTGTCGAAGCTCGGGCTCGCCTCTACCATCGGCAGCAGATACATGGTCGGCCCTGTCGTCACCAGCACCATGCTGCCGTCGGGGCTTGCGCCCTTCACCGCCTTGATGCCGATCAGGCCGTCGCCGCCGGTGCGGTTCTCGACCACGAGGGTCCGTTGCAGCACCGGCGCCATCTCCTGCGCGATCAGCCGGCACAGCGTGTCGCCGCCGGCTCCCGCCGCGAACGGGAAGATGATCTTCGTCAGCCCGGTCTGCGCCCCGCCCGCCTGCGTCAGCAGCGGCAGTCCCAGGCATCCGGCCATGAATGTGCGGCGATCCATGCGCTTCCCCTCCAGCCCCATTTTGGTTGATCGCAGTTAGGACCAGAGATGCGTCCCGGACAAGGCCGACCTTCGCCGTTTACCTTCCTGTTGCCATCCCGGCCGCCTTGCGCCGGCCATCGTCCTGCTGCAAAAGCAGGCCTTATCGGCGCCGCGCTCTCGCTCCGCCGTTTCCAACGCAGAGCAGATCGTCCAAGCGCGCCATGGCCAGCCCCGAACTCAGTCAATTCCGCCGCATCGTCGTCAAGGTTGGCTCCGCGCTGCTGGTCGATTCCGACAGGGGCGAGGTGCGGGCGTCCTGGCTCGCCGCGCTCGCCGACGACATGGCCAAGCTGCACAAGGAGGGACGCGACGTGCTCGTCGTGTCCTCCGGCTCGATCGCGCTCGGCCGCAGCCGGCTCAAATTGCCGCGCGGCCCGCTGAAGCTCGAGGAGAGCCAGGCCGCGGCCGCCGTCGGCCAGATCGCGCTGGCGCGGATCTGGTCGGAGGTGCTGGGGGCGCACGGCATCGACGCCGGCCAGATCCTGGTCACGCTCCAGGACACCGAGGAGCGCCGCCGCTATCTCAACGCCCGCTCCACCATCGGCAAGCTTCTGGAGTGGCGCGCGATCCCCGTGATCAACGAGAACGACACGGTCGCGACCACCGAGATCCGCTACGGCGACAACGACCGTCTCGCCGCGCGCGTCGCCACCATGGCGAGCGCCGATTTGCTGGTGCTGTTGTCCGACATCGACGGGCTCTACGACGCCCCGCCGAAGAACAACCCGAACGCTAAGCTGATCCCCGTCGTCGACAGCATCTCCTCCGAGATCGAGGCGGTGGCCGGCGATGCCGAGTCCGAGGTGTCGCGCGGCGGCATGCGCACCAAGGTCGAGGCTGCCAAGATCGCGACGACGGGCGGCACCCACATGCTGATCGCCTCCGGCAAGATCGAGCACCCCTTGCAGGCGATCGCCGATGGCGGCCGCTGCACCTGGTTCCTGACGCCCGCCAATCCCATCACCTCGCGCAAACGCTGGATCGCGGGCACGCTGGAGCCGAAGGGCACGCTGACCATCGACGCCGGCGCGGTGACGGCGCTGCGCGCCGGCGCCAGCCTGCTGCCGGCCGGCGTCATCAAGGTCGAGGGCCAGTTCGCCCGCGGCGATGCCGTGGTCGTGCGCGGCCCCGACACCAGCGAGATCGGCCGCGGCCTGATCGCCTACGACGCCGAAGACGCCGAACGCATCAAGGGCCGCTCCTCCCCTGATGTGATGGCCATCCTCGGCATCAGCGGCCGGGCCGAGATGATCCATCGCGACGATCTGGTGGTGGGCGGGTAGGGCTTTTCCGTCATGCCCTGGCTTGTCCCGGCCATCCACGTTCTTGGTGCCGCACGAGGGTCGTGGATGGCCGGGACAAGCCCGGCCATGACGCCGGGGGCTGGGTCAGTGGCCGAGCCCCACCTCACCCGCCGAAGCCCTGCCATACCCTCCCCGCCCTTCGCAAAAGCGGGATTTCCGTGCTAGGACACCGCCTTAGCAGAAGGTTGACCCCCATGGCCGCCCCCCTGAAAGCCGTTGACGGCAATGCCGATCTCCAGGCGCTGATGTCCGATCTCGGAACCCGTGCCCGCGCCGCCGCGCGCGTGCTGGCGCTGGCGCCGCCGGAGCAGAAGAACCGGGCGCTGGAGGCCATGGAGCGGGCGATCCGCAGCAATGCTGCGGCGATCCTCGCGGCCAATGCCGAGGACGTGGCGGAAGCCCGTGCCGCCGGCAATGCGACCTCGTCCTTCATCGACCGCCTGACGCTGACGCCGGCGCGGGTCGAGGGCATGGCCGAGGGCATCGGCATCGTGCGCGGCATCGCCGATCCCGTCGGCATCGTCACCGAGAGCTGGCAGCGGCCGAACGGCATGACCATCGAGCGCGTGCGCGTGCCGCTCGGCGTCGTCGGCGTGATCTTTGAGAGCCGGCCGAACGTCGCGGCGGATGCCGGCGTGCTGTGCCTGAAGTCGGGCAATGCCGTAATCCTGCGCGGCGGCTCCGACAGTTTCCGGTCGTGCCGCGCCATCCATGACTGCCTGGTGCAGGGCCTGCGCGAAGCCGGGCTGCCTGAAGCCGCGATCACGCTGGTGCCGACGCGCGACCGCGCGGCGGTCGGCATGATGCTGTCGGGCCTGAACGGCGCCATCGACGTGATCGTGCCGCGCGGGGGAAAAAGCCTCGTCGCACGCGTCGAGCAGGAGGCGCGCGTGCCCGTGTTCGCGCATCTCGAAGGCGTCAACCACGTCTATGTCGATGCCAGCGCCGATCTCGCCATGGCGAAGTCGATCGTGCTCAACGCGAAAATGCGCCGCACCGGCGTCTGCGGCGCGGCCGAGACGCTGCTGGTCGATCGCGCGGCTGCCGCGAATAACCTCAAGCCGCTGGTCGAGATGCTGCTGGAGGCGGGGTGCGAAGTGCGCGGCGACGAGACCGTGCAAGGGACAGATGCGCGTGTAAAACCTGCCAGCGCAGAGGATTGGGACACCGAATATCTCGACGCGATCATCGCGGCGAAGGTGGTGGACGGCGTCGACGGCGCGATCGCGCACATCCAGAACCACGGCTCGCACCACACCGATGCGATCGTGAGCACGGATGAGACCGCTGCGAAAAGATTCCTGAGCGAGGTCGATTCCGCGATCGTGCTGCACAACGCCTCGACGCAGTTCGCCGATGGCGGCGAGTTCGGGTTCGGCGCCGAGATCGGCATCGCCACCGGCCGCTTCCACGCCCGCGGCCCTGTCGGCGCCGAGCAACTGACGAGCTTCAAGTATCGCGTTCACGGCACCGGACAGACGCGGCCGTAAGTAACGTTGCAAGGCGGGGCATTGAGCAACAATTTCGTCGTGCCGCGTTTCGTGGCGCAAGCGGTCCCGCCCCACACGGAGGGCATGCGCATCGGCCTGCTCGGCGGCTCGTTCAATCCGCCGCATCAGGCGCATCGCGCAATCAGCCGGTTCGCCTTGACGCGATTGCAACTCGATCGCGTCTGGTGGCTGGTGACGCCGGGCAATCCGCTCAAGGAGAACGGCAATCTTCACGAGCTCGGCGAACGCATGCAGGCGGCGCGCGAGGTTGCCGACGATCCGCGCATCGAGGTGAGCTGTCTCGAATCCGTCATTCGCACCCGCTATACTATCGACACGATCAACACCTTGCGCCGCCGCTTCCCGGGCCTGCGCTTTGTCTGGATTATGGGCGCCGATAACCTCGCTCAATTCCATCGTTGGCAGGACTGGCGGCGAATCGCTGCCCAGGTGCCGATGGCAGTGATCGATCGGCCGCCGCAGAGTTTTCGTGCCCTCGCCTCGCCCGCTGCCCAAGCGCTATCTCGTTACCGTCTGCCCGAGAACAAGGCAGCGCTGCTTGCGGACCGGCCGGCGCCGGCCTGGGTGTTCCTGACCGGATTGAAGCTGAACCTTTCCTCGACGGGCCTGCGGAACCCGGACGGGAGCTGGAAAGGGTCGGCGTGAGACAGCGTGTGCGGATCTGGGGCTCTCTGGCATATTGAAACCCTTAACCCCACATGATGTAGTGTAACCCGCGAGGGCCGGATTCGGCTCTCGCGATACAGTGAAAGGAATGGTCCCTGGCCACATCTGTATTGTCCAAGTCTGTTTTACCCAAGGTTGCTAAGCCTACGCGTAAAACATCGACCAAAGCTGCGGCCTTGCAGGCGCAACCCGACGCCGACAAGACGCTGAGCCTGATCCTCTCCCGCCTCGAGGACATGAAGGCGGAAGAGACGGTCACCATCGACCTTCGCGGCAAATCGGCATACTCCGACTACATGATCGTCACCACCGGCCGGGTGAACCGGCACGTCGGCGCGATCGCGGAGAACGTGACGAAGAGCCTCAAGGAAACCGGCATCAAGAACATCCACGTCGAGGGCTTGCCCAATTGCGACTGGGTGCTGATCGATTCCGGCGACGTGATCGTGCACGTGTTCAGACCCGAGGTCCGTGAGTTCTACAATCTCGAGAGATTGTACACGCAGGGCCCAGGGGCGGCGAAGGCGATCTAGAGGCTGACGAAGCCGATTTCGAATCGGCTGACGCGCATGTTAGCGTCGTGCGCGCGCAACCTGCGCGCGGCCTCGAAAACACGACCCTGAAACATCATGCGCGTTGCTGTCATTGCGGTGGGCCGGCTGAAGCAGGGCCCCGAACGGGAGCTTGCCGACCGCTATTTCGAGCGGTTCGACGAGGCCGGCCGCAAGCTCGGATTCCGCGAGCTCAGCATCCACGAGATTCCCGAAAGCCGGGCGCGCGACGCCGCGACGCGGATGACCGAGGAGGCTGCAGCGATCTCGGCGCACATTCCCGACAAATCGATCCTGGTGGCGATGGACGAGCGCGGCCAGAATCTGGAGTCCACCGTATTCGCACGGCATCTCGGACGCTGGCGCGACGAGGGGGCCGGACATACTATCTTCATGATCGGAGGGGCGGACGGACTTTCGCCCGAATTGCGCCGTAAGGCCAAGCTCGCGATCGCGTTCGGCTCTGCGACCTGGCCGCACCAAATGGTCCGCGTCATGCTTCTGGAACAGCTTTACCGGGCCGCCACCATCCTGGCCGGCCATCCCTATCATCGCGCATGATGCGCGCCACACGAGCACCTTTGCCTAACGCGATGCGAGCGCCCATCCTCAAACTGCTGGTTGCGAGCCTCGCAGGCGCAAGCGTCGCGCAAGCTTACGCAAGCCTCGCGCAAGCTCAGACCGCAGCGCCGGCGCCCCAGACCGCAGCCGTCTCGCCCGATGCGATCAAGCAGCGCGAGCAGGAGCTGGAAGCGGCGCGCGCCAGGCAGAAGAGCGCGGAGGAAGCCCAGGCCAAGCTGAAGGCGGAGATCACCACGCTCGGCCAGGATCGCACCCAGCTCAATCAGCAATTGATCGACACCGCCGCCAATGTGCGCGCCGTCGAGACCAAGATCGACGAGGCCGAAGCACGACTGAAGACGCTGAACGGCCGCGAGCAGCAGATGCGCTCGTCGCTCGATTCGCGCCGCGCCGACATCGTCGAGGTGCTGGCGGCCTTGCAGCGCGCCGGCCGGCGCACGCCGCCTGCCCTTCTCGTACGCCCCGAGGACGCGCTGCAATCGCTGCGCACGGCGATGTTGCTCGGTGCCGTGGTGCCGGAGCTGCGCGGCCGCGCCGAAAAGATCGCGGGCGAGCTCGGCGAGCTCGTGGCGTTGCGCAAGAACATCGCGAGCGAACGCGACCAGCTTGCCGCCGACCGCGACAAGGTCAGGAACGACCAGACCCGACTCACCGCTCTGATCGACGAGCGGCAGCGCCAGCAGTCCGCGCGTGAAAAGGACCTCGACGCCGAAAGCTCGCGCGCCATCGCGCTCTCGCGGCAGGTCGGCGACCTCCAGGGCCTGATCACCAAGATGGAGCAGGACCTGCAGAGCGCGGCCAAGGCGGCCGAGAAGGCGGCCGAGGCGGCACGGCAGGCCGAGGCCAAGGAGGCCAAGCTGGCGGCGGCAAATGCAGCCGCCAGTGCCAAGTCCGGCCCCGCCGTTTTCAAGGACCGCTCCCGGACTACCCCGGCGATTGCCTTCGCCTCAGCCAAGGGGCTCCTGCCTCTTCCGGTTAACGGTAACAAGATCAGGGACTTTGGCGGTTCCGACGGGGTCGGCGGGGTCCAGAAGGGCATTTCGCTGGCCACCAAGCCCGGCTCCCAGGTCACGACGCCGTGTGACGGCTGGGTGGTCTATTCAGGTCCGTTCCGCAGCTATGGACAACTCTTGATCCTCAATGCCGGTGGCGGGTATCATGTCCTGATCGCCGGGATGGAGCGCATTTCGGTCAACATCGGTCAGTTTGTGCTCACGGGGGAGCCAGTCGCGACCATGGGGTCGACCTCTCAAGTCGCCTCCATTCTCGCCACGAACGCGAGTCAACCTGTGCTGTATGTCGAGTTCCGCAAAGACGGCACTCCAATCGATCCAGGCCCATGGTGGGCCGCAA
>Ga0207426_1002933_pt1 | contig 10044 bp, 6 predicted proteins | sample AraplaMF_Cvi_mMS_FD_184265 | JGI IMG/M metagenome (GOLD analysis project Ga0207426, IMG submission 184265) | Arabidopsis root microbial communities from the University of North Carolina, USA - plate scrape MF_Cvi_mMS (SPAdes) (version 2) | ecosystem: Host-associated > Plants > Roots > Endosphere ...
CGACGCTGCTGCTGTGCACCGACGGCCTGGTGGAACAGCCCGGCCGGGACATCTCCGCCGGTATCGACGCGCTGTCCGCGGCGGTCCGCGCCGGGCCCACGGACCTGGAGGCGCTCGCCGACCGGCTCTCGGACCATCTGTGGGCCGATCCCGGCTCGGAGGACGATATGGCCCTCCTGCTGCTGCACCGGCTGCCCGGCCCTGGGGGCGCCACCACCCCGCGGCTGCGGCTGCATGTCCATCAGGCCGATCCGTCGGGCACCGCGGAGGTCCGCTCGGCGCTGCGCCGCACACTGGACCAGTGGCGGGCGGGTGCCGTGATGCACAACATCGAGGTCGCCGCCTCCGAGCTGATCGCCAACGCGCTGACGCACACCGAGAGCGGTGCCCTGGTCTCCGTGGAGCTGCTGCCCGGCACCCCGCGCCGGATCCGGCTGGAGGTCGAGGACCGCTCCAGCCGGTGGCCACGGCGGCGCAGCCCCGGCGAGACCGCCACCTCCGGCCGGGGCCTGATGCTGGTCGAGGCGCTCGCCGACGAATGGGGCGCGGAGCCGCGGGGCGCGGGCAAGGCCCTGTGGTGTGAGTTCGCGGTGCCGGACACGGCGGATCTGACGCACTGAAGCACCGTGCCGGGAAAGGTGATGGGGGGCGGCCGCTGCGGCCCGCCCCGGACCGCAAGGGGCCGAGCCGACCAACCTGGCCGTTGGCCGACTCGGCCTAACCGGAACGTACCCGCTCACGTCCCCGGCGAAAACCGCTCCGGCAGGCGCACCCGTAGGGGCCAACTCCGGTGCGGCGCCAGGGTTTCTCAGTCCTCCGGCCCGTACCACAGCGTCGTCATATTGCAGAACTCCCGCATGCCGTGCCCGGAGAGCTCCCGTCCGTAGCCGGAGCGCTTGGCGCCGCCGAACGGGAGGCCCGGGTGAGAGGCGGTCATCCCGTTGAAGAAGACCCCGCCGGCCTGAAGATCGCGGGCCAGCCGGTCCTGTTCGTCGGGGTCCCGGGTCCAGGCGTTGGAACTGAGCCCGAACGGTGTGTCGTTGGCGACCCGCACCGCCTCGTCCAGGTCGGCGACGCGGTAGAGGGTGGCGACCGGCCCGAACGCCTCCTCCTGGTCGATGCGCATCTCGGAGGAGATGCCGGACAGCACCGTCGGCTCATAGAACCAGCCCGCGCGGTGCTGCGGTGGCCGCCGTCCGCCGCACAGGGCGGTGGCACCCTTGTGGACCGCGTCATCGACGAGCTCCTCCAGATCGGAGCGGCCCTGTTCACTGGAGAGCGGCCCGACATCGGTGCTCTCGTCCATCGGGTCGCCGACGGTCAGCGCGGCCATACGGCCGGTGAACCGCTCGGCGAACGCGTCGTAGACGTCCTCGTGCACGATGAACCGCTTGGCCGCGATACACGACTGCCCGTTGTTCTGGACGCGCGCGGTGACGCCGACCCGGGCCGCCTTGTCGAGGTCGGCGGAGGGCAGCACGAGGAACGGGTCACTACCGCCGAGTTCGAGGACGGTCTTCTTGACCTCGTCTCCGGAGACGGCGGCCACCGCGCGGCCGGCCGGTTCGCTGCCCGTAAGGGTCGCGGCGGCGACCCGCGGGTCGCGCAGGATGTCCTCGACGGCGCCGGACCCGATCAGCAGGGTCTGGAAACAGCCCTCGGGGTAGCCGGCGCGGCGGAAGAGTTCCTCGATGTAGAGGGCGGTCTGCGGGACGTTCGAGGCGTGCTTGAGCAGCCCGGTGTTGCCCGCCATCAGGGCGGGCGCGGCGAACCGGACGACCTGCCAGAGCGGGAAGTTCCAGGGCATCACCGCGAGCACGGTACCGAGGGGGCGGTAGCGCACCACGGCGCGCCGCGCGCCGGAGTCGCTGACGTCCGCGGGGTCGGGGTGCTCGTCGGCGAGCAGCGCCTCGGCGTGGGTGGCGTACCAGCGCATGGTCTTGGCGCACTTCGCGGCCTCCGCGCGCGCCTGGGCCAGCGGTTTGCCCATCTCCGTGGTCATGGTGCGGGCGATGCCGTCCTGGTCGGCGTCGAGCAGCTCGGCGGCCGCGAGCAGCAGTTCCCTGCGGCGGGCGAAGCTCGTGGTCCGGTGCTCCTGGAAGGCCTGCTCCGCCCGGACCAGATGATCTTCGATCTCGCCCGCGTTGAGCGCGTCGAAGGTCTTCAGGGTCTCGCCGGTGGCCGGGTTGACCGTGGCGATGGCCATGATCAGCACCTCCTTGGTGGTGCGGGGACGTGGTACCCGCGGTATACGGGGCGAAAGTCCGGGCGGCTCCTAGGAGAGCGGCGAAGGAGCCGGGGACGGCTCCGGGACCGGGTCGGGATCGGGTCCGGGCGGACGGGGTATCGGCGACGGTTCCGGCGGGATGGGTTCGGGCGGCGCGGGCGGGACCGGCGGGCCGGGAAGCGGGTCCGGGACGGGGTTCGGCGGTGGTCCCCCCGGATCCGGCGTGGGCTGCGGATCTCGGTCGAGCGTGCGCTCACTGCACGTAAACGGTTGCCGCTGCACTGCGGGCCTCCAGAATGAGACGGCTAGTGGCACATCAGCCCCCGTACCCGAGTTTCGCCCGTCCATGGCCCCGGCGCACGGCGGCTTGCCGCGGACGGGTTGCGCACGGGCGGGGCACGGCGTATATGACCCGATCGGGCGTCGCCGGGCACACCGGTCCCGCTCTACGGTGCGGTCATGCCCATGACGTGGACCGGGACGCTGATGAGGATGTGGACGAGGGCGAGGGCGAGGACGCGCCTGGCGGGGGCCGGGGGCGGGGTGGGGAACGGGGCACGGCCCGGGAGCGCTCGGCGCAGGCTCGGCCTCGGGGTCGTGGCGTTGCTGTCGGCGATCGGTGTGGCGCTGGGTGCGCCTGCCGCCTCCGGTGTGGCTGCCGCGCGGCCCGCCGTCTCCCCCGGCCCCGCTGTCCCCCTCCCCGCCGCCATGGCCGACACCGGCGGTGGCACCCAGCTCATCACCGCCCGTGCGCGCACCCTCAGCTCCACCACGGGGACCGTGCAGTGGTGGCAGCGGTACAACGGCCGCTGGCAGCTGAAGGGTTCGGCGCCGGCCCGCTTCGGATCCGGCGGACTGGCCGAGGGCGGCAGCCGGGTGCAGGGAACCTCGACCACCCCGACCGGCCTGTACGACCTGCCGTTCGGCTTCGGGACCGCCCCGGCACCGCCCGGCACCACGGTCCCGTACCGCCGCGTCGGCACGCACTCCTGGTGGTGCGAGGACAACGCCTCCGCCTCCTACAACCGCTGGGTGGACCCGCTGCCCCCGGACTGCGCGGCCGCGGAGTCCGAGCGGCTGGCCGGCTACCCGACGCAGTACAGCCGGGCCCTGGTCATCGGCTTCAACTACCACCGCCCGGTGCGTGGCCGCGGTGCCGGGATCTTCCTCCACGTCAACGGGAAGGGCGCCACGGCCGGCTGTGTCTCCGTACCGGCCGGGGTGATGGCGCGGATCCTGTCCTGGGTACGGCCGTCCGCGCATCCGCATATGGCCATCGGCACGGCGTCCGGGGCGACGGCGCTGACTCGCTACTGACCGGAGTGCGCCGCCTGTCCACCCCGGCCAGGCCCCCTCACGGCTGTGGGTCGCGGGCGTCGTAGCGGGCGAAGGCGCGGCGGCCGAGGCCGAGGACCGTTACGGTCAGGATGCAGGCCAGGCCGCCGCCGATGATCGCGGTGGCCGGGGAGGTCAGGTCGGCCGCCGAGCCGGCGAGGAAGTCGCCGAGGCGGGGGCCTCCGGCGACCACGACGATGAAGACGCCCTGGAGCCGGCCGCGCATCGCGTCCGGCGTCGCCGCCTGAAGCATGGTGCTGCGGAAGACCATCGAGACGGTGTCCGCGCAGCCGGCCACGGCCAGGAAGAACAGTCCCAGCCACAACTGCCGGGAGAGCCCGAAGCAGGCGATGGCCGCGCCCCAGGAGGCCACCGCGATCAGGATGGCCAGGCCGTGCCGGCGGATCCCGCCGAGCCAGCCGGAGAACAGTCCGCCCAATACGGCGCCCGCCGCGGGCGCGGCGACCAGCAGGCCGACGGTCTCGGCGTCCCCGCCGAACCAGAGCGCCGCGACCGCCGGGAACAGGGCGCGCGGCTGGGCGAGCACCATCGCCGCCAGGTCGGAGAAGAACGTCATCCGCAGATTCGGACGGGTGGCGAGAAAGCGCAGGCCGTCCAGTACGGAGGCCCGGCGCCGCGGCCCCTCCCCCTGGTCGGGGCGCATGGACGGCAGCCGCCACATCGCGTAGAGCGAGCCGCTGAAGGCCACCACGTCGATCAGATACGCGGTCTGATAGCCCCACAGCCCCACGATGACCCCGCCCAGCATCGGCCCGCCCATCAGACCGAGGTTGCCGGTCAGGGAGTTGAGGGCGTTGGCGGCCGGCAGCTGCTCGGTGGGCAGCAGCCGCGGGATCATCGAGGTGCGGGCCGGTGAGTTCATCGCGAAGCAGACGGCCTGGCAGGCGACGACGGTGTAGAGCAGCCAGACCCGGTGGTATCCGGCCAGCGCGGCGGCGGCCAGGGCCACGGACAGCACCGTCGCGCCCAGGGCGCTGTACAGGCCCAGTTTGCGGCGGTCGACGGTGTCGGCGATGGCGCCGCCGTACAGCCCGAAGATCACCAGCGGCACCAGGGAGCACAGACCCACCAGGCCGACCGAGAAGGTGGAGTGGGTGATCGCATAGACCTGGAGGGAGACCGCGAGCGCGGTCATCTGCTGGCCCATCCAGGAGATGGTGTTGCCACACCAGAGACGGCGGTAGTCCGGGGAGGTGCGCAGCGGGGTCAGATCGGCGAATATCCGGGAGCGCAGCGGTATTTCGCTCTTTTCGGAGGTCGTTGTAGGGGGCACGTGGCAGTAAAGCACGTGAAAGCACTCCCCCACCCGCAAGAACTCCCCTCACCACCGCCACCGCGTAGCCGCGGCGACCTCCTCCGGCTCGCAGTCGGCGAAGCGGGCCTCCTCGGCGCGCCGGACCGCGAGGACGGCGCCGTGCAGGACCTCGCCCATCGCCTCGTACAGCGGGGCGGACTTCTCCAGCCGGTCGGCCGCCTCGGTGAGGGTGGCGGGGAGCCGTACGATGCCGCGCCGGGCGCGTTCGCGGACGCCGAGGGTGCCGGGGTCGCCGGTGTGCGGGGCCGGCAGCTGGGCCGCGGTCTCGATGCCGTGCAGTCCCGCGGCGAGCACCGCGCCGACCGCGAGATACGGATTGGCGGCGGCGTCGAAGGTCTTGACCTCGGCATGGCCGCCGTCCGGGTCGCCGGGGGCGCCGGTGATCAGGCGCAGCGCCGCCTCCCGGTTCTCCACGCCCCAGCACTGGTAGACACCGGCCCAGTGGGAGGGCTGAAGCCGCAGATAGCTGGCGGGTGAGGGGCAGCCGATGGCGAGCAGGGCGGGCAGCGCGGTCAGGACGCCGCCGAGGAAGGCCACCGCGTCCGGTGCCAGGCCCCATGAGGCGTCCGGCGTGCGGTGCAGGCTGCTGCCGTCGCGGTACAGACCGAGGTGGAGGTGGCAGCCGTTGCCGACCTGTCCGGCGACGAACGACGGGGCGAAGGAGGCGCGCAGGCCGTGCCGGACGGAGACGGCGCGGACGGTCTCGCGGACCAGCACCACATCGTCGGCGGCGCGGACGGGGTCGGCCGCGGCGGTGGTGACCTCGAACTGGCCGGGCGCGTACTCGGGGTGGAGCTGGAGGACGTCGAGGCCCTGGACTGCCAGCGCCTCGGTGACATCGCGGAGGTAGTCGGAGAGTTCCACGACCCGGGTCATGCCGTACGCGGGGCCCGCGCAGGGGTAGTCGAAGGTCTCGTCCGGTCCGGCGGCGGCCGGGTGGGTGCCGGCCGGGGCGCGGGTGACGACCCATTCCGTTTCGAAGCCCATCCGCAGCTCCAGCCCGGCCGCGGCGGCCCGTTCCACCATCCGCCGGGCGAACTGCCGCTGGCAGGCGGGGTGCGGCCGGCCGAGCTGGTCGTAGCGGTCCGCCGGGGCCCAGGCCCAGCCGGGCTGTGCGGCGAGTACGGTGACGCGGTCCAGGTCGGGGATGAGCCGCAGGTCGCCGTCGGGCCCGCCGAGGTGCTCGGATTCGGTGATGGCGTCGTCGGAGGTGAAGACGTCGAAGACGGGCGACATCCCGACGCCGCGCTCCGCGGCCGCCGCGAGCCGTTGCGCCGGAATGGTCTTGACGCGGGTGATGCCTGCGTTGTCCACCCAGGTCAGCGCCACGTTCCGGACGCCTTCCGCCTCCAGTCGCGCCGCCAACTGGCGGGCTTCCTCGTGCTGTTCCGCAGCCCGCGTTCCCATAGCGCCGTCCTCACTCGACCGTGCCGAAGCCCCGGCACCCGTGCCCGCTGATCGCCCTTTTCCGGTGCGCCTCGGCGCCGACCGGTCAGGAGCAGTTGAACTCGCACCATACGCACTTTCCGCTGCCGCGCGGTTCCACACCCCAGACGTCCGCCAGGCGGTCCACGAGGAGCAGACCGCGGCCGGAGACGCCGGCCTCGCCCGGTTCGCGGCGGCGCGGCAGGCTGCTGGAGTGGTCCTCGACCTCCAGCCGCAGCAGCCGCCCGACGCTGTGCGGCATACGGATGTTGACCACGGCCTCGCCGTCGGTGTGCAGCAGCGCGTTGGTGATCAGCTCGTCGGCGACCAGTTCGATCTCCTCGGCACGGTCCGCCGCGCCCCAGGCGCGTACCGCGGCCCGGATCATGTGCCGGGCGGCGGAGAGGCCCTCGGGGTCGGCGGGCGCGATGTGCTGGCGGAACCGTCCGACGATGTCGTGCTCCGGGGCGCCCAGCCGGCGCAGCAGCAGCAGCGCCATATCGTCCTCACCGGTCCGGTCGCCCGCCGATTCGCAGAGCCGGTCGGCGAGTTGCTGGACGTCCTGCGGGCCGTCGCGGACCTCGCGGGCCAGCTCCCGCATCCCGATGTCGAGGTCGGTGCCGGGCTGTTCGACGATGCCGTCGGTGCACAGCAGCAGGGTGTCGCCGGGGGCGAGCTGGACGGTGGTGACCGGGTAGTCGAGCCGCCGGAATTCGGAGGAGATCCCGAGCGGCAGCCCGCCGGCCACCGGCAGCCGGCGGCAGATGCCCTCGGCGTGCCGCAGCAGCGGGTCGATATGGCCGGCCCGGACGATCCGGGCCGAGCCGGTGCTCAGGTCGGCGTCGACGTAGGTGCAGGTGGCGAAGCGGTCGGTGTCCAGTTCGTTGAGGAAGGCGGAGGCCCGGCCCATGACGGTGGCGGGGGCGTGCCCCTCGGCGGCGTAGGCGCGCAGCACGATCCGCAGCTGGCCCATGAGGGCCGCGGCCTGGGTGTCATGACCCTGGACGTCGCCGATGACGGCGGCGACCCGGCCGTCGGGCAGCGGAATCACGTCGTACCAGTCGCCGCCGATGTCCCGGCCCATCCGGGCGGAGCGATAGCGGACGGCGATCTGCGCGCCGGGGATACCGGGGATCCGGCGCGGCAGCATGGCCTGCTGGAGGCCGGCGGCGAGATCGTGCTCCTGGTCGTAGAGCATGGCGCGGGCCAGACTCTGCGCGATGCTGCTGCCGAGCGCCACCAGGACGTTGCGCTCCTGGTCGCGGAAGTCGCTCTCCCGCTCGAAGAACAGGCCGATCACCCCGATGGGGCGGCCCTGTGCGATCAGCGGCAGATAAGCGGCGGAGTTGACGTTCAGCGGCTCGATGGCCGGCCACAGCCGGGGGTACTTGTGCCGGAATTCCGCGCGGCTGCCCACATAGCGCGGGGTGAGGGTGCGGACGACTTCACTCATCGGGAATTCGTCGCCCACCCGCGTGTATTCGAGGTCGGGTACGAAGCTGCCCGCCTTGCCCTCGGAGATCAGCCGGATGCGTCCCGCCTCGACCAGGCCCAGAATCACGTTCTCCGCGCCGAGCCGGCTCAGCCCCTGCTCATCGGCGAGCACCGCGATCACTTCGCCGACCGTCCTGGCGTGGGCCAGGGCGGCGGTGGTGCGCTCGACGACGCTGGTGTGCCGCCGGCGCTCCTCATCTCCGGCGAGCCGCTCCGCCGCGTGGGTGTATTCGTGGCTGGCGTCGCGGACCACCCCGATGATCCGGCGCGGCCGGCCGGTGCTGTCCCGGCGGATGCTGCCCTGGCTGTGCGTCCAGCGCAGCTCGCCGTCGCGCAGCCGGACCCGGAAGTAGGCGCCGTAGGAGTCGCTGCCGTCCTTGAGCGCCCGGGCGACCAGGGCGTCCAGCCGGGCCGCCTCATGGGCCGGGACGCGCGTGTTGAGGGTGGCCGGGCGGTCGTCGTACTCCGCCGGAAGCATGTCGAAGACCTCGAGGGCGGGCGGGTCCATGTGCATCAGCCCGCTGTCGAGGTCCCAGTCGAAGCCGCCCATGCCGTTGAGGGCCAGGGTCAGGTCCGGGTGGGCGGGCCAGTCGTCCGGCACCGACACGGCGGGCCGCTTCGCTCCCCGGTCAGCCATGTCGTCACTTTGCCACATTCACCCGGATTGCGGCGCTCCAGTCCATTTACCCCCGGCCGCTGCGGCAGCGGTCGCCACCCCACTGACTCTCCTATCAGGTTGCCCACACTCGCACGCCCCACACCCAGTCACACCATGCCTATATGTCCACGCCAATCCCCAGGACCGTTGCGATGTTCTCAACACGCTGTTACGGTCCCGGACCATGGAGGACACCCCCGGAGACCGGGTCACCGACGAAGGCGGAGACGTCACGGACCGTGTCCGGCAGGTGATCGGCCGGCTCGGATGCAGCCAGCGCGAGTTCGCCCGCCGGATCGTGATGGACCCCTCGAAACTGTCCAGGTCACTGGGCGGCACCCGGCGTTTCACGCTGGCCGAGATCGTGCGGATCGCGGATATCGGGGCGGTCGACACCAGCTGGCTGCTCGGCGCCCCGGAGCGGCCCACGGAGCCGGCCGGCCGCGAGCCGGTCGCCGTACCCGAGGGCGGCCGGCCGCTCCAGCTCGTACGGGAGACCGTCCGGCTGATCGCCGAGCACGGCTTCCACGGCGTACGGGTCGCCGATATCGCCGCCGCCTGCGGCACCAGCCCGGCCGCCGTCCACTACCACTTCCCCGGCCGCGACGAGCTGCTGGAAGCGGCGGTGCGCTGGTGCATGGACGAGGACACCGCGCGCCGCGCCGCCGAGTCGGCCGCAGCCCCCGACGCCCGTGCCGAGCTGCTTCAGCTGATCGCGCTACAGATCCCGCGCACCGGGCAGCAGCGCCGCCAGTGGCTGGTCTGGCTCGATCTGTGGGCCCAGGCCGCCCGCTCCACCGCCGTGGGGCGGCTGCACGAGCACTACTACCGGCAGTGGCGCACCACCGTCGCCGAGGTCGTACGCCGCGGCGTCGGCCAGGGCGTCTTCCGCACCGTCGATCCGGAGTTCACCGCGCTCCGGCTGACCGCGCTGATCGACGGCCTGGCCACCCAGGTGCTCGCCACCGCTCCCGACAGCACCGGCCCCGACACCATGCACACCGCGCTGCTGGCCTTCGTGGAGAGCGAACTCACCCCGGCCCCCACGGTCTGACGCCACAGTTCCCGCCGAGCCCGAGGCACCCACCCCCGTAGAAGGGACCCCCGTGAACCACGAGGTCATCATCACCTGCGCGCTCACCGGCGCCGGCGACACCGTCCGCCGGTCCCCGCACGTCCCCGTGACGCCCGAGCAGATCGCCGCGTCGGCCGTCGAGGCGGCGGGCGCGGGCGCCGCGGTGGTGCACATCCATGTCCGTGACCCGGAGACCGGCGAGCCGTCGCGCGACCCCCGCCTGTACGCCGAGGTGGTCGAGCGGATCAAGGAGACCGGCACCGACGTCGTCATCAACCTCACCGCCGGTATGGGCGGCGACCTGGTGATCGACCCCGACCGGCCGCTCCGGCAGCTGCCCGGTACGGACCTGGTGAGCGGCCTGGAACGGCTGCCGCACGTCGAGGAACTGCTGCCCGACATCTGCACCCTGGACTGCGGCTCGCTCAACTTCGGCGACGGCTCCAACCTCTATGTCTCCACCCCCGACATGCTGCGGGCGGGCGCGAAGCGCA
>Ga0207426_1002934_pt1 | contig 10042 bp, 5 predicted proteins | sample AraplaMF_Cvi_mMS_FD_184265 | JGI IMG/M metagenome (GOLD analysis project Ga0207426, IMG submission 184265) | Arabidopsis root microbial communities from the University of North Carolina, USA - plate scrape MF_Cvi_mMS (SPAdes) (version 2) | ecosystem: Host-associated > Plants > Roots > Endosphere ...
CGCCAGCGCCGGACTGCGCGCCGCCCGCAGCCACATCGGGATGGTCTTCCAGCACTTCAACCTGCTGTCCTCACGCACCGTGCAGGACAACGTCGAACTGCCGCTGGAGATCCTCAAGGTCGACCGCCGGGAGCGCTCCCGCAAGGCGCTGGAGCTGCTGGACCTGGTCGGCCTCGCCGACAAGGCCAACGCCTACCCCGCCCAGCTCTCGGGCGGCCAGAAGCAGCGCGTCGGCATCGCCCGCGCGCTGGCCGGCGACCCCAAGGTGCTGCTCTCCGACGAGGCCACCAGCGCCCTGGACCCGGAGACCACCCGCTCCATCCTCCAGCTGCTGCGTGACCTCAACCGCAAGCTGGGCCTGACCATCGTGCTCATCACGCACGAGATGGACGTCGTCAAGACGATCTGCGACTCGGCCGCGCTGATGAAGAACGGCCGCGTCGTCGAGCAGGGCACCGTAGCCGAACTGCTCGCCACCCCCGGCTCCGAGCTGGCCCGGGAGCTGTTCCCGGTCGGCGGCGAGCCCTCCGCCGACGACCGCACCGTCGTCGACATCACCTTCCACGGCTCGGCCGCCACCCGCCCGGTGATCTCCGAGCTGTCGCGCACCTACAACGTCGACATCTCGATCCTCGGCGCCGCCATGGACACCGTCGGCGGCAAGCAGATCGGCCGGATGCGCATCGAGCTGCCTGGCCGCTTCGAGGAGAACGTCGTGCCGATCGGCTTCCTGCGGGAGCAGGGGCTTCAGGTGGACGTGGCGGACGTCGACGCCGGCGCCGCAGCGACCGCCACCGACCCCGCCGACCGGCCGGCCACCCCGGAGCCCGCCGCCGCGCTCCAGAAGGAAGGTGCCAAGTGACCTGGAACGAGATGCAGCCGCTGCTGTACGACAACACGCTCGACACCCTCTTCATGGTGTGGTGGTCGACCTTCTACGCGGTGCTCATCGGCATCCCGGCCGGTGTGCTGCTGCATCTGACCCAGCGCGGCGCCATCCTCCAGAACGTCGTGGTGAACAAGGTCCTCAGCGCGATCGCGAACATCGGACGGTCCTTCCCGTTCCTGATCCTGATCGTCGTGCTGATCCCCTTCACCCGGCTCCTCGTCGGCGTCTCGATCGGCCCGACCGGCGCGGTGGTCCCGCTCGCCATCGCCGCCATTCCGTTCTTCGCCCGGCTGGTGGAGGCCGCGCTGCGCGAGGTCGACCACGGCCTGGTCGAGGCGGCCCACGCGATGGGCGGCGGCACCTGGACGATCATCTTCAAGGTGCTGCTCCCGCAGGCGCTGCCCGCACTGATCGCGGGCGTCACCACCCTGGTCATCCAGCTGATCGGCTACTCCGCCATCGCCGGTGCGGTCGGCGGCGGCGGTCTGGGAAACCTCGCCTACACCTACGGCTACCAGCAGTACGAGACCTCGCTGATGATCGCCACCGTGGTGGAGCTGATCCTCCTGGTCACCCTCGTCCAGGTACTCGGCGACCTCGTCGTCCGCCGGCTCGCCCAGCGCGGCACCCGTGCCTCCCTGCGCGTCGGTCTGCGCCGCACGCGCACCGAGGAGCCGGCCGCCGTCACCGAAGCCGCCTGATCCCGGAGCCACCCGCTCCGCCCAAGAGCCCGGACCCTTTGCCGGGCGGACCTCACGCGGAACCCTCGCGTGTGACACAAGAAAGAGGCACTCTTCGTGCGCAACACCCTCAAGATCTCCGTGGCCATCGCCGCCGCCTCCGCCGTCGCCCTCGGCGCGAGCGCCTGCTCGGCCCCCTCCGACACCACCGCCAGCAGCGACAAGGGTGACAAGAACGCCCCGCTCGTCGTCGCCGCGAGCCCCACCCCGCACGGCACCATCCTCGACTTCGTCAAGAACAAGCTGGCGGACAAGGCGGGCCTCAAGCTCGTGGTCAAGCCGTTCAACGACTACAAGATCCCGAACAAGGTCACCGACGACGGCCAGGTCGACGCCAACTTCTTCCAGCACAAGCCGTTCCTCGACACCTTCAACAAGGAGAACGGCACACACATCGTGCCCGTCCAGAACGTGCTCATCGAGCCGCTCGGCGTCTACTCCAAGAAGATCGACAAGCTGGCGGACCTCAAGGCCGGCAGCACCGTCTCGGTCCCGAACGACCCCTCCAACGAGGGCCGCGCGCTCAAGCTGCTCGCCGACAACGGTGTGATCACGCTCAAGCCCGGTGTCGGCTCCGACGCCAAGCTGACCGACGTCAAGGACGACAAGGGCGTCAAGATCACCGAGCTGGAGGCCGCACAGACCGCGCCGCGTATCGAAGACGTCGACGCCGCGATCATCAACGGCAACTTCGCCATCGGCGCCCACCTCAAGCCCTCCAAGGACGCGCTGGCCCTGGAGAAGGCGAAGGACAACCCCTACGCCAACTTCCTCGCCGTCAAGAAGGGCAACGAGAACGACCCGCGGGTCAAGAAGCTGGCCAAGCTCCTGAACTCCCCCGAGGTCAAGAAGTTCATCGAGGACAAGTACAAGGACGGCTCGGTCATCCCGGCCTTCGGCCCGGCCAAGAGCTGACGGCCACCGGCGGCCAGGAGCCGACGGCCCCCTAGGGGGCTGAGGGCTCCGCCGCCCAGCGCGGCCGGGAGCTCGGCCATCCACCAGCCGGGAGCTGTGCCGCCCACTGGCCGAGGGCTCTGCCGCCCCCTACTGGGCCGGTTTTCCGCCGGGCCGGTTTTTCCCCGCCGCCCACCCCCCTTCGGGGGGTGGGCGGGTCTGGACACGCGGTCGCCCATGCGCAGGTCACCGGAAGGTGTCCGTCCGCACGGGCGGCCCGCAGGCCCCGGACGCGCCCGGCGCGCGCCCGGGGCCCACGCACGTGCACACCCGTACGCCGATGCTGCATGCTGGTGCATTCAAGACGGTCAAGACGGCCCGTGACCTCGCGGTCTCACAGCCCGCGACGGTCCGGACACCACAGTCAACGGCGTGGGAGCAGCGGCATGACATCCACCTTTCCGGACACCTCGATCAGCACGGACCGGCTGGTGCTGCGCCCCTTCGAGGAGGCCGATGTGCCGTCCCTCGCCGCGATGATGAACGACGAGCTGGTCGCCGCCTGGACCGCGATACCCCAGCCCTACACCGAGGATGCCGCGCGCCGCTGGACCACCGAGAGCGCCCAGGCGGAGCGGACGTCGGGCCACGGGATCGATTTCGCGGTCACCGAGTTCCTCACCCAGCGCCTGGTCGGCGTGGTCCAACTGCGCAACACCGACTGGCGGATCCGTTCCAGCGAGATCAGCTACGTCGTCGCCTCCTGGGCCCGTGGTGAGGGGTACGCCTCCGAAGCCTCGCTCGCCGTCGCCCACTGGCTCTTCCACGACCGGAAGTTCGAACGCATCGAGCTGCGCACCGCCGCCGGCAACACCGCCTCCCAGCAGGTCGCCCAGAAGATCGGCTGCATCAGCGAGGGCGTGCTGCGCAACGCCTTCATAGCCCGCAGCCGCACCGAGGACGGCGGCTGGACGGACATCCGGACCGATCTGATCGTGTGGAGTCTGCTGCCCGAGGACCTCGAAGGGGTCCCCGGCCGCCTGGCGGACGCGAACGGATTCAGCTACCCCGAGTGGAACTGACCACGCCCGCACTCAGGCCGTACCGCACGGGGTAGTCTCGGCCTGCCGCGCCTCTGCGCGACCAGCGCGGAACAGCGCACTACGGCGGTACCACCACCGGCCAACGGCCGCTCTGCCTGCCGCCCCGCCCGCGTAACCACAGCAGCCCCAGGAGACTGACGAGCATGGCCGACCGGGTCACGGTGATCGGATGGGACGGCTCTCCACTGACCGCCGCAGCCCGCTCCGCGCTCGGCGCCGCCACGCTGGTGGCCGGCGCCGCCCACCACCTCGCCCTTCCCGAAGTGCCGCCGAACGCCGAACGGATCCGGCTCGGCAGTGTGACCCTGGCCGCCCGCCGTATCGCCCAGCACCGCGGCACCGCCGTGGTGCTCGCCGACGGCGACCCCGGCTTCTTCGGCGTCGTCCGCACCCTGCGGGCCCCCGAGCACGGCCTGGAAGTGGAAGTGGTCCCGGCCGTCTCCTCCGTCGCCGCCGCCTTCGCACAGGCGGGCATGCCCTGGGACGACGCCCAGGTCGTGGTCGCCCACAGCCGCGATCTGCGCCGCGCGGTGAACGTCTGCCGCGCCCACACCAAGGTCGCGGTGCTCACCTCACCCGGCGCCGGCCCCGCCGAACTCGCCCTGCTGCTCGGCGGCGTCCACCGCACCTTCGTCATCTGCGAGGAACTGGGCACCGAACGGGAGCAGGTGACCGTCCTCACCTCCGACAAGGCCGCCGACCATGTCTGGCGTGACCCCAATGTCGTCATTGTCATCGGCGGTTCGCCCGCCGGTGCCGCGGCGCAGGGCACCGGCTGGATCGCAGGTCACGAGGTCGGCCACCCGACGGGCCCGCGCGGCTGGGGACTTCCGGCGAGCGCGTACGGCGGAGCCCTGGGCGAGGGCGAGTCCGTCCAGCTGCGCACCGCGCAACTCGCGCGTCTCGGGCCGCAGGTGGGCGACCTGGTCTGGGACATCGGCGCGGGCAGCGGCGCCGCGGCGGTGGAGACCGCGCGCTTCGGAGCCGCCGTCATCGCGGTCGACGCCGACCCGGACGCCTGTGCACGCACCACCGCCCTCGCCCGCCGGCACGGTGTCCAACTCCAGGTCGTGCACGGCCGGGCACCGCAGATCCTGGAGGACCTCCCCGAGCCCGACGTGATCCGGGTCGGCGGCGGGGGAGCGGACGTGCTCACCGCCTGCGCGGCCCGCCGTCCCGAACGTATCGTCACCCACGCGGCCACCCGCGACGAGGCCGAATCGCTCGGCCGGGCGCTGGCGGACGGCGGCTACGAAGTCGAGTGCGCACTGCTCCAGTCCGTGGACCTGGACACCACCGTCTGGGTCGAACGCGAGCGGTCCGTGGTGTTTCTTCTCAGCGGGTATCGCGTTCCTCACCCGTGACCAGCACGGCAACCCGCGCGAGGTAGGCTGGCGGATCGTTGCGCCGCCGTTCCGCATTCGGCTTCGTACGCCAATATCCGGAAAATGCTGTGGTTTTGGCCGAATATGAAGCTCTGGAGAGCGGACGTGCCGCGAGGCGTGCTCGCTCGTTCTAGCTATCGGGCGTCGGCGCACCCCGGTCGAGCGCGTCGCACGAGCGGTTGGAAGGAGCACTACCAATGGGCGAGGGGTACGCATGACCGACACCGGCCAGGTCCCGGGCGAGGGACAGCCGGAGAACGCAGGCGGACATCCCGGGCAGCCGCAACCGGCGGCCGCTCCCTCCCCTGCCGACGCCGGACCGACGGAGCAGCCAGGCATGATGCCCGCTCCGGGCGCGTACCCCTACCTCGGCCAGACCGACGGCGCGGTCGCGGACGACGATCTGCTGATGCCGGGCGCCCAGGGCGCCTGGAGCGAGCAGCCCGCGCACCAGCCGCTCCCGCAACCGCAGGAGACCCTCCACGGTGCGGACCCCCAGGGCGCGCCCTTCGACCCGGCCGCCCAGGGGACCACCGGCTACGAGCCGACGCCCGCCCCGACCGGCGACCACGAGAGCGGCGGCCGGGACTCCGGTTCCGTCGACCTCAGCGCCGTCCGCATCCCCCAGCCCGCGGCCCCGCAGCCGGACCGGGCCCGCGCGGCCGCCCCCGCCACGCCCCCGCGCCGCCCGCTCCACATGGGCCCGCCGGTCCCCGACCCGACCGGCGGCGTGGTCCGTTCGCTCGCCGACCGCGGACCGGCCGAGGTGCCCGCACCCCCCGCCGCACGGCACGCCGGGCCTCCCACGGGCGGCCCCGAATACTTCGACGCCCCGGCCCCGGCCACGCCCGACGTGCCCGCCCCGGCGGCCGACGCCCAGACCGCCGCCGACCTGCCGTACGCCGAGCAGCCCCCCGGGGAGGTGGCGGCGGCCGAGCAGGCCTTCGCCGCGCCCGCGTACGGTGAGCAGTCCTACGGCGGGCAGTTGAACGCCGAGCAGACCTACGGCGCAGCGGGCCAGGGCCCGTTGCCCGGCCCGCAGCTCGGCGAGATCCCGTCACAGGTGCCGCAGTGGAACGCTGCTGCCGCCCAGGCCCCCGCCGCCCCGCTTGCAGAAACGGTCGCCCCCGAGGCGCCCGTCGCCCCCGCCGAGCCCGTACGGCCCGCCCCGCAGGACGCGGCACTGCCCGTCGAACAGCCGATGCCGCTGCCGGCCGAGGACGGCGGGCAGGCCGCGGATGGCGCGCAGGCCGCGCAGGACGCTCCCGTCGCCGGAGCCCCCGCCGAGGCCGGGCAGGAGGCGCCGGCCGAGGTGCCGATGCCGCCGCAGGACGGTGCTGCGGACGCGGTGCCGGATGCGGTTGCGCCCGGTCAGGACGGCACGGCTGGGGCGGAGGACGCTGTAGTGGAGGGCGTCGCGCCCGAGGCCGTCACGGCGGATGGTCCCGCTGTGGACGGCGCCGTTGCGGACGTCCCTGTGGAGGATGTCACCGCTGCGGACGCCGCTGCGGAAGCGCCTGTGCAGGATGTCGCCGCGCCGGATGCCTCCGTTGCGGACGCGCCCGCGCCCGACGCCCTCGTGCAGGACGCCCCCGGCCAGGCCCCCGCCCCGGACGCTCAGCAGCCCGAGGCCGTCGCCGCCGAGGCCCCTCAGCAGCCCGCCGACCAGGACGCGCCCGCCGAGCCCGAGGCGCATGCACCGGCACAGGCCGCTGATGCCTCGGCCCCGGCGCAGCCGACCGACGCGCCCGCCCCGGCCCCGTCCGACGTGCCCGGCGAGGCCACGGCACCCGTAGCGGACCAGCCGGCGGCCGACGCCCCTGCTGAGGCACCGCAGACCGAGCAGCCCGCCGAGCAGCCCGCCGAGCAGCCCGAGGCCCCCGCCGAGCCCGTCGCCGCCGAGGCCGCCCCCATGGAGGCCCAGCCGGACGCGGCCGCCGAGGCACACCCGGACGCCGCCGCCGAGCCCCAGCCGGACCCCGCGGCCGTCACCCCCGCCGAAGCCACCCCGGACCAGGCCACCCCGGCCGACGCCACCACCGACGCCCCGGTCGCCGAGTCCGTCGCCCCGGCGTCCGACACCGCCCCCCAGGGCTCTGTCGCCCCGCCCGCGAGTGACGACGGCCTGCCCCAGGAGCAGGACGTCATAGAGCCGTCCGAGGCACCGCAGCCGACCGCCGGAGAGCCGCAGCCCGACGCCCCCGTGGACGCCGCGGGCCAGCAGACCACCCAAGAGCCCGCCCCGGAGGCCGTGATGCAGGACGCGGGCGCCCCCGCCGAGCAGCAGCCCGCAGTGGCCGCTCCGGACGCCGCCGACAACCCGGCCGAGCCGACGGCCGCCGCCGAGCCGACCGCCCCCACGGCCGAGGTGACCCCCGCCGAGGACGCCGCGCCCGCAGCAGCTGCCGACCCCGCAGAGGCCACGCCCGACGCCCCGGCCGAGCCGCTCGCCGAAGCCCGGACCGTCAGCGTCCACATCCCGGCCCAGGCGTCCGGCGAGCACACCCCCGTCGACGCCCCGGCCCCGCAGACCGCGGCCCCCGCCGACGAGCCCGCCCCCGACGCCGAGCCCACCGCCGACGCCGACGAGACGCCCCAGCAGCAGGACGCCGCCGCACTCGTCCAGCTCGGCGAGGACGAGGGCGAGGGCGAAGACGGCGACCAGCCGCAGGCAGCCGACCAGCAGGGCCCGGCCGGTACCTCCGACGTCGCCGACGGCCTGCTGTCCCCGGCCGCCGGGTACGACGACTCCGAGCGCGCTGCCGTCCACCGCGTGATCCGCGAACGCCGCGACATCCGCAACGGCTTCCGCAGCGACCCGATCCCCAACGATGTGCTGCTGCGCGTCCTGGAGGCCGCCCACACCGCCCCCAGCGTCGGCCACTCCCAGCCCTGGGACTTCGTGGTCATCCGCTCGGCCGAGACCCGCGAGAAGATGCACCAGCTCGCGATGGCGCAGCGCGAGGCGTACGCCAAGTCGCTGCCCAAGGCGCGCGCCAAGCAGTTCCGCGAGCTGAAGATCGAGGCGATCCTCGAAACGCCGGTGAACATCGTCGTCACCGCCGACTCCACCCGTGGCGGCCGCCACACCCTCGGCCGCCACACCCAGCCGCAGATGGCCCCGTACTCCTCCGCCCTCGCGGTCGAGAACCTCTGGCTCGCCGCCCGTGCCGAGGGCCTGGGCGTCGGCTGGGTCAGCTTCTTCGACGAGCGGGAGATGGTCCGCGAACTGGACCTGCCCGAGCACCTCGAAGTCGTCGCCTACCTGTGCATCGGCTACGTCGACGAGTTCCCGGAGGATCCCGAGCTGCTCCAGGCCGGCTGGTCCAAGCGCCGTCCGCTGTCCTGGGTCGTGCACGAGGAGACCTACGGCCGCCGCGCGCTGCCCGGTGAGAGCCCGCACGACCTCCTCCAGGAGACCCTGCAGGGCATCCGCCCGCTGGACGCCAAGGCGCTCGGCGAGGCCTGGGAGCGGCAGAAGCGGATGACCAAGCCCGCCGGGGCGCTGGGCATGCTGGAGATCATCTCCGCGCAGTTGTCCGGACTGTCCCGCAAGTGCCCGCCACCCATCCCGGAGCCGGCCGCCGTCGCGATCTTCGCCGGTGACCACGGTGTGCACGCCCAGGGCGTGACCCCCTGGCCCCAGGAGGTCACCGGCCAGATGGTCGCCAACTTCCTGGGCGGCGGCGCGGTCTGCAACGCCTTCGCCAACCAGGTCGGCGCCGAGGTCTGTGTCGTGGACGTCGGTGTCGCGGGCGATCTGCCCGCCACCCCCGGCCTGCTGCCGCGCAAGGTCCGCGCCGGCACCGCCGACTTCACGGCGGGCCCGGCGATGACCCAGGAGGACGTGCTCAAGGCCATCGAGGTCGGTATCGACACCGCCCGTGACCTCGTCGCGGCCGGCAACAAGGCGCTGCTCACGGGCGAGATGGGCATCGCCAACACCACCACCTCCGCCGCGCTGATCGCCGTCTACACCGGCGTCGACCCGGTCGAGGTCACCGGCCGCGGCACCGGCATCAATGACGAGACCCACGCCCGCAAGGTCGATGTGGTCCGCCGCGCCCTGGAGCTGCACCAGCCCGACCCCGCCGACCCCATCGGTGTCCTCGCCGCGATCGGCGGCCTGGAGCACGCCGCCCTCGTCGGCCTGATCCTCGGCGGCGCCTCGCTGCGTACGCCGGTGATCCTCGACGGGGTCAGCGCCGGCGCCGCCGCCCTGGTGGCCCGTGCCATCGCCCCCGAGGCGCTGGCCGCCTGCATCGCCGGGCACCGCAGCGCCGAGCCCGGCCATGTCGCGGCCCTGAACAAGCTGGGCCTGCGCCCGCTCGTCGACCTCGATCTGCGCCTCGGTGAGGGCACCGGCGCCCTGCTCGCCCTCCCCGTGGTGCAGAGCGCCGCCCGCGCCATGCACGAGGTCGCCACCTTCGACTCCGCCGGAGTGACGGAGAAGACCTGATCAGGCCCTGACCTCCGCATGACCCCCGGCCCGCAGCCCCATAGGCTGTGGGCCGGGGCCGTACCGCCACCCCGGGCCGTCCCCCTCACAGCCGCTCCAGAGCCGCAGCGGCTGCGCCGGTCGCCGAACCCGCATCATCCGCACAAGGAGCCGTACCGCCATGGCTGAGCACGTCGCCGAACACGCCGCCTACCCCGTCGGACTGCGGCTGTCCGGCCGCCGGGTGGTTGTCCTGGGCGCCGGACAGGTCGCCCAGCGCCGGCTCCCGTCCCTCGTCGCCGCCGGCGCCGATGTCCTGCTCATCTCCCCGTCCGCCACCCCGTCCGTCGAGGCGATGGCCGACGCCGGCGAGGTCCGCTGGGAACGCCGCCGCTACCAGGACGGCGACCTCGACGGCGCCTGGTACGCGCTGATCTCCACCGACGACCCGGAGGCCAACGCCGCCGCGTCCCAGGAGGCCGAGGACCGCCGGGTGTGGTGCGTACGCTCCGACGACGCCGAGGCGGCCACCGCCTGGACCCCGGCCACCGGCCGCAGCGAGGGCGTCACCGTCGCCGTGCTCACCGGCCGCG
>Ga0207426_1002938_pt1 | contig 10024 bp, 8 predicted proteins | sample AraplaMF_Cvi_mMS_FD_184265 | JGI IMG/M metagenome (GOLD analysis project Ga0207426, IMG submission 184265) | Arabidopsis root microbial communities from the University of North Carolina, USA - plate scrape MF_Cvi_mMS (SPAdes) (version 2) | ecosystem: Host-associated > Plants > Roots > Endosphere ...
GCAGCGCGGCCCCCAGCCGCAGGGTGTGCGCCACGATGACCCGCACCGTACGGAAGGTGGCGTCCATCCGGATCCTGGTCATGGTGCGATGCCGCATGACCGCCAGCCAGGCGTTCGCCACCCCGACCGCGAACAGCACCGCCACCCAGCCGAGCAGCACCGGCAGCCGGCCGGGCACCAGCCCCTCGTCGATGGCCCGGGACAGCACATAGGGCGGCAGCATCAGCCCGACCATCCACAGGCTCCCGTAGGTGGCGCCCGCCGCCACCCGTCCCCGCTGGCTGACCACCAGCCACCACACATAGCGTCCGGCACTGCGGTGGTCGGGGTTTCCCGGCCCCCGTGCGGTCTCGGTCCTCACTGCGCCCCCTCGCGGCGCTGCCGCCGCATCGTTTGTAGCGTCCGCAACTTCGTGCGCAGCGCTTCCTGGGTAAACTTTGGGATCCGGGCTCGGTGGGCAGTCGGTCTGTCAGCGGATGTTGAGCAATCGGATGTTCCTTCAAGGACAAGTCGGTCACGTTGGGTTATTGATGGTCTCGGGGCCCCGGTTTCTCTAACGGGGATTCATCGGCCATGCGTGGTTCGCCCTTCAGGTCAGGCTCAGGGTGGTGAACCTCGCCGTGGGCCGGTCACCTCGCTGCGCCTGCTTGATGCGTTCCAGCAGTGGCTGGACGGCGTTGCCCACGGCGTTCTCGTACGTCGACGAGGGCTGGCGGCCGGCGAACCTGATCAGGCCGGTGACCGGCCCCGACTTGAAGATCACGAATAGATTGACCACATCGTCCTTGCGCGTACGTACGGCAGCGCTGCCGGACCCGATCTGCGGCAGGTCCACCACGCTCCCGCCGAGCTTGTCGGTCCAGTGCCGCTGCATATAGTCGACGTCATGCTGGGCCGCGTCCTCGTCGGAGTGCGAGGTGACGGTGAACAGCGCGCTGTCCCCGCCGCCCGGCGAGAGGTATTGCACCTCACCGAGCCGCAACTCGTCCGGCAGGTGCTTGCTGCGGTCCAAGGTCTTTTTCGGCCGGTCCGCCGTCCACCCTGTGGGCAGGTCACCCAGGTCCGGCAACACCCCCATGACGGCATCCTCGCTCGCCAGTCGGCGGTCGGGCTGATCGGCGGGTCGGCCCTTCATCCCCTCGACGGCGGGTGCTGAGGGCTGGCCCCTTATCATCTGCGTAGCTCCGTAGACCCCGAGGCCCACCATCAGGAGCAGCGCCACCGCCACGGCGAGCAGTGCCCGGCGGGTACCGGGTGTGGCCGGGGCGCTCACTGGCCCCACTTGGATGGTGCCGCCCTTCACATCCCCGTGGATCAGGAAGTTGATCAGGCTGCCGCCGCCACTCGCTGATCCGTGATTGATCTGGGTGACCGGTCCCGACGGCACCTGGGGCGGGCTCGCGGCGGTCGCGGCAAGCACGGCCCGCGTCAGTCGGAGGGCGAACTCCCGATCGTCGCCCAGTGCCGCCGCCAGCGCGCTCTCCACCGCCGCCTGCCGCTCGTCAGCCGCCGGCTCCTGATCCAGCGCGGTCAGCACCGCATCCCCGTCCGGGCTGCTGCTCAGCCTGTTCCGTACCAGCCCCGAGACCTCCGTCGCCGCAGCGCTGCCCGCGGCCGACGCCATGCCCGTGACGAACTGCATCGCCAGCGCCGCTAAACCGGTCGGCTCCATGCGACTCCCCCCGTCGGTCCCGTTCAGGCGGATCCCTGTACGTGCCGTCAAGTATGGTCATCGCCGGCGAACTTGCGCTTGTCTTCGCGCACTCGGGCGACTGAACACCCCTCAGTCGCCCCGCAACGCCTTGTGCAGTTCCGTGTTGGCGATCAGCACCGCGCCGTCGACGGGCAGGGTGATGCCGGTGACCCAGCACGGGCAGCACACACCAGAGAAGATCGAAAGAAACCCGGCGGGGATCGTCACTGCATGTACTCATTGTCAACGGGGTCGCGGATTTGCTGGTCCGTTGCTAACGAACTGCCTTCACTGCCAACGAAGTCGCGGATCCTAAATCGTTGCCGTGCTACCCCACGCTGTCCCGCCACGCCCGGTGCAGTTGTGCGAACTCGCCCTGGGCGGCGATGAGTTCGTCCGGCGGGCCGTCCTCGACTATCCGGCCGCCGTCCATCACCAGGGCCGTACGGCCCTCCAGGACAGTGTCCATCGCGTGCTGCACGGCGCGGACCTCGCGGAAGGTGACCTCACGGCCCGGCCGGCCGCGACGGGCGGCAGCGTGGCCGATACGGCCGGCTCCGGGACGCCGCGCTCGCCTTTGTCGTTGTCGATGGCCCGTGCGACGGCCGTCCCGGCGACTAGAGGTGGCCGCCGCCGTCGATGACGATGACGGTGCCGGTGCTGAGCCGCAGGGATGTGACGGCGCCGATCAACGAGCAGGCCACGTCGTCCGGGTCCGCGGCGACCTGGAGCGGCGCCGACGCGGCCTGGGCCCGGACGGAGGCCGGATCGCGGCCGGGGACGAAGCCTGTGTCAACCGCTGCTGGCGAGAGGTTGAAGACGCGCACCTGTGGGCCGAGTACGCGCGCCAGGGAGGTGGTCATGACGTCCAGGCCCGCCTTGGCGGCGCAGTAGGCAATGCTGCTTCCCAGCCCCGTGAAGCCAGATATCGAGGAGATGTTGGCGATGACCGCGTCACCGGAGGCGCGTAGGAGCGGGGTGAACGCGCGAATTACCGAGAAGGTGCCCCGTACGTTCACTGTCAGAATCCGGTCGAATTCCGCGTCCGTCATTCCTTCGAGGTCAACGTGGTCAACCTGTTTGGTTGTGCCGGCAGAGTTGACCAGTACATCCACCGCACCGTGGCGGTCGGAGATGCCGGCGGCGGCTCTGCGGATGGCGGTGGAGTCGTCGAGCGGAATGTGTACTGCACTGTGCCCTTCACCGGGAAGGGCGGCAACGAGATCGTTTGCCCGGCTGTCGCCGGAGTTGTAGCCGACGACCACGCCGGCTCCGGCCTCGGCGAGGCGCCGTACGCAGGCGGCCCCGATACCGCTGTTGCCGCCGGTGACCACAGCCACCTTGCCGGTCAGATCGAAGAAATCAAGGCCACCCGTGCGCACTTCGGCCATGAGCACATCCTCGCTTCAGCAGGTGCACCGTCATGGAAATGTTGCACGCTATCAAGAAGGCCATCGGCAGGCAATGGGTAAAGATGCAACGGTGAAACTGGCCGGATCGGGCTACGGAATCGCTTTCTCCATTTCATCCCGCCGGCCGGACGGCAGGCGTCTCATCATGATGGATCGCACTGATCAGACTTCAGCACACGTCCTGGCGTCGGAGGTGTCCGCAGAAGGAACAGGCCATAGCGCCGGACGAGCGTTTGCCTCTTGCTGACGAGGCGCAGAACCGAGGAGAAACCCCAGAGCGGTCGCATGCTCACACCCAGGCGGATACAGGCGAGCGCACGGGGGAGCACCGCAGGCGACAAGGCAATTGCAAGGTCAGTAATCGCCCCGACTTCATGGGAGTGATAGTGAGCTTCTCGCCCGCGCAGTCGTACCAGTGGACCGGCCGGGTCCTTCAGGCGTTGCGCCGAAGTCTTCTCGATCACGAATTCCTGGAGATTCTTCCCGCGCTACTGTCCTCCCAGGGCGAGCCGGGCGCCCGGCACTCGATCGCGGTCTTGGGGGACCGGGCACGCCCGCAGGTGAAGGACGAGTACGGCCGGGTTTCGGTGGAAGGGAAGTGGGCCTACCACCTGCCCGTGAGCCATTCGGTGGAAAAGCAGATGGCTCTTGAGCATGCGGATCGGGTCTACTGCGTCACTCCTTGCCTGCGTCTCCTCATGGACGGGGAGGACACATCGGGCAGGCACCTGTACACCTTCTTTCAGGTGGTGGTCGAGTGGCGGGCTGCGGACGCGAATGAGGTGTTCACCGTCACCGAGAACATCCTCGGCGGGCTTGCTCGCTATCTGGCGCCGATCCTCCCGGAGGAGGGGCGCGGGGCTGCCGAGCGCCTGGCCGGTTTGCAGAGTGGGCCTTATCCGCGGATTTCCTTCGCCGAGGCGCTCACTCTTGCCGGGCGAGAACCACAGGAGCCGCAGAACACCGATCTGACTCATGATGAGGAGCGGATTCTCACCGAGAAATTCACTTCGCCCTTCTGGATACATCGCTATCCGCTCGGTGTGCGCGACTCGCTCTACCAGCAGGGTGAAGACGGGCTCCAGGAGACCTACGACCTGATGTTGCCCGCCGGGCACGGTGAACTTGCCACGGGAGGGCTCCGGCCGAAGGACGAGACCGAGATCTCCGAGCAGTCCCGGTTGCTCGGCGGTGAGCCGAACCGCGTGTACGCGGCATGGAAGAAGCGATCCGGGATACAGACAGCCGGGTTCGGGCTCGGCCTGGAACGGCTGGTACGGCACTGCGCCGGGGCCGACAGTGTCCTGGAACTCCTAGTGGCCCACGATTCCGGCCCGAACCGACGCATCGGGGCAGGCGAGTAGACGTGGGATCTGCGTACCCCTTCCAAGAGTGACCGGAGAACCGAGTGACGGTGACCTTCCATTGGTTCCTGCCCACGTACGGCGACAGCCGGCACGTGGTGGGCGGCGGCCACGACGTTACCGCCGGCAGCAAAAAGGAGCAGCGGCCCGCCACGGTCCGCTACCTCACGCAGATCACCGCCGCAGCCGAACAGCTGGGCTTCGACGGTGCGCTCACCCCGACCGGTGCCTGGTGTGAGGACGCCTGGGTGACCACCGCCATGCTTGCGCGCGAAACGGAACGCCTCAAGTTCATGGTCGCCTTGCGGCCGGGCTTCGTCTCCCCGACTCTCACCGCCCAGATGGCCGCTACCTTCCAGCGGCACTCGGAGGGCCGGCTCCTCCTCCACGTCGTCACCGGTGGTGAGAGCCACGAGCAGCGCGCCTACGGTGATTTCCTGGACAAGAACGCCCGGTACGCCAGAACTGGCGAGTTCCTGGAGATCGTCCGACGGCTATGGGGCGGCGAGTCGGTCGACTTCAGCGGATCGCACCTGCGAGTCGAGGGCGCCCGGCTCGGCCGACTACCCGACCCGGTGCCATCCGTCTACTTCGGCGGATCGTCGCCGGCGGGAATCGAGGTCGCCGCACGCCACAGCGACGTCTACCTGACCTTCGGGGAACCACCCGCGCAGGTAGCGGAGAAGCTGGCCCGCGTACGCGCACTCGCCGCACGCGCCGGGCGACGAATACGTTTCGGTATTCGGCTTCATGTGATCACCCGGGACACTACCGAGCAGGCGTGGGCCGAGGCCCGGCGGCTGCTCGGAGGTTTCACCCCGGAGGCGATCCGATCGGTCCAGGCGGGGCTGCATGACAGCGAATCGGAAGGCCAGCACCGGATGCTCGCGCTGCACGGTGGACGCGCCGACGCCCTGGAGATCACGCCCAACCTGTGGGCCGGCATCGGCCTGGTCCGTGGCGGAGCGGGCACGGCTCTGGTGGGAGAGCACCGGGAGGTGGCCGCCAGGATCATTGAGTACCACCGGCTCGGCATCGACGAGTTCGTGCTCTCAGGAGTCCCGCACCTTGAGGAGGCGTACTGGTTCGGTGAAGGCGTCCTCCCGCTACTCGCCCAGGCGGGTCTCTGGACCCACCCGTCCCGCAGCTGACCATCTGCGGCGGCGACCAGGGTGCTGAACTTTCGGGCATTCGTTTCGTAAGGCGAGGCACTGACAACGCTCACCCGGATTTCGGCCGAGGAGCCGCTCCGCGCCGCCGCCCCGTATGCCTCAGTCCGGCACCGCCCGGAACAACAGCACCGACCGCCCGGCGAGCGTGATCGGCACGCCCGCCGCGTACGGCGCCTCCGCCGCCCCCGGCTGGTCCTCCCGCGCGGTGTCGACGAGGAGTTCGTAGCCGCCGGCCCAGGGCGGCCCGGGGAGGGTGAACGGGCGCGGCCGGTCGCCGGCGTGGAGCACGGCGAGGAAGCTGTCGTCGACGATCCGGATGCCGCGGTCGTCGCGCTGCGAGATGTCGTTCCCGGACAGGTACATGCCGAGTGTGGCGCCCGGGGTGTACCAGTCCTGTTCGGTCATCTCCGTCCCGTCCGCGGTGAACCAGGCGAGGTCGCGCAGACCGCCCTGCTGATGCGGCCGGCCGGAGAAGAACGCCCGGCGGCGCAGGACGGGGTGGGCGCGCCGCAGGGCGATGAGCCGGGCGACGAGACCGGCCAGCGGGCGCCACTCCGGGTCCTCCAGGAGCGACCAGTCGAGCCAACTGGTCGCGTTGTCCTGGCAGTAGGCGTTGTTGTTGCCGTGCTGGGTGCGGCCCATCTCGTCACCGGCGACCAGCATCGGCACGCCCGTGGACAGCAGGAGTGTGGTCAGCAGGTTGCGCAGCTGGCGGTGGCGCAGCGCGCGGACCTCCCGGTCGTCGGTCTCGCCCTCGGCGCCGCAGTTCCAGGACCGGTTGTCGTGGGTGCCGTCGCGGTTGCCCTCGCCGTTGTCCGCGTTGCGCTTGTGCTCGTAGCTGACCAGGTCGCGCAGGGTGAAGCCGTCGTGGGCGGTGATGAAGTTGACCGAGGCGTACGGGCGGCGGCCGCCCCAGGCGTAGAGGTCGCTCGATCCGGAGAGCCGGTACCCCAGATCGCGGACATCGTGCTGGGCGCCGCGCCAGAAGTCCCGGACGGTGTCGCGGTAGCGGTCGTTCCACTCCGTCCACAACGGCGGGAAGGCGCCGACCTGATAGCCGCCGTTGCCCACGTCCCAGGGCTCGGCGATCAGCTTGACCCGGCGCAGCACCGGGTCCTGGGCGATCACGGCGAGGAACGGGGAGAGCATGTCGACGTCGTGCATCGAGCGGGCCAGCGCGGCCGCCAGGTCGAAGCGGAAGCCGTCCACGCCCATTTCGGTGACCCAGTAGCGCAGCGAATCGGTGATCAGCCGCAGCACCTGGGGCTGGACGACATGCAGGGTGTTGCCGCAGCCGGTGTAGTCGGCGTAGCGGCGGGCGTCGCCCGCCAGCCGGTAGTAGCCGCGGTTGTCGATGCCCCGGAGGGAGAGCGTCGGGCCCAGTTCACCGGCCTCCGCGGTGTGGTTGTAGACGACGTCCAGGATCACCTCGATACCCGCGTCGTGCAGCGCACGCACCATCCGCTTGAACTCGCCGACCTGCTGCCCACGGGTGCCGGTGGCGGCGTATCCGGCGTGTGGCGCGAAGTAGCCGAGGGAGTTGTAGCCCCAGTAGTTGCGCAGCCCCCGGCGCACCAGGTGGTCCTCGTGCGCGAACTGGTGCACCGGCAGCAGTTCGACGGCGGTGACCCCGAGCCGGACGAGGTGCTCCAGCGCCGCGGGGTGCGCCAGCCCGGCGTAGGTGCCGCGCAGCCGCTCCGGGATACCGGGGTGACGCATCGTGAAACCCCGTACATGCAGCTCGTAGAGCACCGAATCCGGCCAGGGCGTCTTGGGCCGGCGGTCGTCCCGCCACTCGTCGGCACCGCCCTCGCCCCCGGTGTCGTCGCCGACCACGACGCCCTTGGGGACGTACGGTGCCGAGTCCCGGTCGTCGCGCACGGTGTCGGCGACCTGCTGCTGCGGCCAGTCGCGGACGTGCCCGTACAGCTGGGCGGGCAGCGCGGCCCCCGTACCGGACCCCTCCGTACGGGTGCCGAAGTCGCCGTCCACGGCTCTGGCGTACGGGTCGAGCAGCAGCTTCGCCGGATTCCAGCGGGCGCCGGACCAGGGGTCCCAGCGGCCGTGCACCCGGTAGCCGTAGCGCTGTCCGGGGTGGACACCGGGCAGGAAGCCGTGCCAGATCTCATGGGTGAGCTCGGTCAGCGCATGGCGTGTCTCGCGCTCCGCGTCGTCGAAGAGACACAGTTCGACCGCCTCGGCGCCGCCCGCCCACAGGGCGAAGTTGGTGCCGGCGATGCCATCGGGGCCGGTGCGGTAGCGGGCCCCCAGGGGGGTGGGGCTGCCGGGACGGATGTCCGCGGGTGGGGCGAGTGGTTCGTCTGCCACTGCCTCCTGCTCGGGTGCGCTCGACACGTGCCCGCCTCCTGCGGCTCATGGCTCGGTCGGGCGGTGGGTCCCGGCACGCGGTGCCCACCAGCGTGCGCTGGGGAGTCCCGGCCGTGCAGGGGTCCGCCCTCCCCGTTGTTCTTCCCGCAACCGGGCGTTGCCTCACGCTTCCCGCGGGAGGCTCCGCGCACCGCGCCGTTCTGCCGATGACATCCCGTTACGCGGCATACGTCCCAACCCGGGCATCATCCCGCACAATGCGGTATATGACCGCCCATCAGCAGGACCGAGCAGGGGACCGAGCGAAGCGCCGCGGTGGCGCCCGGGTGCGGGGCCGGCTGCCGGACGGGGCGGGGCGCCGGGCGGCCGGTGGCGCGGCGGTGCGGGCGGCCCGCCGCACCCGTCTCGCCCTTGTCGTCCTGGCCGGGCTCACCGGGGCCGCGGCACTGGCCGGCTGCGGGGACCCGGAGGTCTTCACCGGCGGCAAACCGCCCTCCCCGGAGGGCACGATCGAGGTGGACCCGCACAACGGCGCGCACGGGGTGCGGGCCGACGGGCGGTTCGAGATCCGGGTGCCGGCCGGGCGGCTGGAGCGGGTGGCGGTCAGCCGGACCGGTGACCCCGGCAGGCGGTCCGTCACCGGGCGGATCTCGCCGGACGGCCTGACCTGGCGGCCCGCCCCCGGGCGCCTCCGGCTCGGCGCGAAGTACACCGTCGACGCGGTGGCGCTGGACGGCGCGGGCCACCGCTTCGCCCGCCACACCACCTTCACCACCGCCGCCCCCGTCCACCGCTTCGTCGGCCACTTCTCACCCCAGCGCGATGCCACCGTCGGCACCGGCCTGATCTTCTCGATGGTCTTCAGCCGCCCGATCACCGACCGCGCGGCCGTCGAACGCGCCGTCCGGGTCAGCGCCCGGCCCGGCGTCGCGATCGCCGCCCACTGGTTCGGCCGCCGGCGGCTGGACTTCCGTCCCCGCGACCGCTGGCGGCCGGGCACCGTGATCACCGTGCAGCTGCGGCTGCGCGGGGTGAAGGCGGGGCCGAACGCCTACGGGACCCAGCGCAGAACCGTCCGCTACCGGGTGGGCCGGGACCAGGTCAGCACCATCGACGCCGCCCGGCACACCATGACCGTGCGCCAGGACGACCGGGTCGTGGCGGTGCTGCCGGTCACCGCGGGCGACGACGAGAACCCCACCTACAACGGGCGGATGGTGATCCTGGAGCGCCATTCGATGACGCGGATGGACGGCGACACCGTCGGCTTCGGCGGCGAGTACGACATCCCGGACGTGCCGCACGCCATGCGCCTCACCAGGTCGGGAACCTTCCTGCACGGCAACTACTGGGCGCCGCCGGAGGTCTTCGGCGGCGTCAACACCAGCCATGGCTGCGTGGGGCTGAAGGACATCAAGGGCGGCGGCCCGAACACCCCGGCCGGCTGGTTCTTCGGCCACTCGATCGTCGGCGACACCGTGGAGGTGCACAACTCCCCGGAGCGCACGGTCGCGCCGGACAACGGCCTCGGTGGCTGGAACATGCCGTGGGAGTTGTGGCGGGCCGGAACCGCGCTGCGCTGAACGGGAGCCGGTCCGCCGGGACAAGTCCCCCGCACCACCCCCGCACTTGGGACTAAACAGTGACATTCACGGGGAGTTCACTGTCACCGTGGTGTGGTTATCTAACGGCAAGCGCGCGGCTGTCCGCATCCGCGTGCGGGGGACCGCGGGCCGTGCGAGGGGAAAAGGGGCCAGTCGTGAACGTCCAGCCGATTTCGGGGGTGCCGGCTCGCCGGCGTCGGTGGCCGCACAAGGGCGGCGGCCCGCTCGCCGTCGTGCTCGCCGCCGTACTGCTGCTGGCGACGGGGTGTGGTGGCGATGACGGTGACGGCAAGAAGGCCGGCAAGGCGGGCGGGGACAAGGACGCCTCGCAGGCCGCCGTGACGATAGCGCCCAAGGACGGCGCGGACGACGTCGCCACCAGCGGCGCGCTGAAGGTGACCGCCCAGAAGGGCCGGCTCAAGTCCGTCAAGGTCAAGGACGGCAAGGGCAA
>Ga0207426_1002939_pt1 | contig 10022 bp, 8 predicted proteins | sample AraplaMF_Cvi_mMS_FD_184265 | JGI IMG/M metagenome (GOLD analysis project Ga0207426, IMG submission 184265) | Arabidopsis root microbial communities from the University of North Carolina, USA - plate scrape MF_Cvi_mMS (SPAdes) (version 2) | ecosystem: Host-associated > Plants > Roots > Endosphere ...
CTGCGCCCCGCGCAGGGCAGCGGCGTAACCACCGCTACCGCCTCCGAGGATCACTAGGTCGAAAACGGTGCTGGCGTCGTTCGCCACGTCACGTCCTCCATGCATGGGTACGCCGGAGCCGGTCTCCGATGACCGGGCGGCGGCTGTGGTTCGGCCGCTGTTACTTCGGCCCTGGGTAAGGGGGGCCCTGTCCTGCCGAGAACCCATCTTCGCACTTGTTCCACGAAGCCGGGACGGCGGGCCGGGCTCGGGGCGGGCGATCAGCCTGCCCGTAGGGGTTACTGGCGCGTACTGGCGTGCGGATTTCGTCGAGGGCGAACACCGGGCGCACGCGCGCCGACGGCCCCGGGCGGTATGCCCGGGGCCGTCGGGATTTGACCGGCAAGAGGGAGGAAGCTCCCCGGGTTGACCGTCAGCCCAGGTCGCCCGCGGCGGTGCGCTCCGCCAGCCGCACCAGGGTGCGCACCGCGGATCCCGTGCCGCCCTTGGGGGTGTAGCCCCAGGGCGCGCCCTCGTGGAAGGCCGGGCCCGCGATGTCCAGGTGGGCCCAGGTGATGCCCTCGCCGACGAACTCCTTCAGGAAGAGGCCGGCGACCAGGCCGCCGCCCATCCGCTCGCCCATGTTGGCGATGTCGGCGACCGGGGAGTCCATGCCCTTGCGCAGCTCGGACGGCATCGGCATCGGCCAGGACTGCTCGCCGACCTCCTCCGCGATCTCGTGGATCGAGGTACGGAAAGCGTCGTCGTTCGCCATGATCCCGAAGGTGCGGTTGCCCAGCGCCAGCACCATCGCGCCGGTGAGGGTGGCGACGTCCACGATCGCGTCCGGGGTCTCCTCCGAGGCGCGGGTCAGGGCGTCGGCCAGCACCAGGCGGCCCTCGGCGTCGGTGTTGAGCACCTCGACGGTCTTGCCGCTGTACATGGTCAGCACGTCACCGGGGCGGGTGGCGGAGCCGGACGGCATGTTCTCGGCGAGCGCCAGCCAGCCGGTGACGTTCACCCGCAGGCCGAGCCGGGCGGCGGTCACGACCGCGGCGAACACCGCGGCGGCACCGCTCATGTCGCACTTCATGGTCTCGTTGTGGCCGGCCGGCTTGAGCGAGATGCCGCCCGAGTCGTAGGTGATGCCCTTGCCGACCAGCGCCAGGGTCCGGTCGGCCTTGGGGTGGGTGTGCGCGATCCGCACCAGCCGCGGCGGGGTCTCCGCGCCCTGGCCGACGCCGAGCAGGCCGCCGTAGCCGCCCTTCTTGAGCGCCTTCTCGTCCAGCACCTCGACCTTGAGGCCGAACTCCTTGGCCGCGGCCTGCGCCTCGGCCGCGAAGGCCTTCGGGTCGAGGTCGTTGGGGGGCATGTTGATCAGGTCGCGGGCGCGGTTGATCTCCGCGGCCAGCGCCTGGGCGCGCTCGGCGGCGGCCTTGAACTCCTTGTCCCGCGGCTTGCCGCCGAGGATCGCGGCCTCCGCCAGCGGCGCCGACTTGGCGTCGTTCTTCTTGGCGGCCTGCCCGTTGCCGTTGCTGCGGTAGGCGGTGAAGGTGTACGCGCCGAGCAGCGCGCCCTCGCTCACCGCAGCGGCCGCCTCGGCGTCCTCGACGGGCAGCGCGAAGCCGGCCTTCTTGGTGCCGGTCAGGGCACGGGCCGCGCTGCCGGCCGCGCGCCGCAGCGCCTCGGTGTCGTAGGCCTCGTCCTTGCCCGGTGCCTCGCCGAGGCCGACCGCCAGCACGACCGGAGCCTTGAGGCCGTCCGCGGCGGGCAGCTTGGTCACCTCGCCCTCGGCACCACTTGCGCCGAGGGTCTCCAGCACAGCGGCGAGCTTGCCGCCGAAGGCCTTGTCCACGGCCTCGGCACCGGGGGCGACAACGACGCCCTTGGCGCCCTTGGCCACGCCGACGACGACGGCATCCGCACGCACCGTTGCGGCGGAAGAAGTACTGAGGGTCAGTGCAGTCACGGTGATGAAGGTCCTGTTCCGTCCGGGGAATCCGTCTGCGCACAGGGCGCTGCTCCGGCTGAGCCTACGCTCGGCGGCGCCACAAGGCCCGTCCGATACCACACCGGCACATAACGGGGCCCCGGCAGTTGTCCGTGTCCGGGATGAACTCCCCTTGCAGGTAAGCGAGTTGGACTGGGCGTGGGGGGGGGCGCGCCGGGGCTACCCGAGGGACAGTGCCACCAGCGCCGCGAGTCCCGCGCTCTCCGCGAGCGCCCCGAACACATCGCCGGTCACCCCGCCGAACCGCCGCCGGCAGTGCCGCAGCAGCACCTCGCCCAGCCCGAGGCCGAGCAGCGCCGCGAGCCCGGCGTGCAGCGCGCCGTACGCCCCGAACGCGGCGCCGGCCGCCGCGCATCCGGCCGCCACCGCCCCCGCGCACAGCAGCGCCGCCCGCACCGGGACGGTGCCCGCGACCGCCGCGCCGAGCCCCTCGGGACGGGCGGCCGGCACCCCCGCGCGGGAGGCGAGGGTCAGGGCGCCGCGCGCGGTGACCGCCGCGACGGCCGCCGCGACCGCGCCGCGCGCCCAGCCGTCCGCGTACAGCGCGTCCAGCGCCGCCACCTGGGCCAGCAGGGCGAACAGCAGGGTGACGACGCCGAACGGGCCGATGTCGGACTGCTTCATGATGCGCAGCGCCTCGTCGGCGGGCTTGCCGCTGCCCAGGCCGTCGGCGGTGTCGGCGAGCCCGTCCAGATGCAGCCCGCGGGTGAGCACGGCCGGTACGGCGGCGGTGGCGACGGCGGCGAGCAGCGGACCGCCGCCGAGCAGCAGCAGCGCCGCGCCGAGCGCGGCCGCGCACAGCCCGACGACCAGTCCGGCCAGCGGCGCGCAGAGCATGCCGCCGCGTGCCGCCTCCCGGTCCCAGCGGGTGAGGCGCACCGGCAGCACGGTCAGCGTCCCGAAGGCGAAGCGCAGGGCGTCGGAGGGGGCCGGGGGAGCGGGGGTGTCGGTCACCGCGGCAGGCTATCCGGGCCTCCGCCACGATTCACCGGCGGTCCGGGCCGTCGCCCGCCGAACCGGGCGCCGGGGTGGTGAAGTGTCCCTACCCGACAAATGGGGAGCGTGTGGGATGGGCCACTGGTGGTACCGCAACATCGTCGAGCCGGGGAAGCTGCCGCTGCTGCTGGCCCTCGCCTCCTTCGTGCTGACCTTCCTCGTGACCCGGGTGGTCACCCGGCTGATCCGCGCGGGCAAGGGGCCGTTCCGCGACATCACCCCCGGCGGCGTCCACGTCCACCACGTCGTGCCCGGGGTGATCCTCATGGTCCTCGGCGGTTTCATCGCCCTCGCGGGCGGCCGGCGGGGCTTCGGCGCCGGGGTGGCCGCGGTGCTCTTCGGCATCGGAGTGGGCCTCGTCCTGGACGAGTTCGCGCTGATCCTCCACCTCGACGACGTGTACTGGACCGAGGAGGGGACCAAGAGCGTCGAGATCGTCATCCTCACCGCGGCCCTGGCCGCCCTGATCCTCGCCGGCTTCCTGCCGTTCGGCGTCAACGAACTCGGTGCGGAGGAGAGCACCGACCGCTTCACGGTCGTGCGGACCGTGGCCGTCAACTTCCTCTTCGCGCTCGTCGCGCTCACCAAGGGCAAGGGCCGGATCGCGGTCGTCGGGGTCTTCGTGCCGTTCGTCGCGCTCTTCGGCGCGGTCCGGCTGGCCCGCCCCAACTCGCCCTGGGCCAGGCGCTTCTACCGCAAGCGCCCGAAGGCGCGGGCCCGCGCCCGGGTCCGCGCCTACCGTCACGACCGCCGCTGGTCGGCGCTGCGGCGCAAGGTCGAGCACGTCATCGGGGGTGCACCCAGCCGCTGATCCGCGGCGCGGCCCCGCGCTCGCCCGGCCGCCACACCTCCCGCAGCGCACACAGCACCAGCACCGCCAACACCGCCGCGACATGCTCCTTGCCCGCCAGGTTGCTCTTGATGGACACCACCTCGACGACCATCGCGACGGCGACCGCGGCACAGGTGAACCACGCGCGGTAGCGCCAGCACACGAACACCGCCAGCCCCACCACCGCGGCCGACGGCCCGGTGTCGATCACGTACTTGTCCGAATCGGGCAGCCCCAGGGGGCTCACCGGGCCGATCCAGATGCCGATGCGCGCGTACATCGTCCCGGCGAGCGTGGCGACGTAGGCGACCAGCAGCGTCTGCCGCCAGCCCACACAGATCTCCGCGATCCCGAAGACCACCAGGATCTGCGCCAGCGCCCCCCACACCGGAAGGTCCAGCGCCGGGACGAACAGCGAGAGCGGGGTGCGCAGCAGCGCCAGCCACAGGTGCTCCCAGGCCTGGACGGAGCCGACGTTCTGGACCGCCCGGTAGCCCCAGGCCTGGTTCTGCACGAAGTGGAAGACCAGGGTCAGGCACACCGCGGTGAGCGTCACCGGAATCGCCCGCAGCCTGGCGGTGACCAGCGAGGCCCCGACCATCCGCAGCAGCGCGCCCCACTCGGCACGCGCGGCGCGGCCCAGGGGGGACGCCTCCCGCGGTCCCGGCGCGGACCCCTTCCGCCGTGCTGGCACCGGCCCCTCCCGCCGCCCCGGCACCGGCCCCTCCCGCCGCCCCGGCACCGGCCCCTCCCGCCGCCCCGCCCCCGCAGTGCTCATCTCACGTTCTCCAGGTGCTTGCGGTTCAGCCACTTGGGCAGACCGGGTGCTTCCAGAAAGCCTTCCGCACGGCCGGCGGCGATTCCGATGCGCAGCAAATCGGTGCTCTTTTCGAAGAGCATGTAGCGCGGCTCCCAGATCGGCCGGTATTTCGCATTGGCGCGATAGAGCGATTCGATTTGCCACCACCGGGAGAAGAAGCTGAGCAGTGAGCGCCACAGGCGCAGCACCGGGCCCGCGCCGAGCCGCGATCCACGTTCGAAGACGGAACGGAACATCGCGAAGTTGAGCGAGAGCTGAGTGATCTCCACCTCTTTCGCCCGCTGGATCAGCTCCAGCACCATGAACTCCATCAGCCCGTTCTCGGAGTTCCGCTCCCGCCGCATCAGGTCCAGCGAGAGCCCCTTCGCGCCCCAGGGCACGAAGCTCAGCAGCGCCCGCAGCTCGCCCGCCTCCCCGTCCGTGCCGCCGTCCCGGCATTCGAGCATCACGCAGCGCCCGTCGCCCGGGTCGCCGAGGCGGCCCAGCGCCATCGAGAAACCGCGCTCGGTCTCCCCGTCGCGCCAGTCGTCGGCCAGCTCCAGCAGGCGCTCCAGCTCCGGCGCGGGGATGTCCTCGTGGCGCCGGACGGTGACCGTGTAGCCGGCCCGCTTGATGCGGTTGTAGGCCTGCCGCACGGTGCGCATCGCCCGGCCGTCGAGGGTGAACTCCGCGGTGTCCACGATCGCTTCGTCGCCGAGCTCCAGCGCGTCCAGGCCGTGCCGGGCGTAGATCGTGCCGCCCTCCTCGCTCGCGCCCATCACCGCGGGCGCCCAGCCGTGCTCCCGCGCCTCGGCCAGCCACACCTCGATCGCCCCGGGCCACGCCTCGGGGTCCCCCAGCGGGTCGCCGGAGGCCAGCGACACCCCGCCCACGACGCGGTAGGTGACGGCCGCCTTGCCGCTGGGGGAGAAGAGCACGCTCTTGTCGCGGCGCAGCGCGAAGTAGCCCAGCGAATCCCGGTCGCCGTGCCGCGCCAGGAGGGCGCGCAGCCGCTCCTCGTCCTCCTCGGTGAGCGCCTCGGTGCTGCGCACCGACCGGAACGCCGCCCACAGCACCGCGACCAGCAGCAGCGTGCTGAGCACATTGATGGTGACGTTGACCCAGTTCGGGGTGGCGATCTCCGGGAAGGCGCGGTCGTCGGCGGCCAGCGACACCAGCCGCATCAGGCCGTAGCGCCAGCGCTGCACGAACGTCGAGGCACCGTCCCCGGCGGTGTTGGTGACGGTCACCAGCAGCGCCGCGAGCAGCGAGGCGCCCAGCAGGCCGCCGGCCGCGACCGCCGCCGCCAGCTTCGGGTTCGCGCGGTCGCCCTTCGCACGGAACTCGTGGCGCCCGACCACCAGCGCGGCGGCGAACAGCACGGTCAGCGCCAGCGACACCCAGTTCTGCACAGGGGCGCGGAACTCGGGGGCTACCACCATCCCGAAGGCGAAGAGCAGCGCCAGCAGCCCGGACAGCACCAGATTCAGAATCCAGGCCGCCCGCTTGCGCCGCCGCAGGGTCACCGACAGGAAGAGCGAGAAGGCGCCGGAGGCGAACCCCGCCGTCAGCAGATACGGAGTGAAGAATTCCGCGATGTTGTGCCGGCGGATGTCATTGCCGAACGACACCCATACCGCGCTCAGGAAATTGATGAAGGTGACCGTGCGCAGATACCAGATGCCGAATGCGGCACCGCGCTGTGACCACGTGCCGCGGGGGCGGTCTTCGTCCGGACTCAAGCGATATCTCCCATAAAACGTGTAAAGCGCGATCTTATGGGGAGCCGCCGGTCACCCGGTACGGGCAGGAAGTGGTGAGCGCCCCGGCAGGGCGCTCGTCCGGTCGCTTCGTCCGCCGGCCGGCCGGGGCGGGCCGGCGGCGGATCAGTCGCGTACGGGCAGTTCCGCCGCCAGGGACGCGGCCGCCTGCACCAGTGGCAGGGCGAGCAGCGCCCCCGTCCCCTCTCCGGCAGTGACGCCGTGGTCGAGCAGAGGGTTGAGTGCGATCCGGTCCAGCGCCTTCGCCTGCGCCGGCTCCCCGCTCGCCTGCCCGGCCACCCACCAGTCCGGCGCCCGGAACGCCACCCGCTGCGCCACCAGCGCACACGCCGCCGAGACCACCCCGTCCAGGATCACGGGAGTACGGCGCACCGCGCTCTGCAGCAGGAAGCCGGTCATCGCGGTGAGGTCCGCGCCGCCGACCGTGGCCAGCAGCTCCAACTGGTCGCCGAGCACCGGCCGGGCCCGCCGCAGCGCGTCACGGATCGCCGCGCACTTGCGCATCCAGGCCAGGTCGTCGATGGGGGCGCCGCCCCGCCCGGTGACCACCGAGGCGTCCGTGCCGCACAGCGCGGCGATCAGCGTGCTCGCCGCGGTCGTCCCGCCGACGCTCAGATCGCCCAGCACCACCAGGTCGGTGCCGGCGTCCGCCTCCTCGTCCGCGAGGGCCGTCCCGGTCCGGAACGCCGCCTCGGCCTCCTCGGCCGTCAGCGCGTCCTCGATGTCGATCCGCCCCGAACCGCGCCGCACCCGGTACCGGGTGACGTCCTCCGGCAGCTCCTCCGGATCGCAGTCCACCGCCAGATCCACCACGCGCAGCTGCGCCCCGGCACGCCGGGCCAGCACCGCCGCCGGGCTCGCCCCGTCCAGCACGGCCCGGACGAGATCCTTGGCGCCGCCGGCCGGCCGGGCCGACACCCCGAGCGAGGCCACTCCGTGATCGCCCGCGAACAGCACGGCCCGCGCCCGCTCGACGGGACGCACCGGAACCTGCTGCTGCGCGGCGGCCAGCCAGTCACCCAGCTCGTCGAGGCGGCCGAGCGCGCCCGGCGGCACGGCCAGCCGCGCCCGACGCTCCTCGGCGTCACGGCGCACGCCGCCATCGGGGCGCTCGATCAGGTGGGCGAAGTCGTCGAGGTTCAAGGCGCTCATTGGGCGCAGATTACCGTCAACTCACCGGTGACGAGGCGCGCCGGGGAGAACGGGCCGGCGCGAACCGGACCTCGGCCACCAGCGGCGTCAGCGCGCGCAGCACCGGGAGGCGGCCCGCCTGCCACATCAGACGGGCCGGCAGGCCGCCCACCGCGGCGCACCGGGGCGGAGCCGGCACCGGGCCGAGTTCGTGCACCGCCTCGATGCCCGGGTGCACCCCGGCCACCCGCGGCAGTTGGGCACGGTCCAGTGCCCAGCGCACCGGATCCGGTCCCCGGCCGCCCGCCGCGGCGGCCCGGCGGGCCAGCGCGCCCGCCCACCGTGGCAGTGCGTCAAAGACCAGCACCCCGCCGGGAAACCGCTCCGCACACGCCGCCAGCAGCGCGCGCACCGCGGGCGGCGGCAGCCGCATCAGCACCCCGGGCGCCGTGACCACGACCCCGCGCCACGGCTCCGGCACCGCGTCCAGCCAGCCGGGATCGGTCACCGCGCAGGCGACGGTACGGTGCCGGGCGCCGTCCGGGAGCAGCATCCGGCGGGCCGCCGCGGTGGTCGGCGGCACCACCGTCAGCCAGGTGAGCCGCCCGTTGTCCAGCCGCCAGAAGCCGGTGCCGAGCCCCTCGCCGAGCGCGACCACCGTCGCCCGCGGCCACCGCTCCAGATAGGCGCGTACGGCCGCGTCGAAGAGCCGCCCGCGCCCGCTCGGCTCCCGGGCCGCGCCCCACCCGGCCGGCGCTTCGGATTCGGTCCGCTCGGATTCGGTCACGGGTCAAGAGCACCCGGCGCCGCGCCCCCGGGCAAGCGGACACGGGCCCCGCCGGGCATCCGTCATCCGCGCAGCGCAAGCGCCTGGCCCGCGACGACCAGCAGCACCTGCTCGCACTCCGCGGCGAACGCCGCGTTCAGCCGCCCCAGTTCGTCGCGGAACCGGCGGCCCGCCGCGGTCGCCGGGACCACCCCGGAGCCGACCTCGTTGCTCACCGCCACCACCGGCCGGTGCGTCTCGCGCACCGCCGCCACCAGCGCATCGGTCCGCTTCCGCAGCGCCTGCCGGCCGCCGGCCTCCCAGGTCGCGTCGTCCCACGCCCCGACCTCGTCCATGACATGCGTCAGCCACAGCGCCAGGCAGTCGATGAGCAGCGGCGACACCCCGGCCGGGCGGCCGCCGCCGTGTCCCGCCCCGGGGCCGTGGCCTTCCTCGTCCCTCCACGCGGCGTGCTCCGCGGTGGCTTCCTTCTCCGGCGCCGGTGCCAGCAGCGGCACCAGGTCGCAGGTCTCCACGGTGCGCCAGCTGCTGGGGCGCCGCTCGCGGTGCAGCGAGACCCGCTGCGCCCAGTCCTCGTCGCCGTCCCGGGTGCCCCCGGTGGCCACGTACACCACGTCCGGGAAGGCCGCGAGCCGCCGCTCCGCCTCCACCGACTTCCCGCTGCGCGCGCCGCCCAGCACCAGGGTCCGCCGCGGCAGGTCCGGCACCGCGTGGAACTCCCCGACCAGCAGCGTGCTGCCGTCCGCCACCGCGCGGGCCCCCACCGCCGCCAGCCTGCGGTGCAGCTCGGGACCCGGCGGCACCCCGTGGTCGAGGTGCACCGCGACCACGTCCGTCGCCGCGTCGACCGCGCCGCTCGCCCGCAGCCTGGCCAGCGCATCGGGGCGCGCCAGGACGTCCAGCAGCACCAGGTCGTACGGCGGGGCGCCGCCCGGGCCCTCGTCACCGCCCGCCGGCCGGCTGCCGTTGCCCAGTCCGGCCGGTGCCGCACCCGGCGGCAGATACAGCAGCCGCTCGCCGTCGGCGCCGGAGATCTCGTACCCGGTGCCCGGGACGTCCACCGCGGTGGCGCGCACCCGGTGCCCGTCGAGCAGCGCCAGCTCCCGCCCGTCCGCGACCCGGGCCGGCTGCGGCAGTCCGGCCGGCACCTCCATCACCGGGCCGTCGTGCGGATGCGAGAGCAGCACCTGCCGTACGCCCGCCAGCGACCGGCCGGCCCGGGCGGCGGCGAAGGCCGGGCCGGGCGTCAGGTCGATCATCAGCGCGCCGTCGACGAGCAGCGCGGTCGCCGCCCGCGCCTCGTCGCCGACGGCGGTCGCGCAGGCGGCACACGGGCAGCCGGGGCGCGGCAGCCCTTGCGGGGCCCCGGTGCCGAGGAGAGTCACATCCACACCGCCGAGTTTCTCGCGTCCGTGCCGGGCGGGCGCGGCGGGGGCGGCCTCGACACGGCCGTTAGGCTGCCGATCAGCACGGAAGCACGGCACCGCGGAGTGCGTCAGGTCGCGCCCCGCGGTGGCACAGATACGTACCCGGTGGGATCCAGGAGGCGCACATGGCGTGGACGTGGCGGTTCGAGAAGGCCGACGGCTCGGAGGCGGCGCCGGCCGTGCAACCGGAGGAGTTCACCACCCAGGGCGACGCGGAGTCCTGGATCGGCGAGGAGTGGAAGGCCCTCCTGGAGGGCGGCGTCGACCAGGTCAGGCTCT
>Ga0207426_1002941_pt1 | contig 10021 bp, 8 predicted proteins | sample AraplaMF_Cvi_mMS_FD_184265 | JGI IMG/M metagenome (GOLD analysis project Ga0207426, IMG submission 184265) | Arabidopsis root microbial communities from the University of North Carolina, USA - plate scrape MF_Cvi_mMS (SPAdes) (version 2) | ecosystem: Host-associated > Plants > Roots > Endosphere ...
TACCAAGCGTATGAATGATTACGCTGAAAAAGGTCTGGCAGCTCACTGGCGGTATAAGGAAGGCAGCAACCAAAAGCAGGATACAGAAAACAAATTCGATCAGTGGTTCAACCAGATCCGTGAGATCCTGAACAACCCTGATTCCAATACCCTCGATTTCCTGGCAGACTTCAAGAGCAACCTGTTCACAGAAGAGATCTATGTATATACCCCTAAAGGGGATCTCAAGATCATGCCGGTGAATTCTACGGCCCTTGACTTTGCCTACGCGATTCACAGTGCGGTGGGTAATAAATGTATAGGCGCCAAGGTGAATTACAAACTGGTACCTCTCAGTCATAAATTACGCAGTGGGGACCAGGTGGAGATCATTACCTCCAATAAGCAGAAACCTACTGAAGACTGGCTGAATTACGTGCTGACTGCCAAGGCCAAATCCAAGATCAAGGATGCCCTGAAGGAAGAAAAACGGAAGGTGGCCATGGATGGGAAGGATGTGCTGGAGCGTAAGCTGGATCACATGAAGATCTCAGCTAGTCAACATAATATCAATGAACTGGTACAATTCTATAAGCAACCTTCTCCACTCGACCTGTATTACCAGATCGCTGTGAAGAATATTGACCTGAAGGAATTGAAACAATTCAGTGTACTGGGCGATAAGCTGGAGGCACCAAAGCCGCCACCAGTAAAGGCACCGGAGCATATTGCCGAAGACCATATCAAGCACCAGTTACCTGCCAAGAAGGATGCGGAGCTGATCATCTTTGGGGAGAGCTCTGACAAGATCGCTTACAAACTGGCCAATTGTTGCCGCCCGATCCCGGGAGATGACGTATTTGGGTTCATCACAGCCAGTGAGGGGCTGAAAATACATCGTACCAATTGTCCGAATGCTGCGCAGCTGCTGGCTAATTATGGTCACAGGGTGGTGAAGACCAAGTGGGTGAAGAACAGGGAGATCTCCTTCCTTACCGGCTTACGCCTGGTGGGTATGGACGATGTAGGGGTCATTCATAAGATCACTAATATTATATCCGGAGAGCTAAAAATAAACATTGCAGGCTTGACGATCGAATCGAAGGAAGGCCTTTTTGAGGGATTGATCAAGGTATTTGTCCATGATAAAGAGGAACTGGATGAATTGTTCCTGCGCTTAGGCAAGCTGGATGGTATTCAGTCAGTAAACCGGCTGGAAGATGAGTAAAATAATTAAAGGGTTGCCGCCTGGCAGCCCTTTTTTTTGTCATTTGTCAAGGAGTTATAGTTGTTATTATTCCTTTTTTCATTGTAATTTTGCCACTTCTTTTTAAAAATAATATCAATTCATATGGTAGATGTTTTGCTGGGCCTGCAGTGGGGCGACGAAGGCAAGGGAAAGATTGTGGATTATTTCGCAGGCAATTATGATATCATTGCCCGCTTTCAGGGAGGTCCAAACGCTGGTCATACCTTATATATCGACGGTCAAAAAGTAGTATTGCACACGATCCCCTCCGGCGTGTTTCACAAAAACATCATCAACCTGATTGGAAACGGGGTCGTATTGGACCCTGTCACTTTCAAGAAGGAATGTGATAAAATTACTGCGCTGGGCGTAGACCTGAAGAAGAATCTATTCATTGCTGAGAGAACACACGTAATTGTGCCTACTCACAGAGCGCTGGACAAGGCTTCAGAAATTTCCAAAGGAGCTGATAAAATTGGTTCTACCCTGAAAGGGATCGGTCCTGCCTATATGGATAAAACAGGCCGTAATGGTTTGAGAGTAGGCGATGTAATGCGTGCTGACTTCCAGGAGCGTTATGCTAAGCTGAAGGCAAAGCATGAGCACCTGCTGGCTGGTTACGATTTCGCTGCAGAAGTAAGAGCTGAAATCGCAAACGATATTGCTGAGTGGGAAGGGGAGTTCTTCCAGGCGGTTGAATTCCTGAGAGGAATGAACATCGTAAATGGTGAGTATTTCCTGAATGATTACCTGAAAGCTGGTAAAAAAGTATTGGCAGAAGGTGCACAGGGAAGTATGCTGGATGTGGATTTTGGAACCTATCCTTTCGTAACTTCATCCAACACGATCAGTGCTGGTGTATGCAGTGGTCTGGGTATCGCACCATCATGGATCAAAGAAGTGATTGGTGTAACCAAGGCATATTGTACCCGTGTAGGTAGTGGTCCATTCCCTACTGAACTGCACGATGCAGTGGGTGAAAAATTACGTAAAGAAGGGAATGAATTTGGTGCAACAACCGGCCGTCCACGTCGTTGTGGCTGGATTGACCTGGTGGCACTGAACTATACCTGCATGCTGAGTGGTGTAACACAACTGGTCATGACAAAGAGTGATGTACTCGATGTGTTCGAAGAGGTGTACGCTTGTACCGCATATGAAATAGAAGGAAAACAGACCAAAGCGATGCCTTTCCAGATCAATGATCTGGATGTAACGCCAATCTGGGAAAAATATAAAGGTTGGAGCGATGAGACTGCTGCGAAAAGCAAGACCTTCAGCGAATTACCTGCCGAGATGAAAACCTTTGTAAAAGCTGTTGAAACTTACCTTGGAGTACCTGTAAAATATGTGTCCAACGGGCCTGGAAGAGATCAGATACTGCCACAGTAAAATACCAATAAATTACAAAAAAAAAACGGCAAAAAAAATTTGGCTAATCAAAAAAACTGTTAAAACTTTACGCTAAAGTAATACGCTAAAGACTTAAGTGAACCTATTATGAAATCAAAATCTGATAACGAAAAAGAGACCAAAAAGACGAGTTCTCCAAAGACTACTAAAGCGGCGCCTAAAGCTGCTAGTAAGCCCAAGAAGGAAGAGGAGGACGAAGATGATGAGGATGAGGAGGAAACTCCCCGTAAGTCTGCTGCTTCTAAAAAATCAGATAAGCCGGCCTCAAAATCAAAAAAGAAATCTGACGACGACGAGGATGACCTGGATGAGGAAGATGATGATTTGGGCGACGACGATGATGATGATAATTGGGGAAAATCCGAAGATGAGGATTATGATCCTGACTTCGAAGAGTTTGACATGCCTAAAGCTAAGAGCAAACGTGGCCGTCCCGGAAAGAAGAGTGTAGATGACGATGACGATTTAGGCATCGACGATGAATTCAAAGACCTGGGTCTGTTCAACGACAGAGGTGGCTTTGACGATGACGACGACGATTTTTAAGCACTAAAAATCAGCATTATCAGGATATTTCACCATTTCCCGGTTAATGATCAAACGTTATTTAAACAACAGATGTTGAATTGGGGAAACCAATACAACATCTGTTGTTTTTTAGACAACAATCATTACTCTTCTTCCTACAACCGGTACGAAGCTATTATGGCTGCTGGCGCTATCAACACGCTCTCCTGCAATGCCGGCACAGCCTTTTCTCAGTTACAGCAATTCTACGACACCCATTCCGATTGGCTCTTCGGCCACCTGGGTTATGACCTCAAGAACGAAGTATTTTCCGGTATGAGCTCCGGAAATGGGGATGGCTTGGATATGCCAGACCTCTTCTTCTTCAGACCTGAAATTGTATTATTGCTGAAAGAAAAGGAACTGAGCATAGGAGGCTGGAACATGGATCAGCGGGCCGCCGCCGCCATATTTGCCGCTGTGCAGCACACGACTATCAGTGCTGTTACCAAAGCTGTGTCCAATACTGAGATCGCAGCACACATTGATCGTGCGCAATATATGCAGGCAGTACGTGCCCTACAGGAACATATTCACAGGGGAGATTGTTATGAAGTGAATTTCTGCAGAGAAAATTTTATCCGCGATACAGCTGCAGCACCCCTGGAACTGTTCAGAAGACTGAACCAGCTGTCCCCCGCCCCATTTTCCGCCTACTATCATTTTGATGATAAATACCTGGTCTGCTCAAGTCCTGAACGTTTCCTCCAGAAGAAGGGATCTTCGCTCATTTCCCAGCCCATTAAAGGCACCATTAAAAGGGAAAGCGATGTATTGAAAGATAAAGCACGCAGACTGGAATTACTCCACAATAATAAAGAACGGGCTGAGAACGTAATGGTCGTAGACCTGGTGCGTAATGACCTTTCCCACACTGCATTGCAAGGAACAGTAAAGGTGGCGGAACTCTTTGGGATCTACTCCTTTGCACAGGTACATCACATGATCTCTACGGTCACGGCTATGCCTGATCCCAGCCTGCCACTCACTGAACCTATCAGGCAGGCATTTCCCATGGGCTCTATGACAGGAGCGCCTAAAAAGAGAGTACTGGAATTAATTGAACAGTATGAACAATCCAGGAGAGGCGTTTATTCTGGTGCTCTGGGATATATTACCCCTGATGGGGATTTTGATTTCAATGTGGTGATCAGAAGCATACTGTACAATGCAGGAAACAGATACCTGTCTTTTCAGACAGGATCTGCCATCACTTATTATGCCAGCGCAGCGCAGGAATGGGATGAATGTCTGCTCAAAGCTGCTGCCATGAAAAAGATCATTACCGCTTAAAGAAATTTTCCATTGCACTTTTGATATCAGGATAGGAGAATACGAAGCCTGTATTACTGATCTTCGCGGAAGAAACATTCACACTTTTCAACACTTCCTCACTCATTTCACCTAATGCCAGTTTCAGGGCAAATGCAGGTACATATACAGGAATAAAGCTCTTACCCCTGGATACCTGTGCCAGTGTCATTACCAGGTCTTTGTGTCTCACCGGGTTAGGTGCTACCGCATTATAGATTCCTGCCAGATCGGGGTTCACGATCCCACTCAGGTACAACCTTACCAGGTCATGAATGTGGATCCAGGGCACTATTTGCTCACCATTGCCGAGAATAGTGGCAAAACCAAATTTCAGTGGTTTATAGAATTCTTTGAGCGCACCGCCTTCAGGGCTGAGGGCGATACCCGTGCGGAAGATGAGTACTTTCTTTTGCAGGGATTGCATTTTCAGTACCGCATTTTCCCAGGCTACGCAGGTGGTGCTCAGGTAATCATCGACAGGAGGATCGTTCTCGGTAAAGGGTTCTCCACCTTTATAAGGGCCATAGTAGCCGGTGGCAGAGGCACTAATGATTTTCTTTACCTTATTGGGGATACGGGAGAGCGCATTGAAGAGCAGTTCCGCACTCTGGGTTCGGCTGTCAATGATCTCCTTTTTCCGTGCATCAGTCCAGCGTTTATCAGCTACGTTAGCACCTGCCAGGTGAATGATGTAGTCTGCTGCTGAAAGGGCAGCTTCATCAATAGTCTGGCGCTCCACATCCCAGTGTGCATAAGTAACCAACCCGTTTGCAGCGGGAAGCTCAATTTTTCTGCTCAGGATAATGACTTTATATCCAACTTCAGTAAGCAATCTGGTGAGTGCGCGGCCTACGAGGCCCGTGCCACCTGTAATTAAGACCGTGTCCATAGTTAAACTCAAAAGTACTGTTTATTTATATCAATTTAGGTGCCGGCTGCCGTTAATCACGGTTTTGGCGTTGGTAAGCCGTAATTCCTTATTTTAGTGTAACAGGTAGCGGCTCATTTGCGTTTTAACACCAATGGGTAAGTGCGGAACAAAATGAAGGGTGGCAATCTGTAAAACCAGGTATTATGTAAGGGATATGCAGGGTACACAATGAATTCCAGTCGTTTACCGTTAAATCTATATCCTAAAACTGCAATTATTTAAATAAATCAGCAATGCGCATATTATATCTCTATGCTTTACTGTTTTTGTGGAGTGGGGCAGTAATGGCTCAAAAGATCACTTATACGGAACCAGAGAAAGATGATTACAAAAGCACCGAATTTGAAATCATCGGTCGCGTGTCAGGCAATATCCTGGTGTATAAGAGTGACAGGGGCGATTATGTAGTGTCTGTATACGACAATGCTATGCAACTCAAAGACAGGGTAAAGCTGGACTTCCTTCCCAAAAAACTGATCAGTGTCGACTTTATTAATTACGCTGACAAGGTATACATGTTATACCAGTTCCAGCGTAAAGAAGCCGTGTACAGCTTTTGTGCAACGATGAACGGGGATGGAAAGTTCAACGACGCTCCGGTGATGGTCGATTCTACCCGAATTGGTTATTCCAAGGATAATAACAAAGTATACTCAGTAGAATACTCTGAAGACAAAAGCAAGATCCTGATCTACAAGATCAACCAGGACAAAGAAAACGATAACGTATTCTACACCTTCCTGTATGATAGCGCTTTCCATTTTATGAACAATAGCCGCTTGTCATTGCCGATGGAGTCTAAAAGACATTTCCTCAGCAACTTCAACCTGACAAATGACGGCACCCTTATTTTCAATAAACTGGAACGTACCAATAACAGGGATTATATCGTAAGCGGTAGCCTTGTGATGAAACGTGCAGCAGTGGATAGTTTTGAAACAGTTCCCATGGAACTGAAAACAACCCTGCTGGATGAAGTGAAGATGAAGATCGATAACAATGCACATAAGGCCCTGGTCACATCGTTCTACTACAGGCAAAAACGCGGTAATGTGGAAGGCCTGTATGTAAGTAAATATGATTATGCTGCCAAGACACTGCTGTATGAAAAAGAAGTAGTTTTCTCACCTGAACTGAAAAGCAATGCCAGGGGCGAATCTTCTACTAACGCTGCTTTCAACGATTACTTCATCAGAAAGATCATCAATACTAAAAATGGTGGGTTCATTCTGACGGCAGAATCTTTCTATACCACGAACCGTAACAACCAGCCATGGAACAGGTGGAATTATATGTATGGCCCTTACGGCATGTATACGCCATATTATTATTCGCCGTATTCTCCATGGTATTACAATCCATGGTATAATAACAATAACATGGGTACCCGGTATAACTATGATAATATAGGTATCATGTCAATAGATGATGATGGCAACCTGTTGTGGAGCAATTTTATTCGTAAGAACCAGTTTGATGATGGGAATGACCTGTACCTATCTTACCTGATGGTGAATATTGGCAGCGAACTCCGCTTCCTGTACAATGAACTGGAGAGAAGAGATTTCATAGTAACGGATACAGGCATAGAACCGGATGGCACCAGCTCACGTAAACCGACACTGAGGAATCTGGATAAAGGTTTTACCTGGATGCCGAGGTATGGTAAGCAGATTAGTTCAAGGACGGTGTTGGTTCCTTGTATTTATAGAAGTTATATCTGTTTTGCTAAAGTAGACTTTTAGCAGTAGCGTTTTTGATAGAAAGCCACTTTTGCCGGAAGGTGAAAGTGGCTTTTTTATTTACATTATTTATGCTCAGTACATAACTTTCCTATGTTACCAAATTTAAAGGAATGTAATAGCTAAATAACCGAAAGACCAATATTATGGGTAAATATGCCAGACTTCTTTTAGATATAAATCAGGTCGATCATTTTCTCACTACGGTGCTGGAGTTTGAACCGGAAGAACATGAAAAAGACATTGCTTTTAAAATTGTAAATAGTGAGAAAGCTTTGATTGACTATGATAATCCCGGTGTACAGACATTGATGTATGATAATTACCGTGACCGTAATTATAAAACTGAAGCAGAGCGATGGGCGCTTAGGAAAAGAATAATTGATGAGTTGATTACAACAACCAGGCTGGATGAAGATGACGAAATACGCTTGGGGAATGGCGGGGCGTTACCGACTACAGGTGTGAAATCGGAAAAGAAAGCATTTCTTGTTATAGGATTACCAGCCTCCGGAAAATCGGGCATAAGTAATATGATTGCCGATAAATTTCACGCGGTGATGATTGATTCAGACTATGCTAAAAGAAAATTACCTGAGTTTCATAAATTATCATGGGGAGCATCTCTTGTGCATCTTGAATCTATGGAAATCACATTTGGATTTAGCCGGAATCCTCAAAATATCAGATCATTGCAAACCCTATCTATTCTTAACGGATATAATATTGTATTACCAAGAATCGGTAATAATTCTGACAACCTTATTGCTACAGCTGAGGAACTCAAAACCCTGGGATATGAAGTGCATCTCACTTTAGTCGCTCTTCCAAAACGGGAGGCTACTATCAGAGCGATTAGAAGATATAATAAATCCGGTCGCTATGTTCCCTTAGGGATGATATTTGATGATTTTAGCAATGACCCAAGTTTAACTTATTACCTACTCAAATGTGAAAGGGGGGATCTGTTCAAAAGTTTTGGTGCCATTTCTACAAATGTAGCAATTGGAGCACCTTCCGTTACCGTAAATATTGAAGGTAACAATCCCGCTGCCATGTTCAAATTCGAGAAATTAAACTTAAATTAGTAGTATGTCAAGAGCAAGAAATCAAAAAGTGACGAGGAGAAAAATGACTACCAATCACGCAAAAAGTAAAGGATTCTCCCGGAAAATAACAAATGCAGCCGCAAAGCGTGGTGTTCAGGGAGAACTTTTAAATACTCCTGAATATAAGGAATTAGTACGCAAACATGCTGCTGCAATTGCTTTTATCAGTGGGCAGGAAGACCGTGAATTGGATCTTATGATCAGAGATTTACAACGTCTAAAAGCAGAAAAGCTATAGTTAGTTGACAGAAATATTAATAAGGATCCCCTTCTGGACTAAATCAGGAGGGGATTTTTTATTTGAAAAAATCCCCCTTTTACCCAAAAAAATCGCTCATTAGCTATGAATTATTGAATTCTTTTCGTTTTTTTATAGAATCAACCACATCGTTCAGTCAAAATTGCCAATATTATTAAAAAACAAAATACATACAGTGAAGCTGATAGTATTGCCTTATTAATAAGTGGCGATCAGGATGCCTACGAAACTATATACAATGAATATTGGCCCCGGTTATTTGCTTATGTCTACAACCGGTTAAAATCGAAGGAAGTTACAGAAGAGATCATTCAGGAAGTATTTTTTTCCCTGTGGAACCGACGGAAAGAGTTGTCACTCACCCACTCATTAAGTGCTTATTTATTCACCGCGGTGAAGTACCAGTTGTTTAATTATATGAAGGCAGACAAGGTGCGAAGAGCTTATGCCAGCAGTTATGCACAATTTGTGAATGCCGATCATAGCAATGAACAATACATGGCATACACTGACCTGGTGAATGCCGTAGAAAAGGAAGTATCGCGCCTTCCTGAAAAATGCCAGCAGGTATACCGCATGAGTCGCAATGAACATCAGTCTATACAGGACATTGCAGCTGCGTTAAACATTTCGCACAAGACGGTGGAAAACCACCTGACAAGGGCTTTGAAGCATTTACGTATTGCCTTCAGGGAGTATTTCTGGCTCTTGTAAAAAATATTTTGATTGTCATAGGGTGTTTGCCCTTTCTCAGTTTACTTACTATATAGAAAACAGCTTGGATGAATAGTAAGGAATTCAAACATATTCTCGATCAGTACACCGCAGGCCAGCAAAATCAACAACTGGAAGCATGGCTGGATTCACTGGAAGATACAACTGCATTTGATGCTTTGTCTGCCGAAGAATTACAGGCATCAAAAGATGCAAGCTTTCAGCATTTGCGCCAACGTATTGATAACAGGCGACCTGTTATTTATCTGTTCAAAATAGCTGCTTCTGTAGCTGTACTGGTCGCAGCAGGGTTTATTTTCAAAACCTCCTTACTCAATTTTGTCGCACCGCATCGTGAAACCTATGCCACCAGTATAAAAGGTAAGATCACAAAACAGATCTTGTCTGATGGTACAATCGTATGGCTGAAAGGCGAAAGTAAACTGGTATTCCCTGTGAAATTTGGTGGAGAAGAAAGAGGGGTGACACTGGATGGAGAAGCATTGTTCGAAGTAGCAAAAGATGCGCATCATCCTTTTATGATCTATTGCGGATCGCTCACAACAAAGGTATTAGGTACAAGTTTTAATATAAAGCAAACCGGAAAGGAAATCGCCATTTCAGTACTTACTGGTGCTGTATCCCTCAATGGCAGGAACATATTACGTGAACATGAAAACGCCGTGTACGCAGAAGGACAGGCGACTGTGACGAAAGGTCACGCTACCAGAGAAGCCGTGCATG
>Ga0207426_1002942_pt1 | contig 10021 bp, 10 predicted proteins | sample AraplaMF_Cvi_mMS_FD_184265 | JGI IMG/M metagenome (GOLD analysis project Ga0207426, IMG submission 184265) | Arabidopsis root microbial communities from the University of North Carolina, USA - plate scrape MF_Cvi_mMS (SPAdes) (version 2) | ecosystem: Host-associated > Plants > Roots > Endosphere...
CGCCGGAAATGCAGAGGAGATGACAATGATCGACTGCGTCGAGAACCAGCTCCTCACCTCACGCCGCGGCCTGTTGCTCGGCGGCGCCTCCTTCGCGGCCTGGGCCTATCTTCCGAAGTTTGCGCGCGCGGCGGACGGACGCGATCCCAGGCTGATCGTGGTGATCCTGCGCGGCGCGCTCGACGGGCTGTCGACCGTCGCGCCGGTCGGCGACCCCGATTATGCCGGCCTGCACGGCTCGATCGCGCTTGCGGCTGACGGCGCGCATCCCGCGATCATGCTCGACAGCTTCTTCGCGTTGCATCCGTCGATGCCGGAATTTGCGCGCATGTATCGCGACAAGCATGCCGCGGTGATCCACGCCGTGGCGACGCCCTATCGCGACCGCTCGCATTTCGACGGCCAGGACGTACTCGAGAGCGGCTATGCCGGTCCGGGCCGGGTACAGTCCGGCTGGCTCAATCGCGCGCTGGAAGCGCTGCCGCGCGGCGAACGCGTGTCGAGCGGTCTTGCCGTCGGCCCGACCACGCCGCTGGTGCTGCGCGGCGCTGCGCCGACCGTCGGCTGGGCACCGGTCGCGCTGCCGCAGGCCGATGACGACACCGCGATGCGGCTGGTCGATCTCTACCGCCATCGCGATCCCGCGCTGGCCTCGGCGTTGTCGCAAGGCCTCCAGTTGGAGAAGGCCGCCAGCGGCGACGACATGAAACCGAAGCCCGGCAATCAGGTCGCGCAGATGCGCCAGGTCGCGCGCGGCGCCGCCAAGCTGATGGCCGCCGACGACGGTCCGCGCATCGCAGCGCTGGCCTTCGACGGCTGGGACACCCACGCCAATGAGGGCGGCCCGGTCGGGCGGCTCGCTTTCCTGCTCGGCGGGCTCGACGGCGCGCTCGCCGAATTCGAAAGCGGCCTCGGCGATCGTTGGCGCGACACCGCCGTCGTCGTTGCCACCGAATTCGGCCGCACCGCGCGCATCAACGGCACCGACGGCACCGATCATGGCACCGGCACCATCGCGCTGCTCGCCGGCGGCGCCGTGAAGGGCGGCCGCGTCATCTCCGACTGGCCCGGCCTCAAGCTCGCCAACCTCCACGAAGGCCGCGACCTCAAGCCGACCACGGACTTGCGCTCCGTGATCAAGGGCGTGCTGCAGGGGCAGTTCGGCCTGTCCGATCGCGTGCTGGCGGAGACGGTATTCCCCGACAGCGCGTCAGCGCGTCCGATGAAGGGACTTGTGGCTTGACGGCCGCCGTCATTCCGCGTCCGCGCCTTGCGGCGCGTCGCGGAATGACGAAATAATCGCCTGAGCATCAGGAGACCATACCCATGTACATCGCCATGAATCGCTTCCGCGTCACCAAGGGCTCCGAGGCCGCCTTCGAGCAGGTCTGGCTCACGCGCGACACGTTCCTCGACGGGGTGCCGGGTTTCGTCGAATTTCACTTGCTGAAGGGCCCCGAGCTCGAGGACCACACGCTGTACGCCTCGCACACGATCTGGGCCAACCATGCTGCATTCGAGGCGTGGACCAAGTCGGAGGCGTTCCGCGCGGCGCATCAGCGCGCTGGCGACAACAAGCCGCTGTATCTCGGCCATCCCCAGTTCGAGGGTTTCGAGGTGATGCAGACGGTCGGACGCGGCGCCAAGTAACGCCGCGTCGCAAGCTGCGGCAAGAATCAGCCCAGCGTGATCTTGTCGATCTCCGCCATCTCCTCCGCGCTGAGTTTCCACGCGATCGCCTTCACGTTCTGCTCGATCTGCTCGGGGCGGGTGGCGCCCGCGATCACGCTCGACACCTGCGGACGCGCGGCGAGCCAGGAGAAGGCGAGCTCGAGCATGCTGTGGCCGCGCGCCTGCGCGAAGGCCTGCAGCTTCTCGACGATCGCCTCGTTGCGCGGCGTGACGTAGCGGTCGCGCAGCCGCGGCGTCTGGCCGAAGCGGGTGTCGCCGGGCGCGGTCTCGCCCTTTTTGTATTTGCCGGTCAGGAGGCCACTCGCGAGCGGGAAGAACGGCAGCAGGCCGAGCTTGTACTCCTGCGCGGCGGGCAGCAGATCCTTCTCGATGTCGCGCACGACCAGCGAATATTCGTCCTGGCACGATACGAAACGCGCGGTGTTCATCGCGCGCGCGACGTACTCGGCTTCGGCGATGCGCCAGGCCGGAAAGTTCGAATTGCCGATGTAGCGGACCTTGCCCTGGCGGACGAGATCGTCGAGCGCGCGCAGGCTCTCCTCGATCGGCGTCAGCGGATCGTAGTCGTGCTGCTGATAGAGATCGATGTAATCGGTCTTCAGCCGCTTCAGGCTCGCCTCGACAGCTTTCATGATGTAGCGGCGCGAGGCGCCCTGCTTGGTGCCGTCCTCCGCCATCGGCTTGGAATACTTCGTCGCCAGCACAATGTCCTTGCGTCGATCGCCCAGCACCGCGCCGAGCACGTTCTCCGAGCCGCCCATGGCCGAATAGATGTCGGCGGTGTCAAACAGCGTGATGCCGCTGTCGAGCGCCTTGTGGATCACCTTGCGGGAGGCCTCGAGATCGATGCGCTGGCCGAAGTTGTTGCAGCCGAGGCCGACCGCAGACACGCGAAGGCCGGAGGCGCCGAGATTACGAATTTCCATGGGATGTCCCTGTCAGAAGTCTTGAGCTGCATATTGTGAACGTGGCGTACACAACCGGCAAGAAGCGCGCGCCGCGCTGCTGCCATGCTCTCGCGAAAACTGCGGGCAAAAAAATGCGGCCCCTGCCAGACGCGGCGACTGACGGGGACCGCTTGGGGCGCTTGATCGGTGACGGGGGGCCAGATCAGACGCAACTGCAACCTAATCCCGGTGTGTAACGCGCCGGTGACAGGGCGAGTTATCCACAGGCGCCAAAAGCGTCAGCCAGCTCCGCGCGATCAGAAGATCTTGCGATAGACGATGAAGCCGGAGCGCTCGGCGACCTTGTCGTACAGGCGCTGCGCCGTGACGTTGGTCTCGTGCGTCTGCCAGTAGACCCGCGGCGATCCTGCGAGTTTCGCGCGCTCGTACACGCCTTCGATCAAGGCCGATGCGACGCCCTTGCCGCGCGCGGCCTCCAGCGTGAACAGGTCCTGCAGATAGCACGACGGCTCGATCGCGGTGGTGGAGCGGTGAAACAGATAGTTGGTCATCCCGAGCAGCTTGCCGTCGCTTTCCGCCACCAGCCCATGCACGGGCTCGTAGGCATCGAAGAAGCGTTGCCACGTCATGCGCGTGATCTCGGGGGCAAGCTTGGTCGGGCCCGAGCGGCCGTAGAAGGCATTGTAGCCGTCCCACAGCGGCAGCCACTGATCGTAATCCTGCCGTGCGATGGAGCGAATGGTGAGCGACATCTGAAATTCCCGGGATCGATGAAGTCTCCTTCATACGGGATGAGGGGCGCGCCGATCAATCGCGCAGTCGCTGCACTCACTCCGCGACGCGCAGATACCGGATCAGCTTGCGGCCGGTGGGGTCGCGCAGCGAGTGGTAGTAGTCGGCGCGTGCGGGCGCATCGGTGTGGCGCACCAGGTCGGTCACCGGCGTGTAGCTCAGCATGCGACCACCGTCGGGCAGCACGGTGCAGACGAAACGCAGCACCTCGCCGCTGCGCAGATTGATGTTGATCGGCGTGGCATCGCCGATCCGCACCATCTCCATGCGCTGCGCGATGAAGATGCCGAGCTCGTCCTCCGGCAGTTCGAACGCGCCGGTGTCGCGGCCGTGATACATCAGCGCGATGAAGGGAGGCCTGCCGTCCGCGACTTCGTCGGGCAATGCGAAATAGTCGCGGAAGGCGCGGTTGATGAATTCGGCGCGGGTCTCGGCATCGAGCAGCACGATGCCGATATCGACCTGGTCGAGCGCCGCCGACAGCCGCGTGGCGGTGGCGCTGTTTTGGCGCTCGGCGGCAAAGCTGCCAAGCAGGCGCTCGCGCATCAGGCCGGTGATGGCCGCGGTACCCGCAACCGTCATCGCGAGCAGACCAAGTCCGATCAGATCCGTCGTGACCAACGTTCCGTTGCGCTGGTTCAGGACGAACAGGGCTGCGCCGATCACGGCGATGCCGGCGCTGACGATCGCGGACGCGAAACCCGACAGGACGCCGGCCAGCGCCACGATGCCGACGAACGGCGCTGCAGGCGAGGGGACCGTGAGATAATGATCGAGCGTGATCGCCAGCAGCGTAATCGCTGCCGTCAGCACGGGACCGGAGATCGCACGCCATCCGAACCGCATGGGCCTCGCTCGTTCCTCCCTGAAACGAGGTAAGACCGTCAGACTGACCTAAGGTGGCACAAGCGCAATCCGGTTTCGCGCGGCGCGCTTAAGCGGCGCTTGCGGTGGCCGGAAAAGCTTTCAGAGGATTTTAGACCAAATGCGCGTGCCTGAGGCGCTGCTGTATCGGCGCGTTCAGCGTCGACGTTCCCGAGCTCTTGCGCATGCCGGTGAAAATCAACAGCGACGCCGCGACCAGGATGGCCGCAGTCAGGGTGATTGCAACAACGACCACTGGCGATTTCATCGATGTCCCATCGCGATGCCGTCAGGCGCGGGTCCGCGCGGCACCTTGAAGGCAGTCGAGAATGAAACGGGGATCAGACCGGCAGACCCATCGCCATGGTCGCCTTGGTCGACAGCACAGTCAGGGTGACGATCAGGCATAGCGAGAGTGCGGCGACGGCCAGCGAGGCCGCGACCGCATTGGTCAGCCGGGAAGACGAAACGGTATCGGTTTGGCCCTGAAAGCCTGCCGTGCCGGACGCCCGAATCATTGTCTAAATCCTTCAACGTGCGAGCGAATCACCCGCGACATCGAACAATCTCACTATTTCAACCGGCAACATTGCGGCGGCAATCACGCCAAATATGGCGGGATTGGGGCAAAGGTTAACGTTATGCCCGGTATTTCTTAACGCGCCGTCCGTTTTCAGGCCCCGGCCGCGATACTGGCGGGGTCGTCGATGTCGGCGGGGCGCCAGTCCATCGCGACGAAGCCGGGCGCGGCCTCGACCCGCTTCAGCCAGTCCCGGATCGCCGGGAACGGCTCCAGGTCGAAGTCGCAGCGGTCGGCGAGGTGGGTATAGCCGTACAGCGCGATGTCGGCGACGGTGAGCTGGCGCGCGGCAAAGTAGGCGTTGGTCTTGAGATGGTTCTCCATCACCTGGAGCGCGCCGTAGCCGCGCTCCATCCAGTCCTCCAGCGCGTGCGTCTGCAGGTCGCGGCCGCCCTTGACCAGCGACAGCCAGAAATAGGCCGCGCCGATATTCGGCTCGAGCGCGTGCTGTTCGAAGAACATCCATTGCAGAGCATCAGCGCGATCGATCCGGTTCTCCGGTGCGAGCGGCGTGCCGACGGCGACGTACCAGAGGATCGCGTTGGACTCGGCGAGATAGCGATCGGCGCCGACCTCGAGCAGCGGCACCTGGCCCGACGGGTTCTTGGACAGGAAGTCCGGCGTCCGGCTCTCGCCGCGCAGAATGTCCACCTCGATCGCTTCGTAAGGCAAGTTCAACAGCGCCAGCGCAAGGCGGACCTTGTAGCTGTTGCCCGAGCGTTGCATCGAATAGAGCTTGTACATTCTGGGAGTTCGATTCCGAAGGTCGAGAGAGGCACGACGCATCGTGCCCCGCGCCGCGCATAAACAATGATGCCGATGCGAAACCGCCGCAAGGGCTGGTCCATAGAAAAACTCGAAAACCCTACCGCACTGCAATGCCGCGGAAGAACATTTTCGTGTGGGCATGCAATTCAGTTCACGCTTGCGTCACCGCGCGCACGCATTCCGCGGCGCCTGTGTGCGGACGGACGGATGTCGAAATTTGATTGTTAATGTTTGCGCATCGTCATGGCCGGGCTTGTCCCGCCCGCCGCGCCGAAGCGGCTTCGGCCGCGCAGGCGGGACAAGTCCGGGCATGACGGTGCGAAATTTGGACAGGCACGCGCACCAAAATTGCTCCGAGGACAAGCCTTGCCGGATATGAGGGGTTTGCGCGGCAAAGTTGCGGAAAATTGCGGGAAAACGAGCCTTGAAACGCTCCAAATCCCCTAAACTTTTGCGATATCGGGCTGAAGTTTCTTGCGGTGCAGCGGCACACGTTTTAGGGTGTCGGCATTCCCACAATTGGAGTCGTGAGGCTAAAGGGTTCACGACGCTTGTCAGGAGATGACGATGGCCTTCCTTGCTGCTGCGCTCGACCGTGTGAAGCCGTCCGCGACCATCGCGGTCACGGATAAAGCACGCGCGCTGAAAGCGGCGGGCCGCAACGTCATCGGCCTCGGCGCCGGCGAGCCCGACTTCGACACGCCCGCCAACATCAAGCTGGCCGCGATCCACGCCATCGAAGCCGGCAAGACCAAGTACACCGCGGTCGACGGCATCCCCGAGCTGAAGGAAGCCATCATCGGCAAGTTTCAGCGCGAGAACGGCGTCGTCTACAAGCCGAACCAGATCATCGTCGGCACCGGCGGCAAGCAGGTGCTCTACAATGCGCTGATGGCGACCATCAATCCCGGCGACGAGGTGATCATCCCGGCGCCGTACTGGGTCAGCTATCCTGAAATGGTGGCGCTTGCCGGCGGCGAGCCGGTGTCGGTGGTCTGCACCGCCGCGACCGGCTTCAAGCTCCAGGCCGATGCGCTCGAGCGCGCGATCACGCCGAAGACCAAATGGGTCATCCTGTGCTCGCCGTCGAACCCGACCGGTGCGGCCTATACCCGCGCCGAGCTCAAGGCGCTCACCGACGTACTGGTCAAGCATCCGCATGTGTGGGTGATGACCGACGACATGTACGAGCACCTCGTCTACGACGACTTCCAGTTCACCACCGTCGCGCAGGTCGAGCCGAAACTCTACGACCGCACGCTGACCGTGAACGGTGTGTCGAAGGCCTATTGCATGACCGGCTGGCGCATCGGTTACGCCGGTGGTCCGGCGCAGCTGATCAAGGCGATGTCGACGATCCAGTCGCAGTCGACCTCGAACCCGTCGTCGATTGCGCAGTGGGCTGCGGTCGAAGCGCTGAACGGTCCGCAGGATTTCATTCCCGCGAACAACAAGGTGTTCAAGGAGCGCCGCGACCTCGTCGTCTCCATGCTCAACCAGGCCAACGGCATCGAATGCCCGCGTCCCGAAGGCGCGTTCTACGTCTATCCGTCCTGCGCCGGCACGATCGGCAAGACCGCGCCGTCGGGCAAGGTGATCGACAATGACGAGACCTTCGTGACCGAGCTGCTCGAGACCGAAGGCGTCGCGGTGGTGCAGGGCTCGGCCTTCGGCCTCGGCCCGGCTTTCCGCATCTCCTACGCCACCAAGACCTCGGACCTCGAAGACGCCTGCAAGCGCATCCAGCGCTTCTGCGGCAATCTCCGCTAGGACGGTCGCGACAAAAATTGTAAAGGCCCGCTTCGTGCGGGCCTTTTTTGTTCTGACAGGTCAGCGTTTGCCTACGGTAAGGCTCGTGCCGCTCTATCCCCGTCATTGCGAGCGGAGCGAAGCAATCCAGAGTCTTTCCGCGGAGGGATTCTGGATTGCTTCGCTCCGCCCGCAATGACGGAGCATCTGGCACGGTTGCCGCTCTTGTGGCATAGACCATCGCGCGTTGCTTGCAGCGCGTTCCTTTTGCCCGCCCCCTTCATCGCCGGAGATATTTCATGCGCCGCTCACTGCTTCTCGCCGGATTTGCTGCTGCCAGCCTCGTTGCCTCGGTTGCGACCAGCAATGCGCAGCAGCGAATGGTGCGGGTCGGCGTGCTCGAATGCCGCGGCGGCGCCAGCGTCGGCTTCATCGTGGGCTCGGTGACCAATCTCGGCTGCGTGTTGCGCGCCGACGGCTTGCCGGAAGACCGCTACGTCGCGACGATCCGTAAAGTGGGCCTCGACATCGGCATCACCCAGGAAACCACGCTGGCCTGGGGCGTGTTCGCGCCGGTCGACCGGCTCGGTCCCGGCGATCTCTCCGGCAACTACGCGGGCGCGCAGGGCAGCGCCTCGGTCGGCGTCGGCGTCGGCGGCAACGCTCTGATCGGCGGGTCCAACAATTCGATCGCGTTGCAGCCGCTCAGCGTGCAGGGCCAGGTCGGGCTCAACGTCGCCGCCGGCCTCGAAAGCCTGGAACTTCGCCCGGGCCGTTGAGACTCGTTACGGCGGTGTTCGTCCACCTCTCTCTCGAGGAGAGGTGGAACATCCGGTGATCACGGTATCGACGAACTGACGACGCACCGCAGCGACTTTTGGCGCTTGCCAAATCGTAGGGACGGGCAGAGCATCTGCGTTTGCCGACCCAATCATGGGCCGAGCTCCAACCAAGGAGGCGGCGAATGGGACAAGACGTCAGAAGTCCCCGAGGTCCACGGTGCATTGCGCTGGTGGGCCCTTTCCAAAGCGGTAAAACAACACTTCTCGAAGCAATACTGGCGCGAACGGGCGCAATCCCCCGCGCCGGCAGCGTGGACGCCGGAACTGCTGTCGGTGACTCCACGCCGGAGGCCCGTCATCACAAGATGACCGTCGGCCTGACTGCCGCCACGACGAGTTTCATGGGCGACAGCTACACCTTCCTCGATTGTCCCGGCTCCGTTGAGTTCGCCCACGATATGCGCGCCGCATTGCCTGCGGTCGACGCCGCCATCGTGGTCTGCGAGGCCGACGAGAAAAAACTGCCGCAGCTTCAGATCATCCTGCGCGAGCTGGAAGAGCTGAATATCCCGCGTTTCCTGTTCCTCAACAAGATCGATCGTGCCAACAAGCGCATCCGCGAGACGCTCGCGATGCTGCAGCCCGCCTCGCGGGTGCCGCTGGTGCTGCGCCAGATCCCGATCTGGAAGGGTGATCTGATCGAGGGCTTTGTCGATCTCGCGCTGGAGCGTGCGTTCGTCTATCGTGAGCACAAGGCGTCCGAAGTGGTCGCGCTCGAAGGCGGCGATCTCGATCGCGAGAAGGAGGCCCGCTTCTCGATGCTGGAGAAGCTCGCCGATCACGATGACGCGCTGATGGAGCAGTTGCTCGAGGATATCCAGCCGCCGCGCGATGCGGTGTTCGACGATCTCGCCCGCGAGTTGCGCGAGGGCTTGATCTGCCCGGTATTGCTCGGCGCTGCCGCGCGCGAAAACGGCGTGCTGCGCCTGATGAAAGCGCTGCGTCACGAGTCGCCCGGCATTGCGGAGACCGCAAAACGTCTCGGCGTCGCCGAGAGCAAGGATGCACTCGGCTACGTCTTCAAGACGTTGCATTCGCAGCACGGCGGCAAGTTGTCGCTGACGCGATTGCTCGCCGGCCATCTCGACGACGGCGCCACGCTGCAATCTTCGTCCGGCTGCAGCAGCCGCATCTCCGGCATTCTTTCCGTCAACGGCGCCTACGACACCAAGCGTAGCGCGGCGGAGGCCGGCGACACGGTGGCGCTCGCCAAGCTCGATCCGATCAGGACCGGCGATACGGTTACGAATGGCAAGAGCCAGCCGGCTGCGCTCACCGCGGCGGAGCCAACGCCGCCGGTGCTCGCGATCTCGATCGCGTCCACCGACCGCAAGGACGACGTCAAGCTCGGCCAGGCGCTGGCGCGGCTGCACGAGGAGGATCCCTCGCTCGTGGTCGTGCAGAACGCCCAGACCCACGATACCGTGCTGTGGGGGCAGGGCGAGATGCATCTGCGCGTCGAGGTCGAGCGCCTGCGCGATCGCTTCGGCGTCAAGATCACCTCGCATCCGCCCGCGATCGGCTATCAGGAGACCATCCGCAAGCCGGTCACCCAGCGCGGCCGCCACAAGAAGCAGTCCGGCGGTCACGGCCAGTTCGGCGACGTCGTGCTCGACATCAAGCCGCTGCCGCGCGGTGAAGGGTTCAGGTTCACCGAGAAGGTCGTCGGCGGTGCCGTGCCGCGCAATTATATCGGCGCGGTGGAAGAGGGCGTCGTCGACGGGCTGGCGCGCGGTCCGCTCGGTTTCCCCGTCACCGATGTCGAGGTGACGCTGACCGACGGCTCCTATCACAGCGTCGACTCCTCCGACCTCGCCTTCCGGACC
>Ga0207426_1002943_pt1 | contig 10013 bp, 8 predicted proteins | sample AraplaMF_Cvi_mMS_FD_184265 | JGI IMG/M metagenome (GOLD analysis project Ga0207426, IMG submission 184265) | Arabidopsis root microbial communities from the University of North Carolina, USA - plate scrape MF_Cvi_mMS (SPAdes) (version 2) | ecosystem: Host-associated > Plants > Roots > Endosphere ...
AAATCCTGCACAGCTTCATTTCGCTTTGCCCCATCTACTTTAGGAGTAATTCCTTTATCTTCAGAAAATTTTGACTGAAAATAATCTCTGCCGGCAAAGATGATTACGAAGGCTGCAACTAATCCGATCATTCCAAACAGGAGGTCGATCTTAAACAGGATCACTTCCAATGCAATGGCAATACCAACGCTGATCAGGGTTGCTTTTGTTTCTGCCTTTTCATGGATATCGCGACAACTTTTACATCTGGATATACCAACGGGGATCTTCTGGTATTTTACGGATCTGTAAACAATGATATTTGTTCTATCCTTTTCTTTATACAATTCTAGGAAGAAATTGTCCTCCATACTGGAAGAATGCCCTGTTTCGCAATACTGACACTGAGTATCGGTAGGCTCTAATCTTTTTCTGGCCTGGTTAAAAACGTACATAGGTTATAGTTGTGGTTTAGTAGTCTTCAGAATTTCTATACACTGTAAATGCCAATAAGAAATACACGACAGCGGCCGGTGCAACTGCTATAAGTGCCGGGATGAACAATTCAATATTGATAAAATGCGATCTGCCGGTGAGATACCAGTCATAAGTGTATGGAAAAACAAGTGCAAAGATGATGAACGAGGCGATGCCTGCAAAGGGTTTGTTTTTAAAACCAAAGTAGCCACATAAAGCTGCGACGCAGATCAGGACAAAGGTCCACATACGCGATTCAACGCCTAAAAACGAACCTAAGAGGGATACGATCATCATTATCACACATGCCGCAGACTGGGCTTCATGATCCTTTTTTTGTTGCAAGGTCTTTTCGACGACATCTTTCTTAAATTCTTTCACTTCAGCAATGATCAAATTCTTTGCAGTAGCTTCTGTGAAGCCTGCAAGCATTAACTTCATCACCCATTTATCCATGGTAAATGAAGAATTCAAAATTGACTGTCTTATTTCATCCTTTTGCTCCTGGGATAGGGTATTATTCATAATAAAATATAGGTATGGGTATAAATATTGTCCGCTTATAAAAGTAATAGGGTTGACTAAAACATATGGTGCAAAACTAATATGAATTCCGGAATTACAAAGAATAATTTAGATTATTTTATAACATATTGTCTATCAACCTGACTACCGCTCGGTAGCTTTTCGTAAATTGATAACCAGGCGTTTCAGCAGCCTGATATTTGCTGTAATGATCTGCCCATTGGCAGTCAAACCCTCCCGGTAAGCCAATTCTTTGTTATAAGTAGTATGCAGCCCCTGTTCCAGGCGGATCCTGGCCATGTATCCACTATCACTGGGAATGCGTGAAATATAGGCGATATTGCCTTTTATATGACCAAATTCGGCAGAGGGATAAGAGGCAAAATTCAGAATTACGGGCTGCCCTATCTTTACCTTGCCAAAATTGGCCTGTGGTATATAGGCTTCTGCGTAATACTCCACATCTCCGGGATCGATATAACAAACGGCCTGGTTGGTACTTAACTGCATTTTTTCCTGCAACATGGTGGAGAATGACACCTTACCCGCAATGGGTGCACGCAGCACATATTTCTTATCCCATTCTGATAATTGACTAATCAGGGTATTGACTGCCTGTAAAAAGATCGCCGTTTGTTGCGAGATCGTATTATCCAGTTCCATGATTTCTTTTTGCTTATTACTCTGCTCATTTTCATTCAGCAATAAATTTTGTTCTGTCGCAGGCAGGGCTAATTGTTTCGTCAATAATTTACTTTTTTCGGTACGGAATTCCATGGGGGAAATTACTTTCTCATCGTGCAATTGCCCGTGCGCTTCAAAGGTTTCCTGCTCCAGCTGCAGGTCCTGCTCCTCCAGTTGCTGGCGCTTTTTCAGGTTCACATAAATTTGCGACAGGTGTTCAATATCCTGATGTAATAATTGTTTTTTACGCAGATAGAAACCATCGGCCACGTAGGAACGAAATTGCATATAGTTTTGGGTAAAGGCCTGGTAAGACACCTGTAATTCTCCCAGGTTAGTTACCGGGAGCAGCATCCGTGGAATTTGTCCAGCTGACAGCATGACCGATAAACTATCGAGTTGCCGCCGCAGCTGAGCGACCTGCAAAGGGTCTGCATTACTTTCCAGATAACCGATCGGATCATCTTTTGCTACGGTTTGACCTTCTTTGATGAGCAGTTGCATTAGTTTTCCATCTGTTCTGGCCACCACTGTTTTGGGGGCATTGATAGATGTCAGCTTTGCATTGACCACAACGATATCAGGATATTGATAAAACCAGCAGATAATCAATAACACGATACCAATCATGAAAATAATCCCTCCGCCATACGTGATGAGAAAACCAGGCTTTTGTGGCGCGATGTCACTGACAGGCACAAAAGCCGGAGCTTTGATGGCTTTCTTTGAATTTTTCCTGACAACGATCGCCCCGTCAACTATAGTTATTTCGGTATCTGACATATAACTTATTTTCCAAGTTCCAGCTGATTACTTACCAGCTGGTAATATTTACCTTTCTGTTGGATCAGGTCTGCATGCACGCCACTTTCTATCACGCGTCCTTTCTCCAGCACAATGATATTATCTGCATGTCGGACCGTGCTAAGGCGATGCGCGATCACCACAACAGTTCTGTTTTCGAAAAATTCCTGCAGGTTTTCAATGATGATCCTTTCATTGTTCGCATCCAGTGCATTCGTGGCCTCGTCAAAGAAAATGTAATGCGGATCCTTGTAAACAGACCGCGCAATCAGCAGTCTTTGTTTTTGCCCCTGGCTAAGGCCCACACCTTCATTTCCTATTTTGGTATCAAAACCTAAGGGCAGCGATTCTATAAAACTCAGGATATTCGCGATCTTACAGGCTAAGAGCAACCGCTGATAATCAGGGTAAGCCGTGTTGGCCGCAATATTCCGCGCAATGGTGTCATTATAGATATAGCCATCCTGCATCACTACACCACACTCCTGCCGCCAGCCGGAAGGGCTCAGATGCCGGAGATTGGTTTCGCCCACTTTGATATTCCCATCATAGGAATTATAAAAACGCAATAAGAGCTTTAATAAGGTCGTTTTACCACTGCCACTCATTCCTACTATGGCCGTCACCTTTCCTTCGGGAATTGAGAGCCGGATGTCCTTTAAAACGGGTTCCTCCCCTGCCCCGGGATACGCAAATGAAAGATCATCGAGGTGAATGGATCTGTTCTGCGGCATATGATGAATGAAATTCCTGGATGCGGGTTCTTCATCTTCCAAACCGTGAATATCATTCAGGCGTTCCATGGAGATCCGCGCATCCTGTGCCAGCTGGGTAAAGCCGGTGAGTTGTTCGACAGGACTATTCAACTGACCTATGATGTATTGAATGGCCATCATGGTACCCAGGGTAAGGTTTCCATCCAGTACTGCTTTTGCTACGAAGAAAGTGATCAGGATGTTCTTGCCTTCATTCAGGAAGAAAGCACCTGTTTGCTGTAACTGACTCAATGAAAGATTCTTAAAACCCAGTTTAAAAACGCCTGCCTGCAAGGTTTCCCATTCCTGCCTGCGCAGCTTCTCCGCGTTATTCAGTTTAATATCCTGGATGCTATGGATCAGTTGCATGGTGGCTGCATTTTCTTTGGCAGCAGCATTGAATCTTTTAAAATCCAGCTTTCTTCTTTGCTTTAAGAATATACTGATCCAAATGAAATAAAGTAAGGTACCGGAAAGATAGATCAGGAGGATCTTTGTTTCATACACGGCGAGTACCACCGAAAAGATCACGAGACTGAAAGCGGAGAAGAGTACGTTCAATGCAGATCCTGTGAGGAAGCTTTCTATTCTTTTGTGGTCATTGATACGTTGCAGTATATCTCCTGTCAATTTTGTATCGTGAAAACTAATAGGTAGACTCAGCAATTTATTCCAGAACCCGGAAAGGATCGATAAGTTAATGCTGGTGCTGATGTACAACAGCAAACGGCCTCTTATAAAATCTACGATCGCTTTCGAGAACAGCAATACAAACTGCGCAATCAATATGATGTAGATGAAGTTCAGGTTCCGGGTATTGATGCCGACATCAATGATACTTTGGGTCAGGAATGGGAGTATGACCTGCAGACCGCTTACTGTGAGCAAACAGATCATCACCTGTATAAAGTATCTTTTGTGATAGCGAAGATAGTGACCCAGTACATTCCACTGACTTTTCTCCTGCTGTGCGGGATCAGGTTCCTGGGTGTAGAACCCGGGAGCCGGTTCAAGAAGGAAGGCAGTACCGATATGCTCTCCGTCATACCTGCCCCAGTGTTGCATAAACTCCCCAGGGGTATAGCTGAGCATTCCACTGGCAGGATCTGCCACGACCAGCTGCTCTGCATTGGAGCTGGGTGTAACGACGACAAAATGATTTTGGTTCCAGTGTACGATGGCAGGCAGGGTGACCTCTTCGACCAGTTGGCGAAAGGTGATCAGTACTGAATTTGAATGCAGGTAAATACGTTCTGCTGCATGGCTGATGCCTAAGAGAGAAACCCCTTCCCTACCCAAACCGCTATCATTACGAATGCGCTCTAAGCTTACATCCATACCATAGTAAGCAGCGACCATCTTTAAGCATGCCGGCCCACAATCCATACTATCTAGTTGTTTAAAGTATGGAAATCGCTTTCTGAATATCGACATCTTTATTTAGTTGGTTATTTGCCCGGTTAATTCCCGGAATAATTTATCACCTGTGGAAGGTCTGCTTGCACTACTGATCACGAGTTTACCTGTATTATCAAAGAGCAGGTATCTTGGAATGGTGATAAAGTTTGTACCCAGCAAGTCTTCCATCGACTGTGTGAATGCAGGGTCCGGGAAATAATGGAATCCGTTCAGGCGGTAGTCTTTAATGAATTGCTTCCATTTATTTTTTGCGGACGGGTAATCGAAGGTGATATAGAGTGATGCAATGTGATGCTGTTGCAGGAACCCGTATACTTTATCTTCGTATTGAAACTCTGCCCTGCAGGGTGCACACCAGGTAGCCCAGAGGTCTACAAATACATACTGGTTTTTGAACTGGGTTTTAATCAATTCCTGCAGGGTTTTGAAGGTTTGCGAAAGGCCTTGTACCGAGTCTGTTTTGTTGTTATAGGTAAAAAACACATCCTTATCATTGGCTGTATCTTCAAATGCGCTGACGAATTCTTTTTTAATCACAGGAAGAAAGGGGCTTTCAGGAAAACGGCTTTCAAAGAAATCTATTTTGACACTGAGTTCCTCTTTATCGACCAGGTGATTGGTGATGTTTGTAAGAATATTATTCCCCCATATCAGTTCCTGGTAATTTTTGGGAGCAAAGGCATAGGGCTTTTCATTTTCTTTGATCGCATCGGGATAGGCAACGGGCAATACAGATGGCGTGACCAATCCCTGCTGTGAGGCGCGGGCTTTGTAAATGGCGGCCATGTACGCCGTATTGGTTTTAATATATTTTTCATCAAATGGATCGTAGGTCTGGAAGGTCCACTCCAGCAGGGATTTCAGTTGATCGTCGGTCAAAGAGAATTTCCTGTTGCTTTTACCTGATTTAATTTCCAGCAGGAGTTGGTTGGTAAGGTTAAAGCCCATTGCTGATTCTACCGCATCCCTGATATTTTCTGAGAAGGTAGTGGTGATCAGATTTTGTTGCAGCAGGCTATCCAGGGGTTTGAGACTTTGTGCAGTAAATGCTTTGATGGCATTGGCAGGTGCGGTATCTTCCTTCAATATTTTGGTCAATCCGTTAATGATCCTGGACGCTTTCAGCAGATCGGTGTTGTTGATCAGTTCCTGGCCTTTGGCGTTATTGCCTTCAAAATTCAGCAGCTTGTCATTCTTCCGGAAACTGATAGTATCACCGGGTGATATGAATAAGGTGGCTTTTATGCATTTATTCTCGATCTTCAAAAATGCGGGAGCGGTTTGTGCCAGGGAATAATGAAAGCTGCCGTTCTTTATTTTATCGACATTCACTTTTATACTGCCATTGTAGAAGGGGCCTACCGGTGGATAGGCAAAGACTTCAAGGCTGTCAGGACAATCGCTGGCAGTGCCGGTAATTGTGGTCTTTTGGGCAAGTACTACGGGAGATACGAATAGTAACAGGAAAAATAAATTCTTTTTCATTAGCCGGATTAGATTTGAAAAAATGGCAAATAGCCATTGCCCCTGGTAAGAGGCAGGCTATTGCCATTTTTATATGATTAATTATCCGCAGATAGCCTGGCAACCTGCAACGCACTCAGAGGTTGTTTCGCATTGCAGCAGGTGTTCGCTGGATCCTTCACCTGAATCATTCTGACAGATACATTTAATTACTGCACCGCCTTTAATGGTTTTCTGTTCGTCTTTAGAAAGTACTTTAACGGGTTTCAGGTCATTGAGATTTAACTTTTTCATTCTGTGATTTTTATTAGATTAATAAACAAAAATGGATCTTAAGACAGGCATCCAATTTACCTGCTGTTTGCAAACAAGAATTTTATAATGAGTTTATGCTTTTTGCTGGTCAACAGCTATTGCTATTCCGAATCAATTAACCGCAAAGCGCCTGGCAACCAGCGATGCACTCAGCAGCGGTTTCGCAGGAGATAATGAGTTCATTAGATTCGGAATCATTCTGACAGATACAGGTATATACTTTACCTCCTTTAATGGATCTCTGTTCATCTGTAGAAAGAACTTTAACGGGTTTCAGGTCTTTGAGATGTAGTTTTTTCATGGTGTGAGTTTTATTGGATAAGAAAGATCTTCGAACGGGCTTCCGGTATGATGAGTTTATGCGATCAGTGATACTTCCTGCCGGAGAAGGTCTTTCATTGAAGGAAGAATATCTGGCAGGTCGAATACAGTATATGGTGCTACAAGCTGGTGTCCGTTGATAAAAACGGTAGGCGTAAATTTAATATTATTTTGTTTCACCCATTCCCCCTGTTGCAGTGCCAGGGTGAAGATAGCTGGTGTCGCAGTGCCTTTTACAGGGTATTTTTGCGTGAATGCATCTACATTCATCGTACTATACCAATGATGTAAAATGTGCGCGGTGTTTTCTATACGGGCATCATCATCCAAATGACTGGTATATTCATCAATAGCGGTCAGCAACAAAAGTATAGCGGCTTTCGTCTTTTCAGAATTGTTGTAATTGAAAAGTATGGACAAGCCGATATCAGGGATCTTTGCCAATTGCTGATGTGCCCTTGCACAGGGAACACAATAGGGAGCGCAGACCATTGTGAGCTGGATAGGAGCTTCCGGGTTACCGATTTGCAGTGCTGTGGGAGGCTCCATTGGCGCATGTAATGATAACATGGCGGACAACAGGTTATTGTTCTTTTTGAAGGCGGTATGATGGATGGATAATTCATCGTACCGGCTGCTGGTGGACAGGTATTTTTGTGCCAGGAGATAGAGTGTCAGTGAGACAGCTGCTCCAAAAAGGTATGCGAATGCGCTATTAAAAAGCGGTACAAAACTTATGGGGGAGTGAGCTTGCAGGCTGGATAATAATATACTCTGGCTCCACAATATAGCGTTTGTGATCATGCAGAGTGTACACCATAGCTGATGACTGAACTGATAATAGATCGAGTAAATAGTGACCAGCGAAGCCATGGCCGCAGCAAGGGTAGTGAGCAACAGCATTTCAGCATTTGTGATACTGAACATAGACATGGCTATAAGTTGCGTAGCGAAATAGATGGGTACTACGGCTGAAAGATCGAGCCATGAATTTTTAGATTGAATAACTTTTTCACAGTGATCGCTGCCCAGGGCACTACATAGTTTATCTGCTATGGGAGAAGCAATACCCAGTTTCTTCATGGATATTAATAAACCGGTGGTGAGGCCGGCGATGGCCGTAATATAGAGTGCTGAGATCGTAAGATTGAGGTGCTGGGTGAATAAACGCAGGAGGATAGAAAGTAAAGCGATGGCGCAAACGATGGCCATTATGCGATCCGTTTTTGCATCTTTGGTATAGGATGCAAAAATATCAGGACGCGCTGTAGGATTGGGTTCTGTAACGATCACAAGACCGGTCCATGTATCATAGAAACTGCTATCAATTTTTGAGAGATCCCGTATCAATACGAATGCGCCTTCCTCTTTTTCACAGTACGCGAGAAAAGGACAGGGAACCTGGGGCAATTGGTCTGCGGTGATTTCAATCGCTGCATTTTCTATATACAGACCGTTCAGGAAATCTGTGATACAGAGCATGGATGCGGGTTCTTCATGCGAACGTATTTGTCTGGTAATATATCTTTTTGGTACCTGGATCTTTAATGCACGTAGGAAATGGTACAGTACATTCTCAGGCGAGCTAGCATGTAACATAGGTGATTAGGCCAACAATGTTGTGTAAACGGGTTATTTAATAGTTATTCACGATTGGGTTAAATGGAATCGCGAAATGAAAGTAAAGGATATTTTTCATACTGCAAAATTCTGAAATAAAAATGCAGTGGGTTTATTGTCGGAGATGCTTCCGATCGTGATGAATTATTTTGGTGGAGGAATTTTGTTTGATTAAGGTATTTTGATCGGAGGCATTTTGATCAGAGGCATTTTTTTTCTTCCCATCAGAATTTCTTATTTTAGCAATGTCATGATTAAAATTCATTCCCTGTTATGGCTTTAACCTTAAGCGATGCAATTCTTCAATGCCTGGATGAGATCAAAGTTCCGGCTAATTATATGGATGTATATAAGAAGATCTTAGATAATAAATACTATGACTTCAAAGAGGCGAAGACCCCGGCATCAACAGTTTCAGCATTATTAGGCAACTTTATCCGTAACCGTGATTCGCGGGTTAAAAGGATTCCTCAGAAGGGTGGTAATTTCACTTACTACCTGTCTAAATATGAAGGTGAGATAAGTATGGAAGCATTGGAGGTGATAGATAATGTGGCGAAGGAAACATTGGATCCGGTATCTGGATTTGATGAACGTAGTTTGCATAAATTACTAAGCAGTTATTTATATTCATCCGGGATACAGACGAAAACCATCTTTCACGAACAATCTAATTCAAAAGATAGTCATCAGAAATGGGTGCATCCGGATATGATAGGTATCCGTTTCCTGACATTGCATACCCGGACAAGTCAGTCATTGATGAAGGCGATAAACCAGCGGGGAACTTTTGAATTGATGGCGTATGAATTGAAGAAGGAGATTAAAACCGACTATGAATTGAAGAAGTGTTTTTTTCAGGCGGTATCGAATTCCAGTTGGGCGAATTATGGGTATTTGGTAGCGTTTGAGATCAATGATATTTTGATGGATGAGATCAAGCGATTGAACCAGGCATTTGGGATTGGCATCATCAGATTGAATAGTAATCCCTTTGAGAGTGAGATCATTTTCCCGGCCAGGTTTAAGGAGTTGGATTTTATCACGATTGATAAGTTGTGTAAGATTAACCCTGATTTTGAAAAGTTTGCGGAGCATGTAGAGAAATATGTGACTGCGGATGCGAGGTATATATCGGCATTGGAGCGGGAGCTAACGATATTTTGTGACCAGGTGTTTCTTTCAGAAACGGAGTCGCGGGTGTATTGCAGGGAGAAAAATATTCCGCTGAACGAGGTATTTGAGTCTATCAATATTTAATCATCCTGATTTTCAGGGGATTTGGATTGCCGGGGTGGCTATTTCCCCGAAAATAGCCCTCCAGTTCATATAAAAAAAGTATGTAACAGGATGAGCTGTATATAATTATCAAAAGGTATACAACCAAATTTGCATATAATACGTATCTGCTATGTAAAGCTTACTAGTATGCAATTTCGTAAACTACTTTTACTGTTAGTACTCATAACAGTCTCGATGAGCTCTTTTATTCCACAGGAGGAGCCACTAAAAAACATTACCTGGACAGCCATTGGCGATTCCTTTACTTATTTAAATGACCACCTGGACGAAAGTCAGAACCGGGTTGAAAAGGGCTGGATCACCAGAACAACGGAACTGGTACCGGGCCTGACCTATACTAACAAGGGA
>Ga0207426_1002944_pt1 | contig 10008 bp, 11 predicted proteins | sample AraplaMF_Cvi_mMS_FD_184265 | JGI IMG/M metagenome (GOLD analysis project Ga0207426, IMG submission 184265) | Arabidopsis root microbial communities from the University of North Carolina, USA - plate scrape MF_Cvi_mMS (SPAdes) (version 2) | ecosystem: Host-associated > Plants > Roots > Endosphere...
CCCCTTGATGCGGCGGCCGCGGCGGAGCTTGGCCACGGTCATGCCTCGGTCCAACTGCGCGAACACGCCCATCATCTGGCGCATGGCGGTGCGCATCGGGTCCTCGGGGTCGTCGGGCAGGATCTCGCCCTGATCGGCCATGAACGCGCGGCCGCCGTGCTTCCACGTCTGGGCCAGTGCCGCCTCCTGCACCACCAGCTCGCGGGCCAGGCGGTCAAGGTTCGGCGCGACGATGCCGTGCACGCGCTTCTCCTCGATCCACAACAGGGCGTCGGCCAGCTCGGGCCGCTCGTCCCCGGCGACGGTGCCCGGCACCGCCTTCTCCACGAACAGCTTCACGAGGCGGTGGCCGTGCTCGCGCGTCCAGCGGCGCACGATGCGCTCCTGGTCCTCCAGCCCGAACCCGTCCAGCTGACTGCCGGTCGACACCCGGATGTACCCCGCGAGCCGCATCTGATCGCCTCCAACGCTCTGACCTGCACTGTCACAGTAATTGGCATAACTGTGACATCGAACAGACCCTATCCGGCCCTCGACGGGCCGTTCTGAGGGGGCGTCAGCCGTGCTCGCCGGAAACTGTCCACAGGGGAACCGTTCCAGACTGCCGACCATGAACACGAACACGCGCCGCTGGCGCTCTCACGTCCTGGTCCTCCTCGTCGCTCCGTGCGTCCTGCTCGCGGAGCTGGTCGTGCTCCCCTTCTCCCTCGTCCGGCTCGGCGTGCGCGGGCACGCGGCCGGCTGCCCCCGGCGGGAGGGTGACGGGTGCAGCTGCTTCCTGTCGTCCTGGCGGGCCGTGGGCCGCGGGGTACGGAGCGGATGGCGGGAGGCGTTCGGGTCCTGAGCACGGGACAGGCCCCGCCCTGATGGGCGGGGCCTGCTCGATGTGGTGTCCTGGTGTGCGCGTCCGGGGCCGGTTACGACGGTCCCGGCCACGTCACTTCTGCAGGATCGGCCGCTCGATGTGCCGGTGCTCGACCTCGCACCCGATCCCGGCCGCCCGCAGGTGCACCGCGATCTCCTCGGCTACGGCCACCGAACGGTGGCGGCCGCCACCACAGACCACGTGGACATCCACGCGGTACTGCTGCGGACCGCCGGTCCACTGCTTCAGGTTGTCGCGCTCCAACAGGATGCGGACCTTCTCGGCGGACTGCGCCACCAGCTCCTTCGCGCCCGGCGTCGCCATGACGTACCGGCGGACCTCCGGGTCCAGGCCGTTGCTGTGCAGCATCCGGTCGCGGACCTCGGGGTCCTCGGGCGGGTTGCGCAGGGGGCGGGTGTCGACCACCACGGCGTTGCCGCCCGGGTCGTCGTGGTGGCCGGCGCCGTACGAGGTGATGACGCTCTGGACGTGTCCGTCCCAGTACAGGGTGCTGAGGTCTTGCGGTGTGGTCTCCATGCTGTTCAGCCTCCATGCCGCCTGCGGGCGGCGGTAGTCGGTTGGCGGTGTTGCCCGTTGCCGATTCCGGCGGGTCTCAGGTGGACGAGGCGGCGGGGCGGGGGTGGCTGCAGCCGGGGCAGCGGCCGAACGCGTTGTCGTTGTCCTCACCGCACCACGTGCACGTCCAGACGTCCGGCGGCGTCTGGATGGTCTCCGGGCTGACGCACCATCCGGTGTCCTCGCCCTGGTCCTCCAGCGTGCGCATGTCCTCGTCGCCGGTCCACACCAGTACGGCCGCGTCCTGGTCCTCGCTGTGGAGTCCGTCGCGGTACTGCTGCTCGGCGTACAGCCTGGCGGTGGCGGCGTCGGTGCACGGCATCCCGGGGCCGCCTCCGTCGACCTGCCAGGCGACCCACGTGCGAGGCTTGCGGCCGCCGACGACTCCCAGCCCCCGGCAGTGCTCGCAGGCCCCGGTCCCGTCCGCGTGGGCGTTGCGGCAACTGCCGTCCTCGTCGCGGACGAGGTGGGTCAGCCACTCGACCTGGCCGGGCTGGAGTCGTACGACGTGCTGCTGCCCGCCGGCCTCCAGGGTGAGCGTCGCGCGCTCGGCGTCGTCGGCGTCGGTGGGGTAGGTGTCGAACAGGTTCCGCAGGGCCAGGGCCAGGGCGGTCAGATCGGGCTGGGTCATCGGGTCGACTCCTCGGTGGTCGTGGTGTTGGCCGCGAGGAAGGCGCCGGCGGCGGCCGCGGCCTCCTCGCTCGTGTCGTACTCGGCCTTCTCGGGCGCCTCGCGCACCTTCCGGTTGGCGGCGGTGGCGATCCACCACCAGCTCCCGTCCTCCGGGTGGAAGGACACCCTGGCCTCTCCGCCGAACGCCTCGAAGTGCACGGGCTCCTTGTTGGCGCGCTCGTTGATCGCGCTCACCGCTCCGGGCCAGCGCTTGCGGGCGGCCTGGCGGGAGATCCCCCACGCGGTGCCCAGCTCGGCGTAGTTGGCTCCGGCCGCTCCGGCCGCGCGGGCGAACCGCTCGGCCAGCACGTCCAGTTCCTCGTCCGCGTACTTGCAGACGATCAGCTTCGCCAGGGGGATCTCCGGACGGGTGAGGTCCAGCACTTCCTCCGCGTCGTCCGGGCGTCCGGCGGTCAGCCGCTCGTACACCGTGTCCCCCAGCTTCTCCAGGGCCTTGTGCAGGGCCTGACGGAGCTGGTCGCGTTCTTCCTGGGTCGGTTCCTTCATCTCCATGTGACAACCCTAGCTGTCGTGAACCTAGGTTGTCACGGGAACTTGCATTGTCGTCATATGCCAATCTCGGGCAGCTCTAGGGAAGGGGAGGGAGGGCCCGGTGGTGGGTGAGGTCTGTCGTTCAACTGCCCATAAGGGGAACGACTGTTCGGGCGTAAAGGACTGGCCTACGGCCAGGCTGAACACCCCTGAGAGGGCCGATCCGGCTCTCTCTCGTCCTCGACCTCACCCCCGGTGGGGGTGGGCCGGATCGGCCCCCTCAGGCGCGGATAAGGAGCTTCGCGCGTTCCTTCTCGGGCCTTCGGCCCGGTAGTTGAAGGACAAGCGCTTCGCGCTTGGCTGTTCTCTTTGCTCCACCCGCGCACCCTCCGGGTGCCCTGAGCGGGTGGAGAGAAGCGGCCCCCCCTAGCAAAAATGACAGAGCTTCCCGTTGGGGTTCTGCCATCTCTGCTAGAGGGGGGTTTCGCTTCAACCTGGGGTACTCGTTTCCGGTACGCCCGTCACGGTATGTCGCTTCACTCAGGCCACGGGTATTCGCACGCTCGCCTTGGGACCGGGACTTGCAGTCAGCGCTGAGAGGTCGTGTCTCTGCCCGCTCTGCGCGGGCGCCGGCTGGGGTCCACCTTGTTCGCCATGGGATCACTCGTCATGGCAAGGCCGGTCTGGCTGCTGCTCCATTTCACCGTTTAGCGTCTACACGGCCCCTGCGTGCCCGATCAGCGGGTGTCACGTATGGGGGCGGCTCGGCCTTACTCTCCCGGTGGCAAGCCGGGGTCGGTCTTGGTGACGCGGACCGATCTCAACCGCGGGCTACTCCGGGTTTACCCCTGCTCGCCTGGCAGGGGCCACGGGCCGGTTTCATTGTCTGCTCCTCCGGCTCCACGTCTCCGTGGCCCTTCGGACGGGGACCGGTCTCCCCTCGGCATGTCGCCTTCTCCACCCGCCATGGTGGAGCGCGTCCAGCTACGACTTGAGCGGGCTGGACGGGCGGTCCCCGGGCGGGGGCTTCCTCAACGGCCTGGAGCCGGAGGAACTGGGTACGCGGTGGGTGGATGACCTCCCTTCCGGACACACCGGACTGAGGGCGCACTGGGCCACCACCGCAGCTTCTTGCTACGATGCGATTGCTCCTGGAGCTAGATAAGGGGCACATACGAAGGCCCGGCCCCGGACTTCCGTCCGGCGCCTGAAATGGGCCTACATGTGGAGATAGGGACTCTCAGACCCGCGCCTGGCAGCTTGTGACTGAGGTGGTCCCGCCGAACGAGCGGTGCCCTGATCTGAACTTTCGGGTCAGGGCTTTTGCGCGTCCGGACGTTGTTGTCATCCGGTCTGGGGCAGCTCCTCACCAGCGTGCTGGGCCGCCCTCGGGGCCTGCCTCGCCTTGCGGCGGGCTTCCCTCTTGTGCAGCTCGGTAAGGGCTTCGCGGAGCACTTCGGCCCCGGAGATCCCAAGGTCGTTCACCAGCTCCTCGTACAACCCGCGTACGTAGTCGCCGGGCTTGAGCATCACGGTGGCGCGCAACGGCTTGTCCGAGGGGAACACTCCCGTTCGGCCCGGCTGCTGACGTCCTCGTACTGCCATGTCCAAGATCTTATCCATAACGGGGCCTGTGTGGTCCACACTTTCCCGCGTGTCTTGTGGTTTTCCCGTGACACGGGAGGCCACTTGTCGACTTCCCGTGTGGCGGGCGGGCCCGAAAACCCCGAGATATCAGGGGTTTACGGCCCGGGGAAGGCGCGCGAGTCGCCGCTGTACGTCCGCGCGAGCACCACTCTTTCCGGGGACACGGGTCCGGAGACTCAACAGCTCGATGCCCAACTGCCGGATCTGGGACGGGTCGCTGACGTGGTGCCAGGCGCCGTGGGCGCGGTCGACGGCCTCGGCCACCTCGGGGTGGTGCTCGGGCTGGTCGGCGGTCAGCCGGACCACGGCGGCCTGCAGCCACAGCTGACAGGCACGGTCCGGGGCTCCTTCCTGCTGCGCAAGGAACGCGCGGACCTCGATCCAGTGGGCGACCTCGACAGACTGCGCACCGTGCGCTCGGAGTGCGGCCTGCTCGTACGAGGCGGCGATGGCGGCGGCTTCGCCGTGGCGGCCGGCGCGGCTCGCGTCCCGGATCGCCAGGTGGGGGTCCTCCTCGACGGCGGCCGCGGTGGTCGACGTCGCCTCGGTCCTCGGTGCGGGCACGTCGACGTCGGGGTGCGGGGCGGCCTGCTCGACCGCCTGTCCTCCCAACCACAGGGTGGCGGCGGCGTCGACGGCGGCCGCGCGGGCGGCCTGGTGGTGCAGCTGCTCGGCGCTGGGCCTCGTCGGCGCGGAGCGGAGGATGTGCGCGAGCGCGTTCGTGTACGAGGGGCCGGGGCGGTGGCGGCGGTCCTGCAGCTGCACGGCGCCGTACAGGGCGAACGGTCCGGCCAGGGACTGCTCCTGGTGGACGAGGGCCTGCCAGACGTCCGTGTCGGTCGCCAGGTCGGCCACCACCGTGGTGGTGCCCGGCGGGCGGCGCTGCAGCTCGGCACCGATCCAGTGCCAGGGGAGCGCGGTGTACCGGATCGTGCGGGCGGTGGTGCGGGCCAGGGCCAGGTGGAGAAGGTTCTGGCGCGGGTCGACGGCCAGGTGCCCGGCGACGTAGACGAGTAGCGGGCCCTCGACGGCGGCCGCGGTGCGGAGGTTCGTCAACACCGTGTTGGGGTCGTCGGGGTTGGCCAGCTGTACGACGCTCGCGTACGAGGTGCCGACCAGACGCGCCGGCGGGACGGCGGCCAGCTGAGGCAACGCCGTGGTGACCGCGAGCGGGTGTCGTACGGGCGGCTCGGCCGCGACGAGTAGTGCGTATCCCGGCTGTTCCCCCGTGCTGATCCCCATGGGCAGCACCGTAACCGGCTCCTCGCCCTGCGTGCTGCCTGCGGCATCGGTCCGGGCTGAGCGGGGTGGTTCCCTCGTTGGGCGGCAGGCGAAGCCCTACCGCGCCGTTCGTCGGCTGTCCAGGCGACCCACCACCATCTCCACCACCCACAACCCGCACCCACCGAGCCGTGCCCCCCACCCCCTCCGCAGGGTGGCCGGGGTGTGGGGCAGAGCCCCGCGTCTTCCCTCACCCGCACCTGCTCCCGGTCGCCAATTGGCGACTGCCCCCGGAGCTGAACGGGCGCCTCGGTCGTACAAGCTGCCTGCGGTGCGCCGGTCGGGCCTCTCGATCACGGCGTGGGGCGGTAGCGTCCGGTGCCATGACGAAACCTCGCCCCATTCCGGTGCTGCCTGCCCAGGGCCGCCGGGTCGCCTTCATCGGAAAGGGTGGCGCGGGCAAGTCGACTCTGCTCGCCTACCTGCTGGCTCACTGGAAGTCGTACGGCGTCCCCTGCGTCGCGATCGACACCGACGTGCCAGGCAAGAGCGAGCACGGCACCCTCTACACGCACGCGAACGCGGTCGACCTCGGCGCCCCGGTCTACCCCGCGCCGGCGGTGCACCACATCCGGCAGGAAGCACAGCGCCTGTGTCCGGAGAAGGGCGTGTGCCTGCTCGACACGGCCGCCTGGGAGAAGCACGACGACGGCCCGCACCTGACGGTGATGAGCGCGGTCGACAAGGTGATTCTGTGCCTGCAGCCCACACCCAATGAAGTGGATCGGGCGACGTCCGTACTGGGCTACGTCCAGCAACTGAAGAACACGGGGGCCCCGTACCCGGAGCTGCACGTCATGCTGACGATGGTCGGCCAGGGCGTCGCGGCGGACAAGCTGGAGGAGAAGCTGACGGCCGCCCAGTACCCGGTGCTCGCCTCGCGGTTCAAATTCTCCAGCGCGATGAACGGCCCGGCGCATATCTTCAAGCAACCGATCAAGGTCAAGTCCGGTTCACCGATGGACCGGATGGCACGGGAGGTTCTGGACGTGGTGGCGCGGTGAGCAAGGCATCAGACAAGGCCAGCGACAGCTTCGGGGACGTCCTGACTGCGGGCCTGGCAACCCGTGGCGGCGGCGCTCAGCTGCCCGCACAGACGTCGTCCGACACTGAGGTGGAGCTGAGCCCCCGCGAGCGGCTGCAGGCCCTGGAGGCGCGCATTGAAGCGTCCGTGGGGCAGTACCAACAGAGCCTCCGGCGGCTCCAGGCTCGGCACCGCGTAGAGGTCGGCCAGCTCCTGGACGAGATCAACGAATCCGGACTGTGGGAGCTGGAGGGGCACGAGAAGTTCGGGCACTACGTCAAGGCTCGGTGGGGCTGGGACCGCTCGTACGGGTACCGCCTCATTGACCTGGCCCTAGTCCACCGTGCACTCGCCCCGCTGGGTCCGGCTGTGCTCGACACCGTGGTGGAGTCGCACGCCCGGGAGCTGGCCCCGGTCGTCAAGGTCAACGGCGACGAGGGCGCCCGGCACTTCGTGGAAGTCCTCCGGCTGGAGTCCGGCGGGAAGAAGGTCACCGCCGCGGTGATCGCGGCCCGGCGTGACCAGGAAGGACTGGGCGTCCCCTCCGACCAGTCGCCAATTGGCGACCGCGACGAGGACGAGGACGAGGTGGTGGACGCGGAGCTGGTGGAGGACGACGACGACACGGCGGAGAAGGTCGGCCAGACCATCCGGACTGCTGCCGACACGGCGGAGAAGGCGTTGCGGCAGCTGAACGAGGCGCTGGCGCTCGACGCGGCGCCGTTCCACCGTGCGGAGACTGCCGTGGACCTCTCCCGCATCCGTACGGCCGCCGTACGGATGCAGCGGCGGGCGGACGGGATTCCCGGCCCCTCCGGCTCGTAGAGCGAGCACAGCAGAAGGGCCCCGCCGTGACGGCGGGGCCCTTCGTCGTTGCCGGGTCGGTCAGTTCAGCTCGGCCACCTGCGCGGCCTTCAGCAGGGCCTGCACGTCCAGCTCCTGGCCGGGCTGGATCGCGCGGCGCTGGCGGGCGTCGGCGGCCGCCACGATCGCGGCCACCTTCGCCTGCTCCTGGTGGTACTCCCACTGAGCCGTCGCCACGGCGCCGGCGGTCTCGATCGCCTTCACCCGGGCCTCGTTGAGACCCTTGGTCTCCTCCATGACCAGCTCGTGTTCCTGAGCACGGGTCTCGCGGCGGTCGGCCCGCCACAGCGGTGCACAGAACGCGTACACCGCGGCGGTGCACCCGGCCCACAGCAGGGTGGCCAGCTGCCAGTCCGGCGTCCACGCGGTCACCCCGGCGAACGCGAGCACGGCGGCCCCGCCGAACGAGACGCGCACGGTCTCGTTGTCGCCGTGCTGCTTCGACGCGGCGACGCACCCCGCGCACCCCGCGAGCGCGGCCAGGCTGCCCGTGATCCACAGCGGGGCGGTGGAGCCGTCCGGGAGGTTCTGCCCCCAGCTCCACGCGAGCGCGGACATGCTCGTGGTCGCCAGGGCCGGGGCCAGGCGCCCGAAGTGGTCCCACAGCCAACGGCCGGCGGAACGCTTCGGCGGCAGCTGCGGGCCGGGGCGGAACGTCGGGGGCACGGGCTGCCGGTGGGCCTGCTCGATCAGGTAGAGCGCCGGATCGAACGGCGCGGGGCTCTGGTCGCTCACAGCGTCATCTCCTGTCCTCGGGTGAACTCCTGCTGGTGCTGCTGGTCGGCGCGGTACCGGTCGTCCCGCTCGCGCCGCTCGCCCTCCTCACGCTCCCGTGCGGCCAGGTCGCGCTGCCTGCGCTCGGGAAGCGTCGGCCCGTCCTTGCCCCACACGGTCACCTCGCCCGGGTTGGCCGTGCCTTCCGGGGAGGGCGCGATGGCGGCCACCTCCTGGCCCCGGTACATGACCGTTCCGAACGGGGTGATCTGGAAGCCGTGCGCGTCGCCCTTGGACGGGTCGTCCCGGACGATCCGCTGTCCGTCGATCGACACGCCCCGGTGGTCCAGGGAGACCTTGTGGCCGTTCTGCTCGACGGTGAGGCGGGCCTGCCCGTTGCGGGCGTTGTCCCGGTCCCATCGCCAGGGGTTGAACTCCTCGTTCTCCTTGCTCACCGGTCCACCTCCGGCTCGGCGGAGCGGTCGCCAATTGGCGACTGCGGGTCGTACGGGGTCAGCTGGGTCTCGTCGCGCACGTACAGCGGGTGTCGGGGGTGGCCCTTGCCGGTGACTCCCAGGGACTCCAGGGAGTGGCCGTGGTCGACCAACAGGGCGGTGACGGCGTGGGCCTGGCGGGCGCGCTCGGAGCGGCTGACGTCGCCCCACGCGGCCGCGACGCGTACGGCGTCGTCGGTGGCCTCGATCAGCGCGGCCTCGTTGAACGGTCCGATCGGGTCGGGGTGCTGCCGGAGCTGGCCCGGGTCCTTCGAGCGGAGCGCGAACAGGTTCACCACGACCATGCCGCCGTGCCCGGCCGCCTTCGCGAACGCCGTGCAACGGCGAATCGTGGCGTCGTCCTCGGCGTGGTCGGCGGTGGACGGGTTGAGCATCACCCACACCATGGGCGCGGTGTCCTCGTCCCAGATCCGGTCCAGCCGGTACCGGTAGGTGCCACATGGGCTGAGCACTGCCGACCCGTGCGGGCCGGTCTGCAGCTCCAGCCCGTGGGCCTCGGCCCACTCGGCGGCCGCCGGCCGGGCCGGGCCCGCCGCGGTGGCGGGCTCCGGCTCGACCTCGACGGCGAACATCGGCAGCTGCACGCCGCCCTTCATCTGCAGGCCCTGGCGGCGGGTCACCACGCCACCTCCAGCGGCTCACCGGTGACCGCCTCGACCAGCGCGGACACGATGACCTCGGCCACGGGCGGCGTGACCGCGTTCCCGTACTTCCGCACCTTGTCGCGCTTGCTGCCGGTGACGATGTACGTGTCCGGGAACGCCATGGCGGCGCCGATCTCGTGGGGCTCCAACATCCTGAACCGCACGTCGCCCAGGTCGACGTTCTCCTCGACCTCCGCGAGCGACCAGCGGTCGCGGGTGGTCACGGTGCCCACGGGCTCCTCGACCGTGCGGGCCGTGCCGGTGCTGTAGTACGGGATGAGGAGACGCTGGCCGGTGACGAGGCCGTGGTGGTTCCCGCTCGCGCTGACCGTGCCCACGGGCTCGTCCACGCCGTACGCGGTCTTCTTCGACCCTCCGCCCCGGAGACTGATCTGGAACGGCGGGATGGCCAGTCCGGTCTCGTTGCGGGCGGTCTGGGTCCGCATCGGCTCCTCGGTCGACGTCGCCACCTTCCCGTCCCGGCCTTCGGTCGGGATGAGCAGGGGCGGCACGGCCAGGGCGTCCGTCTCGCGGGTCGTGCGGGTCGGCATGGGTTCCTCGACCGACACGGGCTCGGTCCGCCAGGTCCCGCCGGCGGGCACCGTGAACGGCTTCGCGAACTTCGCGATGCCCCGGGCGATCCGCTCCATGGTGGCGTCGGCCAGGGGCTCGTCCCGGTCCGCGATCCGGCGGCCCTCAATCGACCAGTCGATG